>Ga0114129_10010065_pt1 | contig 13477 bp, 13 predicted proteins | sample RhiMetdeltSRZDD1_FD_80071 | JGI IMG/M metagenome (GOLD analysis project Ga0114129, IMG submission 80071) | Populus rhizosphere microbial communities from Tennessee, USA - Rhizosphere MetaG P. deltoides SRZDD1 (version 2) (version 2) | ecosystem: Host-associated > Plants > Roots > Rhizosphere >...
CGGGAGAGTGTTCGCATGAATCGCCGTGAGGCCTTGAGAGTTCTCACCGCTGCCGCGTTGGCGGGCGTCGTTCCCCGCATCGGCGCCGCTGCCGACGACGACCTTTACGACATCGGTCGCTTCGGCAACGTCCGCGTCCTGCATCTGACCGATACGCACGCCCAGCTCCAGCCGGTCTTCTTCCGGGAGCCGAGCGTCAATATCGGCATCGGCTCGATGCTGGCGAAGCCGCCGCATCTGGTCGGCCGCGCATTCCTCGAGCACTTCGGGATGGAAGCGGGCGGTCGCGCCGCGCACGCCTTCACCTTCCTCGATTACGAGGAGGCCGCTCACCGCTATGGCCGCATGGGCGGATTTGCGCATCTCAAGACTTTGATCGAGCGGTTGCGCGGCGAAGCCGGCAACTCGGTTCTGCTCGACGGCGGCGACCTGTGGCAGGGCAGCGGATTGGCCGATGCGTTGCAGGCCGCGGACATGGTCGACGCCGGCAATCTTCTGGGCATCGAAGCAATGACGGGCCACTGGGAGTTCACCTACGGCGAGAAGACGCTGCGGCGCAATCTCGAGCGGTTCAAGGGCGAGTTCCTGGCCCAGAACGTCTTCTTGACCGAAGAAGCCGCATTCAACGACGCGCCCGCTTTCGATCCCGCTTCAGGCCGCGTGTTCAAACCGGCCATCATCAGGCAGGTCGGGGAACGTCGGATCGCGATCATCGGCCAGGCCATGCCCTATGTGCCGGTCGCGCATCCCAAGCGCTTCGTGCCGGATTGGACGTTCGGGATCCGTGACGCCGAGCTCCAGAAGGTGGTCGACGACCTGCGCGGCAGGGAAAAGGTCGACGCGGTGCTGCTGCTCTCCCACAACGGCATGGATGTCGACCTCAACCTTGCCAGCCGCGTCTCCGGCATCGACGTCGTTCTCGGCGGCCACACCCACGACGCCGTGCCACGGCCGGTTGTCGTCGCCAACCCCGGCGGCAAGACACTGGTCACCAATGCCGGATCGAGTGGCAAGTTTCTGGCCGTTCTCGACCTCGATGTCGGCAAGGGTACGATCAGGGACGTGCGCTATCGGCTGCTGCCGGTCTACGCGAACCTGCTGAAGCCGGATCGCGAGATGCAGGCGCTGATCGATCGCCTGCGCGCGCCCTATACCGCGCAATTCGGCGAGGTGCTGGCGACCGCGGACCAGCTCCTCTACCGCCGCGGCAACTTCAATGGTCCGATGGATCAAGTCATCTGCGACGCGCTTCGCCAGGAGCTGGATGCGCAGATCGCGCTGTCGCCCGGATTCCGCTGGGGCGCAACCGTGCTCCGCGGTCAGCCGATCACGATGGAGGACGTGCTCTCCGAAACCGCGATCACCTATCCGGAGGTCTACGTTCAGGAAATGACCGGAAGCCAGCTCAAGGCCATCATGGAAGACATTTGCGACAATCTCTTCAATCCCGACCCGTATTATCAGCAAGGCGGCGACATGGTGCGTATCGGCGGAATGGACTACGTGTGCGAGCCGGCGCAGGCCATGGGCCAACGAATTTCGGACATGCGGCTTGATGACGGGCGCACGATCGAAGCCGACAAGAGCTATCGGGTAGCGGGATGGGCATCGGTGAATCCCCAGCAGGGCAAGGCCGTCGGGGATGTGTTCGCCGCTTACCTGCGCAGCGAAAAGACCGTCAGGGTCAAAAGGAGCAATCAGGTGAGGCTCAAGGGCGTCGCGGAGAATCCCGGAACTGCGGATCAGGGGTGAATGTCGTGGCGGCTCCATCGATCCGTCGCGCATCGTTATTGCTGGCCGGGTTTTTGTGGGCCGGCCTTGTCGGCGTGAGCGTCGTGTCGGCGTCGCTCGCGAGCGGATCGCGGGCCTCCGCCGAGGAGGGGGTGCTGCCGGACAAGCCCTTCGCCGACCATCGCCTGGCGCTGCAGCTTTCCGACAACGACCCGAAGAAGCAGAGTTTGGTGATCAGCATTGCCTACAATCTCTTGAAATTCTACGGGCCGGATCGGATCGCGATCGAGGTCGTGACCTTCGGTCCGGGCATCGACCTGCTGCGGGCCGACAACTCGAACCGGCAATTTGTCGACAGCCTTGTTGCGCAGGGCGTGCGCTTCGATGTGTGCATGAATACGGTCGAGACGATCGAACGCGAGACCGGCCGGCGGCCACAGCTCAATCCCAATGCCGTGCCGGTCGAAGCCGGAGTAGCGCAGATTCTCGCTCTCACCGAAAGCGGATACACACTGGTTCGGCCCTGAACCGGTGCGCGAGGTGTCGATCATGCGCGATTTGCTACGTTCACTGTCGGTCGCAATCGCAATCGGGCTGCTGTCTGCTGCTCCGGGCGCCGCCGCCGAGGAGGCGAAATCGCATCGGGTGGCGATCCAAGTGGATCAAAACGATCCCGACGTGATGAACCTCGCGCTCAACAACGCACAAAACGTCATCGAGTACTTCAATGCTCGCGGCGAGGATATCGCGGTTGAGATCGTGACATATGGTCCGGGACTGCACATGCTGCGAGCCGACACATCTCCGGTAAGGGACCGTATCAAGTGGATGGTCGAACAAACGTTTCCGGCCAAGATCGCATTCGCGGCCTGCAACGTCACCAAGCAGGGCATGGAGAAGCGAGAAGGCCATGCGATCGCGATCCTCCCGGAGGCGACCATCGTTCCCTCCGGCGTGGTGCGACTCATGCATCTGCAGGAACAAGGCTGGAGCTATATCCGTCCTTAGCCGGGGAGTGCACGATGAAAATCATTCGATGGGCGGCGGTTGCGGCGGCTTTGCTTGCAACGGCACACCCGAGCCGCGGCGAAGAGGCAGTCGTCACCTACAAATCGCTGGTGCCCGACGTTGCGCTCGATCTCGCCAAAGTCGCGCTCGAGACATGCCGTTCGCGCGGCTACCAGGTCGCGGTCGCCGTGGTCGACCGCTTCGGGCAGCCGCAGGTCATGCTGCGCGACCGCTTCGCCGGACCGCATACGCCATCGACCGCCACCAACAAGGCCTGGACCGCAGTGAGCTTCCGGACCAATACACGGGATCTCATCCAGCCAGCACAGCCTGGGCAGCCGCTCGCCGGCCTCGGCAATTTGCCCCATGTCGTGCTGCTCGGCGGCGGCGTGATGATCGAGGCCGGCGGCTCCCTGCTCGGCGCCGTCGGCGTATCCGGTGCGCCTGCCGGCGAGGAGGACGAGCGCTGCGCCAAAGCCGGCCTGGAGGCAATTCGCGACAAGATCGAGTTTTGATCGCGCGTCATCGCCTCGCGAAGCGAGCAGGATTGCAACGTTATGCCGGAATACTGCGCACGAGCATGTAAATCGCCACCACACATATGATGCCGGCGAAGATCGCATTCAGGGCGCCGCGCCTGCTGCCGAGCATGTGGGCAAGGCGTCCGCCTGCCAGTCCGCCAACGACGCCGCCGGCAATGAACATGGCCGCGAGACGCCAATCGACCAAGCCGGACGCTGCATAGTTCACCGCTGCCGTCGCGCCAAATGCGGCGACCGCCAGCAGCGACGAACCGATCGCGTTGATGATCGGCATGCCGGACGCAAACATCAGGCCCGGCACGATGAGAAAGCCACCGCCGATTCCGAAGAAGCCGGATAGTGCCCCCGTGAGGAAGCCGGACAGAACGAGCTTCGGAAAGTTTTGGCGATTGAGGCGAACACTGGCATCTCCCGCGCTCGAACGCCGGGCGAACATGAGGGCGGCAACGACCAGCATCAGACTTGCGAACAGCACCAGAAGCTTTGTTCCGCCCACCATCTTGCTCAGGCTCGAGCCGCCGAACGCGCCGGCCACGCCGGCTGCGGCAAAGACGCCGGCGCAGCGCCATTTCACCGTGCCGGCGCGTGCGTGGGACAGGAGATTGGCCGCTGCGTTCACTGCCACGGCAAGCGCACTCGTGCCGATGGCGATGTGGGCGGTCGGCACGCCCACGACATAGATCATCAGAGGAACGGCCAAAATGGAGCCGCCGCCGCCGACCAAGCCGAGCGAGAAGCCGACAATCGAGCCCGAGAATAGCCCGAGTGCGGCTTGCACCAGTTGCGTGGACATTTCCAGTTTGTCTACCGTGCCGAATAGACTCTGCGGTTCCAGCTTGCCCGATGCAGCAGCAATACCACGCCGCGGAGCCCGTCAGCCCTGCAAACGACAGGCCCGATCGTGCAACGGATGGCCGCTTACGAAGCAACACGCCGGCCAGACTGTGAATCCAGTACCGTAATCCCTGGCGCAGACCATGGCACAAGCCTTCGAAGGCAAAGCCCTCGAAGGCTCTGGTACACTTCGCCATCCTGTTCGAGGCGCTGTTTTGACCTCATTCAGGCTGGATGTTGGCGTCCTTGATCATCTTTTCCCATTTGAGGAGCGGGACCTTGACGAAGTCGTCCAGCTCCTTCGGCGAGCTGGAGAACGCTTCGAAGCCGACCCGGGCGAGCGTCATTCTGATGGCCGGGCTGTCGATGATCGGCCGCAGCGCGTTGTTGAGCTTCGTCACAATCTCCGGCGGAGTATGGGCGGGCGCGACGATGCCGGCCCAGGAATCCATGTCGAAGCCTTCGACTCCTGCCTCGTCCATGGTGGGCAATTCGGGGAACAGAGAGCTACGCTGGATGCGGGTCACCGCCAGCGCACGCAGCGCACCCGATTTGACATGCGGCAGCCCCGTCGTGAGGTCGGTGAACATCATGGATATCCGGCCGGCAATCAAGTCCTGGAGGGCGGCCGGCGCGCTCTTGTAGGGGACGTGGAGTATGTCGACGCCGGCCCAGTGCTTGAGCGTCTCGCCGGCGACGATGCCGGATGTGTTGGCGCTGGCAAACGAGAGTTTGCCGGGATTGGCCTTGGCATAGGCGATCAGCTCCTTAACATTTTGCGCGGGGATGCTCGGATGCATCACCAGCATCAACGTGAAGCTTCCCATCCGCGTGACCGGCGTGAAGTCCTTGATCGGATCATACGGGACTTTCTTCATCATGAACGGCACAGCGGACAGCGGTGAGTTGGTGGCCATCAGGAGCGTGTAGCCATCCGGCACGGAGCGCGCGACGTACATGGCGGCGAGCGCACCGTTCGCGCCGGGGCGGTTCTCCACCACGACGGTCGTCTTGAGCGCCTCGCCGAGAGGCTCGCCGACCATACGGCAGATCGTATCGCTGGCGCTGCCGGGGCCGAAAACGGCGACGAGGTTGATCGGCCTGCTCGGATAGTCGTCGGCATGCAGGGCCGGACCGAACGCCACCATCCCGGTGGCCAAGAGAATAGGAAGCAGCTTTTTCATGCGTGGTTCCTCCCTGCCAATCGCGAGCTGTGATCGATGGCGCGTCCGCCTCGCCGGCATGCGGGCCTTGTGAGTGAACCTGCAAAGCACATCAATACGATGGCCGACGCCGCGCGAAACGGCGGTGCTCTCACCGGTTGCTCCCCGATTCGATGCGTCGTGTCGCCCGGCGCAACGATGAATGGGAGCACCGCCAACAAAAAGGCAGCCATGTTGTCCTGACTGCCAGAATGGCCCGGACAGAGCGTCGCACCCTTGCGGTCTTGTTCCGGCTTGACGCTGGCCAAATTACCGAGCCTCGATCAGTTCTCGATCCGGGACCTATGGTGACTGGCGCGTGCCGCCTTGCGCAACGGCGCCGAGCCAACGCTGCTCGCCGCGCCGGGTACCGATTGGGGAGGATGCCATGACGAAATATGTTCCGATGCCGATCCGGCTGTCCTCGTTCGTGCTGCTGGCCGCCCTGATCGGCGGTGCAACGCCGGCGCAGGCCCAGAGCTATCCGACCAACCCGGTGAAGATCATTTCGGATTCGGCGCCGGGCAGCGCCGTCGACACAAACCTACGCACCATCGCCGAGGGTCTGAGCGAGCAGTGGGGCCAGCAGGTTGTGATAGAGAACCGGCCGGGTGCTGGCGGCGCCATTTCGGCGACGGTCGCAGCGGAGGCCGTACCGGACGGCTACACAATCTATGCGCCGGCCTTGTCGGTCTTCCTTACCATCCCCGGCAAGGCGCCTAATCTTCCGCTCCAGCTGCCGCGCGATTTCGCCGCCATCGGGCTCACGGCGGAACAACCGATGTCAATCGGGATCAATCCCAAGCTCGGCATCAACACCCTGCCTGAGCTGATCGCGCAGGCGAAGAAACAACCCGGCACCCTCTCCTTTGCGGTCACGGGCGTCGGAAGATTGACCCACCTGACCGGCGAGTTGCTGCAGATTCGCAGCAACATCAAGCTGCAAATGGTGCCTTACACCGGCGGCTCCGCGCAGGCGCTCGCTGACATCATCGCTGGTCGCGTCTCGCTGGTAATTGAAGGTTACGCAGGATTGGCTGGGGCCTATCAGTCGGCCAACTCAAGGCGCTGGCGGTCGCATCGGCGAACCGTCTGCCTGAGCTCGCCGACTTGCCGACCGTGGCGGAAACACTGCCAGGCTTTGTCGCGGTCGGCTGGCAATGCGTGGTGGCACCGGTCGGAACGCCGCAAGCGATCGTGCGCAAGATCAGCGATGATCTGCGCGCGGTGCTGGTCAAACCGGAGATCAAGGACAAGGTTGCGGCACGCGGCGGCTATGTGCATCCGGCCAACCCCGCCGAAGCCGAGGCGTTTGTGCGCAGCCAGCAGGAGATGTGGAAGCCGGCGCTGGAGCAGGTGGCGCTGCAGTTCAAGAAGAAGTGACGCTCCAACACCTCGGAAATAATGTCGCGCGCTGCGGCGAAGGCGCGCGCGTTGCCGTGATCTCTCAGGTGCGGCGCGCGCGCGGACTCACGACCAATAAGGCGAGAGCACCGGGGCTTCCGACGCGTAGGGAAGCGTCTTCGGCTTGAGGATCACCTTCTGCACGTTCCCCGGCAGCACATATCGGCCGATATACCAATGCGCCTCGACGTCGGCGCCGTAGGAGCGCTTGATCGCGAAGGACATTGTGTCGGCGACGAGCCCGCCGAACGCCCACAGCCGCAACTCCCGCGCCCGCAACAGGCGCGCGAACGGGCTCGCCAGGTCGTGGTCCTCGATGACAATCGGCCGCGCGTTTTGCCGCAACGCCGCCATCAGCTGCGATTTGCGAAAGACCCGCACGGGAACTGGCGGCGGCGGCTTTGGCGGCGCGGCGTTGATATAGCTGCTCTCCAACATGCCGACCGCCTTACGGCACGATGTGGGCGCGGATGTGAACAGCGGGGCGAATGCGTTGCTATGGTTGAGAGAAGATTAAGAGTGCGCCAGATATCCGCCGTCATTCCGGGGCCACCGGTCCCGGGTTTACCCGAGATCGGCATTGACTTGGGGTGCCTTTGGCGCGCCCCCGGAATGACCGCCGGGCGCGCGACCGACATCCGCCGATGTGGAGGGGACCGTGACCAGTTCGGAGAAAGCAAGCGGCCGTACGCTCGTCGGCAAGTGCCGGTGCGACACCGTCCATTACGCGGTGGCGGACGAATTCGTCTATGCCGCGAACTGCCATTGCTCGCTCTGCCGGCGGGCGACCGGTGCGGCCTTCAAGCCGTTCGCCGGCATCGAACGCGGCAAGCTCCGCATCACCAAGGGCGCGGACAATCTCATTATCCTCGGCGACGCGGGCGCCAACGACACGCGCTGCAAGCTCTGCGGCGCGTTCCTCTATTCGGTGGTTCGCGAGGGCGCCTTCGTCCACGTCGCCATGGGAAGCGTCGTCGACGATCCGACCATCCGCCCGAGCAAGCACATCTTCGTGGGCTCCAAGGCGCGATGGTTCACCATCACCGACGACCTGCCGCAATATGAAGCGCATGCGGGGGGCGCCCCCACTGATGGCGGATAGCGCCGCGCCAGGAAAAACCTTGCAAAATGGCGGCGAATCTTTTAGAACAAAACAAGAACAAATGGCACAGCCAGGAGCCAAGGTTCAAGGAAGGATCAAGATGCCCCAGACGCAGCTTCCGTCCGCCGCCGGCAGCACGCCGGCGGTTCGTGCGAGCGCCGCCCTCGCATTCCTCGCCCCGCCGCCGCTGATCGCGGGCGAGGATCATGCGGCCTATGACGACCTGCTCGCGCGCATTTCGGCCGCGTTGCAGCCGGGCGATATCCTCGAGGACATCTGGGTGCGCGACGTCGTCGACATGGTGTGGGACGCGCTGCGCCGGCGGCGCCAGCAGACGCAACTGCTGACGGCATCGGCGCATGAAGGCATGCATGCCATCCTGCGCCGGTTTCTCGACTGGCAACTCGCGGAGCAGGTCGCGCAGATGTGGGCGTTGCGCGAGAAGTCGGCGGTGGTAAAGGCCGAGGCCGTGCTCGCCTCCGCCGGCCTGACGACGGAGTCCGTGATCGCGCAGACGCTGGCGCTCAAGATCGACGTCATCGAGCGCGTCGATCGCATGATGGTGATGGCGGAGGCCCGCCGCAACTCGGTCCTGCGCGAAATCGACCGGCACCGCGCAAGCTTCGCGCGGACGGCGCGGCGCGTCGTGCAGGATGTGGAGGACGCCGAGGAGATCGAAGGCCCCGGATGCAAGCTCATCGGCGCGGATGAAGCCGCGCGCGAACGCGCGAGCGAGGTGCCGGCGTGAGCGCCGCGCGCCGGCGCGAGCCGGACCGCAGCGACAGCAAGGCGAGCACCGGACCGCGGACCACCGTCGGCAAGGCGCGCTCGGCGCGCAACGCGCGCCGTCACGGCCTGAACCTGCCGGCGCTGCGCGATCCCGCGTGGTCGCACGAGGTCAAAGCGCTCGGCCGCGCGATCGCCGGGGCCGGCGCCGGTGCATACCGCCATGAGCTCGCATGCCGCGTCGCCGCGGCGCAGATCGATTTCATCCGCGCGCGGCGGGCGCGCCTCGACCTGCTTCGCGACGGCAGTATCTGTGACTTCAGCGGGAGCTGGCAGCTCTACCTGATCGACCGCTACGAGCGCCGCGCGCTGTCGCGGCGCAAGTTCGCCATCCGCGCTTTCGATGTCGCCGCGCGAGAGGAAGCGGCGGCCAAGGCGCGTCGCGGTCGGGAGCCGACCCGCCCGTCATCACGCCGTGGGACGGACCCCAGGTGAAGTCGATTGCTTGCATCGAGCCATCGGCATCCGATGGCGACAGGCTGAGTGCGTGGTCAGGCAACGCGTGGCGCAGGTGCCGTGCCCTGCGACCATTTCTCGAACTTGCCGAGCACGCCCCAGGCGGTCAGCGCCAGGAAGACGGGCAGGGCAAAGCCGCTCAGGCCGGCGATCGGCGTCAGCAAGGCGAGCACGCCGCCGAGGCCGGAGGCGGCCGGCACGTTCGCCAGGATCGGCGTGAGCACGCCGCCGAGCAGGCCGATTGCGGTCTTCTTGCCGTTGAGCAGTTTGCCGATCGTCTGTCCGAGCGCGCCGTTGACCTGGCCGAGCGGCAGCGCTTGGCCGTCCGTGCCCGGAGCGACGATGGTCTTGAGGAGGTCGAGCGCCCGGCGAAGCTGATCGCCCTGCTCCGAGCCGGGGACCGTCGGCGTTGTCGTTCCGGGCGGCTGCACTTTCTGTACGAATGTCATCACCCGCTCGATCAGCGCCGGCAGGTCGTTCGGACTGCTCGGCATGGTCGGGATCGTCGGCATCGTCGGCATCGTCGGCATGGTGATGTCCCTCTGCGGCAGAAATGGATTGTCCTCGGGGCGCATCTTTTCCGCGGCCAGCATCTGCTCGACGCGACGAATGCGTTGGATGAGCCCGTCGAACGAGGGACCGGGGGAGGGGTGTCGCCACCAATCGCCGATGTCGGGCATCGGCTGGGCATGGCTCGGCTCGGTCACATCGCCAACGTCGGGTGCCGCCGGCGACTCGGATGCCATGGCAAGCGCCTTGGACTTCACATCGGTGAGCCGGTTCAGCCATCCCTTGCCGAAGGTGGCGAAGGTGCCCAGGCTGCGATAGAAGGCTTCCTGCGTCGCGACGAAATCGTTCACGGCGCGCGTCACGTCGGCGCGCGCGCACGCGCTCAAGGTCAGCGGGCCGACCTCGCCGTCGACATCCAGTCCTTCGCCCTGCTTGTTGAGCGCCTCCTGCAGCCAGCGCGCACCGCGGCCGATGCCGCAGTTGACCCCGGCATTGTAGGTCATCAGCGCGAGCGCGATCGGCATCTCGTCGCAACGCAGCGGCTGCCAGTAGCGCGCGCGGTAGATCTGCCGCGCCTCGTCACGCTGCAGCGCCTTGACGTCATCCTTGGTCACGTCCTGGTGACGCCACTCCCGCAACACCTCCTGGGTGATGCCCATATTGGTGGCGCCGCCGGGGTCGGCGGGATCGTCGGAATAGCCGCCCTCCCACTGTTCGATGACGGGCTGCACCCGGCCGAAATTATCCGCGACTGCGGGCCTGATCAGCGGCGGCGGCTCGGCGCGCGGGGCGCCGGCGGCATGCACATGATCGGGCGCCTGGTTGGGCGCGAGCGAGAGAATGGTCGGCAGCGTCGTCTCAGGCAGCGGAGCGGTCTGCGACGGCCAGCGGTAGGCCCGCCATTTGCTCTTGGAGAAAGAGGCCACCTTCACCTGGTCCGACTGGTTGCCGCCGAGCACCTTGATGCTGTCGCCGTCGTCTGCGACGAAGAACGCCACGTGGCCGGAAGCCCCTGCCGCCATCGGCTTGAACAACACGACGCAGCCCGGTTGCGGCGTGCGGCCGAGATCGGTACCAAATTCGGCGAAGCTGCTGGCCAGCGCACTCTGAGTGCCCTGATAGCCCCCGCACCGCAGGCAGGAGTTCGCGAACGCCGCGCACCAGGCGGTCTCGTCGCTGCGGAAGGCAGGATCGTCCGGCAGGCCCGCGACCCTGAACATTTCAAGGATCCGGGGATTGGCGGCCTTGCCGGCCATCTCGGCTTCGCCCTCGAGCGCCTTCGCCACGATCATCCACGGCGCCTTCATCTCACCCATGATGTCCTCCGCCTGCGAAATGTTGAAACGAGACTTTGAGCGCGATCGTTTTCGGCGCCCGCGGGATGTCGGTACGTCCTCGGCATCCATGTCTTGTGATGACCTTCAAGTGCCACCTGACTGCCTGTCGGCGCCCGATCCCATCCGCTCAGGAGTCCCGCGGCGGCGGCGCGGTGCGTTGCGACCATTTCTCGAACTTGCCGAGCACGCCCCAGGCCGAGAGTCCGAGGAAGATCGGCATGGCAAATGGGCTCAGCCCAGCGGACGGAATAAGGGGCGCGAGCACCTGTCCGAGCCCGCTGGTGGCGGGCACCTGCGACAGAATCGATGTGAGCAGCGCGCCGCCGACGCCGATGGCGGTCTTCTTGCCGTTGAGCAACTGGCCGATCGTGTCTCCGAGCGCGCCATTGACCTGGCCCAGCGGCTGCGACCCGTCGATCCCGGGAGACACGATCGCGGAGAGCACCTCGATGGCTTTCCGCAACTGCTCGGTCGGGGGCAGGACCGGCGGGGTGGGCGCGATCTTCTTGCCTTGGAGCTTCTCCAGCAGCATCACCAGCCGCTCCAGCCACGCGACAATGTCATCGGGCCGGCTCGGCATCGGCGTGGGACCCGACTGCGCGAGCCTGCGCTCGATCGCCGCGATCGTGGCGGGGTCGGCGAAACCGGTGGCGGGCAGGCCGCTGGCCTGCTGGAATTGCACCACCACCGCCTGCGTCAGCGGTCCGTCCTCGCCGTCCTCGTCCAGCGGCGGCCTGGCGCCGAGCCGGTTGAGCGACTGCTGCAGCCAAAGAATTCCGTGCACGGGTTCGGGCCGGGGGAACGGGCCGGAAGGCACTTCGACCTGCATGCCGGCCGTGGCGCTCTGCACCTGCCGCAGCATGTCGTCGGCTTCGGGCCGCAGCTCCACCTCGCGCCGATTGATCGGTCCCCAGTGCTTGCGAATGTTGCGCAGTCCGACGGCCGCTGCCTCGACTGCGAAACCGGGGCAGGTCTTGCACAGACGCTGGAACGTCGCGCCGGTGCCGGATCCGAAGTTGGAAAGCTCACTGGATCTCGGCGTGACGCCCTCGGCGAAGATGTCGTGATAGCCGCCGCCGCTCGCCTGATACTCCGCAAGCAGCCTCGGGATTTCCCGGCTCGCGCCGTTGGCGTCCCAGCTCATCTGGAACAGCCCGGCCTCGGCGGTGTCCGCCTCCGTGTTGGGGGCGGACTGGTCGCGGCCTTCGCAGTAGCGGCCCGACGACTCGCGCATCCCGAGCCCGATCATGAGCACGAACAGATGTCGCAGCGTATCAATCCCGCTCACGTCGTTGTGCATTCCGAGCGCTGCGAACTCCGAGGCGTAATGGGCGAGAGCGTCGCGCTGGCTGTCGCCGGACGCCGCCTTGGCCATCTCGAGCGCCGCGGGATCGCCCTGTGCGAGCTTGGCTTGCGCAACCGCGAACATCACGGCCATGCCCTTGATGTAACCGATCGGCGCTCGTCCGCGACCGCTCCACGATACCCGCGCCAGCGGCGAGCTCGCGGCGATCTGCGCGATCCTGTCGGCGTCGATCGTTGGCGTGGACGTCCGGTCGAGCATGGTGTCCTCCCTCTCGCCGCGCTGGCGCATCGGGCAGTCTCCCGTGCCACGTGGGCACGGTGTCGTCTGCCGACACAGGCACGGTCAGCGCGCGCATGTCATATCAAACAATCTGAGGTTGTATAATGCGCCACGAATGGTGGGTCCGCAAGTGAAAAAGGTCACATCCGCCATGAGAGAATCGATCGCGCTCCGCGACGCGGCGGTGCATCGGCTCGCTTCGCGCTCTCCGCCCTCGATTTTTGATTTTGGCGAAACGAACTCCCCCCCTGCTGCGCCCGACCGTCGGCGGCATCAGCCGCGCTGCGATCGTGCACGCAGGCGGCGAGGGGGCGCCGACGTGCGCGGGCCGCGGCTTTGCGCGCGCGGGCGCGCCGCCCTAGACTGCCCGCATAAACATTGCGGCCGCGCCTCGAAGTGCGGCCGCCGAGGGAGGACACGATGACGAAATCGGGCGCGATCGCGCGGCGGATGTCCCGCCGCAAGTTCATGGCCGGCACCGCCGGCGCCGGGGCCGCGCTCGCGTCCAATCTTGCCGCGCCCGGGCTCTTGGCGCAGACCCGCGCGCCGATCAAGCTCGGCAACCTCAATTCCTTCACCGGCGCGATCGCCTATGCCGCCGAGAACAATCTCAACGGCATGAACCTGTTCTTCGACAGCGTCGGCTGGACCGTCGGCGGCCGCAAGATCGAGATCATCAAGGAGGACGACCAGTTCAATCCGCAGGTCGGCCTGCAGAAGGCGAAGAAGCTCATCGAAAGCGACAAGGTCGACATGATCGTTGGCGTGCAGGCCAGCAATGTCGCGCTCGCGGTGCTCAACTACGCCAAGCAGCAGAAGGCGTTCTACGTCGTCTCCGGCGCCGGCACCGACGCCATCACCTGGGACCGCTATCCCTATCTGTTCCGCACCTCGATCTCGGCCTATCAGCTCAGCACGCCGATGGCGAACTGGGTCTACGACAATCTCGGCAAGGAGATCGTCACCACCGCCTCCGACTA
>Ga0114129_10010066_pt1 | contig 13476 bp, 10 predicted proteins | sample RhiMetdeltSRZDD1_FD_80071 | JGI IMG/M metagenome (GOLD analysis project Ga0114129, IMG submission 80071) | Populus rhizosphere microbial communities from Tennessee, USA - Rhizosphere MetaG P. deltoides SRZDD1 (version 2) (version 2) | ecosystem: Host-associated > Plants > Roots > Rhizosphere >...
ATTCCCAACCGTACCGCCGTCGCGCAGAAGTTTCCCCATCTGGTGTATCAGGCGCTGATGGACGCCCCACGAGTGGGGACGTCGCATTAACCATGTCAACTCCCAACTCCCAACTTCCAACTCCCAAGAGAAACCGCTTGGTGGATCGCCTTCACCCCGTTGTTCGGATGCCGTCCCTTGGGAGTTGGAAGTTGGGAGTTGGGAGTTGAAGATGAGGCAGTCTATGAAACGACGTGATTTTGTTCGACTGATGGGCAGCGGGGTGACCGCCGGGGCGCTGGCCGAGGCCGCGGTCTCCGCGCAGGTCGCGGCACGCCCCGCCGCCGCGCGCGCCACGGGCCGGGCAAAGATGAAGGCCGGCACCCAGCACGGCGACGCCGACTCGATCCTCAAAGTGCTCGCCGGCTTCGGTGTGAATCACATCTGCAGCCGTCTGCCCTCCGCGCAGATGGGTCCCGAATGGTCGGCGGAGGCGCTCACGAAACGCCGCGAGCACGTCGAGTCGTTCGGCCTGACCCTCGACATGGTGCCGCTGCCCCTGAGCTCCTCGGAGATCAGCCGCAGCGAGAGCCCGGCGATCATGCTCGGGAAGGAGCCCGATCGCCAGAAGCAGATCGACGACATCTGCCAGATGATCCGCAACACCGGGCGCGCGGGGATTCCGTCGCTCAAGTACAACATGACCTTCATCGGCGTTCCCCGGACGGCGCCGACGCCGGGACGCGGCGGCGCGCGGTACAGCACCTTCGTGTATGAGGGCGCGGCCCAGGATCCGCCGTTGACGGCCGCCGGCCCGGTCAATGCCGACCTGTACTGGGAGCGCATCACGCATTTCCTCGAGCGCGTCGTGCCGGTGGCCAACGAGTACAAGGTGAAGCTCGCCTGCCATCCGCAGGACCCTGGCATGCCGCGAGGCAAGGGCTGGCGTGGGATCGAAACGGTGCTGGGATCGGTGGACGGCCTCAAGCGGTTCGTCTCGATCGCCGAGAGCCCGTATCACGGGTTGAACTTCTGTCAGGGCACCGTCTCGGAGATGCTCGACAAGCCCGGCGAGCAGATTTTCGACGTGATCCGCTACTTCGGATCGCGCAAGAAGATCTTCAACGTCCACTTCCGCAACATCGCCGGCGGCTTCCTCAACTTCCGCGAGACGTTCATCGACGACGGGGACGTGGACATGCTGAAGGCGATGCGGGTCTACCGCGACGTCGGGTATGACGGGATGATGATGCCCGACCACGTGCCCAGCATTGAAGGCGATACCGGCAACCTGCAGGGTTTCGCGTTCGCGTTCGGCTACATCAAGGCACTGATCGCCGCGGTCGCCGCCGAATCGTGATCCTCCTTCGCGCTGCGCGCTACGGAGGACAAGCCCTCCTTCGCACTGGGCGCTACGGCGGGCAGGGAGCGGTCGCTTCGATCCTCGCGCTCGCCGCCGTCTGCGGGCTCGCGGCCCGGCAGGCGGGCTGGCAGGCCAATCCCGAGATCGCGCAGCGGGAGACGGCGCGGCAGAAAGGCGTCTTCAACTACGACGAGAGCCGGGTCGGGAGCGTCGAGCTGCCCGATCCGCTGGCGGCGGCGAAGGGCCGCGTCCGTGACGTCAAGGCATGGGGGGCGCGTCGAACGGAGATCCTCGAGCTGTTCCGCGAGCACGTGTACGGCCGGTCGCCCGGCAAGCCCGATCAGCTTCGCTTCGAGGTGATCGAGAAGAACGATCGCGCGATGGAGGGCGCCGCAACCCTCGAGCGCATTGCGGTACTCAGCAGTCACCAGAACCGGACGCATCGCTTCGAGCTCACGCTATTCCTGCCAGGCTCGAATGGGCGCGTACCGGTGTTGCTGCTGCTCAACAACCGTCCTGCGACCAACACAGACCCGACGCGCCGCGAGAAATCGGGCTTCTGGCCCGCCGAACAGGTGATCGCGCGCGGGTACGGCATCGCCGCGCTGCAGGTCGGCGACCTCGCGCCGGACGACAAGGACACGTTTCGGGAAGGCGTGATCCGGCTCTTCGAGGGCACCACCGAAGGGCCGCGGCCCGGGAATGCCTGGGCCGGACTGGCGGCCTGGGCCTGGGGCGCGAGCCGCGCGATGGACTATTTCGAGACCGATTCGCGCGTCGACGCGAGGCGCGTCGCCGTCATCGGGCATTCACGCGGCGGCAAGGCCGCGCTCTGGGCCGGCGCCGAGGACGAGCGCTTCGCCCTGGTGATCTCGAACGAATCGGGTGAGGGCGGCGCCTCCCTCAGCCGGCGCAATTTCGGCGAGACGCTCGCACGGATCACCGAGTCGTTTCCACACTGGTTCGCCGGTAACTACCGCGCCTACGCCGCGAAGGTGCCCGCACTCCCCGTCGACCAGCACATGCTGCTGTCCCTGATCGCGCCGCGCGCGCTGTACGTCGCGAGCGCCGACGAAGACCTGTGGTCGGATCCCCGCGGGGAGTTCCTGTCGCTCGCGCACACCTCGCCGGTCTTCGCGTTGTGGGGCGACCGCGCGATCGCGCCCGAGGCGATGCCTGGGCTCGAACAGCCGCTGATCTCGGGACGGCGCGGGTATCACGTCCGCCGCGGCGCGCACAACCTGCTGCCCTACGACTGGGATCGGTTCATGGACTTCGCGGATCGTTCATTGAGACGATGACACGACGAAACATCCGATGCGCTTCCTCACACCACTACTCATTGGCATTGCGACGCTCTCGGGATCGGCCACCCAGGCGCCACAGCCGTCGCCGCTCCCGAACATTCTCCTCATCCAGGCCGACGATCTCGGCTACGGCGATCTGAGCGTCTACGGGCAGACGAAGTTCCAGACGCCGGCGCTCGACAAGCTCGCGCGCGAAGGTACCCGGTTCACGCAGTACTACAGCGGCAGCACGGTCTGCGCGCCGTCGCGCGCGGCGCTGCTGACCGGCAAGCACACCGGCCATGCGTGGATTCGGGGCAACGGCGGTCTCCCCGAGGGAGACGTCCCGTTGCGCGCCGAGGAGGTCACGATCGGTGAAGTGCTGCGCACGCGCGGTTACCGCACCGCGGTCATCGGCAAGTGGGGACAGGGACAACCGGGCACGCCCGGCATGCCCGACAAGCAGGGCTTCGACTACGCCTTCGGGTTCCTCGACCAGCGCCACGCGCACCGCCAGTTCACCGACCATTTCTATCGCAACGGCGAGAAGGTTCCCGTCGATCTGGAGCGGGACTATGCCGGAGATATGTTCACGAAGGAGGCGGCGGCGTTCATCGAAAAGGAGGACTCCCGGCCGTTCTTCCTGTACCTGAATTACACCGTCCCGCATGCGGAGTTGCGCGCGCCGGAAGACTCGATGGCGCTCTATCGCGACAAGTTCCCCGAGAAGCCGTTCGTGAACGCCAAGGCCGACGCGGTGCAGAGCGGATCGCGGCCGGATACGCCGTCACTCGGCTACCGGTCCCAGCCCACGCCGCACGCGGCGTTCGCCGCGATGATCACGCGGATGGATCGCGACATCGGCCGGCTCGTCGATCTGCTGGCGGCGCGCGGCCTCGATCGCCGCACGCTGATCCTCTTCACCAGCGACAACGGGCCGCACCAGGAGGGAGGCGCGGATCCCGCGTTCTTCAACAGCTCGGGCGGGCTGCGCGGAATCAAGCGCGACATGTACGAAGGCGGCATCCGCGTGCCGATGATCGCCCGGTGGACCGGCACGGTGCCGGCCGGCCGCGTCAGCGACCATCCCTGGGCGCACTGGGATCTCCTGCCGACGTTCGCCGAGCTCGCCGCCGCCACGGCGCCCGACGGCCTCGACGGGATGTCGATGGTCCGTGCGCTGCGCGGCCAGTCGCAGCCGACGCATCCGTTCTTCTACTGGGAGTTTCACGAGCGCGGTTTTCAGCAGGCCGTCAGGATGGGGCGGTGGAAGGCGGTGCGGCTGAAACCGGGCGAGCCCCTCGAGCTCTATGACCTCGAGGCCGACCGGAGCGAAGCGAAGAACGTCGCCGCGTTGCACGCCGACGTCGTTGCGAAGATCGAGGCCTACCTGAAGACCGCCCGGACCGAGTCGGCGCGGTGGCCGGCGAAGTAAGCCCGCGTCACTCACTCGATACGGAGCGCAACCATCGGATCGATCCGTACGGCGCGTCTTGCCGGCAGCGCGCCCGCCGCCATCGTGACCAGGATGAGCAAGGCAATCGCCGCGCCGATTGTGACCGGATCGGTCGAGGTGACCTGGTAGAGCAATGGTGACAGGGCGCGGGCGCCGATCCGTCCGGCGATCCAGGCGGCGGGCAGACCCAGCGCCAGTCCGGCCAGCACGATAGCCAACGCCTCGCGGCTCACCATCCGCCGAACGTCCGATCGGGTGGCACCGAGCGCCATCCGGATGCCGATTTCCGAGGTACGGCGCGCCACGGTGAACGCCATCAGCCCATAGAGTCCAATGCAGATCAACGCGAGCGCGACCAGGCCGAACAGGGTGGACAGCGTGGCGACGAGCCGCTCGCGCACCAGAGCCGCGTCGACCTCCGCGGCCAGCGTGCGCACCGGAGCCATCGGCACATCGCGAGCGATTGACTGAACGGCAGCGACGATCGGCCGCATGATGTCGGCGCTGTCGCGCTCGGCGCGTACGTGCAGCACCATCTGTCCGAATCCCGTGTTCGCCTGAAGGAACGTCTGATACACCCTGGGCGGCGTCGCGGCGCGGCGCGCCGGCAGCCCCGAGTCCCTGACGACGCCAATGATGTTCAACGGCCCTCCGGCTGCCGCGGGACCGCGTCCAGGCCGCACCGTCCTGAGGCCGTGGCCGACGCCCAGCGGCTCGCGGCCCTGGAGGAATTCGCTCACGAATGGCTCGTTGACCAGGACGGCCGGCGAGGCCTCTGGCCGCAGGTCGTCCTCCGTAAAGTCGCGTCCCCTGACGATCGGGAGCCCCATCGTCGCGAAGTAACGTGGATAGACGATCGTGGCGTCCAGCCTCTTCGCCTCGGTGCCTCCCGGCGGCACGACCAGGAAGCCTAACGTGTTCGGCCCGAGCGGGGTGGTACGCGCAAGGCTCGCGGATCGCACGCCGGGTATGGCGAGCACGCGGATCACCAGGTCGCGATACATCCGGTCGAGCGTCAAGGCGAGCGCCGGGGTGCGCTGGCCGCTGCCGCGCGGCTCGAGCGGCGCGACGATCAGGCGATCGACGTCGATCGTGCGCTCGTGGCGATTGAGGTTCTGCAGCGTGCGCACGAACAGACCCGCGCCAACGAGAGCGACCACTGACAGCGCGACCTGGACGATGACGAGGGCCTTGCCGGGACCGGGCTCGGCGCCGGCGTATCGGGTCCGGGCAAGGTCATTGGTCCCATGGGATGACCGGTCGGCGCGCGAGGCCCGCACCGCCGGAGCGCTCGCGAACAGCAGCCCTGCGGCGATCGAGACCACGGCGGTGAATGCGAGAACCCGGAGATCGGGAGAGAGATCCAGGATGACCGAGCTCCGATTGACCGACGCGAACCGCACCAGGGCCGGCGCGGCCCAATACGAGAGCGCGACGCCGGCCGCGGCGCCGATGCCAGTCAGGACCAGGCCCTCGACCAGCACCTGACGCATGACGCGTCCGCGGCTGGCGCCCAGGGCGAGCCGCAGCGCGAATTCCGAACGGCGTACCGCCGACCGCGCGAGCACGAGTTGACCCACGTTCGCGCAGGCGATGAGCAGCACGAGACCGGCGACGCCGAGCAGGACGAACAACGGCTGCGAAAACTGCCGGCGCAGGTCCGACAGCCCCGCGGTCGCCGAGCTCACCACCAATCGCAGATCTTCGAGCTGCCCCGTGAACTTGTTGCGGGGGCGCCATTCCGTTTCCGGCCTCCCGGCGAGCGCGTTGAGCCGGGGCTCGGCCTGCTCGAGTGGCACGCCGGGTGCGAGCCGGCCGAGCACGCGAAGCCACGTCGAGAAGACGGTGGGGCGTTCGAGCAGGCTGCCATTCATCGGCTTCAGCACCGGCTGCATCATCACCGGCAGGTACAGACTCGGGGAGGTGCCGACTTCCGCGCCGAAGAACTCGGCCGGTGTGACGCCAACGACGGTGAAGGGCAGGCCGCCGAGCGTGATCGTGTTGCCAATCACCGTTGTCGCGCCGGCGAAGCGGCGCTGCCAGTAGGTGTGGCTGAGCACGGCGACCTGATGGCCCATCGGGACACGGTCGTCGCTCTCGTCGAACAGCCGTCCCAGCGCAGGGCGGAGACCCAGCAGCGGGAAGTACTCGCCGGTGACGAGTTGTGCCTCGAGCGTGGGCTCGGGGTGTCCGTCGATGCTGGCGTCGAGCTGCGCCAGCGAATACGCCGCGAGCTCCATCACGTGTCCGTGATCGCGGAACAGCTCGTACTGCTGGTAGGTGAACGCGTTGCTCTCCCCGGCCGGGCCCTGCTGTCCGATCGTCAGCAGATGTTCCGGGTCGCTCACCGGCAGGTGTTTCCACATCACGGTGTTGATGACCGTGAACAGCGCCGTATTGGCGCCGATGCCGATTGCGAGCGAGAGCACCGCCGCCAGCGTGAAGCCGGGACTCTTCGAGAGCATGCGCAGCGCGTAGCGGATGTCCTGAGCGGTCTGCTCGAGCCGCGTCCATCCCCATTCGGCGCGCGCGTCCTCGGCCGCGAGGGTCAGGTTGCCAAGCTCGCCCGGGCCAGCCATCTGCGCGATGGACCGGAGCTCCTCCTCGAGGTCACGCTCGGCGGCGCGCCGCCGCCAGGGCAACAGATAGCCAAGCCGCCTCCAGAACATCATGAGCAGGCTCCCGAAAAAGGTCATTCCTGACGGAGCACGACGAGCGGGTCGATGTGCGTGGCGCGACGTGCCGGCACGTACGTGGCCAGCAGCGATAACAGACCCAGGCCCGCGATCACACCGGCGTAGGTCGCGGCATCATGTGGCTGGACGCCGAAGAGCATGCCGCTCATGAGGCGTGTGGATCCCAGCGCCCCCAACACGCCGACAACGAGGCCGATTGCGGTCAACTTCAATCCGCGGCCGAGCATCAGCCAGAGAACGGTGGGCGCACCTGCCCCGAGCGCCATCCTCAGGCCGATTTCCTTCGAACGTTGCCCGGCCACGTAGGCCATCACGCCATAGATGCCCGCCATCGCCAGGCAGAGGGCCACGACGGCGAAGAGACCCAACAACCACGCTCGAAACCTCGGCGTGGCGACGTGTTCCGCGAGGAGCGCATCCAGTGTCGTGAGTCGAACCGAGACCTCGGGGGATCGCTCGCGCGCCTTGCGCTGGATGGAGGGACCGAGCGCCGCCGCATTCGAGGCAGTCTTGACGATGACATGCAACGTCGCGCCGTTGTAAAAGTGCTGCAGGTACGGCATGTAAACTTCCGGCTGCGGTTCGCGCGCTGGCCCGTACTGTCGCGCGTCGCCCACGACTCCGACGATCGTCATCGGCTCCAGAGAATCGTAGCGAGCGATGATCACGCGCCCGAGGGGATCGCGCCCGCCAAACGCGGCCCGCGCAAGCGCCTGGTTGACGATGGCCACGCGAGGCCTGCCTGCCATATCGCCGTCGGAGAAGTCGCGGCCTTCGGCGATCGGGATGCCAAGCGCTTCGAATGACCCCGGTGCGATCACGTTCATGGCGGCGGGGCGCGCCACGCTCAGAGGAGAGGCTTCCGGCATCCGATCGATCCAATAGCCGCTGTCCGACTCGTTGTGTCCGGGTGGTCCCATCATCGCCCCGGCGGCGACCACGCCCGGAAGCTGCCTGACGTCCGCCAGCAGCGACTGGAAGAACGCGCGGGCGTCGCTCCAGTCGCGCTGCCGTGGTTGCGCCGTGGTTTCCATCAGCAGTACGTTGGCCGGCTCGAACCCGAGCGGCGCCTCCTGAAGCGCAACAAGGCTTCTGACCAGCAGCGCACCGGTCGTGACGAGCACGACCGCGAGCGCGATTTCGGCGACAACCAGCACTTCGCGCGCCCGGCTGCCACCCACGCCCGCGAGCCTGGCCGCGCCGTGCCGGAGCGGCTCGTTGACGTCCACGCGGACGGCCTGCAGCGCCGGCGGAAGTCCGAACAGCAGGCAGACGAGCACTGAGAGGACCACCGTGAACAGGAGCACGCTGCCATTGACGGCGACGTCGTCAAGACGCGGCACATCCGGTGGCGAGAGCGCCACCAGCGCGCGCGTGCCCAGAACGGCAAGCGTCACCCCGAGGGCCGCCGCCGCAAACGCCTGAACGGACGCCTCGACGAGCAGCTGCCGGACAATCCGTGACCGGCTCGCGCCCAGTGCGGCCCGAACCGCGATTTCCGTGGCTCGGGCTGTCCCCCTGGCGAGCAGCAACGTCGCCATCGTGGCGCAGGCAATGAGCAGGACGAGCGCCACCGCACCCAGCAGCAGGTACAGCATCGACGCGACATCGCCGACCATCTCGCGCTGAAGAGGCGTCGCGATGACACGGATATTTCTGTTCGTGTCGGGATACTGCGCGTCCAGCCGCTCGGAAATCGTCGTGAGCTCGGTCCGGGCGCGCTCGAGGGACGCGTCTGGCTTCAATCGCGCAACCGCGCGAAAGTTGTTGCCGCGCCGGTGAAGCTGCGCGCGGCTGCCAACCGCGGTGAACCAGACGTCCGTGTCCAGCGGGTAATCGAACGTTGCTGGCAGCACACCGACAATGGGGACTGATCGATTGAACAACCGCAGGGTGCGCCCGACCGCTCGTGCGGGTTCGCCGAATTCCTGCCGCGCATAACGGTCGCTGACCAGTGCGGCGCCCGTGCCGCCCTCCCGCCGCTCTTCGTGGGTGAACGGTCGTCCGATCGAAGGCTGTACCGCAAACACGCGGACGAAGTCGTCGCTGACCCTCGCGACGGATGCGTACTCGGCCAGGGCACCAGCCATGACCGATGTTCGGGTACTCGAGTAGTACGCCATCGCCTCGAACGACGTACTCTGCGCCTGCCAGTCCAGGAAGTCGGGCACCGAGATCTGTCTCGAGCGGTCGCCGGACGCCTGACCGTCCGTCGCCAGGTACGTCAACGTGACAATCCGCTCCGGATTGGCGTACGGCAGCGGGTTGAGCAGCACGGCATGGACGACGCTGAACACGGCTGTGTTCGCGCCGATCCCGAGCGCCATGACCAGGGTGCCGACGATCGTCGCCACGCCGCTCCGCCGCAGGGTGCGCAGGGCGAACCTGATGTCCTGACCGGTCTGCTCGAGCCGCGTCCATCCCCACTCGGCGCGGGCGTCCTCGGCCGCGATGGTCAGGTTGCCGAGCTCGCGGCGGTCCGCCATTGCCGCAATCGAGCGCAGCTCCTCCTGCATGTCGCGCTCGGCGGCGCGCCGCCGCCACGGCAACAGATAGCCAAGCCGTCTCCAGAACATCATGAGTCGGCCTCGCCGGCGGCCGGCTTCAGCACGCCGGCAACAGCGCGCACGAAGTCGGTCCATTCCGATGTCTCCTGATGCAGGCGCCTCCGGCCGACGGCGGTCAGCCGGTAGACCTTCGCCCGCCGGTTGTGCTCCGACGTCTCCCACTTCGCGTTGATCCAGCCCTTCAACTCCAGCCGCTTCAACGCCGGGTAGAGCGACCCGAACTCGATGTTGAGCCGGTCCCCCGAGCTGTCGCGAATCGCGGTGGCGATCGCGTAACCGTGGAGCGGTCCGAAGAGGAGCGTTCGCAGAATGAGGAGGTCGAGCACGCCGTACAGCGGTTCCATATGGAGGGAGTCTATATCAAGACTGTCTCAATATGTAAAAAAGAGGACAAGGTATCTTCTCGTGATCTCGTGACCGTGATCAGTTTCCCGGGAGGATCAATGCTGCGAGCGTTCCGCCACGTTGCCGTGTTCACCGTCCTCTCATCGATCCTGTTGACACCCATGACCATCGCCGCGCAGAAGCCCGGTTCCGTCCGCCACGTCGTCGTCTTCAAGTACAAGAAGGATGCCGCGCCCGACAAGATCGCCCAGGTCACGAAGGCCTTCAGTGAGCTGAAGGGAAAGATCCCCGGCATCACCGCCTTCGAGCACGGCGTCAACAACAGCCCGGAGGGGAAGAACCAGGGCTTCACACACGTCTATCAGTTGACGTTCGAGAGCGTGGCGGCGCGCGACGCGTACCTGCCGCATCCCGAGCACAAGAAGTTCGGCGATCTGCTGGGCAAGCTGCAGGTGCTGGAGGACGTCTTCGTGGTCGACTACGTCCCGGGCAGCTGATGTCGCGCGGCCGGGCTCTGATCTACGGCACGCTGGCGGTCGGAGTCCTCGACATCCTCGACGCGTTCATCTTTTTCGGGCTGCGGGGCGCGCGGCCGATCCGGATCCTCCAGAGCATCGCCGCCGGGCTGCTGGGCCGGGCGTCGTTCGCCGGCGGATGGAAGACCGCGGCGCTCGGGCTGGGTTTGCACTTCTTCATCGCGTTCGTGATCGTGCTGGTGTTTCTGGCGGCGAGCCGGCGGGTGCCGGTGCTGACGCGCCACGCCGCGATCGCAGGGCCGATCTACGGCGTGGGCGTCTACCTGGTGATGACCTTCATCGTCGTGCCGGCGTCGGCGGCCGCCGGAGGCGTGCCGCCCTGGCCGGTCGCTCTGAACGGCGTGCTGATCCACATGTTCGGCGTCGGCCTGCCCGCGGCGCTGGCGGCGAAAGCTGTTAGAGCAGCTTGATCGCCACGTTCCGGATTTCCAGCTTCATCGGCGCGCCCGCGTGCAGCTGGAAACCAATCAACCCGCCCAACGACCGTCCCTTCACATCGTCGTCGATGCACACCGCCATGACGTGGCCGTTCACGATGTGAACCAGCGTGTTGCCGCGGGCGATGAGATGGAACTGATTCCACTCGCCGGGCTTGATCAGCGCCTTCAGCGCATCGCCGTTCTCGAGCACTCCGATCTGTCCCTTGGTGCCGTCCTTGGCGATGTAAGTGATGGTGCCGCGCTCGGCCAGGAACCCGCGACCCGCCTCTTCATACAGCTGGCCCGAGAACTGGTTGCCGAAGTCCATGTCCATCTGGTAGCCGCCGAGCCGCCACGCGTGTCCCGGAGTGCCTTCGGGCTGGCCCTCGTTGGCCGGCAGCATCTTGCTGCGGTACTGGATGCCGCTGTTGGTCGAGTTCATCTTGATTTCGACTTTGAGCTCGAAATCGCCCGGCGTGCCGCCTTTCCAGATGAGGAACGTGTTCGGGCCCACGGTCTTGTCGGGCGTGCTCTCGCCGACGATAGAGCCGTTCTCGGCGCGCCAGAATTTCGGATCGCCGTCCCAGTCCTGGAAGATCGAGGGCTGAGGAGCGCCGCCGAATCCGCCGCGTCCGCGGCCGGTGGGCGCAGGTTGCCCGGCCGCCGCGGCCGCTTTTTTCTCTTCGGCCTCCTTCGCCGCCGCCGCGGCGCGCGCCGCCGCGCGCGCGGTCGCGCCCGGGGTCAGGCTCTTGCCGTCGAACAGGCTTTCGAAGCCGGTGCGGTCCTCGAAGCCGACCGGCGGAACAATCGGACCGCCGCGTCCACCGCCCCGCCCCCCGCGGCCCCCTGGCGGCTGCTGCCCGGCCGGCGGCTGTGCGGCGGGTGCGCCGGCCGCCGGCGGCGTTCCGGCGCCCTGCGCCGAGATCCGCGCACCAGCCAGCAGGGACGCCGGACCCGCTGCCGCTGCGGTCGTAAGAATGACAGCCAGAATCTTCTTCATCGGTTCTCCTTCGCGCTCCCACCGGTCGGGGGCCGGGACCTCGCCCGCCGCGCCTTTTTACTACGGGCATGGATCTTTTGTTTCGCGCCGCGTGCAGCCGGACTACCATTTCGGTGCGTGAAACGTTGGTTCGACCGCACATTCCCCGTCGGCCTGCCGGTTGACGACGCGCCCGCGCTGCTCGCGCGTCTTGGGCGTACGCCGGATCTGATCGCCGAAATCCTGGACCGGCTGCCGCAGCCGGTTCGTGTCTGCAAGCCTGACGGACGCTGGTCGATCCAGGAGCACGCGGGACATCTCCTCGACCTGGAGCCGCTCTGGGATCGCCGGCTCGACGATTTCGAGAAGGCCGCGCCGATCCTGAGCGCGGCCGACCTGCAGAACCGGCGGACGCACGAGGCGCGACACAACGATCGCGACCCCCGCGATTTGGAGCAGGCATTTCGCACTGCAAGAATGGCGATCCTCGCGCGGATAACCGCCATGACACCGTCCGAGCTCGCGCGGGTCTCGCGGCATCCGCGACTCGAGCAGCCCATGTCGGTGGTCGATCTCTGCGCCTTCGTGGCCGAGCACGACGAACACCACCTCGCGACCATGAACGAGATTGCCGCGGGCATCGCGGAGTGGCCGGCGTGCGCGCTCGCGCTCGCGAACGCGGTCGATGCGGCGCTGCCATGGCTGACGCCGCTCGATGACGACGCGACGGCGAGGCGGCCGGCGGCGGGGAAGTGGTCGCCGCGCGAGATCGTCGGACACCTGATCGACTCCGCGTCGAACAACCACCAGCGCTTCGTGCGTGCGCGCTGGCAGGACGATCTCGTGTTCACGGGGTACGACCAGGACGCGTGGGTCGAGGCCCAGCGGTATCAGCAGACGTCCTGGCAGGAGCTGCTGACGCTCTGGGCCAGCTACAACCGGCATCTCGCCAGGGTCATGGCGTCCGTCCCCGCGGCGATCAGGACGGCCCCGCGCACGCGCCACAACTTCGATCGCGTCGCCTACCGGGAGGTGCCTGCCGGCGAGCCCTCCACGCTCGAGTACTTCATGGACGATTACGTCCGTCACATGGAGCATCATCTGCGTCAGGTCCACGCCCTCGTGACCCGTGACGCCTGACATCGGATCTGGTCAACTCCCAGCCATCCAAAGGAGCCGCCTCGTTGTCCTCGTCCCCTGCGCCTCGTGCCGTGCCCGTGCCCGTCGACGCGAAGATCTGGCAGGTCATCGCCGCCTCCGCGGTCGGGACGATGATCGAGTGGTACGACTTCTATATTTTCGGCAGCCTGGCGAGCGTCATTTCCCCGCTGTTCTATCCGAGCGGCAACGACACGCTGGCGCTGATCGCCTATCTCTCGACGTTCGCCGTCGGCTTCGTGGTTCGGCCGTTCGGCGCGCTGTTCTTCGGGCGGATCGGCGATCTCGTCGGACGCAAGTACGCGTTCCTGGTCACGCTCATCATCATGGGCGCGGCGACCGCGCTCATCGGTGTCCTGCCCACCTACGCATCGATCGGTCTGGCCGCCCCGGCAGCCCTGCTCCTGATCCGGATCCTCCAGGGTCTCGCCCTGGGCGGCGAGTACGGCGGCGCGGCGGTCTACGTCGCCGAGCACGTGCCCGACGGCCGCCGCGGGTTCTTCACCAGCTTCATCCAGATCACGGCGACGCTCGGGCTGTTCGTCTCGCTCGCGGTCATCCTGATCGTGCAGAACCTGATGTCGCCGGTCGCGTTCCGGGCCTGGGGCTGGCGGGTGCCGTTCCTGATCTCGATCCTCCTGGTCGCCGTCTCGCTCTACATCCGGCTGCGCATGAAGGAGTCGCCCATCTTC
>Ga0114129_10010068_pt1 | contig 13476 bp, 14 predicted proteins | sample RhiMetdeltSRZDD1_FD_80071 | JGI IMG/M metagenome (GOLD analysis project Ga0114129, IMG submission 80071) | Populus rhizosphere microbial communities from Tennessee, USA - Rhizosphere MetaG P. deltoides SRZDD1 (version 2) (version 2) | ecosystem: Host-associated > Plants > Roots > Rhizosphere >...
CTGGGGAACCTGATCGCCGCGCAATTCGGCGAGTTTCTCGACTGGCCGCTGGGCGCGGCGATGTCGTTCTCGCTGCTGGCGGCAGCATTCCTGGTGGTGCTGACCTTTTCGCAGATCATGCGGATCTTCGACTGGCGATGATCAGGCAATCGCATATGTGGATGGCTGTGGCAGCGCTGTTCTTTCTCTTCCTGCTGCTGCCGTTGGCGCTCGTCGTGCTGTTCGCCTTCACCAACCGTACGCTGACCAATTTCCCGATCGACGAGCTGTCGCTGAGGTGGTGGCGCGCGATGCTGGAGCATCCGCAATTTGCGCCCTCGCTGCGGCGCAGCCTTACCATCGGTGGCAGTGTGGCGCTGGTCTCGGCCGTGGTTGGCACCGCCGCGGCCGCCGGCCTGGCACGACTGCCCCGACGCGCGGCAACATCTTTGCTGGCGCTGCTGAGCCTCCCGATGATGCTGCCGCCGCTCGTGCTTGCAGTGTCGCTTGCCACTTTCTATGTAAGCCTCGGCATGCAGCTCAACCTGTTCACGGTGGCTGCCAGCCACATTCTGTTGACGCAGCCCTTTGTCATACTGGTGGTCTATGCGCAGCTCCGCGATTTCGACGTCAGGATCCTCGAAAGCGCGCGCGATCTCGGTGCATCGCCGCTCAAGGCGTTCGCGACCATAACATTGCCGATCATTGCGCCGACCGTGCTCGGAGCCGCTCTCCTTGCCGTCGCCATTTCCTTCGACGATTTCGTGATCACCTTTTTTACGATCGGTAGCGGCAACACCCTGCCGACGCTGATCTGGGGTATGATGCGCTCATCCGTCACGCCGATGGTCAACGCCATCGGCACGCTGATCCTGGCGGTGACGATCATTTCCACCTTGCTCGGATTGTCGCTGACACGCTACCGCGGATAGAGGCTCGATGAACATCAACACGGTCAAGCAAAGACTCGAAGCCGGCGAGGTTGTGGTCGGCCCCTATATTGGCGAGTTCTATACTGCCGGTCTGGCTGGCATCGTCGCATCATGCGGCGCCGATTTCGTGATCTTCGACTATGAGCATAGTGGCTGGGGTCCGGAAGCCCTTCGGACGCAATTGACGCTGGCCCGCGGCGCCGGACTGGTGCCGATCGTCAATTCACCGGGCGAGAGGTTCGAGCGGGAAGGGCTGCTGCTCGATATGGGTGCCATGGGGCTGATGGTGCCGCATGTACGGACTGCCGAGCAAGCCGAAGGGATCGTCCTGGCGACACGCTACGCGCCGCTCGGCAGCCGCGGCGGTGCGTTCGGAATTGCACATGACTTCTATCGAGCGCGGCAGGTCGGCAAGACGATCGCTGATGCCAATGATTCGATTCTGATCATCGCCAAGCTGGAGTCCCGCCAAGCGATCGACAACGCCGAAGCGATTTTGTCGGTACCCGGCATCGACGTGGCGCTGGTGACGGCGTTCGACCTTGCGCTCGACATGGGTCTCGGGGCGCACGTCGATCACCCGGACATCACCGCCGCGATGATCGTGGTGCGCGACATTTGCCGGGACTTGAGAAAGGTCCCGGGCTGCGCCGCCTTCACGCCGGATATCGCGCGCCAGAGGGTGGAGGAGGGCTATCGCTTCATCCAATATTCCTGGGATATCGGGCTTCTCCAGGAAGGGCTGACCGCCGGCATCGCTGCCGTCAGGCGCTAGAGTCCGAGGTCCTGCGCATAAGCAAAGAGCGCCGGCAGCCCGCCCGTGTGCACGAAGACGATATTGGCGCCTTTGGTGATCGCGCCCCGACGGACATGACCGATCAGACCGGCCATCCCTTTGCTGGTGTAGACGGGGTCGAGCACTATGCCCTCGCTTCGGGCAAGCAACATCATCGCCTCGCGCCCCTGATCGCTGACGATACCATAGGCTTCCCCGATATATGCGTCATCGACGACGATATCGGCAGGGTCGAACCTGGCATTCGTTCCAAGGAGTCCGGCGCACGCTGTCGCGATGCGTGCGATCTCCTCGGCACGGCCTTCCGGATAGGCGATCGGGCTGATGGACACCACCCGGGTCGGCAGGCCCAACGCCTTGACGCCGACATTGAGGCCGGCGGGCGACATTTCCGAGCCGGCAACATAGATGTGGTCGAGAGTCCTTCCCATGGCGGCGAGCTGCCGGACGATCTCGACGACGGCCTCGACATAGCCGAGTGCGGCCAAGGATTGCGTGGCGAGTTCGAAGGAGGAGATCAGGAAAGGCTTGCGCCCCTGCGCCCGCAGCGCGTTCGCCTTGGCTTCCAGATGGGGTTGCAGCTCTTCATCGAGCACCTCGATGATCGTCACGTCGGCGCCCATGATCCGGTCGAGCAGCAGGTTTCCCTGCAGCATCGGCCCCTTTACGCCATGGGCCAGCACCAGCGACACGTCCAGGCCGAACTTGCGCGCCGCCGCGGTGATCTGACGGCACCAGTTGGATTGTGTATAGGCGCCGGCGACGATCGTGTCTGCCCCGCTGCGGAGCACCTCGCCAAAGACGAATTCGAGCTGGCGGGTCTTGTTGCCGCCGAAGGCGAGACCGGTCAGGTCATCGCGCTTCACCAGCACATTGATATCGCCGATCGCCCTGGAAAATCGCGGACAGAGCTCGAGTGGCGTAGGCAGGTGCGCCAGCGGGACGCGAGGAAATTTTGCCAGTCGCTCGGCGAGCGCTTCGGTGGTGAGGGGGAGCTGCGCCATCACGTCATCAATATCGTCTGGTTGTCGGGCGTCCATGACAACGATACTTCCTCGCCGCGACTGATTGGCGGTGCCGATCCAGGGTTCACCTGCACCATGATCGGCGAGAGACCCGCGATGTCCACGGAATAACGGATGTGAGCGCCCATGAAGACCATGTCGCCGATTCGGCCGTGCAAGGTGCATTCGCCATTGGGTTGCGGGCAGTTGATCGCGATCGACTCGGGTCGCACGACCACCATCACCGGCGATTCCGGCCCTTCGGAGCGAAAGCGCGCGCCGGCTTCCAGGGTGACCATACCCGCCCTGCGGCTGCCCTTGAGAATGTTTGCATCGCCCACGAACGCCGCCACGAAGGCGCTCTTCGGTCGCCGGTAGACGTCCTCGGGCGAACCCACCTGGATCATCTCGCCCTGATGCATGACACCCAGTCGATTGGCCAGGCTCATCGCCTCGCCCTGGTCGTGGGTGACGAACACGAATGTTCCGCCGATGTCGCTGTGGATGCGGCGCAGCTCCTCCTGCATTGCCTGGCGAAGCTTGAGGTCGAGCGCGGCCAAGGGCTCGTCGAGCAGCAGGACAGGCGGGCGCATGATCAGCGCCCGCGCCAGGGCTACACGTTGCTGTTGGCCGCCTGACAGCTCCTGCACCATGCGGGATTCGAGCTCCTCGAGATGCACGAGCGCCAGCGCCTCCCTCGTGCGCTCGGCAATTTCCTGCTTGGGTAGCTTGGCGATGCGCAGCCCGTAGGCGACGTTCTGCTTCACCGTCATATGCGGGAACAGGCCATAGCCCTGAAACACCATGTTGGTGGGTCGCCGTTCCGGACCGAGCGCCGTGACATCCTTGCCGGCGATCTCGATCGTGCCGGAGGTCGGTTCGACGAAGCCGCCGATCATTCGCAGTAGCGTGGTCTTGCCGCAGCCGGACGGCCCGAGGATCGCGAAGAAATCGCCGCGCTGGATCTCCAGATCGACCGGCTTGACGGCGGACGTCCTTCCGAAGCTCTTCGAGACATTCCGCAAACGAAGCAGCGCTTCCATCAAGATCCGCGTTGATAGCTGCCTATGCCGCTTTGTATCCGACCGGGAGGGCAGGCCGTAAGATCGTAGATTGTATACAAAACTTATGTCAATATCGGGATGCGCAACTGACAATGGACGCCCAATGAACTCGCCCATCGCCGCTGCCGGAATAACGAAAGGACTGGCGCATCGGACGCTGGCCACCGCGACAGCCGAAGAGCTGCGACGGCGCATTCTCACCGGCAGCTTCCCGGCAGGCTACCAGCTCCGTCAGGACGCGCTCGCATCGGAATTCGGCATCAGTCGTATTCCACTGCGCGAGGCCCTGCTGCAGCTCGAAGCCGAGGGGCTGATCAAGATCATTCCGCATCGTGGAGCGGTGGTGTCAGAGCTTTCAATTGCCGAGATCGAGGAACTTTTCGACCTGCGCGCACTGCTCGAGCCATGGTTGCTGCAGGCTTCGGCCCCGCGCTTGACGTCGGGCGACTTCACACGCTTGGACGCCATTCTCGACGAGTACAGTCACGAGCTCAGGACGAAGAACGTCATGCGCTGGGGCGAGCTCAACACGCAGCTCCACCTGATGCTTTACCAGCACAGCAACCGGCCGCGCACGATGACCATCGTGACCGCGCTGCTCCAGGCCTCGGACCGTCATACCCGCCTGCAATTAACGTATACGGACGGCATGGAGCGCGCCGAGAAGGAGCATGCCGAGCTGGTCAAGCTCTGCAGGACCCGGCAATTCGATGCGGCCGCGCAGCTGCTCGAGGCGCATATCGTCAATGTCAAGTCTTCGTTGACCCACGCCCTGTCAAATCTGGGCCGATAGCCGATCATCGGGAAGGGCAGCCGGGACCCAATAGGTCCGCGCCGCATAAAGGAGAGGCGATCCGCTTCGCTCCTCGCTCTCGGCCACGACGCCGATGAGAATGTCGTGGCTTCCGAAATCGGCACCCCTCGTGAGATTGCAGTCGAAGATGGCAACGGCGTCCCGCAAGGCCGGCGCACCGGTGGTGAAGCGGTCCCACGCAATCGTGCCGAACTTGTCGCCCTGGCCGGCCGGACAGGCGAAGCGCCGCGCAACTTCGACCTGGTGCGACGCCAGGACATTGACGCAGAACACGCCATTGATCCGAATGATCCGACCGGCTCGACTTGCCCGATTGATGCACACGAGCACCGCCGGCGGATCGGCCGAAAGGGAGCACATGGCGCTTACCGTCAAGCCGGTGCGGCCTGCAGGGCCGTCGCTCGTCACCACGCTCACGCCCGACGCGACGCGCGCCATTGCCGAGATGAATTCTGTCCGATGTTGTTCCATTCTAGCCGGAAGCTGCTGCCTTTGGAACTTCGCTCCGGGCGCTGCCGGTGGTCACCGGACCAAGCTCGCGCTCGAGCAGGGGCACGACCTCGGCGCCGAACCGCTCGAGCGAACGAAGCGCCCGACGCCCTTCCATGCCGCCGAATTGCATGAAGCAGCTGAGGTCGCTCATTCTCACCTTCTGCGCTTCGGCGACGATCCGCGCCGCACAGTGCTCGGGCGAGCCGATGATGACATTGTCGATGATCTGCTCCGGTGTTGGCTCGTCCTTGTAGGGTATCGGCTTGAGCTGGGCTCCCTCGAGCTCCTGGTAGTTGAATCGCATGCTGAAGGCGAGGCGATTGACATAGAGGATGCGCTCGGCGGCGTCGCGAGCCTCCGCCCGGCTGTCGGTGACATGGATGTAGCGCTGAACGGCGAAAGGCATCGTGCGGGAATCCCGCCCGGCTTTGGCAAAGATTCCCTCGTAATATTGTCGCTGGCGGGCAAGGGCGTCGCTGCCCTGCGCGCCGACGGTTACGAATGGGATCCAGCCGTCGCGGGCGGCTCTCTCGACGAGCTCGGGCTGGGCGCCCGCAACATAGATATCCGGACGACGGCCGTTCAGCATGCGGGTGCAGATCGGCATCTCCTTCAGCATGTAGTGTTTTCCGGAGTAGGAGAATGTCTCGCTCGCGACGAAGTGTTCGATGATGTCCGCCATCTCCAGGGAGCGTTCGACGCGCTCCTCGAGATCGATCCCGAAATGGTCGAACTCGTAGCCCTGATAACCGGTGCCAATTCCGACCACGAGCCGACCGTTGCTGATCTGGTCGACCAGGCCCATCTCCTCGATCATGCGGACCGGGTGATAGAGCGGCAGGACCAATACGGCAGTGCCCAGCCGAATGGTGCGTGTCACGCCGGCGCAGTAGGCAGCCATGACGAGAGGCGAAACGCACATGCTGTAGTTCGAGAAGTGATGCTCTGCCATCCAGGCGGTGTCGAACCCGATCGCTTCGGCGAGCTTCACCATGTCGAGCGTCTCGTCGATCAATTGTCGGCCGTCGCTCGAGCCTCGCAGCGTCATCAGGCTGAAAAGTCCAAGTTTCATGCTGCTGTCTCCTTCGTCAAATGCCGACGATGGTCTGGCCGCCATTGGGGCTGATGACCTGGCCGGTGATGAAATCGGCCTCCGAAGAGGCGAGAAAGGCGACCGTCTCGGCGATTTCGGACGGATCGGCGTAGCGCCCGAGCGGCACGAGCTTGATCTTCTCGGCCATGCGCGACTCGATATTGGGCTGCTGTAGAACCATTTCGGTGATCACCCCGCCCGGCGCCACCGCGTTGACATGGATGTTCCACGGCGCCAGTTCGCGGGCCCACGCCCTGGTAAGGCCGAGAAGCGCAGCCTTGGCGCCGCAATAGTCCGACGCGGCATGGTGGCCGACCATTCCCCAGATTGAAGAGATGTTGATGATCTTGCCGGCTCGGCGGACTTTCATGCCCGGCACCACCGCCTGCGTCGCGAAGAAGCTGCCCTTGACGTGGACTGCGAACATCCGGTCGAATTCCTGCTCGCTGATCTCCTCAAGCGGCGCCTCGCCGCCGATGCCGGCATTGTTCACCAGGATATCGAGGCGACCGAGGCGGCGCTCCATCGCGGCAAGCTCCGCGCGAACGCTGCGGATGTCGGTGACATCGCAGACGATAGCCTGCGCCTCGCCGCCTGCATCCCTGACCATGCGAACGGTCTCATATGCCTCGGCTTCGAGAATATCCTGGACCACGACCGATGCGCCCCGCGAAGCAAGCCGGCAGGCATGGGCACGGCCCATCCCGCGGCCTCCGCCCGTGATGACGGCAACGCGTCCTTCAAAGCTCGACATCCCTTCCAATCTCCTCTTGCTCTAGAATCCGACCATGGTCTTTCCTCCGTTGGGGGAGACAACCTGGCCGGTGATGAACGCCGCCGCGTCGGACGCGAGAAAGGCGGTGGTGGCCGCGATCTCGCTTGGATCGCACCATCGGCCGAGCGGCACCAGCTTCTCCTCTGCGGCGATGCCGGTTTCGCCGAGATTGTGCCGAACCATGGCTGTCTTCACACCTCCGGGCGCGATGGCGTTGACCGTTATGCGATGAGGTGCGAGCTCCCGTGCCCAGGCCTTGGTCAAGCCGAGGATTGCCGCCTTGGCAGCGACATAGTCTGATGCCCGGTCGTGACCGGCCAGCGCCCAGCGCGAGGAGGTGTTGATGACTCGACCGTGCCGGGATTGCTTGAGCGCCGGAACGGCTGCCTGGGTAGTGAAGAACGTTCCTTTGACATGGACCGCGAGCATGCGGTCGAATGCGGTTTCGTCGATATCCTCGATCGAACGATCGATGCCGATGCCGGCGTTGTTGACCACCACATCCAATGCGCCCCACCGATCGAGCGCGGTCTCGACGATGCGCCGGTCGGCCTGCGGGTCGGCGATGTCGCACACCACGACGAGGAAGTCGCAGCCTTGTCGGTCGAGCCGGGCCGCCGTCGCCGCAGCGCCGTCCGGATCGATGTCCTGGACCAGCACCGCGGCACCACGCTCGGCGAGCAGCCAGGCCGTTGCCTGGCCGATGCCGGAGCCGGCTCCGGTGATGATGGCTATCCGACCGTGCAGGTCGTGCGTCATTCTTCCTCCGCAACGATGATGGTATCGCTGGCGCGCCAGGCAACCGTCACTGCATCCCCGAGCTCCTGGAGAACGATGCCATGACGGGACGGCACCCGGACTGTCAGAACGAGGTCGTCGCCGAGCCGGACGCGATAGCGGATCGACCCTGCGGTGTAGACCACGTCGGCGATCTCGCCTTGAAATCGGTTCTCGGCTGCGCCACGCTCGTCGCCAATCATGATGTTCTCGGGCCGAACCAGCAGCGCCGAGCGCGATGGCGGCAGTGTCGCCGATGCGGTGCGCACGATCCGTCCACCCAGCACGCGCGCCGTGCAACCGTTGACATCTCCGCCGGTGATCTGGTCGATCTTCATCAGATTGGCTTCGCCGAGAAAGCTCGCGACGAAACTGGTGCGCGGATTCTCGTAGAGCTCGCGCGGCGTGGCGATCTGGATAATTGCGCCATTGTTCATGACGGCGATGCGGTCGGCCATGCACGCCGCCTCCTGCTGATCATGCGTGACATAGATCACGGTCGTGCCGATCGCTGCCTGAAAGCGCTTGATCTCCTCCTGCATTTCCTCCCGGAGGTTCTTATCGAGAGCGCCGAGTGGCTCATCCATGAGCAGCAGCAGCGGGTCATAGACGGCCGCCCTGGCGAGTGCCACTCTCTGCTGCTGGCCGCCGGACAATTGCTGGGGACGGCGAGAGCCGAAGTCGGTGAGCCGCACCGCCTCCAGCATATGAGCGACCTTTGCGTGGATCTCGTCGGCCGGCTTGCCGCGCATCTTGAGCGGGAAAGCAATGTTCTCGGCAACCGTCATATTGGGAAACAGCGAGTAATTCTGGAACACCATGCCGATGTTCCGGGTATAGGGCGGCTCCCCGACGAGATCGCGCCCGTTCACCAATATCTGGCCGGCCGATGCCGGTATGAAGCCTGCAGTCACTCCGAGCAAGGTCGACTTGCCTGAACCGCTCGGCCCGATGATCGCGAAGAACTCGCCGGAGAGGATCTCGAGGGTGGTCGGCCTCAGCGCCTTGACCGTCCCATAGCGCTTTTCGAGGCCGATGAAGCTGACGGCGGCGCCCATGCTGTTGCCGACAGGTTCTGTCGCCGTGACCTCGGGCTGGACCAGCGTCTGCTTCATGACGACCCGTCCGCCTGCTTCGCTTCGCTTCTGCGGGCAATGCTCGCCGCCAGCAAAAGCATCAACATGGTGATGCAAAGAATGACGACGGTCGCTGCGGCAACCAACGGTGTCATGTATAGATTGAGCTGCTCCCAGAGGAGGCGCGGCAGGGTGCGGGTGGCGGAATTGGTAAGGAAGAGCGCCAGGATGATCTCATCGAAGGAAAAGGTGAAGGCGAAGATGAAGCCGACCATCACGCCAAGCCGAATCATCGGAAAGGTCACATGCCAGAAGCTTCGCCATTGATTGGCGCCGAGCGTCATGGCGGCGAGCTCGAATGTGGGGCTGTAGCTCTTGAGAGCGGCCGCGACGGTGATGAAGACGAGCGGCATCGAGACGACGACATGGCCGAACAGGATGGCGGGGTAGGTCCCGATGATTCCGAGCCGGACCATGATCGGAAACAGGGCGATCGCAAGCACGATGGGCGGCAGGATCAAAGGCGCAATCACCACGATAGTCAAAAGCACGCGACCGGGCATGTTGCCGCGTGCCAGCCCCAGCGCCGCCATGGTGCCGAGCACGGTCGCCAGCGCGGCTGCGGGAAGGCCGATCTTGAGGCTGTTGGCGAGAGCGATCCCGTAATCGTGGTTCGCGATCAGCTGCTCGTACCACCGCAAGGACCAGCCGGGCGGCGGAAAGCTCAGGAAGCTTTCGCTCGAGAATGACAGGGGAACGATGACGAATGTCGGCAGCACCAGATAGATCAGAACCAGCACCGCGACCAGGCGGATGGCGAAACCGAGAATGGTCCATGGCCTTCCCGCCATCTCAGCCTCCAAAAACGCCGGCTGCGCCGAGATGCCGAGAAATCCGATCATAGATAAGGTACAGCAACGCTGTTGCCGCCAGCAGCAGCGAGGCGAGTGCCGATGCCATCGGCCAGTCCAGCAATCGAGACGTCTGTTGCTCGATCAGGACTGCGATCGTCATGTTCTGCGGACCTCCGAGCAAGGCTGGCGTAATGAAAAAACCGAGCGCCGAGATGAACACGAGGAGAATGCCGGCGCTTACGCCGGGCATGGTGAGGGGTAGGTATACGTACACGAATTGCCGAAGGGGATTGGCACCGAGCACCGATGCCGCGCGCATGATCGTAGGATCGATTGAGCGCATCGAGCTGAGGAGCGGCAGAACCATGAAGGGCAGAAGAATATGAACCATGCCAATATGGACACCGATCGAATTGTGCATGAGACGCAGCGGCTGCTCGATCAATCCGGTCGATACGAGGAAGTTGTTCAGAACGCCTCGACGCTGAAACAGCACCATCCAGGCGAAGGTCCTGATCACGACGCTTGTCCAGAATGGAATGAGAATCAGCGCAAGGAAGAAATAGAGCGTGTTGCCGCGCGCGGAGGACACCATCCAGGCGGCGGGGTAGGCAAGGAGCAGCGTCACCAGCGCCACTGTGGCGGCAAGCGTCATGGTATTGGCGATCACCCGCAGATAGGTGGTCGTCGCGAAGATCCGGGCATAGTTTCCGAGGCCGATCTCCGGCTCGACGAGGCTGCGGATCACCACCTGCACCAGGGGCCAGATGAAAAATATCGCGAGAACCGCCGCCGGCGCGATCAGAAGCAGCGCATAGCCCCGGGCTGGCGTCCAAGGTCTCGCCAATGTCTGCGCCCGCTGGGCGGTATCGATGGCTGCCATGCGCCGATCTCAGCTCAGCTGCTCATCCAAGCAGCCATTTGTTGAACCTGTCGATGATCTTCGCCCCATTCTCCGCCCAGTAGTCGAAATTCTGGAAGACCGCCGTCTTGGCATTCTCCGGCGCATTTGGCAGGGCGGCCTTGGTCTCGGGGTCGAGCAGGGGGAAAGTCGCGGGGTTCACCGGGCCATATGGTATCGACTTGCAGAACACCGCCTGGTTCTGCGGATTGGTGAAATTGGCGATGAAGCTCATTGCTTCTGCCTTGTTCTTGGCACCCTTGGGCACGACGATCGAGTCGCAGACATAGAGGCAGTGATCGAAGGTGTAGTCGACCGGGGCACCCTCCTTGCGCGGCTTGTAGAGCCTGCCGTTCCACACGGTTCCGACGTCGGTCTCGCCATCGATGATCAGCTGCGCCCCCTGTGCGCCGGAGTCCCACCAGGTGAGCGAGCTTTTGAGCGCGTCGAGCTTGCCAAAGGCCGCATCGAGATCGAGCGGATAGAGCTTGTCGCGGCTTTGGCCGGCGCCCATTGCCGCCACCTCCAGCGTTTGCGCGGCGTATTTCCACAGGCTGCGCTGGCCGGGCTTGGCCGCCGGGTCGAAGAACTCCGCCCAGCTCTTGGGCCGCTTGTCGTCGGACATGCTCTTGGTGTTCCACGCCATGGCATAGGCCGCGACATCGGCGAGGAGATAATGCTCATGCACCGCTTCTGGAATGAGCACGGATTTGTCGACCACCGAGAAATCGATCGGCTCGAGGAGTCCTTGCTTGGCAAGGATCGCGGCGTCGGCGGCATCGGTGAAGATTACATCGGTGTCGACTGCGTTGTTCTCGACCATCGCCTTGATCTTGGCAGTGTCGGCATAGGGTGCGCCGGAGATCTCGATGCCGGTCTTCTCGGTGAAAGTCTTGAAATAGGCCGCCTTCAGCGCCTCTTCGAGAGCGCCACCTGGATTGGGGATGGTCATGCGCTCGGGCTTGGCGCGCAGCGCCGTCGGGAAGCCTATCACTGGCAATGCCACCGCAACGCCGGCAGCACTTGCCAGGAGGTTCCGACGGTTGAGCTGGTGTCGCTGGTTCATGGTTTCCTCCCTTTGTTCTGATTTCACGCCATCACGATGCCGCCGCTGGCGATGATCGTCTCGCCGGTAATGAAGCGATTGCGGCTGCTCGCGAGGAAGCAAACGACTTCGGCGATGTCCTCCGGCGCCGCGACACGCCCTAGCGGCGCGTTCTTCTCGAGGTCGGCAAGGATTCCGAGATCGCGCAATTGCTGGGTGGCGATCGGGCCGGGCGACACGGCATTGACCAGGATCTGATCGGCGGCGCAGGCTTCGGCGAAGGACCGGGTGAAGCTGATGACACCCGCCTTGGCGGCGGCGTAATGGGCATTCTTCGGATAAGGGATGTGGGCGTCGATCGAGGCGATCGACACGATGCGGCCACCCCCTCGCGCCTTCATCAGAGGTACTGCCGCAGTGGTTACATGATACATGCCGCGCAGGTTCACGTCGAAAGTATGATCCCAGGCTTGATCGTCGATCTCGAGCAGAGGCTTTCGCGGATAAACGCCAGCGTTGTTGACCAGGATGTCGAGTGCGCCAAGCCGCGCAGCGGCCTCGGCCACCGCGCCCCGTGCACCGTCGCGGAAGCGGATGTCGCCGGCGACATCATGCACGATGCCATCGCTTCGCCGCAACGCGGCGGCCGTCGCGGCTGCTGCCTGCCCATCCAGATCGATGATGGCAATCTCTGCGCCACGTTCGACCAACATTTGTGCAATGGCTCGGCCGAGGCCGCGAGCCCCGCCGGTGACGATCGCAGCCTTTCCATGGAAATCCGGCAATGCAGCCATTCGCGAGTCCTTGATCTTGGTCGCGCTGTCGGTGCCCGGCGTTCTGAGTTTTGAAAATTCCCGGGCGGCGCACAAACGAAGTTTCGTAATGGCGGCATTAGGGGAACTGGTGCCGGCGCTCGGATTAGTGGAGCTAATGCATGTCGGCTGTGCGAGGACAACTAATTTGGGTGAGCCCAGGCAGCGGTGATACAGATGCCGGTCGAAAGATGGCGCACAATGGTAAAGCTCGGTCTCTTCAACCTCATGGGTCTCTACGATCGCAACACGTCTCCGGCGGCGGTGGTGCAGACCTCGATCGACATGGTGTCAATGGCCGAGGACCTGAATTTCGATATCGCCTGGTTCGCCGAGCATCATTTCACCAATCACTCGATATGCCCGGCGGCATTGATGATGGTTACGCGCTGCGTTCCTGCGACCAGGCGCATTCGCCTGGGTCCGGCTGTTCTGCCGCTGCCGTTTCACAATCCGCTCAGGCTGGTGCAGGAGGTGGCATTCGCCGATCTGCTGAGCGGCGGCCGGCTGGTGCTGGGTCTCGGCTGCGGTTACCAGCCTCACGAGTTCAGTCGCTTCGGTGTCGACCCGGAGCGCAAGCACGAAATCATGCTCGAAGTGTGGGACATTCTGGAGCAGGGGCTTTCGACGGGCGCCATCGTCTATTCGGGGAGGAACTTCGATATTCCCCCGACCGAGCTGCCGATGCGCCCGTTTGGCCTGGAGTTGCCGGAGGTCTACGTCGTCAGCACGAATCGGGCGGTACTCGAGCGGGCGGCGCGCGGTGGCCACACGCCGTTCATGAGCTTCGGGCATCGCGGGCTCGATCCTGCCCTGGAGCAGCGTCGCCGGATCGTCGAAGGCTGGACGGCCGGCGGTGGTTCGGCGGAGACCATGCCGCTCGCGGTGCAGCGCTTCGTCTACGTCACCGAACGTCGCAGCGACGCATTGCATGCCGCCGAATGTGTCCGCAACCTGTTTCGGGCCGATCGCAATCTCAGGGGTGAGAGGTTGGACAAAGACGGCCCGTTCGTGCGGCTGATGCCGTTTCATGACGAGCCGCCTCTTGACGTTTTTTTGGAC
>Ga0114129_10010069_pt1 | contig 13476 bp, 9 predicted proteins | sample RhiMetdeltSRZDD1_FD_80071 | JGI IMG/M metagenome (GOLD analysis project Ga0114129, IMG submission 80071) | Populus rhizosphere microbial communities from Tennessee, USA - Rhizosphere MetaG P. deltoides SRZDD1 (version 2) (version 2) | ecosystem: Host-associated > Plants > Roots > Rhizosphere >...
CAGATCGTGTGGGCGCGCTGTCCGGTGCGCCTCGACCTCGCGGGCGGCTGGACGGACACGCCCCCCTACACGTTGCGCTACGGCGGACAGGTCGTGAACGTGGCTGTCGACCTGAACGGCCAGCCGCCGATCCAGGTCTTCTGCCGCCGCACGGAGGAGCCGCACTTGCGGATCCACTCCGTCGACCTCGGCGCCACCGAGACCGTCACCGACTTCCGGGCGCTGGCCGACTACGGCGACCCGGGCGCCGCCTTCGCGTTGCCCAAGGCCGCGCTGACGCTGCTCGGCCTCACGGCCGTTCCCGGCGGCTCGTCCCTCGCGCAGACGCTGACGGCCATGGGCGGCGGTCTCGAGATGACGCTCCTGTGCGCGGTGCCGAAGGGCTCCGGGCTCGGAACGTCTTCCATCCTCGGCGCGACGATCGTGGCCGCGCTCCATCGCTTCTTCGGGCGGCCCACGCTGCACGCCGATCTCTCGCGCCAGGTACTGCAGATCGAGCAGATGCTCACCACCGGCGGCGGGTGGCAGGACCAGATCGGCGGCATGGTGGGCGGCGCCAAATACATCGAGAGCCGGCCGGGCCCGCGGCCGAGCCCGCTCGTGTATCAGCTCGATCCCGCGCTCTTCCAGGACCGTGCGACCGCCCCGTGTTTCACGCTCTTCTACACCGGCCTCACACGCCTCGCGAAGAACATCCTCGTGGACGTGGTCCGCCGCGTGAACGGCGGATCGCGGTCGTACCTCTTCACCTTGCGCTACATGCGTCAGCTCGCGGTGGCGGCCCGCGACGCGATCGCGCTGCGCCGTCTCGACGAAGTGGCGGCGATCGTCTCCGCGTCGTGGGCGGCCAACAAGAGGATCCACCCGAGCACCACCAACGACGAGGTCGAGGCCCTGCTCGCCCGCACCTCCCCGCACTGGTCCGGCGCGAAGCTGCTGGGCGCGGGCGGCGGCGGCTACGCCCTCTTCGTCTCGCCGGCGCAGGGGCCCGCCGAGCGCCTCCGCGAGATCCTGCAGAAGGAATTCGAGAACGATCGCGCGCGTCTGGTGGAGATGGCGCTCAACCCCGTCGGCCTCGCCGTCAGCGTTTCCTGAAACGCGTATTAGATTAATGATGCCTCGATGACGCTCCGCAGAACCCTTGTAGAAATTTCGCCCGCACCGCCGTTCGTCTCGTTCCTGCGCCCACGCTGATTCGCGCTATCCCCCTGCCTTTTCTATCAGATCGCGCGCCATGGTCCGGCCGCGCGATCTGGGGCAGGCATCTTGCAGCAGTTCCCGCTCGAACGCTGGTCAGTCCCGTTGCGACGCGCCGTGCGCTCGAAACGCCAATGAAGGTGCTGCTGATCGAGGATTCGAGCGATGTCCGGCTTCTGTTGGAGCTGGAGCTGGCGTCGCGCGGCTATGCGGTGACGGCGGCCGACTCCGGCGAAACCGGCCTTGCCGCGGCGCAGCGCGAGAGGCCCGGTGTCGTCGTCTCCGATCTCGGCCTGCCGGGGATGGACGGCATCGAGCTCGTGCGTGCCCTGCGGGCCGACCCCGTGCTCTGCGGGACCCCCGCCATCGCCCTCAGCGGGTTCGGCGCGTGGAGCGAGCTCGAGCAGGCGCTCCTGGCGGGCTATCGCGCCGCCCTCATCAAGCCGTTCGAGATGGAGCAACTGGTGGCGGCGATCGAGCGCTGCCTCGGCGGCGATCTCGCGGGCGCCGAAGGCGGGGCATGAGCCTCGGCTCCGCCGACTCGCGTCTCGGCTCCGGACGGCGGCCGGCGTTGCGCGCGTCGGCCGTTCCATCGGCCCTCGGCTGGCCGCGCGCGCTGGGCATGCGGCTCGCGCCCCTCGTGCAGGCCTCCCGCCTCGACGAGCTCATGACCCTCGTCGTGCGCTTCGCCGAGGAGATGGCCCAGGCCGGCGGCGGCTTCCTGGCCCTCGTCGACGCGCGCACCCAGGAGCTGGATCTGTCCTCGGCGCGCGACGCGCGCGGGCTGGTCGTGCGGCCGGCCGACCTGCGGCCGCTCTTCGCGGGGGAGGGGGTGCTCCCGCGCCTGGGCCACGGCGTGCACGTGCAACAGACGTCGCCTTCGGGAGTCACGACACTCCTGCTGCCGCTCCTTCACGATTCGGCGCTGCAGGCGGTGCTGGGCGTGGAGCTCGCCGGCCCCGCCCGTCCACTGGGACGTGCGGTGGAGCCCCTGCGCGATCTCTGCCAGCAGGCGGCGCCGCTCATTGCGCGCCTCCGCGAGATCGCCCATCTGCAGGCGCTGGTGGAGGGCCTCACCACGCTGGTGCAGGACGGCGCCTGCCACGAGACGCGCCGCCGGGAGATCGAGCACGACCTGCGCGGCGCCCGCTACGAGGTCGCGATGCGGTCGCACCTGATCGCGAGCGTCAACCACGCTTTGCGGACGCCGCTGGTGGCCCTGCGCGGCTACGCCCGCCTCCTGCTCGAGGGCAGGGCCCGGAGCGCGGACCAACAGCGGGAGTATCTGGAGGTGCTCACGCGGAACGCCGACCGTCTGGTCGACGTCGCCGCGAACCTCCTCGGATCGCCGCGGGTGAAGCCGCGGTTCGCCGCCGCCGACGCCCGCGACTGCTGGCGTGCGGCCGTGTCGGAGGCGCGTACCGCCGCCGCCGGTCGCGGTATCGCCCTGATCGAACGCACGCCGGACGGCCCCGTCGCCCTCGTCGCGGACGAGACGCACCTGCGGCGGCTGTTGTCGGAGCTCCTGGCCGGGGCCCTGGAGGTCGTACCTCACGGCGAGGAAGTGCACGCCGAGATGCTGGACGAAAGCCGGCGGATCATTTTCACCATTACCGCTGGGAGCCGGACCGAGCCGGGGGACGCAGGTGCGCCCAGACCGGACGGCGGCCCCGGCCGCTCGCTGCGTTTCGATACCGTGCGCGAGCTGGCGAACCTGCACGGCGGAGGATTCGTCGTGCCGAGCGAAAGCGCTCGCCAGCGCGTGTATTCGGTGGTCCTGCCGCGGGTGAGTCTCGAGGAATGAGGGGTCATCATGGTCCGCCCGTCCGTGCTCGTCGTCGACGATGACGAGAGCATCCGCAGCTATCTCAACCTGCTCCTGACCGCCCGCGGCTACGCGGTCGAGTGCGTCGATTCCGGCACCCAGGCCATCGCCCGCGTGGCGGGTGGCCTGCAGCCGCAGGTCGCGATCCTCGACATCATGATGCCGGGGCTCGACGGGCTCGAGGCCCTCACGCGGCTCAAGGGGATCTCGCCGACACTGCCGGTGATCATCCTGTCCGCAGTGGGGCAGACGAAGACGGTGGTCGACGCCATGAAGATGGGCGCCTCCGACTACCTCATGAAGCCGTTCGAGGAGGACGAGCTCGAGCTCGCCATCGGCAACGCTCTCGAGAAGCAGAAGCTCAAGGACGAGGTCCGCGTCCTCAAGAAAAAGCTCGACCATCTGAGCGAGCACCCCGACATCCTCTCCACCAACGCGAAGATGCTCCGCCTGAAGGAAATCGCCAAGCAGGTGGCGGACACCGACGTGCCCGTCCTCATCATGGGCGAGTCGGGTGTGGGCAAGGAGGTGATGGCCCGGTTCATCCATCAGCACTCCGGCCGCCGCGACAAGCCGTTCATCAAGGTCAATTGCGCGGCGCTGCCCCACGAGCTGCTGGAATCGGAGCTGTTCGGCCACGAGCGCGGGGCCTTCACCGGCGCCCACGCCGAGAAACCCGGGAAGTTCGAGCTGGCCGACAAGGGCGTCCTCCTCCTCGACGAGATCGGCGAGATGAGCCCGCACCTGCAGGCCAAGCTCCTGCACGTCCTTCAGGACGGCGAGTTCTGCCGCCTCGGGGCCAAACATCCGCTGCGCGTCGACGCGCGCATCATCGCCTCGACCAATCGCAAACTGGAAGAGACGGTGGCGAAGGGCGAGTTCCGCGCCGACCTCTACTTCCGCTTGAACGTGATCCGCCTCACCATCCCCCCCCTGCGCGAGCGGCGCGAGGACCTGCCGCTGCTCCAGAGCTACTTCGTTCAGCGCTACGTCGAGAAGTACAAGACCACGGTCGATCAGCTCCCCGCCGAGCTCATCGACACCTTCCTGCAGTACGACTGGCCGGGCAACGTGCGGCAGCTCGAGAACGCGATCAAGCGCTACCTGATCCTGCCCGACCTCGAGCTGGCCGTGGCCGAGCTCAAGAGCCAGCGCGTGGACGGAACGCCCGCCGCTACCGGTCCCACGCCGACGTCGCTCAAGGAGGTCTCCGGCTTCGCCGCCGAGCAGGCCGAGCGCGAGCTCGTCCTGCGTGTGCTCGACGAGACGAACTGGAATCGGAAGGAAGCCGCGCGGCGGCTGGACATCTGCTACAAGGCGCTGCTGAACAAGCTGAAGAAGTGGCAGATCGGCAGCGCCCGCCGCAGCGGCACCGCGGTACCCGCCGTCTAGCGGAAACAGCACCGCAAGAAACCACAAAGACACCAAGGGCACAAAGGGCCACAAAGAACGGAAGAGCCACGTGATCTCCCTCTTCTTTGTGCGTCCTTCGTGTCCTTTGTGTCTTTGTGGTTGTCGTGTCAGTGCCTCCGCGGCGACATGGAACGGGGCTTCCACCGGGACACCCACGCTGCCACTCGGCCGCGATTCGAAAGCCTCGCAACTGCGTCTTTTCCGGTGTTTTGCGCGATGACGCGCGCTCGGCCGCATTGGCACGTGCGTTGCTCGGCAGGACTGTGCAGGCCACAGATGACCGTTTCTACGAGGATGCGAACGCCATGAATTGGAAAGCAACCGCCTTTGCCGCACTTACGACGGTCTTCGCCAACATGGCGACAGCCGCCGAGCCGCGCGCCACCGCCGATGCGCGACAACCCGCCGACTCCGGCTCGCGCCTCCTGGAGGCCTCGTCGGCGCCGATGAGCTTCGGCGAGGGCGAGTATCGTCTCGGCGCCGAGGACCTCATCCAGTTTCACGTCTGGAAGGAGCCCGATCTCTCCACGGAGGTGGTGGTGAGGCCCGACGGGAAGATCTCCCTGCCTCTCATCGGCGAGATCGAGGCCGTCGGCAAGACGGCCGTCCAGCTCCAGGAGGAAACGACCAAGCGCCTGAAGCAGTACATCACCGACCCCGTGGTGACTGTGATCGTCAAGGACGTCAAGAGCCCGAAGATCTCCGTCCTCGGCCAGGTCAAGCGCCCCGACGTCTACCACATCAAGCAGCGCATGACCGTGCTCGACGCGATCGCGCTCGCGGGCGGCTTCACCGAATATGCGGACCGCAACAAGGTGATCATCATCCGCGGCGCCAAGTGGGGCGTGCAGCGCATCAAGCTCAACCTGAAGCCGCTCATCAAGGACGGGCGCAGCTCGCTGGCCTACGTGCAGCCGTCCGACACGGTCTACGTCGAGTAGGACGGAGCTACCCGTGATCCGCTTCTCCTCGCGCGTCCTCTCGTTCCTGGCCCTGGCCGCGCTTCTGGCGTCGCCGGCGGCGGCCCAGTACAAGGGCCTCTTCTTCACGAGCCCCGCCGAGCTCGGCGTGACGCGTGAGACGAAGTTCATCGTTGACGACGTTGCCCTGAGCGACGACGTCGTCTTGTTCGCGTTACCCACGGTATCGCTGCTCCGGCTCAACCCGCGCGGCGAGATCTCCCTCAGCTATCAGCCGGAGATCCAGGCCTTCCGCACCTACCGCGAGCTGACGGCGGTGAACCACGATGCCGAGCTGGTCTACTCGCAGGCCCTGACGCCCACCCTCACCTTCGGCTTCGGCGACCGCTACATCTCGACGTCGGACCCCAGCCGCCGGGTGGTGGACAGCGTGCTCCTCTTGCCGCGCGACCGACTGACCGAGAACCAGTTCCACGTGGAGATCGGGCGCCGCTTCGGCTACGACACGACGTTCACCCTGCGCTACGACAACACGGTGACGCTGGTCGAGGCCCCGGCGACCACCACCCGCATCGGCCTCATCGATCGGCTGACGCACTCCGCGAGCGCGAGCCTATCCCAGCGCCTGTCGCGCCGGCACCTGGTGATCGGCACGTACACCTACCTCGACGGCCGCCCGCTGACGGAGACGTCCGCGCGCACGCTCCCCACCGGTCTCGTCCTGGCGCCGATCGAGCCGGACCAGCTGCACAGCACGGCCCTCAGCTATCTGTACGACGGCGACACCGTCAGCATGCGCGTCGGCGGCGGCCTCGTGTACGGCCGCGATCTCACCTACACGGGCGGCGGCCAGCTCGACAAGCGGCTCGGCCGCGCCACCTTCACGGTGATCGCCCAGCGCAATCTCTCGTTCTTCGGGGGGGTCATGCCCTCCGCCGATCCAAGGTTCGCGAGCGGCCTGCTCCCCTTCGGCTTGTACGAGTCGGCCATCGTCCGCTTGACGGGTGATCTCTCGCGCCGGCTGAACGTGCAGCTCCAGGGCGTGGCCCAGCGCACGTTCACGGAGCTCACCGACCTCGACATCCGCAGCGACTTCGCGCGCCTCAAGGTCTCGTACGACCTCAGTCGCACGGCCGCCGTTTTCGCCCAGGCGGAGCTGTATCGGCAGAGCTTCAACGAGTTCGTCGGCAGTCGCATGGAATGGCAGCGCTACGGGGTCGGGCTCGAGATCGCGATGAGCCGAAAACCCAACCCGCTGGCGGAGCGCCGCCGGCAGAAGGAAGACCGCGAGCGCCGTGAGCGCCGCGGCGAGGCCGTCGAGGATGGCACTTAGGAGGTTTCATGCCTGCATCTGGATCCGTCACCGAGATCTCGCTCGCCGCGACGCTGGAGGCGCTCAAGCGGCGGAAGCGCCACATCGTGAGGTGCACCGTCGCCCTCACTGTCGTCGCCGCTGCCATCGCCCTCGTGCTGCCCGCGCGCTACCGCGCGCAGGCCCACGTCGCCGCCGATCCCCTCGTGCCGCAGAGGTTCGTGAGCACGGCCCACGAGGCCGCCTATCGCGACCCGCACGTGGAGAACCTCGCGCAGATCCGGCGCCTCAAGGAGGTCCTCTACAGCCGCGGCCTCCTGGAGGCCGTCGTGAAGGAGCACAAGCTCTATCCGCTGAAGGACGGCGCGGTGGCGGACGGCGACATCGATGCGATGAAGAAGCGCGTCAAGGTCATCGTCGAGACCGACGGCGACACCTACGTCGCCTTCGACGGTGCCAGCCGCCGCGAGGCGATGGACGTGACCAACCGCCTGGCCGCGCTCCTGATCGAGCGCACCTCCGCCGTGCGCGACCGGCAGGCGACGCAGGCCAACAAGGTCGTCCAGGACGAGACGGAGCGGCTGCGGGCTCGCCTGACCGATCAGGAGAAGAAGCTCAACGACTACAAGCTGAAGGTCGGCCTCGCCCGTCCCGACCAGATGGAGGCGAACCTGAAGGTGTACGAATCGCTTCAGGAGCAGCTCTCGGCCAAGAGCGCGGCCCTGGCCGACGAGGAGGCCCAGCGCGCCTCCGTCAGCCAGGAGATCGCCCTGCTCGAGCGCCAGGGCGCCGGCAAGAGCGAGTCCCGCGAGATGCAGGACCTGCGCTTCCGCCTCAAGGCCGCGCAGTCGCGCTACACGGAGCAGCATCCGGAGCGCCAGTCGATCGAGCGGCAGATCCGCGAGCTCGAGAGCTCCCGCGGCGGCGGCGGCACCGGGGAAATGTCCGTCGTCTATATGCGCCTGGTCTCCCTGCGGGCGGACCTGATGGCGCGCAACAGCCGTATCGCCTCCTATCGACGGGAGGAGGACGCCCTGAGGGCGCAGCTCGCCACCTACCAGTCGCGCATCGAGAGCGCGCCGCAGCACGAAGGCACCATGGCCGAGCTCACGCGCGACTACGAGACCACCAAGACCCAGTACCAGGAGCTGCTCGGCAAGGCGCAGGAGGCCAAGCTCGGCTACGAGCTCGATCAGGTCTCGAGCTCGATCATCTTCCGCCTGGTGGAGCCGGCGCAGCTTCCGCTGGCGCCGGTGGCGCCGCACCGCGGGCGCATCGTGCTCATGGGCCTCTTCGCCGGCCTCGGCCTCGGCCTGGTCCTGGCCTTCGTGTTCGAGCAGAACGACACCTCCTTCGCCAGCATCGACGAGCTGCAGTCGTTCACGACCATCCCCGCCCTCGCCACGATCCCGTCGGTGGAGACGGACACGACGATCCGTAGCACGGGCGGCAAGCCGGGCATCGCCCTGCTCGCCCATCCGCGCTCGATTCTGGCCGAGCAATACCGCATCCTCGCCGTGCGCGTCCGCGAGCAGGCCAAGGGACCCGTCGTCATCGCCGTCACCAGCGCCGTGGGTGGCGAAGGGAAGACGACAACCGCCATCAACCTGGCGCTGGCCCTCAGCAAGACGACCGACGGCCGGGTGCTCCTTGTCGACGCCGACCTGCGCAAGCCGCGCGTCGGTGAGTACCTCGAGATCAACGCCACCCGCGGCTTCTCCCATGTCCTGCAGAAGGCCGACGACGACGTGTCGCACTACACGTGGCGCCTGAAGGACGTCTACGTGCTGCCCGGCGCCGGCACCGTGGCCGACCCCGTCGGCATCCTCTCGTCCGACCGCGCGCGGTCGCTGTTCGAGAGCTTCCGGCGCGAGTTCCCCATCGTGGTGGTGGACGCGCCGCCGATCCTGCCCCTGGCCGACGCGCCGATCCTGACGCGGCTGTCGGACGGCGTGGTGGTGGTGGTGCGCGCGAACCGCACGCCGCGCGAGCTGCTGGAGCGCGGTGTCGAGAACATCGACGCCTCGAAGGTGCTGGGCCTCGTCCTGAACGGCGTGGACCTGCAGAACTCTCGCTACGCTTCCGCGTACCAGTACTACGAGAAGGCATACCTCGCTCAATAACGACGCGCCATACACCCAGGGGAACGGCCCATGTCGACCATTACCACCACGTACCGCGCGCCCGTCCCGAGCCCGAGCGCGTGGCGCCACACGACGCGAGGGGCGATCGCCGCCTGGCACTGCCGCATCGCGTACACCACGGCGTGGTTCGTGCGCGCCGAGCTCCTGCTCGGAGTGCTGGCCGGGGCGAGCCTCCTCGTCGCTGTACGCGCCGGGGCCCTGTCGGCGCCGGAGGCGCAGGGAACGGCGCTCCTCGTGCTCCTCTGCCGCCTCGCCGCCTACGCCGCCGGCCGCCGCGCCTTCGTGACGTCGGAAGGCGCCGCCTTCTTCAAGTGTCTCGTCCGCTCCACGGCGTTGGCCGCACTCGCCGGCACTGCCCTCGCCCTGGCCTGGCCGGCCATGGCCGCGCCGCTGCCGCGGGCGGCCTCCCTGGTGCTGGGCTCTTCCGTGGTCAGCATCCTGTTGCGATGGACGACGCGGGGCCTCATCCGCCGCGGCCGGCTCGTCGAGGACTGCCTGATCCTCGGCACCACGGAGAAGGCCACGCGCTTCTTCGACGACCTGCGCGCCGCCCAGGCGGGGGCGGTGGCGCCGGTGGCGAACGGCTCCCTCGACGGGAGCTGCATCGTCGAGTTCGAGCATCTCCGGCGCCTCGCCCAGCAAGGGAGCGATTCACGCCTGGTGGTGGTGGAACCGCCCGAGGACTCCCAGGAGCTGCACGAGGTGCTTCTCGACTGCAAGGTCCGCGGCATGGCGGTGGAGCAGGCGATGGACGCGTACGAGCGCCTGGCCGGACGCGTGTGGGTGGAGGGGCTGCGGCCGGAGTGGATCGTGTACGGCCGCGGTTTCCGGCGGCCGGCGTCCCATCGCGCGGTCAAGCGCGCCCTCGACCTCGTCGCCGCCGTCGTCCTGCTGTCGGTCACGTTCCCGCTCCTCCTGCTCGTAGCCCTGCTCGTCAAGCTCGAGTCGCCGGGCCCCGCCCTTTTTGCGCAGGAGCGGGTGGGCGAAAACGGACGGACGTTCGTCCTCTACAAATTCCGCTCCATGCGCAGCGACGCCGAGGCGCAGTCGGGACCGGTGTGGGCCGGCGAGAACGACGCCCGCATCACGCCCCTCGGGAAGGTCCTGCGCAAGTGCCGCCTGGACGAGCTGCCGCAGATCTGGAACGTCCTGCGGGGTGAGATGAGCTTCGTCGGGCCGCGGCCCGAGCGGCCGTACTTCGTCGACCTGCTGCGCCAGCAGATCCCGTATTACGACCTGCGCCACTACGTGACGCCGGGCATCACCGGCTGGGCGCAGGTGAGTTATCCGTACGGTGCCTCCATCGAGGATGCCTACCAGAAGCTGCAGTACGACCTCTACTACGGCAAGCACATGTCGCTGCGGTTCGACATCGAGGTGCTGGTGAAGACGGTGAGCGTCGTTCTCATGGGCCGCGGGGCGCGCTGATGCTGCGCATCGTGGGCATCGGTGGGGGGACCGGCCTTCCGCTCCTCCTGCGCGGGCTGCGCCTGGCGGAAAAGGCGAGCGCCGGCGACGAGCTCGTGCTCTCCGCGGTCGTCTGCGTGTCGGACAACGGCGGGTCGAGCGGCCGCCTGCGCGAGTCGTTCCAGACGCCCGCTCTCGGCGATGTCCGCAACTGTCTGGTCGCCCTCGCCGACCGGCGGGCGCTGATGGCGCAGCTCTTCCGCTACCGATTCTCGAACGGCAACGGCCTCGCCGGCCACGCACTGGGCAACCTCATCTTGACCGCGCTCTGCCAGGAGACGGGCAGCCTGCGCCGTGCCGTCGATCTCGCCGCCGAGGTGATGCAGGTGGCGGGGGCGGTGCTGCCGGTGACCGAGACCCCGGTGACCCTCTGCGCCGAAGGCGAAGACGGACGGCGCGCCTGCGGCGAATGCGAGATCACGGCCGCGCGCCTCGACATCGCGCGCGTCTGGCTGGAGCCGGCCTGGCCGCTCCCGGCTCGGGGCGTGCTCGAGTGCATCGACGCCGCCGACGTCATCGTCCTGGGGCCCGGCAGCCTGTACACCAGCGTGATCCCACCGCTACTCGTGGGCGGGGTGGCGGACGCGGTGCGGCGTTCGAAGGCGCTTCGCCTCTACGCGTGCAACCTCATGGCCGAGCCGGGAGAGACCGACGGCTTCGATGCCGCCGACCACCTGCGGGCACTGGGGCGGCACCTCGGCCCGGACTCGATCGACGTGTGTCTGGCCAACACGCGTCGCCCGTCGGCGCGGCTGGCCAGGCGCTATCTCGCGTCGGGGGCGGGGCCCGTGACCCCCGACCTCGAAGCCATTCGGGCCCTGGGTGTGTTGCCGGTGACCGCGGACCTCCTCGCCGAGGACGGCTCCAAGGCGCGGCACGCGCCCCTCGCCCTCGGCCGCCTGGTGCTCGAGATCGCGCGCACGCGCGCGCGGCGACGGAGACTCCCGGAATCGTCGAAGGGGAACAAGGGGGACACGGTATGTGCGGAATCGTCGGGTACATAGGCGCACGCGACTGTCAGCCGCTCCTGCTCGAGGGGCTGAAGCGGATGGAGTACCGCGGCTACGACTCGTGCGGCATCGCCGTCACCGACGGCGGGCTGCCGCAGGTCGTGCGCTCCGTCGGGCGCGTGAGCTCCCTCGAAGAGAAGCTGCGCGGGTTGCAGCTCGGTCCCACCGCGGTGCGCTACGGCATCGGCCACACGCGCTGGGCTACCCACGGCCGTCCGAGCGAGGAGAACGCCCACCCGCACCGCGACTGTACCGGCCAGTTCGTGGTCGTGCACAACGGGATCATCGAGAACTACCTGTCGCTGCGCCGCAAGCTCACCGAGGCGGGCCACGTCTTCCGCACCGCCACCGACACCGAGGTCCTGCCGCACCTCATCGAGATGCACTTCGACGGGAACCTCGAGCTGGCCGTGCGCGCGGCCCTGCGCGAGGTCGAGGGCGCCTACGGGATGGTGGCCATCAGCAGCCGCGACCCGAACAAGATCGTGGCCGCCCGGAAGGGACCTCCGCTGGTGGTGGGGATCGGAGCCGGCGAGAACTACGTGGCCTCCGACGCGCCCGCCCTCCTGCCGTACACGCGCCAGATGCTCTTCCTCGACGATGCCGAGATCGCGGTGGTGGAGCCGCATGCCATCGCGCTCACCGACTTCGCCGGCAACCGCATCCTGCGCCAGCCCCAGCAGGTGAGCTGGAGCGCGGAAGCGGCCGAGAAGGAAGGCTACCCGCACTTCATGCTCAAGGAGATCTTCGAGCAGCCGCGGGCCATCGTGGACACGCTGCGCGGGCGCATCGGCCCCGGCGACGACGTTCATCTCGAGGACGACCTGGGCGCGCTGCCCGCCCTCGAGAGCGCCGACAAGGTCCACATCGTCGCCTGCGGCACCTCGTGGCACGCGGGCCTCATCGGCAAGTTCCTGATCGAGGGATTGGCCCGTATCCCCGTCGAGGTCGACTACGCCTCGGAGTTCCGCTATCGCAACCCGCCCATCGGTCCGCGCAGCATCGTGCTGGCGATCAGCCAGTCGGGCGAGACGGCGGATACCCTGGCCGCGCTGCGCGAGGCCAAGGCGAAGGGCGCGGCGGTGTTGTCTGTGGTCAACGTCGTGGGCAGCAACATCGCCCGCGACTCCGACGCCGTGCTCTACACCCATGCCGGCCTCGAGATCGGCGTGGCCAGCACGAAGGCGTTCACGACGCAGCTCGCCGCGATGTACCTGCTCGCCGGCTGGTTCGCGAAGCGGCGGGGCACCGCCCCCGAAGGCGCGATCCGCCGTGTGATGCATCTGCTGCGACAGGTGGCGGATCCCATGAAACGCGTGATCGACCGGCACTCGGAGCTGGCGCTGCTGGCGGGACGGTTCTCGCAGCACCAGAGCGCGCTCTTCCTGGGCCGCGGCCTCGGCTTCCCGATCGCGCTGGAAGGCGCCCTCAAGCTGAAGGAGATCTCCTACATCCACGCGGAGGGCTACGCCGCCGGCGAGATGAAGCACGGGCCCATCGCCCTCATCGACGACGGCATGCCGGTGGTCGTCGTCGCGACCCAGGATCCCGTCTACGGGAAGACGATGTCGAACGTCGAGGAGGTGAAGGCCCGCGCCGGCATCGTCCTCGCCGTGGCCACCGAAGGCGACACCGAGGTCGCGGAAAAGGCCGACCACGTGGTCTACGTGCCGCGGATCGATCCGCTCCTGCACCCGCTCCTCACCGTGCTGCCGCTGCAGCTCTTCGCGTACCACGCGGCGCTGCTCCGCGGATGCGATGTCGACAAGCCGCGCAATCTCGCCAAAAGCGTGACTGTGGAATGAGGGACCGATGCGTGACCCGTGGGCCGTTCTCTTCTGGATGTCGCTCCTCTTCGTGGCCTACACCTACGTCGGGTACCCGCTCGTGCTGTTCGTGTGGAGCCGAGTGCGTCCGCGGCCCGTCACCCGTGTGGCGTACGAGCCGCCCGTCACCCTGATCGTCGCCGCCCACAACGAGAGCCGGACGCTGGAGGCGAAGATCCGGAATGCCCGCGCCCTCGACTATCCCCGCGAGCGGCTGCGGATCATCGTCGCCCTGGACGGTTGCACGGACGAGTCGGCGGAGCGCGTGCGGCGCCAGGCGGGGCCGGACCTCGAGCTCCTCTGCCTGCCCGAGCGCCGGGGCAAGGCGGTGGCGCTCAACGCCGCGCTCGCGCGGGCGACCG
>Ga0114129_10010070_pt1 | contig 13475 bp, 10 predicted proteins | sample RhiMetdeltSRZDD1_FD_80071 | JGI IMG/M metagenome (GOLD analysis project Ga0114129, IMG submission 80071) | Populus rhizosphere microbial communities from Tennessee, USA - Rhizosphere MetaG P. deltoides SRZDD1 (version 2) (version 2) | ecosystem: Host-associated > Plants > Roots > Rhizosphere >...
CCCCGGCCCGCCGTATTGAACACGACCGTGACGCGGCCGGGTCTGGCGAGCCGCATCCAGCAGCAGCGTTATCCCGTCGAGATCCGCCACGAACAGTCGTCCACTCGCCCGTGGGTGGTGTGGATCGGCGCCCAGCCACGCGGCGGCGAGTGCCGCCGCTAGCTGGTCACTCCTCGCCTGCCCGTCTTCTACCGCTGCTCGGCGGCCTGAAGCTCCCGCCACCGCCGCGCCTTGTTGTGGAGCGTCTTCGGCGTGGTCCCGAGGATCTCAGCGGCACGGGTCTTGTTGTTGTTCACCGACTGCAGTGTTCTCAAGATCAGCTGCTTCTCGCCGTCGTCGAGCGTGGTGCCTACCGGTAGCACGACGACGTTGGCCCGCTCGGTGGGCGCGGCGCCCAGCGGAGCGATCGGCAGGCAGTCGGCGGTGATCAGCCCGTCCTCGCACGAGACCACCGCACGCTCGATCACGTTGCGCAGCTCCCGTACGTTGCCCGGCCAGGCGTGGTCACGGAGGAGCTTGAGCGCGGCCTCGTCGATCCCGCGCACCTGCCGCTCGTACTTGTCGTTGAACTCGGCGATGAACGCCTCTGCGAGGAGCGCGGTGTCCTCGGGGCGGCGCCGCAGCGGCGGGAGCGGGATCGTCAGCACGTTCACCCGGTAGTAGAGATCCTCCCGGAACGCGCCCTCCTGCACTGCCTTCACCACGTCCTTGTTGGTTGCGCAGATCACCCGGACGTCCACCGAGACCTCGTCGTGGCCCCCGATCCGCCGCACCTGGCTGTCCTGCAGCACGCGGAGGTACTTGGCCTGCAGGTTCGGGCTCATCTCGGCGATCTCGTCGAGAAAGATGGTTCCGCCGTCGGCCAGCTCGAAGTAGCCAGGCCGCCGCGCCATCGCGCCGGTGAAAGATCCCTTCTCGTGGCCGAACAGCTCACTCTCGAGGAGCGTCTCCGGAATCGCCGAGCAGTTCACCGCCACGAACGGCCCCTTGGCCCGCGGCGACAGCTCGTGGATGGTGCGGGCCACCAGCTCCTTGCCAGTCCCGGTCTCGCCCAGGATCAGCACCGGCGCCGGGCTCGGCGCTGCCATCTCGATCAACCGGTAGATCTCCTGCATCCCAGGGCTCACGCCCAGCAGGGGCCCCAGCCCGCGCGTCTCCTTGAGCTGGCGCCGGAGGACCGTGACCTCCCGATTGACCTGCACCTTCTCGACCGCCTTCTCCACCAGGACCCGGAGCCGACGGGGATCCACCGGCTTGGTCATGTAGTCGTAGGCGCCCTCCCGCATCGCGGACACGGCGGTCTCGATGGAGCCGTGTGCGGTCAGGAGGATGACGGCAGCCTCCGGAACGGTCGTCGCCAGGGGCTTGAGCAGCCCGATGCCGTCGATCACGGGCATGACCATATCGGCAATGACGATATGCGGGCGGAAGCCCGGGGCCCGCTCCAGGGCGTCCTTGCCGTCCACCGCCTCCTGGACCTCGTAGCCCCACATGCCCAGCAGAGCCGCCAAGCCGCCGCGGCCGGACTCGTCGTCGTCTGCGATCAGGACCCGATGCTTCATGGTTTCGTCCCCTTTTCGGGAAGCTCGCGAAGGTTCACGGATGAGGCTTGAGCCATCGCGCCCGAGGCTGCAAGCGATATGCCCCGCAGTCTCCCGGAAATGACCCGAACTATATCGACCTACATGACTTCCGTATTTACTGACAGTTACATCTATATAAATCAATGTTTACTGGAATGTTGGCTGCCGCGCGAGGGTGAGGTCCGAGAAGATATTACCGTGTAACTATGACCCACTCCATTTGATATCGAGAAGAGCCAGCCCTGTCGCTGGGTCGGTCTTGCGGTGGAGCGTCGTCGGCGACTCGACGATCACGACCTCCAACGTGGGATCCACGGTGCCGCCCAGGAGGTGGCCTCCGAGGGCGCTTCCATCGTGCCGCGCGACCACCGCGTGGACGTGCACCCGGGGCTCGCCGGCGTCGAGGGCGACATTGCCGAGCAGGGAGACCACCTCGACCTGCTCGCGGATGACCCGCCGAGCATAGTCCCGCCGGGCCCGGTCGAAGAAGCCGAGGCTCACCCCCGAGAAGGCCCCGATTCCGGTCAACGACGCGCTGGAGAGGTCGAAGCGCTTCGCGGCCGCGGTGAGGGCCTCCACCGGGTCGTCGCCTCGGTCGCAGACCAGTACGAAGGTACGCCGGCCCTCGACCTCATCGAGCTGCTGGATCCTCATCTCCCGCTCCTCTCGTGGGGCTTCTCAGGCCCGCTCGGCCACCGCCTCTTTGCCGCGCTTTCGCAGGCCCACCAGGCAGGCCACCATGACCCCGGTCATCCCGGTGAGCAGGCCGAGCTCGATCATGGCGTTGCGAAAGACCGTGTCGCCCTGCTCCATCAGCTTGCCGAACTCGGCGGTGAGCACCAGGATCCGCCGCACCGCCGCGATCATGGCCACCAGCACGAAGGGCTCCGGCACCAGCACGTGCTCCCGGAACGACACCTGCACCGTATACAGGATCTCGATCATCATCAGGATCAACAGGAGCTGGTCCAGCACCTCCACCACACTGCCACCGCTCGCGCCGGCCCCGATGCTCCGCGCGAACATCACCGCCGTGTTGATCAGCAGCCCCAGCGCGGCCACCGCCAGCACCACGCCGATCCCCACGTAGAGGACGTCCTCGACCTGGGTGAACGCCTGTGCGACGCGCTCGCGCACGGGCGGCCGGGCCCGGGCTGCGGGACTCACGGGCGCCTGACCGTCGCCCCGCCGGCGATCAGCATGAGCTCCATGGACCGGCAGGAGCGGCAAGCCCTGTGCCACGCGCCACGCTCGGATCGTCGTGGGCTAAGCACTCGGAAAGCCGCGGGCGCCTGCGAGTGACCCGGGCCGCGGGCCCCCCGGCGACACACGCGGGACGGGTAAACGTTACCGACGCCGGTAACACCGACGCGTCCGCGCGCTCTCGGGCGCGGCAGCCTTTCTGCGGCCTTCCGCGCGTGATACCGTGGGACACATTCCCGCACCGCAACGGACGGAAGGAGGCGCGGATCATGACGGACATGTGGGGTGATCTCGTGTGGGCCGCACTCGCGGATCTGAAGATGAGGCTGCTCCTCGTGCTGCCAGGCGTCCTCGCGATGCTGACCCTGGCGGTGGTCGGCCTCACCGGCGCGTGGATCGCGGCACGCGTGACCCGGCGGGTGGCGCAGGCGGTGGCCTTCGACCGGCGCGCCGAGAGCTGGGGCATCGTCTCCCAGCTGGGCCGCGCGGGCGTGCGGCGACCGCCCTCGCAAGTGCTGGGGCTCGTCGTCTTCTGGAGCATTCTCGTTCTCTTTCTCTCCATGGCCATCGACGCGCTTGCGATTCCCGGCACCGGGCGGCTCACCGAGTTCGTGTTCGCCTGGGTCCCGCGGGTCATGGGCGCGGCCCTGATCCTCCTCGTCGGCTGGCTCGTGGCCAACTTCCTGGGCGAGGGCGCGCTGATCGCCGCGGTCAATGCGCGCCTGCCGGAGGCGCGCCTGCTTGCCCGCGCCATCCGCTGGGGCGTGCTGCTCTTCGCGAGCGCCACCGCGATCACCCATCTGGGCATCGGCAAGGAGATGGTGCTGGTGGCCTTCGGCATCACCTTCGGCGGCCTCATCTTCGCCCTCGCGCTGGCCTTCGGCCTCGGGGGCCGGGCGCTGGCCCGCCAGATCCTCGAGCGGCACCTGCGCAACCGCGAGCCGCATCCGCGGGAGACCCTGACCCACCTCTAGCGCATGATCGATGTCGGCGTGCTCTTCCAGCAGGCGGTGGCCGCGCTCCGCCGAGAGCGTCACGCGACCTATCGCCTGCAGCTGGGGAGCGCGCTCGGGTTCGACGCGGTGGCCGCGCTCGGCCCTTACCTCGACGCGCTCGGGGTGAGCGACGCCTACCTCTCTCCCTGCTTCCGCTGCGGCCCCGGCAGCTCGCACGGCTACGACGTCACCGATCACAACGCGTTCAACCCCGAGATCGGGGGCGCGGCCGCCTTCGATCGCATGGCCGCCGCGCTCACCGCGCGCGGACTCGGCCTGATCCTCGACGTGGTGCCCAATCACATGGGCATCGCGGGCGACGCCAATCCCTGGTGGCTGGACGTGCTGGAGAACGGCCAGGCCTCGCCGCGCGCCAGCTTCTTCGACATCGACTGGACGCCGATCAAGCCTGAGCTGCGCGATCGCGCGCTCCTGCCCGTCCTGCCCGATCAGTACGGCCGGGTGCTCGAGTCGCAGCAGCTCCAGCTCGAGTTCGCGGACGGCGCCTTCCACCTGCGCTACGCGGGGGCGCGCCTGCCCATCGCGCCCGACACCTACGCGCAGATCCTGACCGACCGCCTCGACGCCCTCGCCGGCCGCCTCGGGCCAGAGGACGCGGGGCTCCAGGAGCTGCGCAGCATCCTGACCGCGCTCGAGCACCTGCCCGGGCGCACCGAGACCGATCCGGCCCGGATCGAGGAGCGACTGCGCGAGAAGGAGATCGTCAAGCGCCGTCTCGCCGCGCTCGCGAAGGAGTCGGCGGAGATCCGCGAGCACGTCGAGGAGACGGTGCGCGGCTTCAACGGCACCCCGGCGGATCCCGCGAGCTTCGACGCGCTCGACCGCCTGCTCTCGGCCCAGACCTACCGGCTCGCCGATTGGCGCGTGGCGGGCGACGAGGTGAACTACCGCCGCTTCTTCGACGTGAGCCACTTGGCGGCCATCCGCATGGAGCAGCGCCACGTGTTCGACGCCGCCCACGAGCTGGTCCTCCGGCTCGTCGGGGAGGGCAAGGTCTCGGCGCTGCGCGTGGACCATCCCGACGGGCTCTACGCGCCCGGCGAGTACTTCCGCCGGCTCCAGGAAGGCGCGCTCCTGGCGACCGCGCGGCGGCTCGTGCCCGCGCTCCCGCCCGCGGAGGCGGAGGCGCTCGGCGCCCTCTACCGCGGTCGCGCCGCCGACCAGCCGGCCGCGCTGGACGCCCGGCCGCTGTGGATCGCGGCCGAGAAGATCCTGAGCCCGGGCGAGCCCTTGCCCGACTGGTGGGCGGTGGCGGGGACCACCGGTTACGACTTCCTGGCCTCGGTCAACGGGCTCTTCGTGGACCGGGGAACCTCCCGACAGATGACCGCGCTGTACACGCGGCTGGCCGGGGCGGGCGGGCCGCTGGCCGATCACACCTATACGGCCAAGCGGCTCATCATGCAGGTCTCGATGGCGAGCGAGATCAACCAGCTCGGCTATCACCTCGACTCCATGTCCGAGCGCAATCGGCTCTCGCGCGACTTCACCCTCGGGAGCCTCGTGCGCGTGATCCGCGAGGTGGTCGCCGCGTTCTCGGTCTACCGCACCTATGTGGGCGACGACGGCCGCGAGCCGAGTGCGCGCGATCGCGCCTACATCGAGGAGGCGGTGGCGGAGGCCAAGCGCCGCAACCCCACCGTGAACGTATCCATCTTCGATTTCGTCCGCGACGTGCTCCTCGTCCGCCCCGCGGGCCGCCCCGATCCCCACGAGCAAGCTGCCCGTCGGCACTTCGCGATGCGCTTTCAGCAGACCACCGGACCGGTCACCGCCAAGGGCGTCGAGGACACCGCTTTCTACGTCTACAACCGCCTCGTGTCGCTCAACGAGGTGGGCGGCGACCCCGCGCGCTACGGCGAGTCGGCGACCGTCTTCCACGACAAGAACGCGGCGCGTCTGGCCCGGTGGCCGGAGTCCCTCATCGCCACCGCGACCCACGACACCAAGCGCGGCGAGGACGTGCGCGCGCGCATCAACGTGCTCTCGGAGGTGCCCGCCGCGTGGGCCGCCGAGGTCCGGCACTGGCGGGCGCTGGCCCGGCGCTTCAAGGTCGACGTGGACGGCCGCGCGGCGCCCGACGCCAACGACGAGTACCTCTTCTACCAGACCCTGGTGGGCGCCTGGCCCGCCCGGGAGGAGGATGAGCCGATCGAGACGCTGACCGAGCGTCTGGTCGCCTACATGGAGAAGGCCACCAAGGAGGCCAAGCGCCACACGAGCTGGGTGAACCCGAGCGCCGGCTACGACGCGGCCACGCGCGGGTTCGTGACCGGCCTGCTCGCGCCCGGCGGGGCCTTTCTCTCCGCCTTCCGGCCCTTCCAGCGCCTCGTCGCGGCCCACGGATCGGTCAACTCCCTCGCGCAGACCCTGCTCAAGATCGTCGCTCCCGGGATCCCCGACTTCTACCAGGGCACCGAGCTCTGGGAGCTGTCGCTCGTGGATCCCGACAACCGCCGGCCCGTGGACTTCGCCCGCCGCGCGGTGCTGCTCGACGCCCTCCGCGCACGCATTCCCGCCGCGAACGGGGGGCCGCCGGACCTCAGCGGCCTCTGCGCGGAGCTGCTCGAGCACTGGCCGGACGGACGGGTGAAGCTCTACCTCACCCACCGCGCGCTGACCCTGCGGCGGCAGCGGGCCCGCCTTTTCGGCGTCGGGGAATACCGCGGCCTCACCGCGGGCGGCCACCACGCCGAGCACGTGGTGGCGCTGACCCGCGTGGAGGGACCCGACGCGGTGCTCGCAGTCGTGCCGCGCTTGACCGCCCGCCTCGCCGGTCTCACCGGCCGCTTCGCGCTGGGCGAGGCGGCGTGGGAGCAGACGTGGGTCGCGCTCGGCGACGAGCGGCTCGCCGGCGTCTACCGCGACCGCTTCACCGGCCTCACGGTGGCCAGCGAGCAGCGCGACGGCGTCGCGGTGCTGCCCATGCCCGCGCTGTTCGCCCACTTTCCGGTGGCGCTCCTCGAGCGCGAGGGCGGCCTGCCATGAGGCCGAGCCCGGCGGCGCGGCGCGCGCATCGGATGCCGTTCGGCGCGGAGGTCCGCGAGGATGGCACCACGCGCTTCCGGCTCTGGGCCCCCGGCGCCCGCCAGGTCGAGCTGTGGCTCGAGGAGCCGGGACGCGCGGTGGCCATGCCCCGCGACGCGGGCGGATGGGCGGAGTACGTGACGCGGGAAGCGCCGGCGGGCACGCGGTACCGCTACCGCATCGACCGGGAGCTGCTCGTGCCCGATCCGGCCGCCCGCTTCCAGCCCGGCGACGTGCACGGCGCGAGCGAGGTCGTGGATCCCCTCGCCCATCCCTGGACCGACACCGCCTGGATCGGACTGCCCCCGGAGCGGCTGGTGTTCTACGAGCTGCACGTGGGGGCCTTCAGCGCGGGCGGCACCTACGCGGGCGTGACCGAGCGGCTCGACCACCTGGTCTCGCTCGGCGTCACCGCGGTGGAGCTGATGCCGCTGGCCGACTTCCCGGGCCGCCGGGGCTGGGGCTATGACGGCGTGCTCCTCTACGCGCCCGAGGCGAGCTACGGCCGGCCCGAGGACCTCAAGGCCCTGGTGGACGCCGCGCACGCGCGCGGTCTCGCGGTCTTCCTCGACGTCGTCTACAACCACTTCGGGCCCGAGGGCAACTACCTGCACCGCTACGCGCCCGACTTCTTCAACCCTCGCCACCAGACCCCGTGGGGCGCCGGCCTCAACTACGACGGGCCCGGCTCGGAGGTGGTGCGCGCGTTCATGATCCACAACGCGCTCTACTGGATCGAGGAGTATCACCTGGACGGCCTGCGCCTCGACGCGGTCAACACCATCGCGGATGATTCGCCCCGGCACCTCCTGGTGGAGCTGGGCCGCGCGGTAGCCGACGGGCCCGGCCGCGATCGCCGCGTGCATCTCGTGCTCGAGAACGGCGCCAACGAGGCGCGCTACCTGCGACGGGTGGGCGGCCGTCGTCCGCTCTACCAGGCCCAGTGGAACGACGACCTGCACCACGCGCTCCACGTGCTCCTGACCGGCGAGACCGGCGGCTACTACACGGACTACCAGCCCCCGCTCCCCCACCTGGGGCGCTGCCTCACCGAGGGCTTCGCGTTCCAGGGTGAGCGGTCCATCTACCGGGACGGGGCGCGCGGCGAGCCGTGCGCGGACCTGCCGCCCACCGCGTTCGTGGGCTTTCTCCAGAACCACGACCAGATCGGCAATCGCGCCCTCGGCGAGCGGATCACCGTGCTCGCTTCGCCCGACGCGGTGCGCGCGGCCACCACGGTGCTCCTGCTCTCGCCCGCGAGGCCGCTCCTCTTCATGGGCGAGGAATGGGCCGCGCCCGAGCCCTTCCTCTTCTTCAGCGATCTCGGCCCCGAGCTGGGCCCGCTCGTCTCCGAGGGCCGGCGGCGCGAGTTCGCCCGCTTCCCGGAGTTCGCCAATGCGGCGACGCGTGAGCGCATCCCCGACCCCCAGGCCGAGTCGACCTTCAGGCGCTCGGTGCTGGACTGGAGTCACGCGGGCGCCGCCGTCCACAAGGACTGGCTGGGCTTCCACCAGGCCCTGCTCGCGCTGCGGGCCCGGACGGTCGCGCCACTGCTCGTGGACGAGCCGGTGCCGGTCGGCTCGTGGAAGGCGGTCGGCGACGCCGCGCTCGAGGTCGCGTGGACGTTCCCGGCCGGCACGCTACGACTCGTCGCCAACCTGGGCGCGGGGGCCGTCCCGCACAAGGGACCGGGGGCGGACTGGGGGCGCCCGCTCTACGCGCTCTCCCTGCCGTCGCCCACGTGGTCCACCCTGCCGCCGTGGAGTGTGGCCTTCTACTTCGCCGGAGAGCGCCCGTGATCCTCGATCGCGTCCCGGTACACGGCGAGCGTCCGATCCGCGATGCGGTCCCACGAGAAATGCGCCTCCACGCGGCGGCGCCCGGCCTCGCCCATGCGCCGAGCGCGCTCGGGATCGGCCAGGGCCTCCCGCAGCGCCTGCCCGAGCGCGGTGGCGTCACCGGGCTCCACCAGCCAGCCGGTCTCGCCGTCCACCACCACCTCGGGGATGCCCCCGACCCGGCTCGCCACCACCGGCGTGCCGCAGGCCATGGCCTCGAGATTGATCAGGCCGAACGGCTCGTAGATGGACGGGCAGACGAAGACCGCGGCGTGACTGTAGAGCTGGACGACCTCCGGCACCGGCAGCATCGCGTTGATCCAGCGGATCTCCGGGCGGCCCGCCGCCGCGGCCTCGAGGCGGGCCAGCAGCTCTGGCGTGTCCGGGCTGCTCGCGCAGAGCACGAGCTGGACGCCCGCGGGCAGGGCCCGCGCGGCCTCCAGGAGCTGGAAGATCCCCTTCTGCTCGCTGATCCGGCCCACGAAGAGCACGTAGGGGGCGCGCACCCCGTGGCGCGCGAGGGCATCGCGTTGCTCGGTGCGCGCGAAGGCCTCCGCGTCCACCCCGTTGTGGATCACCACCACCCGGTCGGGATCGACCCGGAAATGGGTCGTGATGTCGGCGCGCATCTGGGCGGATACCGCGATGACGCGGTCGGCGCGCTCGACGGCCAGCCGCTCGGCCCAGCTCGACACCGCGTAGCCGGTGCCGAGCTGGTCGGCCTTCCACGGTCGGAGCGGCTCCATGCTGTGCAACGTGACGACAAGCGGGACGCCGTGAATGGACTGCACCAGCATCCCGCCCAGCCCCACGTACCAGGTGTGGGTGTGGACCACGTCCGCCGCCACCGGATCGCGCGCCATCGCGAGCCCCACCGAGAGCGCCTCGAGCGCGGGCGCGTACGGCGCCTCCGGCCCGCCGGCCAGCCGAGACCACGGGGCGTAGCCCTTCACGGTCAACGGTGGATCGGTCTGTTGCTGGTCGCCGAAGCAGCGCACCGCGACCGACGCGCGGCGGGCCAGCGCGCGGCTCAGGTGATCCACCACCACGCCGGCCCCGCCGTACACGTGCGGCGGATACTCTCGACTCAGGAGCAGGATTCTCACAGGCGTCGTCCCCCGGGAGAGCTTACCGCATGAGCCCGACCGACCCCTTCGTCTTCCTCGGCTGCCTCGAGCTGAACGAGCTGCTGCCCCACGAGGCCCACGACCCCCGCGAGCTGCTCGAGCAGCTCGGGCGCGTGCCGGTGGAGTCCATCTTTTGCCACACCTCGGCCTCGCTCCTGCACCGGCCGGTGCTGGCCGAGGCCTATCCCAATGACTTCGCGCTCTGGGTCGGCACCGAGGTGCGCGACGTGCGGCTCGCGGAGCGGCTGGCCGGCGTGGACGCCTTCCACGCGGGCTCCATGGAGCGCGTGCGTGAGGAGCTGGTCGCCACCATCTCCGACCACCTGGAGCATCTCGGCACCGCGCCCGGCCGCACCCAGGGCAAGCGCTTTCGCTTCTTTCAGGTGCACCTCGTCCCGGTGCCCACCGGCCACCAGGCCCGTACCCTCGCCGAGCTGCGCGACGCGCTGGTCGAGGTGGACGTGAGCGCGCTCTTCTACCACACGATCGAGGCACGCTACCGCGCCGGCCGCGGGCGGGGCGACTTCGCCGAGTGGGTCGCCGGAGTGCTCGACCGCCCCGAGGTGGCCGAGCGGCTCGCCCACATCGACCCGTTCGCGGGCAGCCTCGAGCGGATCCGCGATCGCCATCTCAACATCCTGTCCGACGCGATCGCCGACGGGGGCGCCTGATGGGCCCGGGCTCGCTCCTCAAGCTCGACGACTACCGGCAGGTCGCCCCGCGCGGCGCGGTGGACATCCTCATGCGCATCGGCGAGCGCCTGCGCGGGAAGCGCTTCGTGCACGTGAGCGCCTCACGCTACGGAGGTGCGGGGGTGGAAGCGCTGAACCGGCTCGTGCCGATCATGAACGACCTGGGCGTGGAGACCACCTGGGAGATCACGATCGGCACGGCGGACTTCGACCAGGTCGGCCGCGCGGTGAGCCGGGCCCTCGACGGAACCGAGCAGGTCATCACCGAGGCCATGCTGGCCCGCCTGCGCGACACCGCGGCCGAGAACGCGCGCCGCCTCGGGCTCGACGCCGATCTCGTGATGGTGCACGACGCCACCCCGCTCGGCCTCGTCGAGCAGCGCGGCAGCGCGGGGCGCTGGGTCTGGCGCTGCCACCAGGATCTCTCTTCCGCCCAGCCGCAGATCTGGAGCGCGCTCCGCCCGATTGCCCAGCGCTACGACGCGGCGGTGTTCTCCCTCGCCCGTTTTGCGACGCCGCTCTCCATCCCCCGTTTCATCGTGTATCCGTCCATCGATCCCCTCTCCGAGCGCAACCGCGAGATGACCCGCGCCGAGCAGGCCGCCCAGATGGACCGCCTCCAGGTGCCACGGGACAAGCCCATCCTGCTGCAGGTGGGGCCGTTCGAGCGCCAGCACGACCCGCTCGGCGTCATCAACGCGTTCCGGCTCGTGAAGAAGCACCACGACGTCCGGCTCGTGCTGGCCGGCCCGCCCCCCGCGCCCGGGGGAGACGTCCTCGCCGACGTGCGCGAGGCGGCCGGTCAGGATCCCGACATCGCGGTGATCGTCCTGCCCCCGGATCCCCAGACCGAGCTGAACGCGCTCGAGCGCGCGGCGACGATCGCGATCCAGAAGCCGCTGAAGGCCGACTTCACCATCGAGGTGGCCACCGCGATGTGGAAGGGCAAGCCGGTGATCGGCACCATCGCGGGCGGCATCCCATTTCAGATGGTCGTGAACGTCACCGGGTATACCGTGGAGACCGTGGAGGGCGCCGCGTTCCGCATCCGGCAGCTCCTGAGCAACCCCGAGCTCATCGGTCGCATGGGCGCGGCCGGGCGCGAGCACGTGCGCCGCAATTTCCTCGTGACGCGACATCTGAGCGACTACCTCGCTTTGCTCGCCCATCTCACCAGATGATGGAGACACTCGAGCTCGCCGACGAGGTCCGGACCACCGTCGAGGGAATCGGCACCGCCGACCTCGTGGTGGGCCTGGCCACCGCCGGACCGAGCGTCACCGTCGCGGCGGTGGCGGGGGCGGTGCGCGCGGCCCTCGACGTGCACTTCGCGGGCCACGCCGCGGTGGTCGTGCACGTGGACCAGGCCCCGTCCGAGGAGGCGCCGGCTGCGCTGGCCTCCGCCCTGGGCCCGGTGCGCGTGGTCCGGGCGGCCGGGGTCGGGCACGCCGCCGACGGTGCGCTCGACTGGGCCCAGGCGGTGCGCACGATGCTGACCGTCGGCCGGAGGCTCGAGGCGCGAGCACTCGTGATGCTCAACGCCGATCTCGGCAGCACCACCGCGGAATGGCTCCGCGCCCTTGCCACCCCGGTCCTCAAGGACGACGTCGGGCTGGTGCTGCCGATCTACCATCGCTATCGCTACGACGGCACCCTCACCCAGGCCCTCGTCGTGCCGCTCATGCGCAGCCTCTTCGGCCGGCAGCTTGCGCATCCGCTCGCCGAGGAGTTCGCCTGCTCGGGGGCCGCCGCCGATGCCTTCCTGGCCCAGCCGGTCTGGGAGACGGACCTCGGCCGTCACGGCCTCGAGTTCTGGCTGCCCGCGGCCGCGCTCGAGCGGGGCTTCCCGGTGGGTCAGGCCGTGCTGGGCCCGCGAACGGTGGCGGCCACCCAGCCGCCCGCGCCGCTCGGCCGCACGGTGGGCCGGGTGGCCGGCGCCCTCTTTGCCCTGGCCGAGCAGTCGGAGAGCTACTGGCTCGACGTCCGGGGATCGGAGCCGGCGCCGACCTTCGGCGTGCCGCCCGAGCCCCTGCCGGGCGGCCCCGCGGTGGACGCCGAGCGCATGCAGGTCGGCTTCGTCCAGGGCGTGCGCGATCTCCTCCCGGTGTGGGAGCGCATCCTGGCCCCTGAGAATCTGGGCGAGGTCCTCGAGCTCAGTGACCGGCCCCTCGAGCGATTCCGCTTCTCGGACCGGCTCTGGACCCGTGTGGTGTACGACTTCCTCCTCGCCTATCGCGCCCGCGTCGTTTACCGGAGCCACGCCGCCCAGTCGCTCGCCCCGCTCTACCTGGGCCGCGCCGCCTCCGTGATCCTCGAGACCAGCGGGCGGCCGCCCGCCGCGCTGGTCCAGAGCGCGACACGCCTGGGCGGCATGTTCGAGGAGGACAAGCCCTATCTGGTGGACCGGTGGCGATGACCAGGGTCCGCCGCCCGATCGTGATCGAGCACGTGCGCCCCGCGGTGGACGACGGCCGCTATCCGGTCAAGCGGGTCGTGGGAGACGCGTTGACGATCACCGCCGACATCTTCAAGGAAGGACACGACCTCCTCGCCGCGTCGATCCGCTTCCGCGCGGCGGGCGAGACCGACTGGCGCGAGACGCCGCTCTCGCCCGTGGACAACGACGGCTGGGCCGGCTCGTTCCCGCTCGAGGCCAATACCCGCTATCGCTATACGGTGGAGGCCTGGACCGACACCTTCGGCTCCTGGGTCGAGGAGATGCGGCGACGCCTGGCCGGCGGTCAGGCCGACCTCACCAGCGAGCTGCTCGAAGGCGGCGCGATGCTCGCGCGAGCGCGCGGGGGGGCGCGGGACGCGGACGCGGACGCGCTGGCCCGTGCGCTCGAGCGGCTCGGGGCCGCGTCCTCGCGCGACCGCCGCCTCGACGTCCTCCTCGACTCCGACCTGCGCCAGGTGATGGCGCGCGTCCAGCCACGGCCGGACCTCACGCGCCACGACCGGGAGCTCGAGGTGGTGGTGGACCGGCCGC
>Ga0114129_10010071_pt1 | contig 13475 bp, 11 predicted proteins | sample RhiMetdeltSRZDD1_FD_80071 | JGI IMG/M metagenome (GOLD analysis project Ga0114129, IMG submission 80071) | Populus rhizosphere microbial communities from Tennessee, USA - Rhizosphere MetaG P. deltoides SRZDD1 (version 2) (version 2) | ecosystem: Host-associated > Plants > Roots > Rhizosphere >...
ACAGCCAGTTCACGGTCATGCTCGTCCTCGCCTACGCGTGGATCCCGTTCGTGGCCCTGCCGATCTTCGTGAGCCTCGACAACCTGGATCGGAGCCTACTCGAGGCCGCGAGCGACCTGGGATGCAGCCGCTTGCGGACGTTCTGGCGCGTGACGCTTCCGCTTAGCCTGCCCGGCCTGATCGCCGGCTTCGTGTTCGTGTTCGTGCCGACGATCGGTGAGTTCGTCACGCCGCTGCTGGTCGGAGGCACGAGCGGCTACATGTACGGCAACGCGATCCAGGATCTGTTCACACGTGGCCTGGATTGGCAGACGGGCTCGGTCCTGGCGATGTTCCTGCTGCTCGTCGTGGCCGGCCTGATGCTGATCTTCGGCCGGTTCGTGCAGGTGCGTTCGGTGGCGGCGGACTGATGGAGATCGCGACCTCCAGGACCGGACGGTTCTTGCTGACCACCTTCTTCTGGCTGCTCGTCGTGTTCCTCTATCTGCCGATCGCCGTGCTCGCGCTGTTCTCGTTCAACGACGGCGATCCGTCGTTCCCGCTGTCGGGCTTCACGACGCACTGGTATCAGGACGTCCTGTCCAACGACATCCTCATCACCGCGCTCAGCCGGAGCGCGATCGTCGCGACGGTGTCGAGCCTGATCGCGGTTGCGCTCGGCGTGATGACCTCGTTCGCGCTGATCCGGCGGCGGTTCTTCGGCAAGCCGCTCGTCTCGGCCCTGGTCTTCTCGCCGCTCGTGATTCCGTACCTCGTGTTCGGGATCTCGCTCCTGCTGATCTTCACGCTGCTGGACAAGGTGCTGACCGAGACGTTCGGCGTCTACATCGGCCTGGGCCTGCACAGCGTCGTGATCGGGCACGTCGTCGTCGCGCTGCCGTACACGATCCTCACGATCCTGCCGCTGCTCGAACGGCTGAGCGTGTCCCTGGACGAGGCGGCCAAGGACCTGGGGGCGAACCCGCGTGAGACGTTCCGTCGGGTGACGCTGCCGCTGCTGATGCCCGCACTGATCTCGGCGTTCCTTATCGCGTTCACGCTGTCGTTCGACGAGTTCGCGATCGCGTCGTTCCTGGCCGGGACGCAGCAGACGTGGCCGGTGTATCTGTTCGCGCAGCTCCGAGTGCCGCGGCTGTTGCCGCAGCTGATCGCGGTGTCGTCCGTGGTGTTCCTTGCGTCGCTCCTGCTCATCATGTCCGCAGAGATCGGCCGCCGGCTCGCTCAGCGCCGGTACGGGAGCGAGTATTCGGGCGGTGGGTTCGCGGCCTAGCCCCGAGCCTTCGGCGACGAGCCGGTAGGCTGGGTGCGCATGCCCGCGGCGACGACGATCGGCGAGCTCCGGGCGGCGGGATACCCCGACCGCACCGTGAAGGAGGAGCTGCGCGCCAACCTGCTCGAACGCCTCGGCGAGGGCACACCGCTCTTCCCGCAGGTCGTCGGGTTCGGCGAGTCGGTCCTGCCTGTGCTCGAACGAGGCATCCTCGCCGGCCACGACCTCGTGATGCTCGGCGAGCGGGGACAGGCCAAGACGCGCTTGATCCGGCAGATGGTCGAGCTCCTGGACGACCAGGTCCCGGCCGTCATCGGCTGCGAGGTGAACGACCATCCCTACCGCCCGATCTGCGCCGCTTGCCGGGCGCTCGTGGCGGAGCGGGGCGACGAGACCCCGATCCGATGGATCGCCCGCGACGACCGCTACGCGGAGAAGCTCGCGACCCCCGACACCAGCGTGGCCGACCTGATCGGCGACGTCGACCCGATCCGCGTCGCCGAGGGGCGTTACCTGGCCGACGAGCTCACGATCCACTACGGCCTGATCCCCAGGACCAACCGCGGCATCGTCGCGATCAACGAGCTTCCCGACCTTCCCGAACGCATCCAGGTCGCCCTGTTCAACATCCTGGAGGAGCGCGACATCCAGATCCGCGGCTACCGGATCCGGCTCCCGCTGGACCTGCTGCTGGTCGCCACGGCGAACCCCGACGACTACACGCATCGCGGCCGGATCGTCTCGCCGCTGAAGGACCGGTTCGGCACGCAGGTGCGCACCCACTACCCCGAGTCGCTCGAGGACGAGATCGCGATCATGGAGCAGGAGGCGCGCTCGACGGCGGGCGACGTTCCGCTGCGCGTCCCCGCCTACCTCGAGGAGATCCTGGCGGCGTTCACCGCCGAGCTGCGGCGGTCGCCGCACGTGAACCACCGCAGCGGCGTGAGCGTCCGGTATTCGATCGGGAACCTCGAGACCCTGTCGGCGGCCGCGGTCCGCCGAGCCGCGCGGACCGGCGAGCCGGAGGCGGTTCCCCGCGTGTGCGACCTGCCGGCAGTCGTCGAGGCCGGGCTCGGGCGGGTCGAGTTCGACACGATCGAGGAGGGGCGCGAGGAGGAGATCCTGTCGCGCGCCCTCAAGACCGCCGAGCTTCAGGTGTTCCGCAGGCGCCTGTCGGGGTTCGACTTCCAGCCGATCCTGTCGCGGTTCGCGCAGGGGTTCGAGGCCGAGACCTCGGACCTGCTCCCCGCGACCGACCTTCTCGCGCAGTTCGGCGAGCTCCCTGGCCTGTCCAAGCTGCTCGGCCGGCTGGGGGTCGAGGAAGAGTCCCCGGGCGTGGCGGCCTCCGCCGTCGAGTTCGCGCTCGAGGGTCTGCACTTGTCGCGTCGGCTGAACAAGGACTCGGCCGCGCGCGCGGGCTCGAGCCGGTACCGCTCCGCCGGCCCGGGCGAGTAACCCTTCGCGCCGACCCGTAGGATTCGCCCGCCGTGACCGGGATCCATGAAGTCGTCGGGTTCGTCGTCGTCGGGATCTTCACGATCGGGTGGGTGTTCGGCCTGGTCTTGTGGGTATCGCGCAGAGCCGCGGGCGATTGGTTCTGGCGTTGGCTGACCGCCGCCCAGGTGATCGCGATCGTCCAGGCGTTGATCGGGATCGTCCTGGTGATCGCCGGGAAGCGGCCGACCATCTGGCTCCACTACGTCTACGGGTTCGGGCCGCTGGTGATCTTCGCGATCGGCCACACGCTGGCCCGCGAGGAGGTCTTCAAGAGCAAACCCTGGGCGCCGTTCGCGATGGCCTCGTTCATCTCGTTTGGGCTGTCCCTGCGCGCCCTGATGACCGGTCTCGGCATCGGCTGAGGGGCTACCCTCGGGGGATGGACGAGGATGTCGAAGCGTTCGCGAACACCTTCGGCCGCTTCCTCGCGTCGATGTCGCAAGTGGTGGAAAGCACGAGGGAATCCCCGATCCGAGATCTCCTCGACGGTCACCTCGGCGCCGACGCATCGGTGCTGCCGGTCGTGTCGGAGGGGTATCCGTCCTACGACCACGCCAACCTGCATATCGCGCTCGATGCCTACCTCGATGATGAAGGGCGGACCTCCGAGCTGATCGGCCTTTCGGGTCAGCAGCGACGGTGGATGTCGCTGTCGGATCTGATCGCAACGGCGGATCACTCCGGCGTTGGCATCGGTTCCGTCGACCTCGTCAACCTGCCGGTCGGCCCCGACGTCACGCTGGCATGCATCGCGTTCGGCCTGTACCTGATCGAGGACCACGGAACCAGGCTTGCGGCGCTCGTCAGGGCGGCCGACGAGCAGTCGGGCCATTCGGACCTGACCCTGGAGATCGTGTGCGAGGACCGCGAGTACGCCCGGGCGATGCTCGGCGAGCTGCGGCGCCTGATGGTCGAGCTCAATGTGTTCCGGGGACAGATGATCTCGTTCGGCGAGACGCACATGGGACACATGGGCGTCGGTCCCATCGTCTTCCATGCGCGCCCGAACGTCGGGCGCGAGGCGATCGTGATGCCGGACGGCCTTCTGGACCGCGTCGAACGGCAGGTATTCGGCATCGCCGAGCAGCGAGAACGTCTGCGCGCGGGCGGTCAGCACGTCAAGCGTGGCCTGCTCCTGCACGGTCCCCCGGGGACCGGCAAGACCCTCACGGTTCGATACATCGCCGGTCGTACCGCGGACCACACCGTCGTCGTGCTCACGGGCGGGGGGCTCGGGATGATCCGTCCCGCGTGCTCGCTTGCCCGGATGCTCCAACCGTCGATCGTCGTCCTTGAAGACGTCGACCTGATCGCGCAGCATCGTGGCTATGTCGACACCAACCCGCTCCTGTTCGACGTCCTCAACCAGATGGATGGCATCGATGAGGACGCCGACGTCTCGTTCCTGCTCACCACGAACCGGGCCGACCTGCTCGAGCCCGCCCTCGCGGCCCGCCCCGGCCGTGTCGACCTCGCGCTCGAGATCCCCCTGCCGGACGACGAGGGCCGGCGCCGGCTGCTCGAGCTGTACGGTCGGGACCTCGACCTTCGGATCTCGGACGCGGACGCGGTCGTGCGCCGGACCGCGGGCGTGACGGCCTCGTTCGTGAAGGAACTCGTCCGTAAGGCCGCGCTGCTGTCGGCGCTCGAGAGCGGCGGCGACGGGGCGCCCGTGGTGACGGACCGGCACATCGCTCTCGCCCTCGATGAGCTGCTGGCCGAGGAGAGCGAGATGACACGGGCGCTGCTCGGCGGCGCGAGGAGTTCGACCGACAAGGGCAACGACTGGCTCCTTCCTGGTCCGGCTCAGCCAGCGCCATATCCGGACGAGGGCTGATCGGCGGCCTTCGTCCGGTCCGGGCGTAGGCTGGTCGGGTGGTTCGAGCCCGCTACTCGCGCTGGGACGACACACAGGACCCGTTCGGTCCCGAGGTGTCGGCAGGCGACCTGCTCGACGAGCTGTCCGAGGACATGCTGTCGGGGCTCGGGGCCGAGGGCGCGCTGTCGCGGCTGCTCCGGCGCGGGATGCAGGGGAGCTTCAGCGGCCTAGATGCGCTCCGAGCCCGGCTGCGGCAGCGCCGCGCTCGCGAGCAGGACAACCTGGATCTGGCCGGCCCCCTCGAGGAGCTCCGGGAGCGGCTGGACGACATCGTCGACCGCGAGCGCTCGGCCCTGTCGTTCCGTGCGGAGGACGACGCGCGGATGCGCGAGGCCTTCCTGGACGCCCTCCCCCCGGACGTCCCCGGTCGGATCGGGGAGCTGAACGACTACCGCTTCGTCGACCCCGAGGCGCAGCGCCGGTTCGACGAGCTGATGGAGCACCTGCGCGAACAGGTGATGGGGGCCTACTTCCGGACCATGGCCGAGGGTCTCCGCTCCATGTCGCCGGAGGACATGGCCCGTTTCCGCGACATGCTGGCCGAGCTGAACGACATGATCGAGCGCCGCGAGCGCGGCGAGCCCTACGACTTCGACGGGTTCATGCAGCGCCACGGCGACTTCTTCCCGGGCAACCCGAAGACGCTCGACGAGCTGCTGGAGCAGATGGCCGCGCGGATGGCCGCGATGTCCCGACTGCTCGCCTCGATGTCGCCCGAGGAGCGCGCCGAGCTCCAGGCGCTAGCCGAGCAGGTCCTGCAGGACATGGACCTCGCGTTCGAGGTCGACCGCCTGGGCTCGAACCTGGCCGGGGCGTTCCCGGACATGTCCTGGGGCGACCCGATGATGGGCGGCGGGCAGGAGCAGATGCCGCTGTCGGCCACGATCGATGCGATGGAGCGCCTGCACGACATGGAGGAGCTCGATCGCTCGCTGCGCGGCGACTACCCCGGCGCCTCGATCGACGACGTGGACGAGGAGGCGCTCCGACAGGCCCTCGGCGAGGACGCGGTGGGCGACCTCCGCCGGCTGAAGGACATCGAGCGGGCGCTGGAGCGTGCCGGCCTGGTGACCCGCGACCGTGGGAGGCTCGAGGTCACGCCGAAGGGCGCGCGCAAGCTCGGCGAGCGGGCGCTGGTCCGGGTGTTCGAGGAGCTGCGCCGCGACCGCGAGGGCGTGCACGATGCCCGCGACTCGGGTGGCCTGGCCGAACCCACGGGCGCGACCCGGCCGTGGCGGTTCGGCGACGCGGGGCAGATCGCGGTGCAGCGGAGCGTGTTCAACGCGGTGCTTCGCGGGGGACCGGGCGAGCGCGTTCGGCTCCAGCCCGACGATCTCGAGCTCGTCGAGGCCGAGCAGCGCACCGAGGCCGCGACCGCGCTCCTGCTGGACCTGTCCTTCTCGATGCCGTTGCGCGGACACGACGTGCACGCCAAGAAGATGGCGCTCGCGCTGCACGCCCTGATCGAGGGCCGCTATCCGCACGACACGCTGTACCTGATCGGGTTCAGCGACTACGCGCGCCAGATGCAGCCGAAGGATCTCGCGGCCTCGGGCTGGGAGCGCGTGTACGGGACCAACATGCACCACGCGTTCAACCTGGCCGGGCGGCTGCTCTCGGAGCATCCGAACGCGACCCGCCAGGTCATCATGGTCACCGACGGCGAGCCGACGGCGCACCTGGAGGGCGACCGCGCGCGCTTCTCGTGGCCGCCGATCCCCAAGACGATCCGGCTCACGCTGGCCGAGGCGACGCGCCTGGCCAAAGCGGGGGTGACCCTGAACGTATTCATGCTCGAGGACTCACCTGGATTGATCGCGTTCATGGAGCGGCTGGCCGAGCTGACCGCCGGGCGGGTGTTCCTGATGGACGACACCGAGCTCGGGACCTTCATCCTGCGCGACTTCGTCCGGCGCAGAGCCGCCTGACCTCAGTCGTCCTCGGCGAGCTCCGACAGCACCTGCTCCGTGTGCTCGCCCAGGCGCGGTGGGGGCATCCGCACCGGTGTCACACGGCCGTCGACGTGGATGGGCTCGGCCACCAGACGCAGCAGCCCCCGGACGGGATCGTCGACCTCCTGGAGGGCGGCCGCGCCCTCGGCCGAGGTGAAGACCTCGTCCACCGTTCGGACGGGCGCCGACGGCACCGATGCTGCCTCCAGAGCCTCCACCCATTCGTCGACCGTCCGGGCCGCGAACGCCTCGGACAGGATCGGGATCAGCGCCTCCCGGTTGCGAACGCGGTCCGCGTTGGTGAGGAAGCGCTCGTCGGAGGCGAGCTCGGGGCGGCCGATCACCTCGCAGGTGCGCTCGAACAGCCGATCGTTGCCGGCGGCAAGGATGAACGGCCGATCGGAGGTCTCGAACAGTTGGTAGGGGACGATGTTCGGGTGGGCGTTGCCCAGCGGGACGGGCACGAGGCCTCCGAGGAGGTAGTTGGCCGCCTGGTTCACCAGGGCTGCCACGCTCGCGTCGAACAGCGACACGGTGACGCGTCCCCCGCGGCCGGTGGATGACCGCCGCAGCAGGGCGGCCTGGACCGCGTTCGCGGCATAGAGCCCGCAGATCACGTCGAGCAGCGCGACGCCGACCTTGGTGGGCTCGCCGCCCGGCTGGCCGGTGAAGCTCATGAGGCCGCTCAGCGCCTGCACGATGATGTCGTAGCCGGGCCTGGTCCCCGCCTGGTCCCCGAACGCGGTGAGCGAGCAGTAGACCAGGTCCGGGCGCTCGGCCGACAGGGTCCGGTGGTCCAGGCCGAACCGCTGCATGAGGCCGGGGCGGAAGTTCTCGACCACAACGTCCGAGCCCAGGGCCAGACGCCGCGCCGCCGAGCGCCCGTCGTCCGTGGACAAGTCGAGCGTCACCGACCGCTTGTTGCGGTTGAGCGATAGGAAGTACGCGGCGTCACCCTCGACGAACGGCGGACCCCAACCGCGCGTGTCGTCGCCGGTCTCCGGGCGCTCGACCTTGACGACGTCCGCGCCGAGATCGGCAAGCAGCATCGTGGCGAGCGGGCCGGCGAGCACCCGGGAGAAGTCGGCGACCCTGATGCCGGCGAGCGGCAGGCCGTTCGGGGCGTCCTCGTCCGGTGCCAACGAGCTCCTCGGGAACGGGGCCGGAAAGAGTGGCGCCGCCGGAGCCCGAAGGCTCCAGCGGCACCGACACATTTGTACATCGGGGCTCGGCTCGCGGTCAACTCGACGAGGCAGTTTTTGTCACTCTTTGTCGCCGGCCCCGGCCGGGGGGTGGCGGATGTCGGCCGAATCGGACACGATGTGATGCGTGAACGAGGAGAGCCTGCAGCGGGCCAACGCGTTCTTGGCGGCGGTCTCTTCCCGCGCGACGCCGGGCGAGCTCGTCGACCTTTCGCCCTCCGAGCTCGGCCGAGAGATCGGGGTCGCCGAACCGCTGGCTGCGGCGCGGGCGATTCGCGCACTCCTGGCCAGGCGCCGGCTCGAGGCGGTGGACGGGCGGTACCGGCTCCTGGACGCCCGCCCCATCGAGGCCGGCGAGCGCGAACAGGTCCCCAGGCCCCGGCGCGCCGCCCAGCGCGAACCACGTCAGCCCAAGCAGCCATCGGGTGGCAGGGCGACCTACTCGGAGATCGGGCGCGAGGTAGTCGAACGGACGATCGAGCTCGCCCGGGAGGTGGGCACGCTGCGCGGCGCGCTCCGGACGGCGCGCGAGGAGGCGCGCGAGTCTCGGGAGGCGCGCGACGAGGCCGAGCGGCGCGCCCAGCAGCTCTCGGGCCGCGTCAAGGAGCTCGAGGCGCGCGCCGAGATGGCCGAGACCAACCTGCGAACGCTCCTGGCGGCCGCGAAGGGGACCGGCCGCGACGCCGCACTCGGCGACTCGGAGATGGAGGCGATCCTGGGGGTCCTGAAGGGCGATCCCGAGGAGGACGCAGGGCAACCCGAGCTGGTCGACGAACCCGATCAGGCCACGGGCCCCTGACCCTTCGGGTCAGTGGGTGCCGGCCGAGGCGGCGTCGGGCACCATCCGGTCGTCGCGGAACCGCGTCGCCGCGAACGGCGCGATGAGTTCGGGCGTGCGGCCGGTCGCCACCAGCTCGGCCATCGTCTTCCCGAAGATCGGGGCCCCCTTGAACCCCCAGGTCCCCATCCCCGCCATGACCCAGAAGCGTTCGACCTCGGTCGCGCCCAGGATCGGCGAGGAGTCGGGCGTCATGTCGCAGAGGCCCGTCCACTGGCGCAGGACGCGTGCGGTCCGCGCGAACGGCAGGATCTGGATCGTCCGCTTGGCGGCTTCGCACAGGAAGTCGAACGTCGAGCGCGTGGAGTACGTGGGGTAGGGGAGCACCTCGGCCCCGACGAGCAGCTCCCCTCGCGCCGTCTGTGAGATGTACACGTACAGGTCCATCGACGACACGAGCCCCTCGAGCACCGGCCGGTACGGCTCGGTGACGAACGCCTGCAGCGCGTAGGTCGAGATCGGCAGGCGCACCCCCGCCAGGCCCGCGACCACGCTGGTGTTGCCGGCCGCCGCGCTCACGACGTCGCCCGCGGCGACGTCCCCGGCGTCGGTCCGAACGCCGACGCATCGCCCGTCCCGGACGTCGATCCCGGTGACCGTCACGCCCTGATGCACATGGACGCCCCGGCGTCCGGCCGCCGCCGCGTAGCCCCACACGACGGCGTCGTGCCGCGCGAACGAACCCGGCGGATGGTACGAGGCGCCCAGGACGGGCAGCTCGCCGCCGCCGGTGAGGTCGACCAGGGGCGAGACCTTCGAGACCTCCTCCGGGGTAAGGATGTCGGTCCGGACGCCGAGCGCATGGTTGAGGAGCGACTTCTCCCGCTCGACCTGCAGCGAGTCGTACGTGTGGCACAGGTCGAGCTCGCCGCGGTTGCTGAACTGCACGTTGAACCCGAGCTCCTGCGACAGCGTTCGGTACATCTCGAGGCTCGCCTTGTACAGGGGCACCGTCTCGGGCGTGTTGTAGTTGGCGCGGAGCACCTGTGTGTTGCGTCCCGAGCCGCCGGACCCGATGTACGAGCGTTCGAGCACGCCGACGTCCCGGACGCCGTGCACCTCGGCGAGGTGGTAGGCGAGCGAGAGCCCGTTCACGCCGCCGCCCACGATGATGACGTCGTAGCGAGGCTCGAGTTCGTTTTGGCGCACGAACGTCGTCGTTCGGAGCAGTCCCGTCATCGCAACGTCATGATTCGCCGGGTCACGCGAACAGCTCCCGGCACTCGTCCTGGATGCGTTCGCGCAGGTGCGTGGCCAGCATCGACGGCACGAGCAGATCGACGCGGTCGCCCTCAATTAGGACGCGAACCCCGATCCTGGCCACCGCACCCTGGACGAACCCGGAGGCCGGCAGCTCGAGCTCTGACAGGCGGGCGAAGGCGTCTCGGGCGCCGGGCCCCTCGAGGGTGTGCAAGACCCAGCCGTCCGAGACGTCGCGCACGATCGCGTCGGGGTCCACGAGCCGGACGGCCTGTCTCAACGCGGTGATCGACGCGTCCCCCACGATCGCGACCTCGACAGTAGAGATGGGACACGCACCGGGGAGCGCGCTCACGCGGTCGCACGCGTCCGCCGAGCCGAGGACCACGGTGACGGCCGGCCGGCTCGTCGACAGCTCAGCCACGCAGGCGCTCCCCGCCCGGGTCGTAGAAGGGCGTCGGCGCGACCGTCGCGACCGCGTCGCCGACCCGGAGCCCCTCGGCCGGGATCTGGCCGTCGATCGCGCGGACCCACGCCAGGCCGATCGAGCGGCCGAGCGCAGGCGAGCTCGCGGCCGAGGTGACCCGGCCCACAAGGTCGTCGCCGACCATGACGGGCATCCCCCGGAGCTCGGACCCGTCGGGCGGGCCGCCGTCGAAGGCCAGGCCGGTCAGCCGCCGGCCGAGGGGGATCGCCGCGAGGCGCTCGAGGGCGGCCTTGCCGACGAACCAGTCCTTGGTCATGTCCACCGCCCGGTCGAGCCCGAGCTTGGCGGGCGTGTCGTCAGGCAGCGCGTCCTGGCCGATGTACAGGTGGCCCTTCTCCAGGCGCAGGATCTCGAGCGCGTCAAGCCCGAAGGGCCGAACGTCGACCGGCTCCCCCGCGTCCATGAGCGCCGACCAGAGCGCCGGCCCTCGCGAGCGGGGGTGGTGCAGCTCGAACCCGAGCTCGCCGACGAAGCCGGTCCGGATCGCGGTGCAGGGGACGCCGGCAACCGCGACCTCGCGGTGCGCCGCGTAGGGCAGCGAGGCGGGATCGAGCGGGTCGTCCGCGAGCGGCTCGAGCAGCTCGCGCGCGCTGGGGCCGGCCACCAGGATCGCGCCGAGCTCGGAGGTCCTGTCGAGCAGATGCACGTGCAGGCCGAGCCGGTGCGTCCATTCGCGCAGGCGCGCGTCCATCCGTTCGGCGCCGCCCGAGGTGGAGGTGAGCAGGTATGACCCGTCCTCGAGCGCACACAGCACCCCGTCGTCGGCGACGTATCCCGCCTCGTCGAGCGCCAGCACGTACCGCGACCTCCCCGGCCCGAGATCCGCGACCCTGCCCGGGAAGACGCGGTCGACCAGGGCCGGCGCATCGCGCCCGGCGATCAGGAACGTCCCCAGCGTCCCGACGTCCATGAGGCCGGCGCGCTCGCGAACCGCCGCGTACTCCTCGCGAGGGTCGCCGTACGCGAACGGCCGCTTCCAGCCACCGGACCAACCGAGCCGGGCCCCAGCGCCCAGATGCGTCTCGTGCAGCGACGTGCGCTTCTCGATCACCTCGTGCACCGACCTGGCGAGCGTCTCGAGCGCCACCGGCCGACTCGGGGGCCGGGCGGTTGTCCGGGACGCGGACTCCCGATCGGCCTCGCTTGATCTCGCCGAAGCGAACGCGGTGAGCGCTCGGCCGCACATCGCACCTCGGCAGGGCCCCATCGTCGACGTGGTGTAGCGCTTGAGGATCTCGGCCGAGCGGAAGCCCTCGGCCCAGGCCTGCTCGGCGTCGCGCCCAGAGACGTCCTCGCACAGGCACAGATAGCCGCCCGTCACCCGTGGCACGGTGCCTGCCGAAGCGGCATCGCCGACGACCTCGACCGGTTCGTCCGGCGCCATCCGCGCGAGTTCGTCGCGCGGCGCGAGTCCGGTCGAGAGCACGAGCGCCTCGCAGCCGAGGCGTCGCTCCTGCCCGCGCTCGCGGACGATGACCGATCGGACGCGCCCCCGTCCTCGCGCGGACACGAGCTCCCCGTCGGCGATCGCCTCCGCGGTCGAGGGCACCTCGTCGACGAACGCCGCCGGGACGACGGCGGTGGTCACGTTCACGCCGGCCGCGACCAGCGTTCGGAGGTGTTCGAGACCCTCGTCCGTCGAGGCCACCACGACCACCCGCCTACCGGGTTGCACGCCGTGCAGGCCCGCCATCCGCGAGGCCGCCCGCCCGAGCCACACGCCGGGCAGGTCGTTGCCGGGAAACGCCTCGTGCATCTCGGTGGCCCCGGTCGCCAGCACGATGCGCCGCGGGTGCGCCTGGACGAGCTCGTCACCGGAGGCGAGCGCCACCGTCGGGCCGTCGTAGACGCCGACCGCGGCGTGGCGGTCGAGGATCCCGATCGCGGGCTCGGCCCGGACGCGAGCTTCGAGCGCGCGGATCGCGTCGCGGGCCGGCCCCGGCGGGACCTGGGAGCCGATCGGGAACGCGTCGCACAGCAGGACGCGCTCGCCGGCGCTCGCGGCCTCGAGCGCCGCGGACAGACCGGACGCGCCCGCGCCGACCACGATCGTGTCGACGTGGAGGTGTCGGGAGGTCCCCCGTGTCGGCTCGCGGTCCTCCGGGAGCCGTCCCGAACCCGTCGCGCGCCGGATCACGCGTTCGGCGACCGGCCAGGCGAACCGCGGCCTGACGAACGTCTTCATGTAGAAGCCCACCGGCATCAACGGGTGCATCAGGTCCGTGACGTGCAGCAGGTCGTGTTCGGCCGAGGGCCAGCCGCGCCCGCGCTCGACGCGCATGCCCGGCCCCGCGGGCGTGACGCAGGACCTGACGCCGGGGACGTCGTCGACCGTGACCATGCAGTTCGGGCACTCGCCGGTCCCGCAGTACAGGCCGCGGCGGCGGCGGCTCTTCAGCGATCGCGAGAACGTGCGCACGCCGGCCCGGAACAGCGCCGACGCCACCGTGTCGCCGACCTCGATCGGGATCTCGCGGCCTTCGAACCGCAGGGAACCCGGCGTCATCCGATCCGGTTCGTCGAGGCGTCTCGCGTAAGCTCGAACCAGGTCCGGCAGCCGAGCGCGTGGAACCAGCGTTCGCGCGCCGACCCCGGATCGTTGTCGGGCAGGAAGACGCGGGCGAAATCGGCCCCGGCGTCGTTCGCGGTGTGCGGCCGCTCCTGCCCGCCGAACATGAACTCGGTGTGCGGGCGCGGCCCGCAGTTCGGGCAGGGGATCCGCAGCGTCACGCGCGCCGCCGCTTCCCGTCTCGCAGGACCGCTCGCGACGCGACGTATCCCGGCGCGCCGGTGACGCCGCCACCCGGATGCGTCCCCGCCCCGCACAGGTAGAGGCCGTCGATCGGGGTGCGGTAGCGCGACCAGGCGGGGAGCGGCCGCATGAAGAACAGCTGGTCCACGTTGAGGTCGCCGTGGAAGATGTTGCCCTCGGTCAGTCCGTAGGTCCGTTCGAGATCGAGCGGCGTGAGGACCTGGATCGCGCGGATAGAGCCGGCGACGTTGTCCGAGTAGCGGGCGATCGTTCGCACGACCTTGCGGCCCAGCTCGTCCCGTCGCTCGTCCCACGTGCCCGAACGCAGTTCGAACGGCACGTACTGCACGAACGCCGTCATCACGTGGGTCCCCGGCGGCGCGAGCGTGTCGTCCACG
>Ga0114129_10010072_pt1 | contig 13474 bp, 9 predicted proteins | sample RhiMetdeltSRZDD1_FD_80071 | JGI IMG/M metagenome (GOLD analysis project Ga0114129, IMG submission 80071) | Populus rhizosphere microbial communities from Tennessee, USA - Rhizosphere MetaG P. deltoides SRZDD1 (version 2) (version 2) | ecosystem: Host-associated > Plants > Roots > Rhizosphere >...
GTTCTGACCTTTCTTACACTTCTGTTTGTTGTAGCGCTTCTATCTGGCATTGGGCTAATGGCGACCAGCGCCGCACGCGGACGCCCGATTCGAATGGGCCTTATCCTGCTCATCATAGGACTGATTGGTATCCTGATAGCAATTCCCCTGAATGCAGGGCTGGTTCTGATTCAACCAAGCGAAGTAGGGGTGGTCTTTCGCCAACTAGGAAACACTAATCTCCGCGAACCGCTTGGGCAGGGTCTCAAATGGGTTGTGCCATTTGTCGATCAGGTCACTATTTATAATGCAGGGCAGCAAAATGTCGATATGCTTGGTGTGGTGCAAGGCGGGAATACGCAGGCCCCAGTTGGGGCCGGAACTGGCGGGCAGCCTGCTGTTAGCGCAATCACCAAAGATGGTCAGCAAATCTACCTTGATGTCACAGTTATCTTCCAAATAGATCCGAAACGTGTGAACGAGATTCACCGTAGCTGGCCTTCGACGCGGGATAACCAACGCTATATTGACGGCTTCATCATTCCGCAAACGCGATCTGCCGTGCGTGATGCAACATCCCGATACAGCGCAGAACAGATTTACAGTGGTGGTCGAGCCACCTTGGAAAATGAGATCACTACTGCTCTTGCTGATAAGTTCACCCAGGAAGGTTTTATCCTGACAAGTATCCTGATCCGGAATATCGCGTTCTCGAATGAGTTTACGCAAGCCATTGAGCAAAAGCAGATCGCCCAGCAGCAAGCACAGCAGGCGGTGTTCCGAGTACAACAGGCTCAGCAAGAGGCCGAGCAAGCGCGGGTTGAGGCACAAGGTAAGGCAGATGCCGCCGTGATCGCTGCGCAAGGCCAGGCCCAAGCAACGGTCCTTCAGGCAGAAGCGCAGGCGAAAGGTCTCGCAGCAATCAATGAGATACTTTCGCAAAATCCTAATCTCATCCAGTACCAGTATATTAACCAGCTTGGCGATAACGTGAAGTTGATCATCGTGCCAAGCAACAGTCCATTCTTGTTCAACATGCAGGACTTGTTGAACCAGGCCAACGAGTCAGTCCCTGTCCCTGCAGGGCCAACGCCGCTTCCTACTCAAGGCCCGTAATCGTAACAAGCTCCCGAAAGACTTTGGGGGCTTGTGCATTAATATACAAAACCAATCAGTGTAAGGTTTTCACAAGATCAAGTCTCTATCTGTTAGATTGTGTGGTCAACATGAAATCTGATCACTTGAAACCAAATAGACGCAAATGCTATAACCAAAGGAGGAACCTTACCAAGATAAGAATTTGACACAAACGGGTAATAGACAGTGGTTCCATTATCATGCACAATGGGCGCGGCTTGATCAAACTTGTAACCGGCCAGCGCTATATTCTTTAGGAGGCTAACGAGTGTCTCGCCAACTACCCACGTATGCCTATTTCGAAGGTGATATTGTCCCCTTTGAGCAGGCAACCGTCAGTGTAATGAATCACACACTGAACTATGGCACTGGCGCTTTCGGAGGTATCAGGGGCTACTGGAACGAGGATGAAGAGCAGCTTTTTGTGTTCAGACCCCTCGAACATTTCACTCGATTCCTTAACTCCGCAAAACTCCTCTCCTTTGAGCTTGACTACACTCCGGAAAGTCTATGGAAAATCCTTCTTGAGCTTCTCCGCAAAGAAGAATGGAAGACTAACGTTTACATCCGTCCGCTCGCATACGTGAAGAACAGCCTGATCGGGGTGCGCTTGCACGACCTTGAATACGGTGTCACGATGTTCTCGCTCCCGTTCGGTAGCTACGTTGATGACGAGACGGGATGCAGTGTGACCATTTCTTCATGGCGACGTGTAGATGACAACTCAATACCCGCACGGGGTAAGCTCACAGGCTCTTATGTGAACTCGGCCTTTATCAAGACGGATGCGCAGCGCGCGGGCTTCACTGAGGCTTTAGTACTCAATCAGGACGGACATATCGCAGAGGGCAGCGCCGAGAACTTCTTCATGGTTCGGAATGGTATTGTGTATACACCGCCCATCACCGCGAATATCCTCGAAGCAATCACCCGACGAACAGTGATTGACCTGATGCGTGACGAGATTGGTCTACAGGTTGAGGAGCGCAATATTGACCGCTCGGAAGTGTATCTGGCAGATGAGGCATTCTTCTGTGGAACGGGCGTTCAGATTGCGGCGATCACATCGGTTGATCATAGGCCAATAGGTACGGGAGAGATGGGCCCAGTTGTCTCGGAGCTACGCGATCTATATTTCGGTGTGGTGACAGGGCACAATCCTAAGTATCGCCACTGGAATGTCCCTGTTTATGAGGAAATTCCAACTACAACCCGCTCCTAGCACTACACAATCACAAATGAAACAGGGCCCGAACTTGGGCCCTGTTTGCTTATCTGAATTGTCTTAGCCGCACCAGGGACGAATACGTGGATCGCCGAGAAATGGAATTGGGCAAGTCAGGAAGGTTGTCGCGAAGATCGCCAGCCCAAGAAGACCGAGAATCACGCCGAGCGCACGCAACTCTTCTTGTGGAGCTATGCCTGCTATCACAAAGGGTAGACCCACAATACCCACGCGGATCATGAAGATCACAAAGTGGGGTAAGTTAATCAGGTTGGCATAGAGATCCGCACCAGTAAGGATGGCAAGCAACGCCAGAATAAAGATGAAGATTATAGAAACATTACTCTGTGAAGCTACCAGAATAAAAAGTGCCCCCAACAATATGATGTAATGGAAGATGCTCGTCCAATGCAGGGGAGCAAATGGAATAAACGTGTGCCAATCTAAGCCTTGCATAATTTTCCTCACTCGATAGGCGCTGGGTTATGGAGCTAATCACATATTCAACTTGCAGAATCATGAGTCAATTCATACTACTTATACTGAAAATTTGTTTTAAGAGCAACGGTTGAACAATTCGATGCCAGTGTTAAAGGTGATTTCAGCCACCTTCAACATAATTTAGTACCGCACTTTCCAAGCACCCAACATACATGGCAAAATTGAATAAGTTCAGGAATAGGCGTAGGGAGCGAGCGGCGACTCGTATGGAAATTGCAGAAAAAGGGTGGCTTCTGGCCGAGTGGAAGGACAAGAAACTGCTGCTTGGATTTTCTGCACCAACCATCATTCTTGGAATGATTATTGTACTCGCAGCAGGGCTGCGCTTCTACAACTTCAGCGCAATTGGCGATGCCAATATCTACTACTTAGCAGCAGTCAAGAGTATGCTGCAATCATGGCATAACTTCTTCTTCGTTGCGGCAGAGCCAGGCGGGTCAGTCAGCGTCGATAAACCACCGCTCGGCCTCTGGATTCAGGCACTGAGTGCCCTGATCTTTGGCGTCAATAGTTTCGCTGTCGTGCTACCACAGATTCTTGCTGGATTAATATCCATTGCCCTGCTGTATCGGCTGGTTGAAAAGTATTTCGGACCAACCGCAGGGTTAATTGCCGCTTTCATTCAGGCCACTGCACCTGCTGCAATTGCAGTCGAACGAAATAATACGATGGATGCACTCCTAATCTTGACTTTACTCGGTGCGACGTGGGCGTTCATCAAAACAACCGAGTCGAATAACCTGCGCTGGCTGATGCTGGGGAGCGTACTTATCGGGATAGGCTTCAATATCAAGATGCTACAGGCATTTATGCCACTCCCCGCTTTTTATGCCCTGTACTTATTCGGAGCACAAATTGGTTGGAAGCGCAAGATAATAAATCTGGGGTTGGCAACTGTGGTGCTACTCTTGGTTTCTCTATCATGGGCGCTTGTGGTTGATCTCACTCCAGTGGATAAGCGCCCCTACGTTGGCAGCAGCCAAAATAACAGCGAATTCGATCTGATCATTGGCTATAACGGGATTAATCGCCTAATAAGCGACAGTTTCACGGGCTTGCAGCATGGTTTGCCTAATCAAAATGCGAACCCTTCGGAAGAACTGGAGCAGCCTGAAAGCTTCCACTTTGAAATTGGCACTCGTGGAGCACTACGCCTATTCATTCCGCCACTTGGCAGCGAAATTGGCTGGCTGCTGCCTTTTGGCTTGCTCTCGATTGCTCTCCTTACATTCCGATTCCGACCGACTCTTCCTTTGCCCATGAGACTTCAGGCATTGATATTGTGGGGCGGGTGGCTCATTACAGAATTTGTTTTCTTCAGCGCAGCGGGCTTCTTCCATGCTTACTATATGGCAATGCTTGCGCCGCCACTGGCAGCATTAGTGGCTATTGGCATCACCAGCTTTTGGAATTGGAGGGACAAGCGCCCTTATCTCTCGGTTATCTTCATTATCGGCGTGGCAGGGACTCTAGCCTTCCAAATTTGGCTAGCAAATCGATATGGCTTGGCGTTCTGGTGGTTCATCCCTTGTCTCGCTTTGCTGATCATAGGGATCAGCTTCGTGATCATAAGCATAGTTCAGCCTCTGAATAGGTATGCTGTAGCGAGTTTCCTATGCTTGACTGCTGCCCTGCTGGTTATACCAACGCTTTGGGCAGGACTCACCACACTAAACGATGACATCAATAGTATCTTGCCACGCGCTTACACAGGTACTTGGGGGATCGATAAAAGAGGTAATGATCAAGCCCCAACCAAGCGTTCACAGGGTAATCTCAGTGATGTTCGTAACATAATCAATGAGGACATGCTGCAATATCTAGTGGCAAATACACAGGATGTGACCTATTTGATGGCAGTATCCGCCGCAACCGATGGCGATCCCTACATCATCATGACAGGTCGCCCGGTGCTTCTGATGGGTGGATTCACAGGTTATGACCAAGTAGTGGATGCGGATGACCTCGCACGGTTTGTCGAGGAGGGAAAACTGCGCTATGTATTCGCGCGGGGAGGCCTGGAAGTTTCAGGAGAAAACGATATTTCGGAATGGCTGCGGAGATCGTGCGTGATCATCCCGAAATATTCTATGGGCGGGATGGGTGAGCCTAGCCCCTACGGAAACACTTTATACCAATGCAGTTTGCCCAACTGAGCCGCATTAAATGGGCAGTTCGGTGAAGCGTTGCGGCTTACGCCCATAGAATTCGCGTAGGGCGCGGCCCGGTGTGGCTCCAGTTACCTGTTCGTCATCGACGACAAGTTCTCCATTGACTGCCACATAGTAAATACCATCCGGGTAGCTGCGCGGGTTGTCATAGGTCGCGGTATCGGAGATTTGATCAGGATCGAACACAACGAGATCGGCGGCAAAACCGGGTCGCAAGATGCCGCGATCCAAACATCCAATGCGGCGGGTAGGCGCGGAGGTCATTTTGCGGATAGCTTCTTCCCACGTCAGAAGCTGCAAATCGCGCGTGTAGTGTGCGAGGAATCTAGCATGGCTCCCCCAGCCGCGCGGATGTGGATGTTCACCTACCAATATGCCATCGCTGCCAACCATATGCGCAGGATGGCGAAGGATCGCCTGCACGTTTTCTTCATTACCAATCATTGCTAAACAGGCAACGTCAAGCCGAGTTTCGATCAGGACATCACAGTAATGATCAAAGGGTGATTTGCCTGCTTCTTGAGCAGAGTCAGTGAGAGCCCTGCCATTGACAACTATCATCTCCCATCCAAGCGGAACTCCATTAAAACCGTCAGACCCTGTGACTTCCATTTCATGCTGAATTTGTGAACGAATATCAGGTGATTGCAAGCGATTCAAGATTGCTTCAGTACCGCCCGCATGTACCCAACTTGGCAGCAGCGCATGAAGATATGTGTTGCCCGCCAAATAAGGGTAGGAGTCCATTGTAACTTCCACACCCTGCGCCCGTGCAGCGTCGATGATCGCAAGGAGTTCTGAGGAGCGATTTTTGTTGATGGTGAAGCCGAGATGACAGTGTGTGAGGTGGACAGGAACTCCTGCACGCCTTCCAATCTCGATAGAATCGGAATAAGCTTCAATGGCTCGCATCCCATAATTCCGATGATGTGGCGTGTAGATTCCCCTGTAAGGCTGTAGGACTTTGCACAAGTCAACTACCTCATCGTCAGTGGCGAACATCGCTGGTGCGTATTGCAGCCCGGTAGAAAGTCCAACTGCCCCTTCCCGCATGGCACTATCAGCCATCACCTGCATCTGGTGAATCTCATCATCGTTTGGGCTGCGATTTTCCTCGCCCATCACGATTAGACGAAGCGTACCGTGTGGGACGTGTGTGGCAACATTGACCGCTACTTGCTGATCAAACTGGTCGAGATAGGTCGTGATAGTTTGCCAATTCCAATCGCGCTCAAGAAACCCATTCCATCCTGCTAGCTGAGTCTCCAGGATTTTCTGTACTTTTGATGTTAGAGGAGCTAATCCCAATCCATCGTGCCCTAAAACCTCGGTGGTGACACCCTGCCTGATCTTTGCTTCGTGAAGTGGGTTGTTCAATAGATGGAGATCGGAGTGGGTGTGCATATCTACGAAGCCGGGACAAACGATTCGTCCATCGGCCTGGATGGTTCTTTTTGCATCCCTTCCGCTCAACTCTCCGATCTCGACAATGCGATCACCGCGAACACCGATGTCTCCCCAGAACCAGGGATTTCCTGTGCCGTCAATAATACGGCCATGCAGAATTAGCAGATCGAACAAAGTGAATAGTCCTGAACTGTGCGGTGGCTAGATGAAGCGAATAAGCGACAAGGCAAGACAGTTTTCTTTTCAGGGAAACAAAATAGAGAAACTGATCATGTTATGGAAATTATGGCGCTGACGAGACTGTTTGCGCTAATCGCTCGCCAATGAACGTTGTTAGGGACTTTCGCCAAAGGAGGAGACAGCGATAGGCCGTCTGTGTTTGTTATAATAGAATGGGTCAAGCATAGCGAGTAGTAATAAAATACATGCTTATGTGGGTGATGACATTCTTCACATTAAGCGCTGTAGGCTTGTACTGCAATAATTTGGCACGTCATAAAGGCTTAACATCGTGTCTGACTCTGCAAAGCGCCATCCTGTTTCGACTAAGAATCCGCGCACGACCGCAGCGATGGATGATCTTCGGCGGCGGCTGAATCGCCTCGGCATGGCAACGGGGCAGAACTTCACGCCCCAGCCTCATAAGCCCACTCAACCCATTGAAGAACTTGTAGCCGGGATGATCCACGAGACGGCTCATGGGCCAAGCTTCCGAGTCGTTAAAGTCTATCCTACCGGATCGCGGCACGGGTCGAATGGCCTCTCCGAGTGGCTGTCATTGAATCCAGCCACACTTGGTAGTGTCGGAATGGACAATGCACTGAGCCGAACCGACATCCGGCGATTTGTTTTTCTCGATACCGAAACGACAGGTTTGGGAGCAGGCACAGGAACTTTTGCATTTCTAGTTGGTATTGGTTTCTTCAACGATCAGGATGGCTTCGAAATTCACCAGTTCTTTTTGCGTGATCCAGCCGAAGAACTGGCGATGCTTACCCTGCTGCATGAGATAATATGGCCTGAGGGTGGGCTAGTGACATTCAACGGGCGCACCTTCGATATGCCGCTTCTCGCAGATCGATTCATTATGTCGCGCATGAGGACGCATATCACCCGCCTGCCAAATCTCGATCTTCTGCACCCAGCACGAAAGTTGTGGAAACGTCGGCTTGAATCCTGTCGCCTGAGCGCTCTTGAGATAGATATTCTGGGATTAGGTCGAACCCATGACGACGTGCCTGGTCACTTAATCCCTTATTTGTATCGCGACTATCTCCGAACGGGCAATGCGCATGAGATGACACGTGTTCTATATCACAACGAACAGGATATCCTCTCAATGGTTTCGCTCGGCGTGATCATGAGCCGTGCTTTCGAACAACCGCATGCCCCGACAATGCATCTGGATGATCGGTTAAGTCTCGCACGGTGGTATGCCCAACGAGGGATGCTTTCTGAGTGTGAAGCAGCATATCGGGCGGTGCTGGACGACTGCGATAATGAGGAACGCCGTTACGACGCGCTCACCGGATTGGCATCAATGCTCAAGCGGACAGGCCGAGCCGAGGAAGCTGTATCGCTCTGGGAATACCTGGCTGATCTCAAGCTGGACATTTCAGGATATGAGGAATTAGCCAAACATTATGAGTGGCAGGCGCGAGACTTTAAGCGTGCAATGGAGTGGACGACATTAGGTATCGCGCTGGCAGAAACTTGGCGACCTGGATTGCGCCGTACCGAAGCATTGCGCGATTTAGACGCACGACGCAGCCGCCTAGTCCGCAAGTTGGAAACATATAGCTAGTACTTTACTTGTTGGATTACATGGGCCGCCGACCACCTACGACGAGGGCAAGATTACCTTGAGATAATCCTCTACCATCCATCCAGAACGGTTCGGATCATTCGGATCGATTACCTGCCACCATGTATAACCATCCGCGTCACGTGGGCCACCCTGAATATTGAACCGATCCCCATCTTGCCCAACGAAGAAGTAAGTATAGGTGAGGCCCGGCCCTTGCCGGACAGCCACTCCTAAACCATCCGTGCCTGTTACTTCAACCAGACTTCCAACCGTAATGGGCATATCGTTGGCTGGTGTTGCGGTAGGCCCCGTACTTATAGTTGGTGGGGTGCTAGGCTGAGTTTGCCCGGCGGGGGGTGCGGTTACCTGACCTGGTGCGGGGCCGAGGGTTGGGGTGGCGGTGATTACTACAAAGATCGGGGTAGGAGTTGGGCCGATCCCCGTCAATGAGTCACCGCGATTCATTAAGACTAAGCCCCACAATCCACACGTGATCCCAGCGACTGCAAGAATAACAAGTACAAATCCCCACCAGGGTACATAGAGCGCTGACGAACCTACATCGGAAGGCGGGGGCGCAGATGGCGGTCGCTTCCCGGCACGCGTATCAGGTGACCGGTAGGCTCGAGTGGCATCAGCCTGTGCAGGTTGACGGACGTGGGGTTGGCCCGCTTGTTGGGTCTGTGCAGCAGGGATTCGCTCAGAAGGCGGTCGCTGCGAAATTTTTGGGCGGGGGCGCTCCGATTGATCGGGTGGTAGTCTATCACTCATTGTTGAATTTTATTCGACACGGAGCGTCACTAGAGTAAAGTCGTCAAAAGCGTCGGCGCTGCTACGGTGCTGCTGGACGGCGCTATAAATTCCTTTTGCAATCCGATCCGCGTCGTAAATGTGAATATTCTTAACAAGATTAATCATGCGATCTCGTCCATACGATTCACCGCTAGGGCTACGCATGTCGGTGACACCATCGCTGTAGATGACGAGACAATCGCCCTTCTCTAACTTAAGGGTCTGTTCTTCTAATACGGGCGGAATATCGCCCCATAGGCCAAGAAAGCGTCCTCGCCCTCCTAGAAACTCGGCTGTACCGTCTCGGCGTACGAATAGCGGCTCGTCCTGACCCGCGCGTACATAGCAGAATGTACCTGTGTTAGGATCGAGCACCCCGTATAAAGCAGTGACAAACATATCGTAGTTGGATGCTGAGATCAGGCCCCTGTGAACGGCACTGGCAACATCAACCGGGTTTGTATGATGCTGTTCCTCAGTGAGAAACAGGGTGCGGGCAACGGCCATGAATAAGGCTGCATGAGCGCCTTTGTCCGACACATCCGCGAGAACTACCGAGACTCGACCGTCGGGCAATATGCGAACATCATAGAAATCTCCACCGACATGTCTGGCAGGCTCGAAGTAAGCCGCAAATTGATAGCCGGGAACCTTTGGAAGATCAGTGGGCAGCAAACTGTGCTGAGCTTTGGCAGCGACTTCTAGCTGCGCTTCGAGCGCAGCTTTAGCGACTCGATCTGACTGTGCGGCTTCTAACTCTGCGTAGGCTTTGGCAAGCTCGGCGTTGCGTTCTTCAAGGTCTTCAATTGCGCGTTTGTCTGTCTCACGCACAATGTTGATCAACGTACGCAGAAAACTTCGCGCTACATGAGGGCTAGCCTCAAAGACTTTTTCAAAATCCTTCTTTGTGATTTCCATACATTGGGTTGGCATGATGGTCGTGACAGTGGCCGAGCGGGTTTCCTCAGTGAGCAGAGCCATTTCCCCAAAATACTGCCCCGGCCCCAGAAAACCCATCACGAAATCTTGGTCACCTTCAAGATCGCGAGAGATCACAACCCGTCCACCGGTGATTACATAGAAAGTATCGGCTTTATCACCTTCGCGGCAGAGAATCGTATCCGCCGAGTATGATTTTTCCACAGCAAAATCGCGCAGCATTTGGATGGCGTCGGGGGGTAAACCCGGAAATGCCTTCTCTATAACTGCGGTATGACCACTCGTTGGACTCATCCTTGTCTCCTCTTGACCCACTCTAATACTTGTTCAAGGGGCCAAGTGTTTACCACATCGTCAGCAGATACCCAAGCTCGACGAGCAACACCAATTCCATACTCCATGAGATCAAGCTCCTCAGGACGATGTGCATCCGTTGAGATTGTCAATTTTATCCCAAGTTCCTTCGCTCTGCGCGCATGAACATCATCGAGATCAAGACGATGAGGATTCGCGTTGATTTCGAGCGCAACATCGTGCTCTTTGGCAGCAGCGAACACAGCATCCATATCCAGGTCAGCAGGCTCTCGATCTGGAATCAGCCGACCGCGCGGATGACCAATAATAGAGACGTAAGGATTGCGAATTGCGTTCAATACTCGCTGTGTCACCTGATCACGCGGCTGGCGCAAACTGGTATGCAGTGATGCCTGCACAATATCGAATTGAGCCAATGTCTCCTCGTCAAAGTCGAGTGTACCATCAGCGCGGATTTCCACTTCACAGCCATGCAGCACGCGGAAGGCATCACCTAATTTGGCATTGGCGGCGTCAACCTCGGCACGCTGCTGTGGAATATCCTCCGGCTTCAATCCCTGTACGACGCCGAGGCTGTAGCTGTGGTCGGTAACAAGCATGTACTTATAACCCTTCGCCATCGCAGCGCGGGCCATGTCGATGATGCTAGTTTTGCCATCACTCCATGTCGTATGAAGTTGGAGATCGCCTCGGATATCCTCAACTTCGATGAGATTGGGGAGCTTACCCGCAAGCGCCGCTTCTATTTCCCCACGATCCTCGCGGAGTTCCGGTTCAATGTAAGGCATATCGAGTTTTGCATAAACTTCTTCTTCTGTGGCGCAGAGAATTTCTGGATCCCCATTGAGCGGCGTAAAGGCATGCTCGTTCAGGGAGAGCCCCTTCTTGAGAGCCAACTCGCGCAGCTTGACATTATGCGCTTGGCTGCCTGTGAAGTAGATGAGCAATGTGCCGTAGCGCTCAGGAACAAGCACACGAAGGTCAGCTTGCAAGCCATTATAGAGATCAACTGAAGCTTTGATAGACCCATGTCCAGTGACACGCGCGACTTCAGGGCGTTCGACAAAAGCCTGCATAATAGGATCGGGTTCGTAGCTAGCAATCAGAAGATCGATATCGCCTATTGTGTCGCGTCTGCGGCGCAGTGAGCCTCCGACATTTCCTTTGAGCGCGCCCGGTAATTGAAGCAGAGCATCGAGAAGCTGGGTGGCAATCGGTAGCGCTTCGTTGATCCGCACCCGGTCGCTGCGATTCGCCAGCGCCGCAATCCCTTCCAAAATCTTGGCTTCGCTCTTAGCGCCCATCCCTGCTAGAGATTTCAGCTTGCCCTGCTCCGCCGCTTCCTTAAGCGCTTCAAGACTGGTGATACCTAGCTCCTTCCAGAATATCGCTGCACGCTTAGGGCCTAGCCCGGGCACTTTGACCATCTGAACGACACCCGGCGGGATTTCATCTGCCAGCCGGTTATAGAATTCAAGCTGTCCTGTCGTAAGCAACTCTTCAATTTTCTCGGCAAGCGTCGCGCCGATGTAGGGCAGTTCAGTCAGCTTGCCCTCTTCGTAAACCGCCCGTAGGCTGCGTGGCAGACTGCCGACTGTCTCAGCAGCGCGCCTGTAGGCAAGCACCCGATGAACATTTTCGCCCTTTAATTCCAACATGTCAGCGACAGTGGCGAAAATCGAGGCAATATCGCTGTTCGAAAGTTCGCTCATGCGACCTCTAGTCAACTAGATTAAGCCCGATCCCCCGGTCAGTATACTGAACTGAGGTGTATGTGTCTAACGATACAAGGTACTTTGTACACGAATCAATAGATTAGTTGATGTTATTGGAGCATGAATTCGTTCCGCGTCATATCTTCGTAAGTCTCGCGTGAGCGGATGAGTTGTGCTGATCCATCCTGCTTCACCATGACCTCGGCTGCGCGGGGGCGGCTGTTGTAATTCGAAGCCATCGCCGCGCCGTAGGCCCCCACATGGAGGATTGCCAGCAGATCACCGGGTTCTGATAAAGGGAGGGCACGGTCTTTCGCAAGGGTATCAGTCGTCTCGCAGACTGGGCCAACTACATCAACGATCTTTTCCGGCGCATCTTGCCTCTGTCTAACAGGCCAAATCGGATGATATGCGCCGTAGAGCATTGGGCGGATCAGATCGGTCATACCAGCGTCAGTGATCACGAAAGTTTTGCGGGGTGTCTGCTTAATACCAAGCACCCGCGTGATCAACACACCCATTTCTGCGATGAGTGCGCGCCCCGGCTCAACTACCAATTCTAAGGGGAGATCGCCCAATACCTGCCGTAGAGTCTGGCCCCATTCTGCAAAACTAGGTGGAGTCTCGTTGAGATAGCGCGCACCTAATCCGCCGCCAAAATCGAGGTAGCCAAGCTCGATCCCATTATTCAGCAGATCACGCGCCAGCCCTGCCAGCCGACCAGCCGCCTCACGAAAAGGCTCAATCTCCGTGATTTGAGAACCAATATGCATTGATAGCCCTACCAGTTGAATACTTGGTGTACTCTGGATGGCAGCGACTAATTCAGGGATCGCTTCCCACGCGATGCCGAATTTCGTCTCATGAATTCCGGTAGTGATACTCGGATGGGTATGTGCATCGACATCCGGGTTGACGCGCAGCGCGAGCGGGACAATGGCGGAACTGATCTCTGCCTTGTGCTGAATCATTTCCAATTCCCATGCTGATTCGATATGAAACGCACGGATTCCCGCTTCAAGACCCAGCCGTACCTCAGTGGCGGTCTTACCAACACCCGAAAATACAATACATTCTGGCCGAATACCTGCCTTAAGAGCGCGATGCAGTTCTCCACCGGAAGTAACGTCCGCACCGAAACTCTGCTGTACAAAAGCCTGAATGATTGCTAGAGATGGGTTCGCTTTCACCGCATAGCAAATCAGGTGTGGAGTTCTTCCCACCAGCGCTAAATCCATCGCTTGAGCGGCTCGCATCAGGGCTGGTTGATTGTAGACATAGAATGGGGTATCAAATTCATCCGCAAGCGTTTCTAGTGATACTTCTTCGAAGTGAAGGGTTTGATCGATATAAGAGAGATCCATTGCAGCCCTCAATCAAGCGGAATTCTATGAACATTATCTCGTTAAGCGGCGGCTGTGGCTACATCGCTTGACAATGCGGAGCGCAAACAGTAGAGTGTGAGCACCATGTACCAGCCACCCGA
>Ga0114129_10010075_pt1 | contig 13472 bp, 10 predicted proteins | sample RhiMetdeltSRZDD1_FD_80071 | JGI IMG/M metagenome (GOLD analysis project Ga0114129, IMG submission 80071) | Populus rhizosphere microbial communities from Tennessee, USA - Rhizosphere MetaG P. deltoides SRZDD1 (version 2) (version 2) | ecosystem: Host-associated > Plants > Roots > Rhizosphere >...
CAGTTCTACCGCGAGCAGGAGGTGCAGGCGCGCGAGAACCTGCAGTTCGTCCGCGAGCGCTTCGACGTGAAGTCGAGCTCACGCCGCGTCATCGTCGGCAAGGCCGAGATTGACGAAGTGGTCTCGAAGTGGACCGGCGTCCCGCTGACGTCGATCAACCAGGACGAGGGGGACAAGCTCCTGCGGATGGAGGAGGAGCTGCACAAGCGCGTCATCTCGCAGGAGGCGGCGATCTCCGCCCTGTCGCGGGCGATCCGGCGGTCGCGCGCGGGCCTCAAGAACCCGAACCGCCCGGTCGGCAGCTTCGTGTTCCTCGGTCCGACCGGCGTCGGCAAGACCGAGCTGGCGCGGGCGCTGGCGAACTTCCTGTTCGGGAGCGATCACGCGCTCATCCGCTTCGACATGTCCGAGTACATGGAGAAGCACTCGGTCTCGAAGCTGATTGGCTCGCCGCCCGGATACGTGGGGCACGAAGAGGGGGGTCAGCTCACCGAGAAGGTCAAGCGGAATCCCTACTCGGTCGTGCTCCTGGACGAAGTCGAGAAGGCGCACCCGGATCTGTTCAACATCCTGCTGCAGGTGTTCGAGGACGGCCACCTGACCGACGGGCTCGGCAACCGGGTGAACTTCAAGAACACGATCATCATCATGACGTCGAACATCGGCGCCCGCTTCATCCAGAAGAAGGCGTCGCTCGGGTTCCAGACGACCGACGCCAGCGCCATCACCCGCAGCGTCAACGACATGGTGCTCGGCGAGGTCAGGAAGACCTTCAACCCCGAGTTCATCAACCGCATCGACGAGATCATCGTGTTCGAGGCGCTGTCGGACGACGATCTGCGGACGATTACCCGCCTGCTGGTGAAGCAGGTCAACGACAACCTCGTGGATCGGAAGATTCACCTGGAGCTGGCCGAGGACGTGGTGGACTGGATCATCGAGCAGACCTGCAAGGATCGCTCGTATGGGGCCCGTCCGCTGCGCCGCGCCATCCAGCGCTACATCGAGGATCCCCTCTCGGAGGAGCTCATCCGCGGGCATCTCAAGGGAGGGGACATCGAGGTCTACCTCGACGCCGGCGTCCTGGCGTACCGGACCGCCGGCCACGCCGCCGCCGACGGCCGCCGGCTGGCCTGAGGCGTCTAACATCCGATAGAATCATGGCTTGGCCTCTGCCCGGACGGACTGTCCGGGCAGGACCCGCCCCGCATCTCGAACCGTGGGGCTGCGACCCTGTGTTTCTCTCCGACCTATGCGATTGTTCGTAGTTTGTCTCGCGGCCCTTCTGGCCGCGGTCGAGGCGCGTGCGCAGACACCGCCCGCCGAATCCGGCCAGGCGGCGCCCGTGGCGCTGCCGGCCACCATGTGCAACCTGCAGGTGCCCGCGCCCGCGAAGCTGCCTCCCGCCGGCACCGGGCCCTACACCTACGTCATCATCCCCTGCTTCGAGAAGCAGGGCGGCGTGCCGGTCGTCGACGCGCAGACCTATCTCTTCTACATGGAGATGGTCAACCGCCGCAGCCGTCCCAGCGAGAACATCTGGGTGCCGTACAACGACGAGACCGAGCAGGCGATCGTCGCCGACTTCAAGCGTCTCTGGGCCACCAGCTTTCTCGACGACCTGAGCATCGAGGTCCGCGACGTCCGGTTCGAGAACGGCGTCATCGGCAAGGTGATCCTCTACAACATGGAGGAGCGCCAGCGGGTCAAGATCGTCGACTACATCGGGTCGGACAAGGTCGATCAATCCAAGATCGAAGAGGAGCTGCGCGACAAGGGCATCCAGATCCGGCTCGACTCCTTCATCGACCCGGGATTGATTCGCCGCGTCGCCGGAATCGTGCGCGAGGTCTACGCCTCCAAGGGCTACATGTTCGCGGAGGTGAAGCCGGAGATCAAGGAAGTCGCCGGCGGTCCCAAGACCGTGCACGTCACGTTCAATATCGCTGAAGGCCCCAAGGTCAAGATCCGCGACCTCGAGTTCGTGGGCAACCAGAAGATCGGCGACCGGGCGCTCGCGCGCCGGATGAAGGAGAACAAGGGCCCCGGCATGTTCTCGTTCATCCTGGGCAAAGGCACGTTCAAGGAAGACAAGTTCGGCGAGGACGCCGACAAGGTCGTCGAGTACTACCGCGATCGCGGCTACATCGCGGCGCAGGTCGGCCAGCCCGATCTGCGGGTGCTCGAGGACGAGGAAGACGGCAAGACCCGCTGGGTGCAGCTCCGGGTGCCGGTGACCGAGGGCGACCGCTACAAGATCGGCGAGTTCTCCTTCGAGGGCAACACGGTCGTCAAGAGCGAGGCCCTCAAGGGTCTCTTCAAGTTCGAGCCGGGCGAGTACTACAGCGAGAAGAAGGTCAAGAAGAGCCTCGACAAGGCGCGCGAGCTCTACGGCGCGGGGGGCTACTACGAGTTCGTGGCGTTTCCGGATCTGAAGCCGCGGAACGTCGCCACGGACGGCAACGGCGCGTCCGGCCCCGCCGCGCCCGCCGCCGTCAAAGCGGCCGCGCCGGCCGTCGTCGACGTGACGATGAAGGTCACGGAAGGCAAGCAGTACTTCGTCAACCGCATCACGTTCACCGGCAACACGACCACGCGCGACAACGTCATCCGGCGCGAGATCCGGCTGCTGGAGGCGGGCGTCTTCAACACCGAAGCGCTGAAGTACAGCATCAAGCGGCTCAATCAGCTCGGCTACTTCAAGGCGCTCGAAGGCGACGCGATCCAGGTCGAGAAAACGCCCGGCGCGGACAACAAGGTCGACCTCTCCCTCAAGCTCGAGGAGCAGAACCGCAACCAGCTGACGTTCGGCGCCGGCGTGTCGCAGTTCGACGGCTTCTTCGGCCAGCTCTCGTTCCAGACCTCGAACTTTCTCGGCCGTGGCGAGACGTTCACGATCTCGGCGCAGCAGGGCAACCGCGCCAAGAACTATCAGCTGGCCTTCACCGAGCCGTTCCTCTTCGACAAGCCGATGACGGCCGGCGTCGATCTGTTCATCCGCGAGATTCGCTGGATCGGCCAGTTCACGCAGGCCTCGACCGGCGGCAACCTCGTCTACGGATTCCAGACCGGCGACTTCTCGCGGATGTACCTGAACTACAGCCTCGAGATGGTCAAGGTCAAGGACCTGAACCCGCTCTACAACGATCCGCTGGTGATCGGCCGCAACCCGTTCCTGCAGGACTCGCTGCTGATCGGGCAGGGGGGCAAGCGGACCATCAGCAAGATCTCCCCGAGCTGGGTGTTCAACACCGTCGACCAGCCGATCTTCCCGACCAGCGGCACCCGCTACACGTTCTCGTTCGACTACGCGGGAGTCGGCGGCAACACCAACTTCGTGAATCCGCGGGTCGAGGGCATCTGGTACATCCCGATCAACCGCCGCACGTCGCTGGGCTTCCGCGCGCAGGGGGAGTACATCCGGCCCTACGGCAGTACCAAGGAGCTCCCGATCTACGAACGCGTGTATCTGGGCGGCGAGTACAGCATCCGGGGCTTCGACATCCGCACCGTCGGTCCACGCGACCCGGAGACCGCGATCGTGCTCGGCGGCAACAAGAGTCTGCTGTTCAACGCGGAATACCTGATCCACATCGCCGGTCCGGTCCGTCTCGTGCTCTTCGCCGACGCCGGCCAGGTTCGCGACACCGGCGAGAAATTCGGCTGGAAGGAACCGGTCATCCGGCGCACCGTCCAGGGCCAGCTGGTGGCCGACAGCATTCTCGACCCGTACTACATCTTCAATCCGCTGACCTTCACGCCCGCGGTGACGACGCAACAGGTGGGCGAGGCCAGCGCGTTCAAGACCTCGCTGGGCGCCGAGATCCGGTTCTTCATGCCGGTGCTGAACGTGCCGTTCCGGCTGATCTTCGCGATGAACCCGAACCGCTACGGCGTGCTCGACAACAACCTGCAGCTGGAGAAGAAATACAAGTTCCGCTTCGCGGTGGGAACGACGTTCTGAAGTCCAACAACGAGAGGCATACATACATGAGACCGTTGAAGACGATGATGATTGCGATCGCGGCGGTGGCGCTCACCGCCGGTCCGGCCTGGGCGCAGGCCACGGCCAAGCCGACGCCACCGGCGACCCCTCCTGCGGCCACGCAGAAGCCGGCCGAGCCCGCGGCCCAGCCGCCCGCCACGCCGCCGTCGGCGGCCGCGGCGCCGAAGCCGTTCCCCGAGGGCGCGAAGGTCGCCTACATCGATCTCCAGTACATCGCCTCCAACTCGGTCGAGGGCAAGGCGGCCACCGCCAAGATCCAGGAGTACGCCAAGAAGAAGACCGCGGAGCTCGAAGGCAAGCAGAAGGCGCTCGAGGCGGCGCGCAACAAGCTGCTCCAGGGCGGGACGGTGCTCAGCGATTCGGCGCGCGGGCAGATGGAGAAGGAGATCGACAAGATGGCCCGCGAGCTCCAGTACGCCCAGCAGGAAGCGCAGTCCGAGCAGCAGGCGCTCACCCAGGATCTGCAGAACGATTTCCAGACCCGGCTCAACCCGGTGATCGATCAGGTGGCACAGGAGAAGGGCCTGCACCTGGTGTTGAGCATCGCGGACTCCGGCGCGGTCTGGGTCAATACCGGGCTGAACATCTCGCTCGAGGTCATGAAGCGGCTGGATTCCGCCAAACCGGCGGCGGCGCCCAAGAAAGATCAGTAGCGGTAACGGTCCCAAAACGTGCGAGCCAACATCCCGCAGGTGATCGAGCGCCTGTGTTACCGCTATCCATCGCCGCTGGTGGATGCGGTCACCGAGCTCGAGCCGGGGCGCCGCATCGTCGCCGTGAAGAACGTCACGGTGAACGAGGACTTCTTTCAGGGGCATTTCCCCGGCGATCCGCTGATGCCGGGCGTCCTCATGATTGAAACGCTGGCGCAGGTGGCGACGGTGCTGCTGCTGAACGAGTCGGCGCCGGGCTCCGGTGCCCGCGCGTTCCTGCGCGGCGTCGACAACGCCAAGTTCCGGTTCAAGGTCGTGCCCGGCGATCGGCTGCGGCTCGAGGTGCGGCTCGCGAAGCGCCGCACCAACCTCGCGCGGGCCCACGGCACCGCCTACATCGGCGATCGTATCGTCGCCGAGGCCGAGCTGGTGATGGGCCTGTCCATGGTGGCGGCCGGCGAACGGTCGGGCGTGACGATCCATCCGACCGCGATCGTCCATCCCGATGCCGTGATCGGCGCGGGGAGCACGGTCGGTCCGTACGCCACGATTGGCGGGCAGGTTCGCATCGGACGCGATTGCCGGATCGGGGCGTCGGCGGTGATCGACGGCTGGACCGAGATTGGCGACGCCAACGAGATCTTTCCGATGGCCTCGGTCGGGCTGATCCCGCAGGACCTGAAGTTCGGCGGCGAGCGCACGCGGCTGGTGATCGGAAACCGGAACGTCATCCGCGAGTTCGCGACCATCCATCGCGGGACCGCGGGCGGCGGCGGGCTGACGAAGATCGGCGATCACAACCTGTTCATGGCCTACGCCCACGTGGCGCACGACTGCCACGTCCACAACGAGACCATTTTCGGGAACGGCGCGACGCTCGCCGGGCACGTGGTCGTCGAGGACTACGCCAACGTCGGCGCGTTCTCGGGCGTGCACCAGTTCTGCCGGGTCGGCAGCCATGCGTTCATCGGCGGCTACTCGGTGGTGACGAAGGACGCGCTGCCGTTTGCGAAGACGGTCGGCAACCGCGCGCGGATCTACGGGCTCAACACGATCGGCCTGGTCCGGCGCAAGTTCTCGCCGGACGCGATCGCCAAGCTGCGCCGCGCCTACCGCTACCTGCTGCACTCGAACACCAGCCGGGCGCTGGCGCAGATCGAGCAGGACCCGACGCTGCACTGTCCGGAAGTGCAGTACGTGGTGGATTTCATCCGCACGTCGAAGCGGGGAGTTGGCCTTCGCCGGCCGAGCCGCCGGCTCGAAGAAGTGATGGACGAATAGGAAACAAGGAACGATAGATGGCGCGAGGACTTTTCGGACGGCTGTTCGCAATCCTGCTGCTCGCGGGCGGCGTTGCCGCCTGCGACGACGACCCGACGACGACCCCGACGACCCCGACCACGCTGGTGACCGAGACGTTCTCCGGCACCGTGGGCCAGGGGGGATCGGCGACGCACAACTTTTCGACCGTCACCAGCGGCTCGGTGACGGCCACGCTGAAGACGATCGGTACGGACAACACGCTGGTGGTCAGCTTCGCGCTCGGCACCTGGACCGGATCGGCCTGCAGCCTCGTGCTCGCCAACGACACGGCGACCGGCGGCGCGCAGCTCAAGGGGACCATGACCGGCCAGGGCACGCTGTGCGCGCGCATCGGGGACGTGGGCAACATCGGAACGACGGCCGCCAGCTATACGATCGAGGTCGAGCACCCGTAGACTCCCCTCAGTGGCACGCATCGGCCTCATTGCCGGCAACGGCAAGTTTCCGTTTCTCGCCCTCCGGGGCGCACGCGACCTCGGGCACGACGTCACGGTCATCGCCATCCGGGAAGAGGCCTTCCCGGATCTCGAGGACTCGGCGCGGCAGGCCGGGGCCGATCTTCACTGGGTCTCCCTCGGACAACTCGGCAAGTGCATCAAGCTCCTCAAGGCCGCCGGCGTCGCACAGGCGGTCATGGCGGGGCAGGTGCGCCACGTCAAGATCTTCTCGGCCATCATTCCCGACCTGACTCTGCTGTCGGTGCTGCGGCGCCTCAAGGCGCGCAACACCGACGCGCTGATTTCCGCCGTCGCCGACGTGATGCGCGACGAAGGGATCGAGCTCCTCGACTCGACGCTGTTCCTGGCGCCGCTGCTGGCCAGGCCGGGCGTGCTGAGCGCCCGCGCCCCCGACGAGCGCGAGCGGGCCGACTTCGAGTTCGGATACCGTATGGCAGATGCGATCGCCGCGCTGGACATCGGCCAGACCATTGCCGTCAAGCACAAGGCCGTCGTGGCTGTAGAAGCGATGGAAGGCACCGACGAAGTCATCGGGCGCGCCGGCCACCTGGCCGGTCCCGGCGTGGTCGTCATCAAGGTGGCCAAACCGAACCAGGACATGCGCTTCGACGTGCCGGTCGTGGGCCTGGCCACCATCCAGGCGATGCGCATCGCCGGCGCGTCGGCACTGTCGCTCGATGCCGGGAAAACGCTGGTGCTGGACGGCGAGCATGTGTTCGCCTCGGCCAACGAGGCGTCGATCGCGATCGTCGGCCGGCCGCCCGCGGTGGCGCATGCCGGCTGAGTCGCTCCGGCTCGCGGTCATCGGGGTCGGGCACCTCGGAAAACATCACGCGCGGATCCTCGCCGCGATGAGCGGCGTCGAGCTGACCGCCGTTGTCGACACCGAGCCCGGGCGGGCGGCGGAGATCGCCGCGGCGTCCGGGTCCACCGCGTTGACCGACTACCGGGAGCTGGCCGGACGCGTGGACGCGGTCGTGGTCGCGGTGCCCACCGAGCTCCACGCCGACATTGCGGTGCCGTTCCTCGAACAGGGCGTCCCGGTGCTGGTCGAGAAGCCGATGTCGAGGACGATGGCCGACGCGGATCGGATGATCGCGGCGGCCGAGCGGGGCCGGACCGTGCTGGCCGTCGGGCACACCGAGCGGCACAATCCCGCCGTCGGCATGGCGCTTCGACTGGTGACCGCGCCGCGCTTCATCGAGGTCCACCGGCTCAGCGCGTTTCCCGATCGCAGCCTCGACATCGACGTGGTCTTCGATCTGATGATTCACGATCTCGACGTGATCCTCGCCATCGTTGGTCCGGAAGTGGTGTCGATCGAGGCCGTGGGCGTGCCGGTGCTGACGCCGAAGTACGACATCGCGAACGTCCGGCTGCGGTTCGCGTCCGGCTGCATCGCGAACATCACGGCGAGCCGGATCAGCAAGGATCGGGTCCGGAAGATCCGGTTCTTCCAGCCCGACGCGTATCTGTCCGTCGACTACGCCTCGCAGGAAGTCGAAGGCTACCGGCTGGTCCGCAAGGAGCCGCGTCCCGACATCGAGGGCGGCACGATACCGGTCGAGCGCGACGAGCCGCTGCGACGCGAGCTTGCCGATTTCGTGGCCGCGGTCCGCGGCGGGAGCGCACCGCTGGTCGACGGCGCCGCCGGCCGCCGCGCGCTGATGCTCGCCTCGCAGATCGCCGAGCGGATGGAAACGGTAGGGTGAGAGAATCAACTCCCAACTCAATCTCCAACTCCCAAGCCGATTGTCTCGAAGCAGCTGGGTGAGAATGTAGCAATCTTGCCGGTTGCCACGACTTTCGCCCCACTGTTTCGAACCAGTCGGCTTGGGAGTTGGAAGTTGGGAGTTGGAAGTTGACAAACGGGCCCATGTTCAAAGATCTCAACGACTTCATCTCTGCTCTCGACAGGGAACGGGAGCTGGCCCGCATTACGGATCCGGTGAGTCCCGACCTGGAGATCAGCGCGGTCACCGACCGCGTGTCGAAGTCGCCAGGGGGCGGGCCTGGATTGCTGTTCGAGCGCCCCACGGGCTTCGACATGCCGGTGGCGGTCAATCTGTTCGGGTCGATGAAGCGCATGTGCATGGCGCTCGGCGTGCGGACGCTCGACGACCTGGCGTCGGAGATCGACGGGCTCGCCACGCCGAGGATCCCGGCCGGGATGCTCGACGCGCTGAAACTGCTGCCAACCCTCAACCGGCTTCGCGATCTCCTGCCGAAGACCGTCAAGGATGGTCCCTGCCAGGAGGTCGTCCAGAAGAACGGGACGCTCGACGACATCCCGATCCTCAAGTGCTGGCCGGAGGATGGCGGGCGCTACATCACGTTCCCGCTGGTGTTCACGAAGGATCCGGAGACCGGCATGCGGAACATCGGCACCTACCGCATGCAGGTGTTCGACGGCCGCACCACCGGCATGCACTGGCAGCGGCACAAAGGCGGCGCGCAGCACTATCGCGTTGCGGAGCGCCTCGGAAAGCGGATGCCGGTGGCGGTCGCGCTGGGGCCCGATCCCGCGCTCGCGTATTCGGCGACCGCGCCGATGCCCGAGGGGCTCGACGAGCTGATGCTCGCGGGGTTCCTCCGCCGGGAGCGGGTCGAGCTGGTCAAGTGCGTGACCGTCGATCTCGAGGTGCCCGCCAACGCGCATATCGTGCTCGAGGGATACGTAGAGCCGGGCGAGCGGCGGCAGGAAGGTCCGTTCGGCGATCACACCGGGGTGTATTCGCACCCCGACGACTATCCGGTCTTCCATCTGACCTGCATCACGCGCCGCAAACGTCCCGTGTACCTGACGACCGTCGTCGGGATCCCGCCGATGGAGGACTACTATCTCGGCAAGGCGAGCGAGCGGATCTTCCTGCCGCTGATCCGCAAGACCGTTCCTGAAATCGTCGACATGCATTTCCCGGCCGAGGGCATCTTCCATAATCTGGTGATCATCTCGATCGACAAGCGGTACCCGGGACACGCGCGCAAGATCATGAATGCCTGCTGGGGTCTCGGGCAGCTGATGTTCTCGAAGACGATCATCGTGGTCGACAAGGACGTCGACGTGCAGAATCAGTCCGAGGTCGCGTGGATCGTGGGCACGCACTACGATCCGGAGCGCGACATCCAGTTCACGCGGGGCCCGGTGGACGATCTCGAGGACGCCAGCGACCTTCCGGCCTATGGCAGCAAGATGGGCATCGACGCGACACGCAAGTGGCCGAGTGAAGGGTTCACCCGTCCGTGGCCCCGGAAGGTCGCCACGACGCCGGAGGCGGCCGCAGTCGCCGACGCGCAGTGGCTCAAGATCGGGAAGGGGTGGCGGACATGAGCACGCTGGCCGCGGTGGCCCAGCGCCTGGCGCAGGGAGAAAAGCTGCAACGCGCGGATGCCGCGATCGTTCTCGAGAGCCACGACCTGGTCTCGATCGGCATGATGGCCGACCAGGACCGGCGCCGCCGCCACGGCGCCGACACCACGTTCGTCCGGGTGTTCGAGGCGCACGTCGAGGCCATCCCCTCGTCTTTGCCCGCGGGCGTGGCGGCGGGCGAGTTTCGGATTGCCGGACGTCCAGAATCCGTCGACGCGGCCGTGGCCGCGGTCGCCGCGTTCAGGCGGCTCGCGGGTGACGCGCCGCTGTTCGCGTTCTCGCTTCGCGATCTCGAGACCCTGGACGCGTCGTACGAGATCTTCGCCCGGCTCAGGACGGCAGGCCTCGACGGCATCGCCGAAGTGCCGGTCGATCTGGTCTCGTCCTCGGTTCCGGTTCGGGCGGCGCGGCAGGCCGGACTGCTCGTGCTCCGCCTGACCGTCGACTCGCTCCCCGACGACGTGCTGCAGTTGCTGACGGGCGCCCGGACATTTGCACTCGAGGCTGAAGGCTTCCGCGCCTTCGCCCCGCTCCCGCGGCGCCTGTCGGTTGCCGCCCCGACGACCGGGTACGACGATGTGAAGTGTGTGGCGTTGGCGAGGCTGCTGGTAGACGTGCCGTCGATACAGGTGGACTGGCCGCTCTACGGTCCGAAGCTCGCGCAGGTCGGCCTGATCGTCGGCGCGGACGACGTCGACGGCGTGATCGCCGCCGATCCCGGCACGCTCGGCACGCGGCGGAGCGCGCTGGAGGAGATTCGCGGCAACATCCGCGCGGCCGGCCTGCAGCCGGTCGAGCGCAACGGACGCTTCGAGCGGCTGGCGGCGGCTCCCGGAGCCCGCGGATGAGACCGGTCAGGCTCGGGGCAGTCGACTATTTGAACGCGCGGCCTCTCGTCTACGGGCTGGAGCTGCGCCAGGGTTTCGCGCTGCGGTTCGATCCGCCGTCGAAGTGCGCCGCGCTGCTGCACGAGGGATCGATCGACGTCGGCATGATCCCGAGCATCGAGTACGTCCGGGGACGTGGGTACCACGCCGTGCCCGACATCGCGATCGTCTCGGAGGGACCGGTCGCGTCGGTGGCGATGTTCACGACCAGGCCGATCGCGGACATCCGCACCATCGCCGCGGACATCAGTTCGCGGACCTCGAATGCGCTGCTGCGCGTGCTCTGCCGCGAGAAGTTCGGCATCGCTCCGGAATTCATCCCGATGCCGCCGCGGCCCGACGAGATGCTGCGGCGATGCGACGCCGCGCTCGTGATCGGCGACGCCGCGCTGTTCTTCGATCCCGCCGCGGCCCGCGTCGAGAAGATCGACCTCGGCGCCGAGTGGACGGCGATGAGCGGGCTGCCGTTCGTCTGGGCGTTCTGGGCCGGCCGCCCGGGCGTGCTGCGGTCGGCGCACCTCGACGAGCTGGTCCAGGCGCGCGATGCCGGCGTCGCGGCGTCGGACCGGGTCGCGGCCGCCTACTGCGGTCCCGGCCGCGAGGACATCGGCAGACGCTATCTAAGGGAGAATATCCGCTACGACTGGGGGCCGCGGGAGCAGGAAGGGCTGCGCGCCTTCTACGAGCTGGCCTCGAGGAACGGGATCGTCTACAACGCCTCGACCCCGGTGTTCTACCGCCGGGACGACTTGTAGGGCGCTGGCGCTGACAAGGGACAAGGGACAAACGACTTCCGGGCAAGCAACGATGGGTGTGCCACAGATTGTCGACAAAGTTGCCGGGGGAGGCCGTCTCGATGCGGCCGAGGCGCTGGAGCTCTACGCTCACGCGCCGACGGCGCTCCTCGGCCGCCTCGCCGACGATATCCGCGCGCGCAAGCATCCCGGCCGGATTGTCACCTACATCATCGACAGGAACGTCAACTACACGAACGTCTGCGTGGCGCGCTGCAACTTCTGCGCGTTCTACCGGCCGGTCGGATCGGCGGACGGGTACGTCCTCGGCTTCGAGGAGATCTTCCGGAAGATCGACGAGACCATCGCGCTCGGCGGCGGCCAGTTGCTGCTGCAGGGCGGGCACAACCCCGATCTCCCGCTCGAGTGGTACGTCGATCTCTTCCAGGCGGTCAAGAGCCGGTATCCGGCGTTCCGGCTCCACGCGCTGTCACCGCCCGAAGTGGTCCACATCTCGCGGCTGTCCCGCCTGCCGGTGCCCGAGGTCATCGATCGTCTGATCGACGCGGGTCTCGACAGCATTCCCGGCGGCGGCGCCGAGATCCTCGTCGACCGCGTCCGCCGGCTGCTCAACTGCTACGGCAAAGCGACCGCGGATGAGTGGCTCGGCGTGATGCGTCACGCCCATCGCGCCGGGCTGCGCACCACGGCGACCATGATGTACGGCACGGTGGAGACGCTCGAAGAGCGCATCGAGCACATGATCCGGCTGCGGGAGGTGCAGGACGAGACCCGCGGGTTCACCGCCTTCATCACCTGGAGCTATCAGCCGGAGCACACCGAGCTCGGCGGCGGGGAAGCCACCGGCGTCGACTATCTCCGCACGCTCGCGCTCGCCCGCATCGTGCTCGACAACTTCGACAACCTGCAGGCCTCGTGGGTCACGCAGGGCGGAAAGGTCGGGCAGCTCAGCCTCGCCTACGGCGCCAACGACATGGGCAGCGTGATGATCGAGGAGAACGTCGTCCGGGCGGCCGGCGCGAGCTACTGCATGGACGAGATCGAGATCGTCCGCAACGTCGAGAACGCAGGCTTCACGCCGAAGCGGCGGAACATGCACTACGAGATCCTCGGCGATCCGATCTTCCGCGAGCGCGAGGTGCCGCGGATGCTTCACCTGGCGGTGGCCAGGGCCGACGGCGACACCAGCCGTGCGCCCGAGATCGGCCGCTACGCCGCGCGCAGCGCCGCGGAGAAGAAGGCGCGCCTCACCGGCCATTGATCCTCCATCACGCCAGGTGGGTGCTGCCGGTCGCGACGCCGCCGATCCGCGACGGCTGGGTGGCCGTCGACTCGGGGCGCATCGCCGCCTGTGGATCCGGCCAACCTCCTCTCAATTCAGGCCCTGCCGTCGAGCCACCGTTCGGCGGTGACGCGTGTGCCGTCATGCCGGCGCTGGTCAACGCGCACACGCATCTCGAGCTGTCGTACATGCGCGGACTGGTGCCTCCGGCTGCGTCGTTCGACGCGTGGGTCCGGACGCTGCTGTCTCTGCGGGGGAAGTATCCGGACCCGTTCGCCGCCAACATCCTCGCCGCGACGCGCGACGCGATCGGGGAAGCGCGGGCCAGCGGGACGGGAGTGATCGGCGACATCAGCAACACCCTCGTGACGCCCCGCATGCTGCGCGAGGAGGGCATGCCCGGGCACGTGTTTCACGAGGTGCTGGGCTTCAGCCTGACCGACGGGGCCCCGCTCGTGGCGGCCGCCCGCCAGCGGATCGCTGCGCTGGCCGGCCTCGGTCCGGACGTCAGGGTCAGCATCACGCCTCACGCGCCATACTCGGTGTCGCCGGCGTTGTTCAGATCGGTCGCGGAAGAACTGCAGGGCGCGCCCGCGAGCATCCACCTCGGCGAGTCTCCCGAAGAGGTGCACTTTCTGAATCACGGCGGCGGTCCGATCCAGGCCGCCTTGCAATCGCTCGGTGTGTGGAACGCGCACTGGATGCCGCCGCGGTGCGGACCGATCGAGTACGTCGAGA
>Ga0114129_10010076_pt1 | contig 13472 bp, 12 predicted proteins | sample RhiMetdeltSRZDD1_FD_80071 | JGI IMG/M metagenome (GOLD analysis project Ga0114129, IMG submission 80071) | Populus rhizosphere microbial communities from Tennessee, USA - Rhizosphere MetaG P. deltoides SRZDD1 (version 2) (version 2) | ecosystem: Host-associated > Plants > Roots > Rhizosphere >...
CGCAGATCGGCGTTCACGAGCGCGCTGAACGCGCCCGACAGCTCGATGCCCTCGCGCCTGGTCGTGCTGAATCCGGTGAGCGTGAACGTCACCGTATAGATGCCGGGACGAAGATCGACGATGGCGTACACGCCGGCGCCGTCGGTGACGGACGTGCGCGTTTTTTCGATCAGCGCGGGACTCGACGCTTCAACAGTGACACCGGGCAGCACCGCGCCCGAGGCGTCCTTCACGACGCCCGAAATACTTGCCTGCCCCTGCGCCTGCGCGATTGCGGGCACGAGCACGGCGCAGACGAACAGCAACGCGACGGCCTGTCGACGCATGTCCGACCTCCTTGGTTGTCACCTCGCCCTGTCACCGGAATGAGAGCGCCATCGCAGATAAAAAACGGCGACCGAAAACCTGCTCCGTGCCTGTTTACGGCAGGGAGCAGCCGTTGCGCCGGGCACTACGTATCGCGGACGAAGTACAACGCCTCAGAGGCGTGAATACGGCGGCCATCCTACCACCGTACGCAAGCAATGTTTTCGGTGTCTTTGGTTCCGGCGCGGCCGACTTTGCGAGGCTTGCTCTTGTCATGCGCTGAAACCAGAGCAGCTCCAGAAACGCCCGGGTTGTGGACGAAGAAGAACGCCGATGGCTAATGAACGACTGTCTCGTCCGACTCTTCGATCTCCAGGTGCGGGAGCTCGAGCCGCGCCACAGTTTTCAGCGCCAGCGCAAGCGCCTCGTCGATCTTCTTTCCGCATCGCCGGGCCCGCAGATCCTTGCGGACCTGCCGCAGCGCGCGCAGCACCTGCGCCCGATCGAATCGCTGTCCCGCACAATGTTCACAAAAGCTTGACACGCTCAGCACCTCTGGTTCGTAGGAACCCGCTGCCGAATGAATGATTCACTCCGGGACTATTGCGCACCCCGGTTCCGGAGGAGTATAGCGTCGCCGCGCATCAAGATACCGCGTCCTTTGCATCCTCCCACAGAAGCGTGTGATACCGCGGCGTGCATCGCCTCGGCGCGAGCTACACGAGTCGCGACATCAGGAAGCCGACGAGCCCGAGCAGCACGCCTGCCAGAGCATCGGCCGCGTAATGATACCGGCCGATGACGCTGCCAACCGCAATGCCGAATGCGAGCAGTCCAAGCGCGAGACCCACAGTCGGAAGACGTGCGCTCACTGCCAGCGCGGTCGCTGCCGATGCGGCGGCGTGCCCGCTCGGAAACGTGTTCAGCTGAATGCTGGCGCGACCGAGCAGCTGCAGATTGAGGCGTCTGATGACACCAGGCGATGCCGGCTCGCCTTCGATCGCGCGCGGCGGTCGCGTCGCCAGCCAGGGAAGCACCCCGTAACAGCCGAACACCGCAAGGAGCACCGCGGTCCAGAACCTGTCGGTTTCCTCGCGAAGGCCGGCAACATACAAGGAGGCGAAGCCAATCGGCACCATCGGATAGCAGAAGAGATATGCGAGCTCGAGCGCTCCGATCAGCGCGCGCGGTGCACGCCCGCGAAGCGTCATCGCGCCCTGAGTACCGAGCCAGCGGTGGTCAAGTCGCAGCAGCGTGCGTTCAAACGCCGGGTTCGTATCGGTTACGAGCAGCGCCGGCAGCCAGTAGCCAACGACGACGTACACCAGCGGCATCCAATCGCGCAGGACTGCCAGCACGCCCAGCCACGAAATCGCCAGAACAGCACTCACGACCGCGACGGCGACCGCAACGACTCGACGCCGATGTCCGCCCCTTCCGCGCACCGCGGCGGCCGCCGTCGCAAGGTAGACGAAATACGCGATCGTGATCCACTCCGACCAGCGCAGTCTCATCGAGCTTCCACACGCACGCCAGGTCAGCGCTCAGACCTGCTTCGGTGCCGCCGCCTCGTCCCGAAACACGATGGACGCAGCAATCGTCGCGACCAGCAGGGCGCCAATCACCAGAACGGACGTCCCGGCGCTGATATGGAACCGCTCGTTCGTCAGCATCTTCATGCCGGTAAACGCGAGGATGGCCGCCAACCCGTGCCGTAGATAGCGCATTCGTTCCACCGCGTCGGACAGCACAAAGTACATCGCACGCAGTCCGAGCATCGCCATGACGTTCGAGCTGTAGACGATGAATGGACTGCGACTCACCGCCAGCACCGCCGGAACAGAATCGAGCGCGAACACGAGGTCTGTCGTCTCGATCACGACGAGCGCCACCAGCAGCGGCGTCGCGACGAGCCGGCCGTTCTCGCGTCGCCAGAAATGGTCGCCGTGCAGGACCGGGCTCACGCGGACGATGCGCGCGACCCAGGTCTCGCAGACGTTGCACGCTGTCTGCACGGCACGGCGTTCACGTTCCACGCCAAACAGCAGCCGCCACGCCGCAAACAGGATCAGCAGCGCGAACGGATAGGTGATCCAGCTGAAACGTTCGATCAACGTAATGCCTGCGCCAATCATCAAGGCTCTGAACACCACCGCGCCGAGGATCCCCAGCCGAAGCACACGCCGCTGATGTTCGTCAGGAATGTGAAGCTCGGAGAAGATGATGATGAACACGAAAATGTTGTCGACCGACAGCGACAGTTCGAGAAAGTAGGCCGCGTAGTATTCGGCCGCAGGACCCGCCCCCTGCGTCGCTAGGACCCACACGCCGAGCGCAACGCCGAGCGAGACCCACACGGCCACCCACAGCACGTTCCGTCGCCTGGCGGTATCGTCCGGATTCAGTCGAGTTCCTCTTCTATTGGCAGGCCTAAAAGGCCTGCACTACAGATGTAGTGCGGACCTTCAGGTCCGCCTAGCCCCGCTTGGGCACGAAGGCGAGGAACCGGCGCGGGTTGTCGACTTGGATCGTGTGCAGCATCGCATCGCTCACACCCGCCGCCTGAAGTTGCTTCACGAATCGCGGAACCCTCGCAAAGTCCCGGCGCGTGTCGCTGGCCAGCAGCAGGTGATCCACGAAGCCCGCCTCGAGAAACGCCAGGATCATGGCGACGCGGTTCTCATCGCTTTTGAGGTCGCCCCGCACGCGATCGATGCCGACGAACGCGCCGCGCTTGGCGAGCGCAATCATGATGTCGGCGTCCTTGCCGGGAAGCGAATCGAGGTGACCGGATGCGACTCGCCGCGGGTTGACGCCGACCGACTCGTAGACGTCGAGTTGTCGCAGCGCGATCTCCCGCGGCACGTCCGGTCCGGTGCCGTAGTTGTTGTGGGTGAAGATCGGCAGGTTGTTCCTGACGTGCGCCTTGCCGACGGCGCGATAGACTTTGCGCTCCTCTGGCGTGAAATCGGCCTCGCCGGGCAGGTCTCCGATCTCCCCATAGGCGCCGTATCGTCCCGCAGCCGCCTCCTTGACCAGGCTCTCGGCGATCTCGTCCTCGCTCATCGTCGAGATTTCTGACGGATAGGTGTTCTGCCAGTAGTAGCCGCCGCTGGCGACGACGTGAAGACCAGTGGCAGTCGAGATCTGCCGCAAGTGGTCGTAGTTCACGCCCATGTCGGGATGTCCGCCATCGACAATGCAGATGACGCCGCTCTTCATCGCTTCCTTGACGTCGGTGACTGTGGGCGTGATGTCGGCTGATGAAGGCGGCGGCAGCTTGAGTTGGCGGGAGTCGCGTGAATAGACGCCGTCGAGATGCTCGTGGAAGAGCGTGGCGCCGCCGGCGAGCGCCTCCGGCGAGAGATCCCGGAGAATCGTCCGGATAATCGCGCCCGACGGAAACACGACCTTGGAGCCGGACCGCCCCGCCTGCCACGCTGCCGAAAGCGAAGACGTCACCGCCGAGGAGAGACCGACGCCGGCCCCTACTCCGAGAACCTTGATCGCCTGCCGGCGAGTGATGCGCCCGAAACCAATAACTTTTGCAGCCATTTTTCTCCTCAATTGCTATTGGCGCCGCGGATCTCTCGAATCCTGATATTCCGGAACGCCAGGGCGCCGGCGTGGTCGCCCTGCATGGCGATGTGCCCGCGCTTCGAGCGGCCGTAGTTCGGCCAGTCCTTGAATTTGCTCGCTTTGACCTTCGCTTCCCAGTCAGGGCTCCACAGCTCGTACTCCACCAGCTTGAATCCATTCAGCCAGTGCTCGACGTGCGCGCCGCGCGCGATGATGCGCGCCCGATTCCAGTCGCCAACCGCCTTGAGGTAACCCGTGGGTGACGGATACACCGCGAACACAGAGCCCGCGCACGTCAACCGCGTCTTGTTGTCGGATGCCTCGAGGTCGTCGAGCAGTTGGTATTCCGGCGCGGACCAATATATATGGTCGTACTCCTCGGTGCCGCGGTAGAAAATGCCGCTGTTGCCGGCACGACCGATCTTCCACTCCATCTCCAGCTCGAAGTCGCCGAACTCGTCTTTCGTCACGATGTCCGCGACCGGTTTCTCCTTCACCAGCGCGCCGCCGTCGATCTTCCAGCCCTCCGGGATCGGAGCTCCCTTGTAGCCTCTCCAGGCATCGAGCGACGTGCCGTCGAAGAGTGTTTTCCAGGGAGACGTTGCGACCGCGGACTGCGCCTCACGAGTGGGCGATGGCGCCTGTCGTGTTGCAGATTGTGCGACGGACCCGAGTGCGATCGCCACGCCGATGAGAGCGATTCGAATCAGCATGAGCGGACTCTCCAACTTCCGTCAGTCGAGTGGATCAATCGGCGATCAGCCGATCTCGTACTTGACGCCGAGCTTGTCGAGCGATGGCTGCGGGCAGCCGTTCCACTCGGCGACAAAGCGATTGCCCTGATATCCCAAATCCGCGATCCCCATCCTGGTCGTCCAGAACCCGCTCGCGGTCAGATCGCGGAAGCTGTTGAAGAACGCGACCGCCTGGCTGAGGGAGGCTGGCGCCTTCGATGGATACGCGATGTCGTCGAGGATCCCGCGCCGCTGTGCGTCGGCGCAGTCGACGAAGCGCCGGCCGAACCGCTGCTCGCCGATGCGATCGATCAGTGCCAGGCCACCGCGCATCGCCGTTTGTCTCGCCGGCTGGTCGATCATCATGAAGTCCATGAACTCGGGGACGCCGGCGTCGGTCGCGCTGCCAGACCGATCGTCTCTCGGGATGATCAGATCGACCAGCGCGGCGACGGTGGCGTATTCATGCGCGGTGAAGAACTTCGGCTTGAACGAGGTGCCGGGCGCCGCGGCGCGACGGCTCTGCTGCGCCTGCTCGGCGGCGCGTTCGGCTTCAACCGGCGTCCACACCAGCGCCGCAGCGGCGGGCGCGGCGGCGAACAGTTTCAGCGCCGATCGGCGAGTGATGGTCGCGCTCATAAACTCAGCTGCCGCCGCTCGGCCGCGATGAATTCGCTGGTGCGCATCGCCAGCGCGAGAATGGTCCACGTGCAGTTCTTGTGCGCGTTGGTGACGAACGGACCGCCGTCGGCGACGAACAGGTTCTTCACTTCGTGGGCCTGGCAGCTCGAATTCAGCACCGACGTCCGTGGATCGTCTCCCATCCGCGTCGTCCCGACTTCGTGAATGATCCGGCCGACTGGCGCCAGTCCGTACAACTCGCTGCGCGATGGCATCGGACTGAGCGGCGTTCCGCCCATCTCGTGAATCACCGCGCGGAAAGTCTCCTGCATGTGCTTCGCCTGCAGGATCTCGTGATCGCTGAACGCGGCGTGGAATCGCAGCACCGGAATCCCGTAAGTGTCGACGAGGTCGGGATCGATCTCGCAGTATGTCCTGGCGTTCGGAATCATCTCGCCGCGGCCGGCGAACGAGACCGTCGCGCCGTAGTACCGGCGATAGTCGTCCTTGAGCTGTTTGCCGTAACCGCCGACGCCGTTGAACCGCTGAATGCCGCCCATGATGCCGAAGCCCGGCGCACCGCGGCGGCCGCCGCCGAGCTCGACGTGATAGCCGCGGGGGAAATCGAGCTTCTTGTTGTCCAGCCACCACGGGAAATACAGATGCATGCCGCCGACGCCGTCCTCGTTGTGCGAGACGCCGCCGGCGAGCTTGGGAATGAAGCCATTCACCGTCAGCCCGGTCGAGTCGGTCAGGTATTTCCCGACCGTGCCGCTGCCGTTGGCGAGCCCGTTCGGATGCCGGCTGGATTGTGAATTGAGCAGCAGCCGCGCCGACTCGCATGCGCTCGCGGCGAGCACGACAATGCGGCCGCGCACCTGATAGTCGCGGCGATCGCTCGTATTGACGTACGAAATGCCGGTCGCCATGCCGGTGTCGTCGGTCGTCACTTCACGCGCCATCGCTCCGGTGACGATCGTCAGCCGGCCGGTCTTCAGCGCCGGCGCGAGCAGCACCGACGGCGACGAGAAGTTCGAATGCGTCGCGCAGCCGCGTCCGCATTGCCCGCAGTAGTGGCACGCGGCACGGCCGTTCAGCGGCTTGGTCAGAATGGACAGGCGCGACGGAATGCAGGCGATCCCGAGCGTGTCGGCGGCCTGCTTGATGAGCAGTTCGTAGCAGCGCGGCTTCGGTGGCGGCAGAAACACGCCGTCCGGTTCGTTCCGGATCCCTTCGTTCGATCCGAAGATGCCGACCAGCCGATCGAGCTTGTCGTAGTACGGTTTGAGGTCGTCGTAGCCGATCGGCCAGTCGTCGCCGATGCCATCGAGGCTGCGCGCTTTGAAATCGTCGGGACCCATCCGCAGCGAGATGCGGCCCCAGTGATTGGTGCGGCCGCCGATCATCCGCGCGCGGAACCAGTCGAACGTTTCGCCCTTCGCCTGCGTGTACGGCTCGCCTTCGAGATCCCATCCGCCGATGCAGCCGTCGAATTCGCCGAACGGCTTGTCGGGCGTAGCCGCGCCGCGCCGCGGCGAATCGTAGGCCCACGCCGACATCCGGGAATCCTTCTCGACGTCCCACGGCACGCCGGCCTCGAGCATCAGGACGTCGGCGCCGGCTTCGCACAGCACCTTGGCCGCCATCCCGCCGCCGGCGCCGGAACCGACGATGACGACGTCGTAGACCTTCGAGGCACGGATGATCTGCAGTGCCACGGGGCACATTTTAATGTCCCAAATCAGAAATTCGCCGACATTTTGTCACCGAATTTCTGATTCGGACGTGCAATGCCTCAGCGCGACTTCTGCGTCGGAGCCACCGCACCAAACGCAGGGGGTGCCTTGCGGTGTTTCGTGGCTGCCTCGTAGACAGACGCCGTCCTGATGATGACCCCCTCGTCGCCGGGTCCGCCCCAGAAGGAGATGCCGACGGGCAGCGCCGGGTCAAGCGTCGAAGCCCTCGAGTTGTTCGCCGCCGACGCGTAACGATCTTTCGCCGCGTTCAGCACGAACGCCGGCTCGTAGATAACCGTGTTGAAGCCCGCGGGCACGGTCATCTCTGGAATGCCGAGGTTCGCGCTCGTCGGGAACCGTCCCACCGGTCGATTGTTCACCTGCGGCTGGCTCGCGAAGCCGATTCGGGCGGGAGGAATGGTCGACGTCGGATTCACCAGGACATCGATGCCGTTCTGACGCATGACCTTGAGAACGACCAGACGAAGTACCTCGCGCATGCTGATGTTCTGCGTCATGCCGGCGGACACGAGATCGATTGTGTTCTCCCAATTCTTCATCGCGGCCACGCGGTTTGCGCTGAAGTATTTGGCGTTCGCATTCAGGCTGCCCCAGTCTTTCACGCGCGAGTCGCCGCGGCGCAGCAGGTACTGCGCCAGGTTGAACCCGAACGCAGCCGACGATCCCGGGCTGTTTGCGCTGCGCATGTTCAAATTGTCGGGCCACGGCGCATCGCCCTCGGCAGCCTTGACCATGTAGTCCCGCTTCGTCACGTCATAGCCTGGCATGGCAAAGATCAATGCGCGGTCGTCACGCGTCGCAGCGACGGCGTCTTCGTCGTCGCCCGCGGCGCCGGCACCGCGGGCTGTCGGCGTCCTCTTCATGTACTCGGGAAAGTGGAGTGGAAGAATCTCGGCGAGGGCGTTCTGAAAGGTGTAGGTCATGTTCGGAACCGACGGATCGTCGGCGTACATCGGATCGACGGATTCCACGAGCTCCGCCCCAAGCTGGTCGCGCAGGATGTTCTTGATTTCGGCGTCGACGAGGTCGCTCATCGCCGCGTCGTTCGCGGCGTGTTTGACCATATATTCGCGGACGATGCCGATGCGCACACCGGCAAGCGGTCTCGCCTTGGCGGCAGAACCCGGCAACGCGGCATACGACGCGTACGGCCGAGTGGAAATCATCGCGTTCGGCAGCGCGGAATAGATATCGCGTGGATCGAAGTAGCCGCGTTTCGGGTCCTTCAGCGCGTCCAGTACTCGCGCCGTGTCGATGACCGTTCGACACTGAATCCCCCCGCGATCCAAGTACGGGTCGGCGCCGATCGCGCCGCCGTACGGAATCAACCCCTTCGTCGTCACGAAACCGACGATGTTGTTGCGCCATGCCGGCTGCCGGCACGACCCACCGGTCTCTTCGCAAATCGAGCACTGATCGAGATTCGTGGCGACGGAGCTTGCCGACCCGGAGCTGGAGCCACCCGTCTCGCGCGCCGTGTCGTACGGATTGCAGGCTGTACCGCCCCACGTGCTGTGCGCGCCGGCACCGTACATTCGAGCTACAGGCTTCGCGTCACCACCGGGATCGCCGCTGCCGGCGTTGTACTCGTCCAGGTTGGCCTTCGCGTAGATGATGGCGCCCTTTGCTCGCAATTCCGCCACGACCGTGGAGTCCTGCGGCGGCACGTCCATCGCGTAGTTGACGTCGGCGCCGCCCGTTGTACGGATGTCAGCCGTGTCGTACACGTCTTTGAACGAAAACACGACGCAGTACATCGGCATCGCCTTCAAGTCGGGATGGCTGCCGTATTTCGCGTCGAGCTCGGCGGCGCGCTCGAGGGCGTCGGGCTGCTTCCGAAGGAGGTCACACTGGCTCGGGCAGCTTGCGGGCAATGGTCCGGAAGAGAGTGGCGCGTCGCATTCTGCTTGACATGACACGGAGCGCTCACCGCGGATATTCAGCGTGCTCAGCGCGTTGATCCCCGTGGAATGGGAAATTCCCGCGACCATCCCGTATTGCTGGCGAACGGTCGGGTCCGAGCTGGTCGGCTCCATACGTCCGAAGTCGATCGGCGGGCCCACGTACTCGTCGAAGTTCGGCAACACCGTTCCGATGGCCGTGGTCGCTCTCGGAAACGTCACAGCGGAACCGCCGCGCACCACGCCCGTCACCGCGGGAATGGACGCGCCGTCACGGGTCACGAGTTGAACGCAGGGGCCGTTAAAGGCTCGTGCGCGCTCGATGTACGACTGCACAATCGCCCTGCACGTCGTCGCTCCCTGCTGGATGGCGCGATGAACGTCCGCAATCGTCGCTTCTTCGACGTGAAAACCGCGCGTGCCCCGACGCGGCGCGACCGTGGACGCGTTTTGTTCGACGCCCTCACGGCCGAGCGTTGCCGGTACCAGGCCGCCGGAAACGGCCGCCACGACCAATCCGATAAGCAGTCGTCCGGCACGCTGGCGGAGAATTTGTGACCCGAAATAGTGCGGATTCATTCTCGTGCTCCACCGTTAATCTAGATGATCTGTAGTCCACGCGGCTCAATCTTGGGCCGATCTGAGGATTGCGGACGGCTTTCCGAATCGAAAAGCAAGGCACTGGCGCGGGCCGCCCTTGCTCACCCCGGGCAAGACCGCGGAGGACTATACTCGCCTCGATCTGGAGGCGCCGATGAAGATTGCACGAGTCGGATGGACGATGTTGTGTGCATGCCTGGCTGCGCTCCCGACGTTCGCCGCGCCTTGCGACAAGCTGGCCGCGCTGGCCTTGAAAGATGCGACCGTCACCTCGGCCCAGCTCGTGCCGGCCGGCCAGTTTTCGGCACCGGGCCAGCGGCAGGGGGCGGGAGCCAATCCGTACAAGGATCTTCCGGAGTTCTGCCGAGTGAGTGCCACGCTCACTCCCACCAGCGATTCAGAGATCAAGGTCGAAGTGTGGCTGCCAGCCAGCGGCTGGAACGGCAAGTTCCAGGCGGTTGGGAATGGCGGTTGGGCCGGAGTGATCAGCTACGCCGCCATGGCCGAAGCCGTCCGCGGTGGCTACGCGAGCGCCTCGACCGACACCGGCCACGTGGGCGCGCGCGGCACGTTCGTGCTCGGCCATCCTGAAAAGCTGGTTGACTTCGCCTGGCGCTCCGAACACGAGATGACCGTGAAAGCCAAGGCGGTCGTGCAGGCGTTCTACGGCAACGCCCCGCGACGATCGTACTGGAACGGCTGTTCGACCGGCGGCAGGCAAGGACTCAAGGAAGCGCAGAAATTTCCCGACGACTACGACGGCATCATCGCGGGTGCGCCCGCAAATCGCACGGCGATCTCGTTATGGATCGCCCACGCCGTGCTGAAGGACCCGGCGAGTTACATCCCGCCGGCCAAGTATGCGGTGATTCACGAGGCGGCGCTTGCCGCGTGCGACGCACACGACGGTCTCAAGGACGGCCTGATCGACGACCCGGCCAAATGCCGATTCGATCCGAACGTGCTGATCTGCAAAGGCGAAGACGGTCCTCGGTGCCTGACTGCGGCGCAGGCGGCTGCAGCGAGGAAAATCTATTCTCCCGCGACGAATCCTCGAACCGGACAGGAGCTGTTTTCGTCGTTGGTGCCCGGCACCGAGCTGGGATGGGGCATCCAGGCCCAGGGACCCGAGCCCAACGTCAACATCTACGATCAGTACCGCTACGTGGTGTTCAAGGATCCCAATTGGGACTGGAAGACGTTCAATTTCGACAGCGACGTGGTGCGGGGCAACCTGCCCGAAAACCTGGTCATGAACGCGACCGATCCCGACATGAAGCCGTTCTTCGCGCGCGGCGGCAAGCTGCTCCTGTATCACGGCTGGAGCGACCCGCAGGTCCCGACGCTCAATACCATCAAGTACTACAAGTCCGTCGTTGACGTCATGGGCGGCGCCGGCAACGCGTCGAAAAGCGTCCGGCTGTTCCTGGCGCCCGGCATGGGCCACTGTGGCGGCGGCGAGGGGCCGAATGCGTTCGACAAGATCGGCGCGCTCGAACGATGGGTCGAACAAGGCAAAGCGCCGGACGCCTTGATCGCGTCGCACACGACGGACGGCAAGGTCGATCGCACGCGACCGCTGTGCCCGTACCCGCAGGTTGCGAAGTACAAGGGAACCGGCAGCATTGACGATGCGGTGAGCTTCGCCTGCGCGGCACCTTAGCGCGCGGCCGTCGCCGAGGACGTGTACGCTCAGGCGGCGCGGCCGGCGCTGAGGACCCGCTGTGGCGGCTGCTTCAGGTCCCACACGAGGCCGGTGAACGACAACGCCTTCAGCACATAGTAGGTGACGTCGATCTCCCACCAGAAGAATCCCATCCTCGTCGACGTCGCGTAGTAGTGATGATTGTTGTGCCAGCCCTCACCGAGGGTGATGAGCGCGAGGATCAGACTGTTTCGGCTGGTGTCGGTGGTTGGATATCTCACGCTGCCGATCATGTGACAGAGTGAATTGATGAAAAACGTCGCGTGATACAGCGCGACCGTGCTGATGAAGAATCCCCAGACGAGGCCCTGCCCGCCCAACAGCATGTAGCAGCCGACGGCGAGCGCCCAACCCGGCACCTGGTAGAGCGCATTCAGCCAGCGCAGCTCCGGATACCTGGCGAAGTCGGTCACGAGCTCAAAGCGCGTGGCGTCGTACCAATCGCACAGGACCCAGCCGACGTGCGACCACCAGAACCCTTTCCGCTCGGGCGAATGCACATCGTCTTCCTGATCAGAGTGCTGGTGATGGTGACGATGATGCGCGGCCCACCAGAGCGGCCCTTTCTGCAGCGCCGAAGAGCCGACCACAGCCAGCGCGAACTGGAACACGCGGCTCGTTCGATACGACCGATGGGCGAAATAGCGATGGTATCCACCGGTAATCCCAAACATGCGCACGAAGTACAACGTGGCGCCGAGCAGCACCGCCCTCCACGACACGCCGGTCCAGAACGCGGCCAGGCAGGCCAGATGCACGCCGAAGAACGGCAGGCTGGTCGCGACGTCCACGCGCGGCTCTCCCCGAAACTGTCTCGTCGCGGTCGTCATGGGCTCAATGCCCTGCACCTTGCGGCCACGGCTTCAGCTCGACGTTCCCATCGTTGATGGCGATGTAGTACGGCTGGCCGAACCAGCTGCCGGTGTTGAAATAGCGGGCACGGTTCCCGTTGAGCGGCACCATGCCGGCGTAATGCGTGTGCCCGAAGATCACGTCGTCGAAGCCCCGCTGTGACAATTCTTCCGCCGCCTCCACGAACGACGGACTCTGGTCTCTCGTCGTCGGAGAGTCGAGCCACTGGCGGTCCTGTCCCAGGAGGCGCCGAAGGTAGCGGTACCGCACGATCTGGTAGTTAGCGTGCCAATGATACCCCGGCGGATACATTCTGCAGAGCAGCGCGAAGAATCGCCGGATGCCGTGATGCAGGTCGGGATGCGTCATCAACGACGGATCGTAGAGATGCCCGTGCTCGACGCGGATGCGTCGGGCGCCCGATGTGACGTTGAGGAAGGGCACCAGCCGCAACCCACCCCAGTCGCCGACGTAATGTTCGAGGATGATGTCGTGGTTGCCGATCGTGTAGTAGACGGTGATGTCGTCTGTAATCCGGCGCAGCTCGCGGACCAGCGCTGCCGTTTCGACGGTGAATTTCTTCAGCGTCGTGTACTGCACGTCGATGCCGTCGCCGTTGATGCAGACGTTGTAGTGGTTGGCGCGGGCGTAATCCAGAAACCGAATCAGACCGCGGCGCGCGTCGCAGAACAGATTGCCGACGTGCGTATCAGACGTCACCAGCAGCCGCGATTCACGCACGTCGGTCATCATGGCCGGCGGTCGCCGGCCGCGTATTCGGACTTCGCGACGATCTTCGCCATCTCCTGGCGCGAGGCGAGCTCGTGCTCCATCACCTTCGCCAGTTCGTGCTCGAGGTAAGAGATCCGGCGGCCCATCTGCTGCAGCATCTCGAGGGCAAATGTCGGATCGCGCCGCAGCTTCATCAGCAGCTCGCCGCTCCTGATCGCCACCAGCGTCGTCGGGACGATGGCGAAACAGGTCGCGGTGCGAGGTTGAGAATCGAGCACCGCCATCTCGCCGAAGAAATCGCCGCGACCCTGGGCGGCGAGGAAGATCTCCCGTCCCGCGACTTTCTTGACGATGCCGACGTTCCCCTCCAGCACGATGAACATCTCTGCGGACGCATCGCCTTCGGAAAAGACGATCTCGCCGGTGTTGTACTTCCGCTCGTCCAGATACTTCGGCGCCATGCCTTGATCCTAGTTCGACTAGACCGCTGGCTGCACAGGCTGCGGACTCCCCGTCTTTGCACGCAACGGCAACAGGAGCGCAGGCGTGAGAAGCAGATCGGCAACGAGCGCGAAATTCGCAAGGATCATCGACACGATGCCGAGCCTGATCGAACGGAGCATCACCGCCATGATCAGTCCAATCGCGAGACTGGCGCCGGCGATCGAGCTCAGCAGCGACCGGA
>Ga0114129_10010077_pt1 | contig 13471 bp, 11 predicted proteins | sample RhiMetdeltSRZDD1_FD_80071 | JGI IMG/M metagenome (GOLD analysis project Ga0114129, IMG submission 80071) | Populus rhizosphere microbial communities from Tennessee, USA - Rhizosphere MetaG P. deltoides SRZDD1 (version 2) (version 2) | ecosystem: Host-associated > Plants > Roots > Rhizosphere >...
GACGATGCGAACCGGCGTATCCTCACCAAGAAGTTCGAGCTCGGCCTTTTCGAGCGGCCGCTGACCGACCGGACGTGGACGTCCACTGTGGGCAGTGCCGCCCACCGCGACATCGCCCGCGAAGCGGTCCGCAAGTCGCAGGTGTTGTTGAAGAACACCAACGGCGTGCTGCCGCTGCCGAAGACGGCCAACAAGTACTTCGTCGCCGGCAAGAGCGCGGACAACATCGGGTACCAGTCCGGCGGCTGGACCATCTCCTGGCAGGGCTCGTCCGGCGCGATAACGCCCGGAACCACGATCCTGCAAGGCATCCGGTCGACGGTGTCGGCGGGTACCACGGTGACCTTCAACGCCAGCGGCGCGGGCATCGACGGGAGCTACAAGGCGGCCATCGCGGTGGTGGGCGAGACGCCCTACGCCGAGGGGGTCGGTGACCGTCCCGGCGGGATGGGTCTCGACGCGACCGACCTCGCGACCCTCAACACCCTCAGGGCTTCCGGGGTACCCGTCGTCGTCGTGCTCGTCTCAGGGCGGCCGATGGACATCGCGGCGCAGCTGCCCGACTGGACGGCGTTCGTCGCCGCCTGGCTGCCGGGGACCGAGGGCCGGGGGGTGGCCGAGGTGCTGTTCGGCGACTACAACCCGACCGGCACGCTGCCGATGACGTGGATGCAGACGGCCAGCCAGCAGCCGATCAACCGGGGCGACGGGAAGACGCCGCTGTTCGCGTACGGGGCGGGCCAGCGCTTCCCGGCCACGCAGAACCCGTACGCCATCGTCGGCGCGTCGTACTACGACGGCCAGCAGGGTACCCAGCTGGAGCGGTGTACGGATGGCGGCTGCGGCCAGAACGTCGGCTGGTTGGCGACCGGGGACTGGCTCTACTACGACGGCGTGGACTTCGGCGCGACCCGTCCGGTCCGCGTGGTCACCCGGCTGGCGTCGGGCGCGTCGACGACCGGGCGCATCGACTACCGGCTCGACAGTCCCACCGGGACGGTGATCGCGACGGTGAACGTGGCGAACACGGGCGGGTGGCAGAGCTGGGTGTCCACGACCGTGAACACCGGCGCGGTCACCGGCGTACACCGGCTCTATCTCACGTTCACCGGGGCGACGTCAGCCGATTTCGTCAACGTGAACTGGTTCCAATTCTCGAGATAACCGGGACGGCGAGCCAGACGAGCACCACCGCGTGGTACCCGAGCGTGAGCCACTGCCGGACGTCGAGGTCCGGCCGGGCCACGAACGGGTACCACAGTGGACTGAACTCGGGCGTGAAGTGACACAGGAACTCGGTGTCCCCGCCACACTGCGGCGGCCACAGCTGGTTGAACGCCGTACTCGCCGCGCCGATCCACATCGACAGGGCGAGTGCGGCGAGCGTGGCGAGGTCGGCCAGCGGGCGGGACCCGGGATCGCGTAGCCGCACCGCCAGCGCGAGGGAGGCGGGCAGGACGCCGACGAGGAGGAACCGCGGGCCCCACGCCTGGCCACCGTGCCACGCCCACCAGCTCGCGTACGCGACGACGAGCCCGGCGAGGAACACCGTCCACAGTAGATAGACGTGCTCCAGCTCCGGTGACCGCGCCCGTAGCCGCTGCCGCGCCGGCAGGACCAGCCCGGGCAGGAAGAAGACGAGTCCCCGGCCGAACGAGAACAGCAGGGCCGCGACGCCGAGGAGGAACGGGTACGAGAACCCCGGCTCGCCCGAGTACGGCATGACCGTGCGGCTGCCGCGGTTGCCGACGTACCCGCCGTGGCGCAGCACGATCTCGGTCAGCACGAGCGCGACCCCCGCCGCGAACGGGACGAGGTAACGTAACCGGCGCGCCCGGACCGTCTCGACACCGGACACGAGTCCGAGCCCGACGAGGCTCGCGGGCGTGTTGACGGCGCCCACCACGACGGCGACCCACCCGGCGAGCCGGTGGCCGAGCGCGACCGCTAGCAGCCCCACGCCCACCGCCATCGCGGTGAACGCCTCGCCGTAGAAGTCCGCGGCCGCCACCGCCACCATGCTGCCGGCGACGACGAGGAGCAGGAACGCCCGCAGCAGGTCGCCGTCCACCCGCCGGCGCAGAAGCAGCCAGGTCACGCCGAGCCCGGCCGCGATGACCGTGGCGTTGAAGTACGCGACCGCGTCCAGCAACCAGAACGGCGTCGCGAACAGCGGGCCCACGAGCGAGTAGTCGCCGCCCGGCAGCCGGTGCTCACCGAGCACAGTGGACAGCTGGGCGTAGCGCTCGTACCCGTCGCCGATCAGCTGGTGCGGCTGCCCGACGGCGAGCGCGGCGAGGCCGAGCAGGATGAGTCCACTGTCGACAGTCGGGCGGAGCCGCACGGGTGCCTATCGTACGCGCAGCCGGTGTACCCGGAGCGCCAGCTGGATCTCCAGCGCCCGCTGCGGTTTCGACCAGTCCGCGCCGAGCAGGTGGGCGATGCGGTCGAGCCGCTGGGTCACCGTGTTCACGTGGACGTGCAGCTGTTCCGCGGCCCGCGCGAGGCTGCCGCCGCTGCCGAAGTAGCACTCCAGCGTGTGGACGAGCGCCGTGCCGCGCTTGGTGTCGTACGCCACGACCGGCCCGATCGTGGCGTCCACGAACGCGTCGATGCCGCCGTCGGCCGTACTCAGCAGCAGGCCCACGAAGCCCAGCTCGGCGACGCTCGCGCCGTCACCCGTCCGGCCCAGCGCCACGAGCGCCCCGGCACACCGGTCGGCCTCCCGGTACGCCTCCGCGACCGCGGACGGGCCGGTGGCCGGGCCGGCGGCCCCGGCGGTCACCGGGTGGCCGAGGACCCGGCCGAGATCGCGGGCGATCGCCCGGGCCGCCGTACCCGCATCGGTGCCCGGCAGCAGCAGGACCACGCGGCCGTCCCGCGCGGCGGCCAGTCCACCGCGGGTCGAGGCGTACGTGGTCGCCCACGACAGGGCCCGCTGGCCCGACGACCCGACCGCGGCGACGACCACCTGCGGCGCGTCGAGGTCGACGCCGACGCGTTTCGCCCGGGTCCGTACGGCGTCGGCGTCGACGACCGGCCGGGCGACGAGCTCGTCCAGCAGCTCTCCCCGTACCCGCCCCTCGGCCTCGGCCACGCCGCGGCGGAACAGCAGCAGCAGCGCGGTGACCAGGGCGGCCCGCTCGAGGATCTGCGCGTCGGCGTCCACGAGGGCGTGGTCGGGCGTCAGGATCAGTGCGCCCAGGTTCTCCGTACCCGCGAGGACTGCGGCGACCCAGGACGGACCGTGCTTCACGGCGCGGCCCTCGACCCGCGCGGTGGCCACGGCCTGGGCGAGACCGGCGGCCGGTGCCGCCGGCCCGCCGACGGCGGCGAGCTGGCGCCCGTCGGCGTCGAGGACGAGCAGGGCGCCGCCCAGGACGTCGGTGACCGCGGCGGCCACGTCCTCCACCCCGCCGCCGCGCACGACGAGCGCGGTCATCCGGTCGTGCGCCTCCGCGGCCCGCTCGACCGAGTCGCTGTGCGCGCGGATCACCGCGTTGGCCGCGGACAGCTCGTCGAGCGCGGTCCGCGTTTCGGCGAGCAGCCGGGCGGTGTCGATCGCGATCGCGGCGTGCGCGGCCAGCGAGCCGAGCAGCGCCACCTCCTCGCGGGCGAAGGGCCGCGCCGACCGGTTGGCCGCGAACAGCACCCCGATCACCCGGGCGCCGAGCCGCAGGGGTACGCCGAGGATGGCGACGAGGCCCTCCTCGCTCACGCCCGCGTCGATGTCGCCGAGGTGGTGGAACCGGGTGTCGCGCGCGTAGTCGGCGGTCACGTACGGCGTGCCCGTCTGCGCGACGAGCCCGCCGAGCCCGGCGCCCATCGGCAGGCGCAGCACCTGGAAGCTGGCCGCGACCGAGCCGTCGGTGATCCGCATGTACGTGTCGCCGCGCTGCTCGTCGTGCAGCGTCATGTACGCGACGTCGGCGGCGAGCAGGCTCCGGGCGCGGTGCACGATCGCGCGCAGCACCGCGTCGAGCTCACGCAGCCCGGCCAGGTCGCTCGCGGTGTCGAACAGCCCGGACAGCTCGGCCTCCCGGGCGCGGCGGCGCTCCAGCAGGGCGCGGACGCGCAGCGCGGCGAGCTTGGCCTCCTCGAGCTCGGCGAGCGTCGTACCCGACGCGCCCGCGGCCCGGGCGGCGAGCAGCGGACCCTCGAACTCGACCGCGGTCGCCTCGCGGGCGAGCAGCTCCAGGAACTCGGTGACCGGGGACATGGCACATGCCTAACTCATTGCGCGGTCCAGCCGCCATCCAGGAGTACGGACGTGCCGGTGATGAAATCGGCCGCCGGTGAGCACAGGTAGGCGACCAGCTCGGCGACCTCGGCCGGCTCGATCAGCCGCTTGACCGCGGTCCGGGTGAGCATGATCTGTTCGACCACCTCGTCCTCGCCGATGCCGTGCTGGCTGGCCTGGGCCTCGATCTGCCCGGTCACCAGCGGGGTACGGACATAGGCCGGGCTCACACAGTTCGCGGTCACACCGTGGCTCGCGCCCTCCACGGCGATGACCTTGGTCAACCCCTCCAGCGCGTGCTTCGCGGTCACGTACGCGGCCTTGAACGCCGAGGCCCGTTGCCCGTGTACGGACGAGATGTTCACGACGCGGCCCCAGTGGCGCGCGTACATGTGGGGGAGGACGTGGCGCGTGAGGCGGAAGGGCGCCTCGACCATCACCCGTTGCAGGTAGCCGAAGCGGTCCGGCGGGAACTCCGGCAGCGGCGCGACGACCTGCAGGCCGGCGCAGTTGACGAGCACGTCGACGGCCGGGTCGAGGGCGTCGATCGCGTCGAGGTCGGCCAGGTCGAGGGGCTCGGCGCGGCCGTCGATCGCGTCGGCGGCGGCCTTCGCCGCGTCGGCGTCGCGGTCGAGCACGACGACCGACGCGCCGGCCCGGGCGAGGCGCCCGGCGCAGGCCAGGCCGATCCCGCTGCCCCCGCCGGTGACCAGCGCGGTGCGTCCGGCCAGGTCGAGCCGTACCACCTCGACCGGTCCGCGTGTCGTCATGGCGGAAAGCTACGACCGGCGCCGCCGCCCGGCACATGGGCCGGGCGCACATAGTGTCTAGTGAGTCGGTGTGGCCCGGCTGTACTCCGCCGGCGCGAAGATCACCAGCGCCGCGAAGTCCCCCGAGACGTCCACGAACCGGTGCTCCTCCTCCGCGGGTACGTAGAACACGTCGCCCGGGGTGGCGGGCGCCTCGCCGCCGGGCGTGACGAGCCGGGCGCGACCGGCTGTGATCACGTAGATCTCGTCCTCGGTGTGCGGGGACTGGTCATCCGTACCGCCGGCGGGGATCGAGTACGTCCCGACCGAGAGGTCGGCGACGCGCAGGTGCTCGACCCAGCGGGTGGCGGTGAACCGGCCGGCGCCGTCGAGTGCTCGCATGGCTTGGAGGGTAGGGCGTGTCGTGCCCGCCCCCGAGCGCCACGGTCGTTACGGTGGCTCGAACAGGCGTACAGACGCAGAGGGGGTCCCGCGTGCGCGTGCTGGGCGTCGACCCCGGGCTCACCCGCTGCGGTGTGGGTGTGGTCGAGGGCGTACCGGGGCGGCCGTGCGCGCTCGTGGCGTACTACGTGATCTACACCGAGCCCGGCGACGACCTCCCGCTCCGCCTGCTGCACCTCGACCGGTCGCTGTCCGGCCTGGTCGCCGAGCACCGGCCCGACCAGGTCGCCGTCGAGCGGGTGTTCAGCCAGCACAACGTCCGCACCGTCATGGGTACGGCCCAGGCGAGCGCGGTCGCCGTCCTGGCCGCCGCCCGGGCCGGTCTGCCCGTCGAGTCGTACACGCCCAGCGAGGTCAAGGCCGCCGTAACCGGGTCGGGGCAGGCCGACAAGGGCCAGGTGAGCGCGATGGTGACGCGGCTGCTCCGGCTGGAGGCGCCACCCCGGCCGGCCGACGCGGCGGACGCCCTCGCGCTCGCGATCTGCCACGTCTGGCGGGGCGGTACGCGCGCCAAGTTCGCCGCGGCCGCGGCCGCCAGCCGGTTGGGGAGGGCTCGATGATCGCCAGCGTCCGAGGCACCGTGGCGCACGTCTCGCACGACGGTGCCGTCGTCGAGGTGGGCGGTGTCGGGCTGGCCGTGCACTGCACACCGGGTACGCTCGCCGGGCTCCGGCTGGGCGGCGAGGTCCGGCTCGCCACCTCCCTGGTCGTGCGGGAGGACGCGCTGACCCTGTACGGGTTCGCCGACGACGACGCCAAGCACGTCTTCGAGATGCTGCAGACCGCGAGCGGGGTGGGTCCCCGGCTCGCCCAGGCCGTCCTGTCCGTGCTCGACCCCGACGCGGTACGCAAGGCCATCGCCAACGCCGACACCGCGACGCTGACCCGGGTGCCCGGCATCGGCAAGAAGGGGGCCGAACGGATCATCCTGGAGCTGCGCGACCGGGTCGGATCGGCGGGGGGCGCCGAGCCGGTCGGCGTGCTGTCCGGCGCCTGGCCCGACCAGGTGCGCCAGGGCCTCATCGGGCTCGGTTGGACGGCGTCGCAGGCCGACCAGGCGGTCGCCTCGGTGGCCGAGACCGTCGACGGCGAGGTGCCGCCGGTGCCCGTGCTGCTGCGCCAGGCGATCCGCCTGCTCGGCCGTACGCGATGAGCGGAGGCGTGAGGCTACGGTCCGGACCACGGCGGTGCCCGAGCGCCGAACGCTGGAGCGGGAGGCGGTGATGAGTCCCGATGAATGAGGCACTCGGGTCGGCGCTGGCGGACCCGGCGGAGCGGGACGCGGAGGCCAACGTCCGGCCGCGGCGGCTGGCCGACTTCATCGCTCAGCACCGGGTCCGCGAGCAGCTGGATCTGCTGCTGCAGGGCGCGATGCGGCGGGGAAGCCCGCCCGACCACATCCTGTTCTCCGGGCCGCCCGGGCTGGGCAAGACGACGCTGGCCATGATCGTGGCGGCCGAGCTGGGCGCGGGCCTGCGGATGACGAGCGGACCGGCGATCGAGCGCTCGGGCGACCTCGCCGCGATCCTGACCAGCCTCGCCCAGGGCGACGTGCTCTTCATCGACGAGATCCACCGCATCGCGAAGCCGGCCGAGGAGCTGCTCTACAGCGCGATGGAGGACTTCCGGGTCGACGTCGTGGTCGGTAAGGGGCCGGGGGCCACCGCGATCCCGCTGGACGTCGAGCCGTTCACGCTGGTCGGCGCCACCACCCGGGCCGGCCTGCTCACCGGGCCGATGCGCGACCGCTTCGGCTTCGTGGCCCACCTCGACTTCTACGCGTCGGACGACCTCGACACGCTGCTGCACCGGTCGGCCGGCATCCTGGGCGTCCCCATCACCGACGACGGCGCGACCGAGATCGCCGGCCGCTCGCGGGGCACCCCGCGGATCGCCAACCGGCTGCTGCGCCGGGTCCGGGACTACGCCGAGGTCCGGGCCGACGGGTTGATCACGTACGACGTGGCCCACGCCGCGCTGGCGGTGTACGACGTCGACCGGCTCGGGTTGGACCGGCTCGACCGCGCGGTGCTCACGGCGCTGGTCGACTCGTTCGGCGGCGGGCCGGTCGGTATCACCACGCTGGCCGTCGCGGTCGGTGAACAGCCGGATACGGTAGAGGAGGTGTGCGAGCCGTACCTGGTCCGTGCCGGGCTGCTCGCCCGCACGCCGCGCGGCCGGGTAGCCACCGCACACGCATGGCGCCATCTCGGACGTAAAGTACCAAACACCGCGTTCGGGGTGACCGAGCTGTTCGACATCGAGCCGGACGGAACGGTTACGGGGACGTGACCTATGCCCGCGTACAGCACAATGGCTGACACCGACTAGACTCGCCGCGGTCTCGCCAGCTTATGGAAGGTCGATAGACGTGTATCTCGCAGCAGACGCCGGAGGCGGCAGCAGTTGGACCCTCCTGCTGATGATGGGTCTCATTTTCGGCGCCATGTACTTCCTGATGATCCGGCCGCAGCAGCGCCGCCGGCGCGAGGCCGAGGCGATGCAGCGCTCGATCAGCGTCGGTGACGAGGTGCTGACGATCGGTGGCCTGTACGGGACGGTCGTCGAGATCGACGACGAGTCCGCGATTCTCGAGGTCGCGCCCGGCGTGGAGAACAGGTACGCCCGCGGGGCGATCAGCCGGGTCATCACCCAGGGTGAGCGGACGGCGGTCGACCCGGCCGACGAGCTCGACGAGGCCGACGACGTGGTGGACGCCGATCAGGCGCCCAGCCTCGACGCGGATGTCGTACCTGACCGGCGGGACACGCGGAACTAACCTCCGCATGCGCCATCCGCCGGATCGACGGTCAGCAAGTACCCAGGTTCGGCGGCGATACTGACAGCCGCCACGGGCGCCCCCTCGTCCCGTGGCCCACCCCCACGCGCCGCGCCGTTTCGGCCGTACGACTCAGGAGATCGACACCGTGGCACCACCTCAGGGACAGATGCGCCCCGGACGGCAGCTCGCCGCCCTCGGCCTCATCTTCGTGATCCTGTACGCGTTGGTCTTCTTCGTCGACGCCAAGGGCAGCTTCAGCCAGCGTCTCGAGCCCAAGCTCGGCCTCGACCTGATCGGCGGCACCCGGGTGACGCTGCAGGCGCAGACGCTCGGCGGGGGCGTACCGCGGGCCGACTCGCTGGAGCGGGCACGGCAGATCATCGAGGCCCGGGTCAACGGTCGCGGCGTCACCGAGGCCGAGGTCGTGACCGAGGGCGACTCGAACATCGTGATCTCGCTGCCGGGTAACAACAGCGAGGACCTCAACGACATCGGCACCCCGGCACAGCTGCGGTTCCGCAAGGTGATCAACCTGACCGCCGACATCGGGGACACCTCGCCCAGCGTGACGCCGTCGGCCTCGCCGGGCGCGTCCGCGTCCCCCGGCGCCTCGGCGGCCCCGTCGGCCGCACCGACCACCCCGCCCGCGGCGACCACCCCTCCTGCCAGCCAGCCGGCCGCCACGCCCAGCGCGTCGGCCGCGCCGCCGGCCGCGCTCGCCGACGTCCAGCGCAAGGTGGGCGAGGAGGCCTGGACCGCCGCGATGGCGCTCACGGCACCGGTGAACGTCGGGCAGGACGCGGCCACCGCCGCGCAGCTCAAGCCGTTCCAGACGCTGACCGCGGGTGAGGTCGCCGTACTGCCGCCGGCCGTCCAGTTCAACGTCCCGTACGTCACCTGCGCCAAGCTCGACAACCGGATCCCCGGTTCGATCCAGGACGAGAAGCAGCAGGCCGTCGCGTGCGAGCCGGGCACCAAGTACCTGCTCGACGTCGCCAAGGTGCTGGGTACGAACGTGGGCAGCGCGAACTCCGTCGTCGACACCACCACCAGCCAGTGGAAGGTCGACCTCACGTTCACCAGCAGCGGGCAGGAGAAGTGGACCGCGCTGACCCGCGAGGCGGTCAACAACGACGTCGACCCGAAGTGCGACCCCAACGCGGTCGACGCGAGCTCGGGTCACTGCCGCGTGGCGGTCGTCCTCGACAACCAGGTCGTCTCGGCGCCGAACGTCGTCGAGGTCCAGCCCGGCAACTCGCAGATCTCCGGCAACTTCACCAAGAAGACGGCCGACCTGCTGGCCAGCCAGCTGCGGTACGGCGCGCTGCCGCTGACCTTCCAGCAGCAGGAGGCGCAGAGCATCTCCGCGACGCTGGGCAGTGACCACCTGCGCGCCGGCCTGCTCGCCGCCGGTATCGGCATGCTGCTGGTCGTCGCGTACGCGTTCTTCTACTACCGGCTGCTCGGCTCGGTCATCTTCCTGAGCCTGGCGCTGTCCGCGCTGCTGACGTTCGGCATGCTGATCTTCCTGGGCCGGGAGATGGGCTTCACGCTCACCCTCGCCGGCATCGCCGGGTTCATCGTCTCGCTCGGTGTCGCCGCGGACTCGTTCGTCATCTACTTCGAACGTCTGAAAGACGAGATACGCGACGGTCGAAGTCCGCGCAGCGCGGTGCCCCGGGCCTGGGCGCGCGCGCGGCGGACGATCATCTCGGCGAACGCGATCTCGATCCTCGCCGCCGTCCTGCTGTACATCTTCTCGGTCGGGTCGGTCGCCGGCTTCGCGTTCGCCCTCGGGATCGCGACGCTGCTCGACCTCCTGGTGGTGTTCCTCTTCCGGCACCCGATCATGGCGATGTTCGCCCGTACCCCGGCGTTCCTCTCACCGCGGGTCAGCGGCCTCGGCCGGGTCCTGCACCAGAGCACGGCGGACGAGGCTCCGGCCCGGTCCGCGCGCGTCAAGGAGGCGTGAGATGGCTGCTGGCAGTGGTCTCGCCACCCGGCTGTACCGGGGCGAGCTCGGCGTCAACGTCGTGGGCCGCCGGAGAGTGTGGTTCTCGGTCGCCGGCGCCGTCCTGCTGATCGCGATCCTGAGCTTCGGGTTCCTCGGCTTCAAGACCGGCATCGACTTCAAGGGCGGCAACGAGTTCCAGGTGCCGGCCAGCGTCGGCACGCTGGAGCAGGTGGAGGCCCAGGTCGGCAGGACCCTGGGCGACGTCGGCGCCGGCACGGACGCGAAGGTCGTCTCGGCCCAACGGCTCGGCGGCACCAACCCGTCGTACCTCATCCGCACCTCGCCGCTGCCGGCGCAGACCTCGCTGCAGGTGCGCGAGCGGGTGGCCGGCGTGTACAACATCGCCCCGAACCAGATCAGCAACAACCAGGTGAGCGCGGCCTGGGGCAAGCAGGTCACGCAGAAGGCGCTGATCGGTGTCGCCGCGTTCCTCGCCGTCGTGATCATCTACCTGATCTTCCGGTTCGAGTGGCGCATGGCGGTGGCCGCGGTCGCGTCGCTGCTGCTCGACCTGATGGTCGCGGCGACGGTGTACTCCCTGGTGGGCTTCGAGGTCACTCCGTCGACCGTGATCGGTTTCCTGACGATCCTCGGCTTCGCGCTGTACGACGTGGTCGTCGTGTTCGACAAGGTCCAGGAGAACACCCGCGGTATCACGGCCAGCAGCACGCAGACCTATGCCGAGGCGGCCAACCTCGCGGTCAACCAGACGCTGATGCGGTCGATCAACACCGGCCTCGTCGCGCTGCTGCCCGTCGGTGGCCTGCTCTTCATCGGGGCCGGCCTCCTCGGCGCGGGTACGTTGAAGGACCTCGGTCTCGTGCTGTTCATCGGTATGGGTGCCGCGGTCTACTCGTCGATCTTCTTCGCCACCCCGGTGCTCGTCACGCTCAAGGAGTACGAGCCGCGCATCCGGCTGCACACGCAGCGGGTGCTGGCCAAGCGGTCGGGCGCCCGCGAGGAGCGCAAGGCCGCCGCGAAGGCGCCGAAGCAGGGTGCCCCCGCGAAGGCCGGTACGAAGCCGAAACCGGCCGTCCAGTCCGCCGCCGACGAGCAGGCCGAGGTGGCGACCGCCGGTACGGGCACCCCGGCGAAGAGCGGCTCCCCCCGGCCCGGCGCCCGCCCGGCCAAACGCGGCGGCGGCGGTCGTGGCGGCCCACGGGGTGGGCGGCCGAGCGGCGCCAAGCGACGGTAGCCCCCGGTGGAGGATCTGGCCGCGCTCGTGACGAGCCGGGTGATCGACGTGCCCGACTTCCCGCAGGCCGGCGTCGTGTTCAAGGACCTGACGCCGCTGTTCGCGGACGGGCCGGCGTTCCGTACGGTCGTCGACGCGATCGTCGCCCACCACGGCCGGGAGAACTTCGACGTGGTGGCGGGCATCGAGGCGCGGGGGTTCGTGATCGCGGCCGCGGTGGCGTACGCCTCCGGCACCGGCGTCGTCCCCGTCCGTAAGGCCGGCAAGCTGCCCCGTACGACGCACGCCGCCTCGTACGCGCTGGAGTACGGCGAGGCCACGCTCGAGGTGCACGCGGACGCGTTCACGGCGGGGCAGCGCGTACTGGTCGTCGACGACGTACTCGCCACCGGCGGCACCGCGGCGGCGACGCTCGGGCTGATCGAGCGGGCCGGCGGTACGGTCGCGGGGTTCACGGTGCTGCTGGAGCTGACGTTCCTGCACGGGCGCGAGAGGATTCCCGGGCGTGACGTGCATGCGATCGTGACCATCTGAGTGTCGTGACGGTCTGAGCACAGACAGCGGTAGTCGTCTGAGTACAGTACGGAGCGGCGCTGCCCAGGGCCGGCGAGTACGATGGCGGTTCCGAAGCCGGCAGAGGCTTCGGCGACCCCGAGGAGCGGCCGTTGTCCAGCGACGTGGCCCCTGGCATCGAGGGCACCGTCACCCGGGAGGGCCCGGTGCCGACACCGGTGCGCCCGACCGACTCGACGAACGGCCAGCCGCCGGCCGACGGCGTAGGGGCCGAGACGCCGGAGACCGACGCGCCGCCCACGACCGAGGACACGGCAGCGCGTACCCCGGAAGAGGATCTTGATCTTGATTCGGACGGCGGCGTCGTCGTCGCGTTTCCCGAGGGTGGACGGTCCGGGGAGCCCGCGCCCGCGACCACGTTCGGCTTCGCCGGCGCGCCGACCGGGCGCCGGGTGCGCGCGCGCCTGGCCCGGTTCAACGCGCCGTGGCAGAGTCCCAAGGTCAGCGAGGTCCTCGAGCCGCTGATCTCCTCGCACCGCGCGTCGCACCCGAAGGCGGACGTGCGGCTGCTGCAGAAGGCCTACGAGGCGGCCGACCGGCTGCACTCCGGGCAGTTCCGCAAGTCGGGCGACCCCTACATCACGCACCCGCTCGCGGTGGCCACGATCCTCGCGAACCTCGGCATGGACACGACCACGCTGGTCGCGGCCCTGCTGCACGACACGATCGAGGACTGCGCCGACATCTACGACATCGAGGCGCTGCGCGCCGACTTCGGTGGCGAGGTGGCGCTGCTCGTCGACGGCGTGACCAAGCTGGACAAGGTGAAGCTGGGCGACGCGGCCAAGGCGGAGACGATCCGCAAGATGGTCGTCGCGATGGCGAAGGACCCGCGGGTGCTCGTCATCAAGCTGGCCGACCGGCTGCACAACATGCGTACGCTCAACTTCCTGCCGCGCCCGAAGCAGGAGCAGAAGGCACGCGAGACGCTGGAGATCCTCGCCCCGCTGGCCCACCGGCTCGGCATGAACCAGATCAAGTGGGAGCTCGAGGACCTGGCGTTCAAGACGCTGTTCCCGAAGCGGTTCGACGAGATCGACCGGCTCATCCGCGAGCACGCGCCGCAGCGGGACGCGCTGCTGCGCCAGGTGACGCAGAAGGTCCAGATGGACCTGGCCTCCGCGAAGATCAAGACGGACACGACCGGCCGGCCGAAACACCTGTACTCGGTGTACCAGAAGATGATCGTGCGCGGTCGCGACTTCAGCGACATCTACGACCTGGTCGGCGTGCGGATCCTGGTCGACACCGTCCGGGACTGCTACGCGGCGCTCGGCGTGATCCACGCCAACTGGCAGCCGGTGCCGGGCCGGTTCAAGGACTACATCGCGATGCCGAAGTTCAACATGTACCAGTCGTTGCACACGACGGTCATCGGACCCAACGGCAAGCCGGTCGAGATGCAGATCCGCAGCCACGCCATGCACCGCACGGCGGAGTACGGGATCGCGGCGCA
>Ga0114129_10010079_pt1 | contig 13469 bp, 9 predicted proteins | sample RhiMetdeltSRZDD1_FD_80071 | JGI IMG/M metagenome (GOLD analysis project Ga0114129, IMG submission 80071) | Populus rhizosphere microbial communities from Tennessee, USA - Rhizosphere MetaG P. deltoides SRZDD1 (version 2) (version 2) | ecosystem: Host-associated > Plants > Roots > Rhizosphere >...
CGATCCCCCGCAGCCCGCTGACCGCCTGCTCGAACTCCTCGTTGGTGAACGGCTTCTTGCCATCGGTGAGCACGGCCTCGCGGATGAGGCCGTATCCGGCCTCCAGCTTCGGCCCGAGGGTGGCGGCGGCGACGAAGCCGGCCGCCCGCTTCATCGCGTCGACGTAGGCCTGCCCCATCGCGGGATCGGCGACGAGCCGGCGGGTGAGGAGGTTCGTGTCGAGCCGGCGGAACAGGGGCCACTCCGCCTGCACGAACGACGAGTTCTTGTCCCAGGGGATGAACGTGAAGCGGAGCGAGTTCTTGAACTGGTACAGATAGAAGTTGTTCATCCCCTGCTCGCCGACGAAGCCGTCGCTGTCGGCGGTGGCGTTCTCGGCGGCCACGTAGGTGAGGAACCTCACCGGGTCGATGTAGCCGGCGATGTCACGGCTGAACGTCTCGTCGGGCAGGTCGTTGATCGCCTTCACGAAGGTGACGAGGCCGCTGCCGTCGAGGTGGGTCTCGTTGGTCTCGGCCTGGAAGGGCAAGGGGATGTACTTGACCGGCTCGTCGCCCTTGGACGTGAAATCCCACACCTCGAAATACTCGTACTTGAAGAGATTGCCGCCGTCCTCGCCGAGGCGCTCGGCGAGGAACCTCTTCTTCACGTCCTCCACCAGGTTGTAGAGGCCCCAGTACTCGTCGTTGACCGTGAGGCGGGCGAAGGAGATCTGCGGGGCCGGGATGCCGAGCGCCTCGTGGACCGAGAGGGCCAGCATCTCGCGCAGGAAGCTCGCGTCCTGGACCGCGTTCTTCGCGTGCACCGCCCCGTAGCCGTGGAAGGTCTGGGTCTCGACGTACTTGTTGAAGTCGATCTTGATCGCGGGCTTCTCCCCGCTGCGGGAGCCCTTGCCCCGCGAGCGTATCCCGACCTGCTCGACGACCTGGCCGTCGATCGACACGTTCGCGGCGTAATACTGGTTGGTCCGGAAGTTCTCGCGCAGCGCCTGCCAGTCGGCGGGGTCCATGACGATGCGGACCTCGTGGAGGACCCCCTGGTTGAACATCGGGTCCGCGGCGCGGGCGGTCCCGGCGGCGAGAACGAGCAGGGCGGCCACGGACGGCGCGACGCGCGACGAGCGGCGCATGATCCCTCCCCCGCGACCGTACCTCACGGCAGCGAGACCTGCAGCCGGCCGAGAAGCGTCACGTAGTTCCCGCGCCGTCCGGGCTCGGGGAGGATCAGGTCGTCGTCGAAGCGCTCGACTACCACGTTCCCGAGGAAGCGCAGCCACTGCCGCGGCCACCACGAGAGGCCGCCCGTCAGCGTCCGGTCCCCCACGGGCAGGATGTTCCTGGCCCGGTTGCCCGCGCCGGCGAAGCCGGCCCCCGGCCCCTCGTCGTCCACCTGCACCGACTCGTAGCGCACGCCGACCTCCACCGCGCCGACGCCCTGGGGAAGCGGATGGCGGGGCCGGACCGTGTTCCTCTTCCTGTCCCCCGTCACCAGCCACGTGCCCGAGACCGCCCACCCCGTGGTGACCGCTCGCGGGAGGTCGTCGAACGTGGCCCCCTGCCCCTTCCGGTCCTCCCAGCCGCGGGCGACCTCGCCCTTGAGACCGACCGGGCCCCGGCGGAACGTCCCGTCCGCTCCGAAGCGGCGGCGCCGGCCGTCGACGAAGTGGCGGCCGGAGAAACGGAATCCGCCGGGCCCCCTCGCGTTGAAGCCTTTGGGCAGCCCCGCCCCCAGCGACTCGTCGTCCGCCTTGACGCGACCTTCAGTGTACGAGGCGCCGAGGTCGAGCCCCGTGAGGGGTGTCACCTCCAGCCTGCCCGCCCCCGTGGTCCCCGCGCGGTGGTGCGTGTGCCAGCCGTCACCCTGGAAGACGCCGGCCTCGTAATGAAGGCGTCCGATCTCGCCCAGCGCCACGCCTCCCCAGTCCCGGTCGAGCCCGAGGGCCTCGGCGAGCATCGAGCGCTCGACGAAGTCGGTCTTCGCGGCGGAGGTCAGGAACTCGGGGCTGAAGGGGATCTTGAAGTGGCCGCCCCGGATGCGCAGCGCCTTGGCGAAGCGGTACTCGAGATAGGCGTTCTTCAAGTGGTGCGCGCCCTCCACCGTGTCTTCCGGCCGCTCCCGGCGCGGGTCGACGTCGACCTCGAACGACAGCCGCTTCCACCTTCCCTCCGCCCCGACCCGCACCCGGCGCAGCTCGGAATCCTTCAGGATCGGCGTCCAGTCGCGATAGGAACGAAAGTCCTCCTGCGCGTAGCCCGCCAGCCCGATCTCCAGGTCCCCGCTCGGCGAGGTCAGCTTGAAAGGCTCGACGCGCCAGCGGTCCGGGGGCGCCGGGGCCGCCGTCCGCGCCGGCGAAGCGAGGGCGATGGCGGCGGCCACGGCTACGCCCGCGGACCGACGCCGGCCTTTCATGGCGCGGAGTCTAGCAGCGTTGACCCTGGACCGGGACGGCAGGGGCCGGAGGGAGGCTCAGCCGCCGGCGGGCCCGCGCCACAGCTCCTGGCGCTGGCCGTCCGCGTCGAGGCTGATCGCGACGTCGGTCGTGCCGTGCCGGTCGATCAGGAGCAGCGCCCCCTTGCTGTAGTTGACGGAGGGGGTCATGCCGACGTCGATGCGGAAGACGCGTCCTCCGAACTTCTCCTCGATGCGGCCCTTGGTGAACGCGCCCGGATCGTGGCCGAAGACGATGTGCGCCGCCTTCACCTCGGCCAGGTCGCGGTCGATGGCCGCGCGGTCCCGCCACCATTTCTCCGCCTCCAGGATGGAGTCGGGGCCGATCAGGAAGCGCGACTTCCATTTGCCCGCGTCCACGGTCTGGCGGAAGGTGTCGGCGAGCTGGGCCACGGTCTGGCCGCCGGTGTTGCCGGAATGGCAGAAGAACCAGTTGTTGACCTTGGCCGCCAGCGGCCGCTGGTGGAGCCACTGGCCGTACTCGGTCTCGCCGTCGGCGACCTTGTCCGGGTCGAGCTTCCGCTTCTCCAGCTCGTCGCGGATCTCCTCGGCCTTGTTCCGGCCCGGCTTGGCCATGAACTCGGCCTCGTGGTTGCCGAGGGTCACGATCACGCCGCCGCCGGCGGCCGGCGCCTGCGCTTCGAGCGAACGGATGAGGTCGATCACGTCGAGGGCGCGGTCCCCCTTGTTGATGAGGTCGCCCACCGACACGAGCACGCGGTTGCCGCCCGCCCACGCGTACCCGGCCGGCTGGTTACCGGCCTTGCGGATGATGCCGCCGGCCAGCAGCAGCGCGACCAGGCGGTCGTAGGCGCCGTGCACGTCGCCGAGCCCCACCACCTGGGCGGAGGTGGTGCGCTCCGCGATCGCCGGGTATCGCTGCCAGTCGCGCGCGGGCGTCTCGGCGGCCTCGGCGACGCCGTCGCGGGCGTCGTGCTTGTCCTCGCCGTGCTTCCCGAAGCCGGCCTTGGCGCCGCCGGCTCTCCAGAAGGCGATCGCGCCGACCATCAGCAGCACGACACCCATCACAATCATGATCTGGAGACCCAGGTACAGCCGGCCCAGCGCGTGGTACTTGGCCCGGTTGATCTGGGCGAGCGCGTGGGCCTGGACCGCCAGCTCCGCGTTGAGCTGCCCGATCTTGATCTCGCGCCACGCGCGGCGGTAGGCCTCCACGTCGCGGCTGAGGATGTCCTCGTAGAAGCGGAGGCCGAGCGGGTGCTCCTCGAGCCCGGACTCCCCCGCGTAGCGGACCTGCGGCTGGGACTTCCGGGGCCGCAGCGACTCGATCGCCTGGAAGAAGAAGTAGAGCGAGGTGAGTATGTAGAGGATGAAGCCCGCGATCATCCACGGCCGGATGCCTTCGGGCAGGTCCCGGATCACGTCGGTCCGGGCGCCGAGGAGGTAGATGACCGCGTTGATCGCGGTCATGATGATCATCGCGAAGCGCGCCTTGTGGTCGGCCAGGTCGACGAGGTCGAGCGCCTCGTCGAGCACGTCCGTGAGCGCCCGGTACCGCTCCCACGAATCGAGCGGCCGGTGGGCGTCCTTGATCAGCTTCTTCTGCTTCTTGGAGAGCTTGACGGGTCCCTGCTTGTCCGCCCTCGGCCCCCCGTCGGTCGGCGGAACGACCGGCGGCGACGGGGGCGTCGTCACCGGCGCGTCCGTCGGCGTGGCCGGACGAAGGGAGACGCCCGGGGCGGTGTCCGGGTCTTGTCGGTCCAGGGGACGCGGCGGTTCGCCGGCAGCCATATCTTCAATATAACGCGCCGCCCCGGCGGGATCAGGCCCTCCGCGCGATCGCGCCCCGGGACCGCTCCGGCCATGATCGCGGCCCACCCGGCAGGCGGGTCAGGAAACGAACAGGCCGACGACCACCAGGACCACGACCGCCAGCAGCAGCGCGATCAACGTCCACGCCCACCACGGAAGCCCGACGGTCCCGTCGAGGGCCTCCAGGTCGAGGCGCACCCTGGCCGCTTCGGCCTCGTCCTCGGTGGCGGCGAAAAGATCGAGAGCCTCCATGAACAGCGCCCGGGCCCGAACACGATCGCCCCGCCGCCGGTGATAGTGGCCGAGCCTGCATTTCGCGATGCCCTCCAGGCGCCGGTCCTTGACCGCCTCGAACATCCGGGCCGCTTCGGTCGCGTTGGCGATGGCCTCGTCGATCTTGTCCTGCGCGGCCTGCGCGCGGCTCAGGTTCTGCAGGGCCAGCGCCTGCCCGGCCACGTCTCCCGCCTGCCGCTTCAGGTCGAGGCTGGTCGCGAACGCGGCCTCGGCCCTCGACCAGTCCCGCTGCTCGGAATAGGCGAGCCCGAGGTTGTTCTGCACCTGCGCGGGCCGGAACACGTCTCCCACGCGCGCGAGCTCGTCCAGGCTCGTCTGGAGGGCCAGCACCGCTTCGGCCAGGTCGCGGCGCTGCAGATGTATGGTTCCCAGGCTGTTGAACAGCCCCGAGCGGTCGAACGCCGCCCCCTCCCGCCGCGTCAGCGCGAGCGCCCGACGGATGGCGCGCTCGGCGAGATCCAGCGCGCCCGCGTCGCGGTAGGCTTCCCCGAGCTCGTGCAGCAAGCGCCAGACGGGCAGGTCCGCCTCCTCGCCGGCCACGTCGCGCGCGCGGCTCAGCTCCGCGATCGCCTCGCCGACGCGGCCCTGCTCCCGGAGGACGTGGCCGAGCCGAGCCGACGCCTTCACCCGGAGGCCGGGGCTGGTGTCGTCATCCTCCACCAGCTCGCGGAATTTCCGCTCCGCCGTCACCCAGTCCTGCGTGTCCGCCGCGAGCTTGCCCTCTTCGTACGCGACCGTCGCCTGCTCCGGCGGCGTGAGGATTCCGTCGTAGTCGCGGACGAGCCGGATCAAGGCCCCGTATTCGGCGAAACGCCATCGGTGTCGCGCTTGCCAGCAGAGTGACCTGAACGTCGAGAGACCCGCCGCGCGATCGGCGCCGAGCAGGTGGTACATGTGACGGCGGCGTGCCGCTTCCGCTTCGGGCCCCGTGCTCGCCTGGGCCAGGGCGGCGAAATGATCGGCGAGGGAGCGGCTGATCTGCTCGAACTCGGCGCGGTTCTCCGCGCGAAGCCACCAGGCGAAGAGCGCCCGGCGCCAGCGCTCGTGGATGGCGAGGCCGCACGGCGACACCTGCACGATCGACAGCTCGGTGAACTCCTCGTAGCGCCTGGCCGCCTCCTCGGCGGTGAGCCAGGGTGCGATCACCCGCATCAGGGACCGATCGATCTGATGCGGGACCGCGCATCGACGCAGCTCCGGCGCCTTGTCGCGGCCGACGAGGGCGTCGGTGAGCAGGGTCGGCGCGCCCATCTCCGGATCGGCCGCTTCTTCGAGCAGGCGCTTGAATGCCGCGAGCGTGTCCGTCGCCGCCGAGGTCATGCCGTGCCCCCGGACTGCTTCAGATAGGCGTCCACGGCCGCGGCCACGTCGGTGGGTCGGCCCTTGGTGAACGTCTGGATCATGTTCGCGAGCGCCCTCCGCGTCTCGTCGGACTCGGCGGGGACCCGCTTGGCGAGGTAGGCGACGATGTCGCCCACGGCCAGCGCCCGAAGCTCCGCGCGATCGACGTAGTCGTCCCAGTCCCTGTCTTCGGGCGGGGGCCGCTGCCCGAGGATGACGAAGCGGACGTTCGGCAGCCGCCCGGCCCGGACGGGGCTCAGCAACTGCTCCCACAGCCAGGCGCACGTGTCGGGAGACATCTTCTCCGTTGCGTCGAGAAGGACGGCGGCGGGCGACGATTCCGTGGCCGAGCGCAGGCCCTCCACGAAGCGGACGGTCAGTTGCTCGCGGCGGACGGGTTCCGGCACCCCCAGATCGTTGCGCGGCACGATGATCATGTTGTCCTTGAACATCACGTTCGCCACGTCTCCGATCGACGAGTCGCGGGCCTGGAGGCCGGAGGCGACCTCGAGATTCGTCCCGCCGGGGACGACCAGCGTCACCTCCAGCTTCGGCTTGTACGTCGCGTCGGTGTAGTAGTTGATGAGGTCGGTGAAGGGCTTGAAGTGCTCCACCCCGACGTCGTCGCGGATCTTCCGCATGACGGCCATGTAGTCGTGGGGCAGCGTGTCGTTCCACGTGACCTCCGACTTCAGCCGCTTGCGCAGGCCGCACTCGTGGACCATGCGCAGCAGGAGCGAGGTCTTGCCCATGCCCGTGCCGCCGTACACCACCATGATGGGCTTCTCGCCGGAGTCCAGGAGGGCGCAGAATCGACGCATCTCGGCGTCACGATCCACGAACTCCGCGAGCCTCCGCTCGAGGTGGCGGTTCGGGGTCGGCGCCGGAGCCTGGACCAGGCTGCTCATCCGCGCCCGCCCGCGTGCTTGATGCCGACGATGTCTCCCACCTTGGAGTTGCTGACCTGCATGCCGTTGGCGACATTGATCGCGCCTGGCTTGTCCCCCCCATCGATCGGGTCCCGCTGACGGTCGGCCTGCGGCCGGCGCCTCGTCGAGGTGTTCCGTTCGATCGCCTGGAGGAGACGGTCGCAGTCGTAGTCCCACCGGGTGTCCGACAGCTCGAAGGCCTGTCGCGCGGCGAGCGGCGCGATGGGCTCCGGCAATTGCTCCGCCTTGACCATGGCGGCACCGCCGAGCAGGACCGGGATCACGCGCAGCCCTCCTGCCAACCCGGCGGCGATTTCCCGTCTGACGAAGTCGGCCGGATCGTCGAGGCGGCGCGAGTCGCCCTCCCCGCGGGCGGAGAGCCACCGGGGGCCGATGAGGACGAGCATGGCCTCGGCCCGGCCGATCGCGCCGTCGAGAGCCCTGGCGAAGTCCTCGCCGGGAGCGATGGACTCGGTGTCGAGAAACAGGGCGACATCACCGAACGCGCGCGCCAGGTCGGCGGCCAGGCGTCCCGCCCAGCCCTGGCTGTCCGAACGGCGATAGCTGACGAACAGGCAAGCCATGCTCCTGCTCCTACCGCATCACGTCTTCGGCCAGGATCGTGACGTCGTACGCTTCCTTCCGGACGCGAAGGTCGTAGTAGAGAAGAATGACCGTGATGAAGAGAACCGGGTAGAAGAGACCGTTGATGACGGCCCCGATGAAAACGCCGTGGAGCACGGCGAGCTCGCGATTCGTCTCGAAGCCCTTCAACGCCATCAACGGAACGGTCACGACCAGCGCCAGGATCGTCACCGCGCTGACCAGGACGGTGACCACCAGGCAGACGTTGCCCAGCACCCTGCAGGCGTGTCCTTTCACGAGCGCCATGCTGCGCTGCAACGCTCGGTATCCGCTGAGCCGCTCGAGCACGACGATGGTCGCGCTGAACATGAGCTTGAACACGAGGGTCAGACCCACCACCGTGAGCAGGGATCCCAGGACGACGGCGGCGGCCCGGAGCGGGACGCTCGTCGAGCCCAGCACGAGCGCGATCGCCAGGATCGGAACCACCAGTACGAGCAGGAGAACCACGATGGCCTGGAGCAGGACGGTCCCGATCACCCTCAGCCACAGCCGCCGCTCGAACAGCTTGCGGTACGACCGGCGCAGGCTCGGAGAATTGCCGAGGCAGACGTCCGAGATCATGAGCGTGGTCGCGCTGCTCGCGACGAACGCGAGCAGGTTGCCGGCCAGGAAGGCGCACAAGACCAGCCAGCCGATCTCGTAGACGGTGCCGAGCTGCTGAAGCACGAACATCGAGAGGGTTGGGATGACATAGCCCAGGCACAGCGGCGAGAAGTACGAGCGGTACAGGCCCCAGACCGCGCGAAGCAGCGTTCCTGCGCTCTGCTCGCGCACGAACGAAGCCGGCCGGGGCCTCGCGAACACGTGCGGCGCGTCGACCGCGTAGGGAGCGACGCCGGACAAGGTAGAGTCACCCATGATTCCCTCCGCTCGTTCCGACTACTTCAGCGGAGCGTACGAGCAGCGGTCAAGAGCTGTTCGGTTTGTGTAACATTCCCAGACATTCCTGAGGGATTGCCAAGGTCGCACCGGCTGCCGGTCGTGCCTGCTGAGGCCGACACCTCGAGCGAGGGCCGGCGAGTCGACATTGTTTGGGTGTCTTCGCGTCGTCCGGCGCGGCCGTGATCCGGGGACGGCCGCGCCGGGCGATCGTTACTTGTTGAGGAACAGCGACGGGCCCTTGGTCTGCCGGAAGGCCATGCCCTCTCCGGGACGCAGCTTCACGGCGGCCGGGTTCGTCACGCAGTTCTTGGCCGGATCCGCGTTCGGCACGCAGGTATCGGACACCGTCCCCCAGAAGGCGCCGTCCGCCGGCGAGCTCTTGATGTCGAGGAAGTCGAACATGCTGCCGTCGTCCTGGGCGTCGCAGCGGCCGGGGCCGCACGCGCCGCGGTGGACGGGGTCTTTCGGGTCGTTGGCCGTCGTCCAGGTGAAGGTCGGCTGGGTGGCGAGCGCGTTGGTCGAGACCAGCACGTAGGCGTTCCACGGCCGCGTGCTGCTGGTCGTGTCCGGGTTCTCGGTGCCCGGGAACAGCACCGCGATGCGCCCGGGGTCACCGGCGACGATGGTCGGGAAGTTGACCTCGCGCACCGGCGGCGGCGCGATCATCACCGGCGTGCTCCAGTGCGCGCCGTGGTCGGTCGAGACCGAGAGGAACGGCAGACGGAAGACGCCGTCCTGCCACACGGCATAGATGTTGTCCTTCGTGTCCACCGCGAGGGTGACCTCGTGGTCGGACATGGGGACGTGGCCGGCGATCTTCACCCGCGTCCAGTTGGTGCCCGCATCGGTGCTGATCGCGACCCAGGGGTTGGCGCAGTGGCCCTTGGGCAGGAAGATGCGACCGGTGCTGTCCGCGGCCAGGTGGCCGGTGAGCCCGCCGCAGACGCCGCCCGCGGCGGGATCGTCGCCGACGAACGCCGGGCTGCCCGTCGGCACGAAGCTGAGGCCGCCGTTGTTGCTGCGGTTGCAGGACGAGTCGGCCACGCGGTTGAAGCAGAAGTACATCATGCTCGGGTAGCCCACGGTCGTGAACCCGGCCGGAGGCGGCGCGGTGAGGACCGTCTGGTGGTCGTTCACGGGGCTGTTGCAGGCGAAGAGGGGAACGCTCGTCCAGTGCGCGCCCTGGTCGTCGGAGAAGATCGCGTTGGCGCCGCAGGCCGCGTCCAGGTCGACCGAGAAGACGCGGCCCGTCTTCGACGACGGGTTCAGGCCGAGGGGGTCGACGTGGACCATCGGGTCGAGGCTGAAGGGCGGGAAGGTCACCGTCTCCTCGTCGGTCGGAAGGTTGGCGGTGAGGTCGGGGGAGACGGCCTGCCAGGTCCGGCCCTTGTCCGTGGAGCGCATCACGAGGGTGCGCGCCAACTGCGCCGGGGAACCGGGCGGGAAGTCGAAGGTGGAGGCGGCGAAGAAGGCGACGTTGTTCGCGTTCACGCCGATCGTCGGCTCCGCCGCGCCGCGTCCCACGTCGTTGAAGCTCACCTTGAGCTCCGGGGCAACGGGCGAGCCGGACGTCGGGCTGTTCTGGGGGACGCCGGCGAAGCCGGGAGGGAATGCGGTCCCCTGGAAGGCGTTCGGGCTCGGGGGAGGCGTGGACAGGTCGAGGATGGCCCGCCCGCTGTAGGCGCCCGACGACGCCACGAGGAATGGCCGCACGGCGACGGTGTATGTGCCGGCGGGCGGGCTCACGAGCACGATGTCCTCCGTGCCGCTCCCCGTCGTCGAGCTCGCGATCGGGTCTCCGGAAGGATCGCGGACCGAGAGGTCCATGTCGTCGCCGCCGCTCGTGGCCACGATGCTGATGCGCACCAGGTACTTTGCGCGGCTGGGGGGCGCGATGGTGAGCCTGAAGAAGTCGCAGAGCGGCGAGGGCACGCCCCCAGGGAAGCAACCCGTGACGGGGCTCGAGACCGGAACCGCGCCCGTCCAGGTGACGGTCGTCGAGTCCGGCGAGACGGTGCCCTGGGCGGGAGTCGCGGCGATCAGCTCCGGCGCGAGCAGGCCGCTGGTCAGCAAGACGGACGCGATCGTGGCGATGATGGAGGGTCTCACCTGCATTTTCCTTCTCTCTTTGGCTTTCTGTGCGGGCGGCGCCCCGGGAGCCTCACGCACCGGCGCCGGTCGATCTCACCCCACAGAGTTGTCTGCTGAAACGCCATCAAGAACCTTGCCAGCGCGGTGGCGGAGAATCCCGAGGCGGCCGCGTAACACCACGACCACAAGTGGGCATGCCCGTTCCCATTTGTGCTCTCGCGGGACCACGGCCGTTGAGGACCGCGGCGCGCTTGGGGCAGGTGGGGCTGAAGGATCGCTTCGGAGCTACCGGGGATTGTTCTTTCGAATCTCCTCGAGCCGCTTCTTGAGGTACTCCTCGTATTCCTTCTTCAGCTCCGGGTCCTTGGGCGAGCCGTAGATCTCGCTCGACTTGTACCGGCCCTCGTCGAACTTCTTGCGCGTCCACTCGTCGTGAACGTGCACCTCGTCGGCGTTGTCGACGACCTTCTGGACGAGGGCGGGAGGAATGAAGTAGACGCCCTCGGCGTCGCCGAAGACGAGGTCCCCCGGCATGACCGTGGCCTTGCCGATGCGCACCGGGATGTTGATGCCGCTGATCATCACGTTGTTGATGGCGCTCGGATGCACGTCCCGGAAATACGCCGGCATGTCCATCTGTGAGATGCCGTCCAGGTCCCTGATCGCGCCGTCCACCACCAGGCCGCCGCTCTTCGTGGCCTTCATGATGTAGTAGAAGAGGTTGTCGCCGACGATCGTGCCGCCTTCCTGCTGACCGAACAGATCCACCACCAGCACGTCGCCGGGCTGCAGCATGTCGATCGCCGTCTGGTTGTACATGCGCGGCAGTCCGGCCGCCTTCGCCCTGGCGTTGATCACGCCGTCGAGATCCGGCCGCAGCGGCATGAACTGCACGGTGAACGCGCGTCCGACCAGCTTCGTGGCGGGGTGGAGGATCCTGAACCCGTCGGCGTATTGGTTGCGGAAGCCCTCCCGCGGGAGGACGGCGAACACCTCCTCCGACGACAGGCCGCGCGCGCGTTCGACGAGCGCATCGGGCACCTTGGGGCGACCGTCGGGAAAGCGCTCGAACGGGTTCTGCGCCGTGAGCTCGATCATCTGGTCCCGGGGGACGGTGAACAACTGGGCCCGTGCGGGAACCGGCGCCATCAGCGCCCCGAGACAGGTGGCCGCCGCGAGGATGGCTCGATTCTTCATGGTCGCTCTTCCTTTCCCTTGGCGGGCGGTCGCGCGGTCTCGAGCCGGCGGTGCTGCCGGATCGCGTGCGCCACCGCCCCCATCGGCGCCGTCCAGAAGCGGTTGGCGGGATCGCGCAGGTACGGCAGGAGCTTCTCCAGCAGCCCCACCCGCGTGGTCTGGACACCCGGCTCGCCGATGTCGTGCCCCGCCAGCACCAGCCACGAACCCTCCCGGCGCGCCTGCTCCAGCAGCGGCCGGACCTGCTCGAAGTCCTTGCCGTCCATCTCCATCCCGAGCACCTGGGCGAGGTCGCAGCGCTCGGGGTCGTTGGGCGCCTCCCCGAGCCAGCCGCGGCCGGCCACGAACGTGGCCGCGACGAGCGGAACGTAGCTGCGCGTATCGAGGCCGCGGCCCACGAAGGTCTGGCCGCAAGGGTAGGCGAACACCTCGGGCGTGACGCCCAGCAGGTCTCGCAGGCGCGCGTTCGCCTCGAGCAGTTGCGGCCGCATCCGCTCGAGCGTGAAGTCCTCGAGCGCCTTCTCCCTGGCCCAGACGAAGTTGCCGGTGCAGGGATGGTCGAGCGAGTGGTTGCCGATCTCGTGGCCGGCCGCCGCGGCCTGCTTCCAGCCGGCGAGCCGCCGCTCCGCGCTCGACGGCACCAGGAAGAAGGTGACCTTCACGCCATGGCGGTCGAGGATCGGCAGCCCGACGTCGACCTGGCTCGCCCGGGCGTCGTCGAAGGTGAGGCTCACGGCCGCGCGGGCACCGTCCGGCCAGGGGAACCCGCTCGCGCCCGGAGCGGTCGTGGGCGTCTGGGCGGCCGCGGCCCTGCTGCACAGCAGTGCGGCCGCGATCCGCAGCATCGACGGCCGGCGTCTACAGCGGCGCGATATCAATCGCAAGCCGTGGATGATACCAAACGCGCAACGGAGCGCGCCGCATCCCGGCGGGTCCTTGACACGCGGGGGCGGCCATGGTGGCATGGCCGCGGTCACTACGACACGAGGAGGCTCCGCCATGGCGGCTCGAATCCTGCTCTGGGGGGCGGCCCTGTGGATCGGCGCGGGAGGAGCAGGCGCGGCCGAGCTCGGGGTCACGGAAAGGAAGGTCGTCCTCGGCCAGCCGGCCGCCTTCAGCGGCCCCTCGGCCGGCCTGGGCGTCGAGATGTGGCGGGGGGCCATGGCCGCCTTCTCGGCCGCCAACGAGAAGGGAGGCGTGCACCGCCGACACGTCGAGCTGGTGCTGGCCGACGACGCCTACGAGGCCGACAAGGCCGTGGCGGCGGTCAACCAGCTCGTGGACGCCAAGGTCTTCGCGCTCTTCGGCGGCGTGGGGACGCCCACGATCGTCAAGGCGCTGCCCGTGGTCCTGGAGCAGTTCCACAAGAACGGCCTCTTCTACTTCTCCAACTTCACGGGCGCCCAGGCCCAACGCGAGCCGCCTTACGACCGGTGCACCTTCAACGTCCGCGCGTCCTACCGCCAGGAGACGGAGGCCATGGTGAACGCGTTCCTGGCCCTGGGCCGGTCGCGGATCGGCATCTTCGTCCAGGACGACGCCTACGGACAGAGCGGTCGCGACGGCGTGAAGCGGGCGCTCAAGGCCCGAGGTCTCGACATCGTGGCCGACACCACCTATCCCCGCGGTCAGAAATTCGACGTCACCACCGCGCCCCAGGTGGCGCAGCTCAAGGCCGCGGGAGTCAAGGCCGTCATCGCCGTCGGCTCCTACCAGGCCTGCGCGGCCCTCATCCGCGATGCTCGAAGCGCAGGGCTCGACGTGCCGATCCACAACGTCTCCTTCGTGGGCGCGGACCAGATGCTGCAGCTCCTGCGCCAGGAGGAGAAGCGGAGCGGCAAGAACCTGACCGAGAACCTGATCAAC
>Ga0114129_10010080_pt1 | contig 13469 bp, 6 predicted proteins | sample RhiMetdeltSRZDD1_FD_80071 | JGI IMG/M metagenome (GOLD analysis project Ga0114129, IMG submission 80071) | Populus rhizosphere microbial communities from Tennessee, USA - Rhizosphere MetaG P. deltoides SRZDD1 (version 2) (version 2) | ecosystem: Host-associated > Plants > Roots > Rhizosphere >...
GCGCGGAGCTGGGCCCCTTGGACCTTCGGGGCCCTCATGACCTGCGGCACACCTTCGCCACCTGGCTGGAAGACGCGGCCATCCCTTCCCGGGTCATCGATGAGCTGATGGGCCACGCAAGCGGCCGCGGCGACCGTGGTGCCGGCGGCAGCCCAATGGGCCGCGTCTACCGGGAAACGACCCCGGCGATGCTGGCCCGGGTGACCGCCGCCCTGGACGATCGCATCGGCCACGCACTGACGGTTGCTGCGTATCTGCTGCGCGAGGGCCGGGATTGGCGGGCGGTCGATAGCGGAGAGGGCCTCTGACCTGAGGTGGAGCTGAGGGGATTTGAACCCCTGACCCCTTGCATGCCATCGAGGGATCCCCGCCACGACGTCCCCCACACACCCTCGCGTCGCAGGGCATTGCACCAGAGCGAGAGGGCTGGCGTGTGGTGGTTCGTGCGGCTTCGTAGAGCAGAGTTGCTGCGCATCTGCTGCGTGGGGCGGTCTTGAGCCGTGCGCCCATCAGGGCGTACCAGCGGTTCCAGGTCCGAACCTGGAAGGCCGATTGCAAAACCGCATCCATGCTGGCACTTGCCTGAGATCGCCCATACTACGGGGGCGGCCAAAAGTGTGGCCTCACAGGGGGCTCAGCTGGGGATGAGAAATCAGCATCACCCCATTTGATTGCCACCGTGATATCAATGCTGGAGGTGTCCCTCCGATGTGACATGTAGGACCGTGCTGACGGCGGTCATGCGCTCAAGACCTTCATCCGCCGGGCGGCGTCGGTCAGGCCGTAATCGGCGAGCTCGAGAGACGTTGCCCTGCATTGAGCAGAGTAACCCCGTTGCCAAGGTCGACCGCCGCCGGATGCAGCATGACCTGATCCGCACATCGCCGACGACCAGTCACGCCTCTGTCCAGTGGCGGGTCCGGTCTACTCATCGGTATGCCGGCACGGTTCGGCGTGCACAGCCGACCTCCGCGGCACTCTTGTGCCGCTTGGTGATGGACGACACAGGGTGACGGTGACGCCTGGCACAGCCATCACGGCCTGCCTGTGGATACGGTGGCCCATTGGTATTGGAGCCGGCCCACGGAGGCTACCGCATGGCCAAGACAGTCGCACCCGGCGAGATCACCATCCCCCAGATCGACACGTTCGCCGCCAACGCTCTGCCCGACCCGTTCGACGAGCGCGACCTCGAGTACCGGCCGCGCCTGCAACCGCTGCCGGCTGAGCTCGACCAGCGGACAGGATTCAGCAAGCGCTATGTGATGCGGCAGGTCGGCTGCTCCTGCACCGGCCATGCCCTGGCAGCCGTGATCAACACCGTGCTTTCACGCGGCAGCGGGAATGGCCGGCGCAGCCGGCCGCCCCAGGCGCCGCATGTCAGTCCCTACATGCTCTACCACCTGGCTCGGCGCTACGACGAGTTCGCCGGCGAGGACGACGCCGGGTCCTCGCTGCGCGGTGCCCTCAAGGGCTGGTTCAACCATGGCGTGATCCCCGAGGGCCGGTGGCCGTCGCTGGACATGGATCCGGTGCCCGACCTCGACGACGAGGAGCTGCTGGAGCTCGGGCGCCAGTGGCCGCTCGGAACCTTTTACCGTGTGAACCCCTTCCGCCTCGACGACATGCAGTCAGCCATTACCGAGCTGAACGCGATCTGCGCCTCGGCTGTCATTCACGACGGCTGGGTCGAGCCGCAGATCGTGCGCCGCAACGGCGAGGCGATGCACGTGATCGCCCGCCGGGTGAATGCCAAGCAGCTCGGCGGCCACGCATTCGCGCTCGTCGGTTACAACGAGGTCGGATTCCTGGTGCAGAACTCCTGGGGCCCCGACTGGGGCAAGGGCGGCTTCGCCACGCTGCCCTACGAGGACTGGCTCGACTCGGCCTACGACGCCTGGGTCACCCGGCCTGGCGTCCCCAAGACCCCATTCGCGTCCGGGCGGACGCGCACCGCCGCCGGGACCGGTGGGGAGCTGGTCACGGCGCCAGCGCCCGACCTCAAGCGCCTGGCCAACTACGTCGTGAACCTCGGCAACCAGGGCCTGCTGTCAACCAGCGGCAGCTTCGTCAGCACCCCGACCCAGATCGACCGCGCCTTCGGGCACATGGAGCGCTGGCACGACCAGTGGCTCGCCCAGGACGGCGCCGGGCGTGAGCGCCACGTGCTGCTGTATGCCCACGGCGGCCTGAACGCCGAGGATCAGGGCCTGCGATCGGCGCAACGCAACGTCAACTGGTGGCTGAACAACCGGATCTACCCGCTGTTCTTCGCCTGGCAGAGCGGCCCGGCCGAGACGCTCATGAACGAACTGGCCGACAAAGTGAAGGTGCGGTTCCCGTTCGGTCTGGGCTTTGACTTCATGGAGGCGCTAGACCGGGGGGTGGAGCTGCTGGCCCGGCAGAGCTTCCGGTGGATGTGGGAGGAGATGAAGGAAAACGCGCGCGCGGCCTCTGAGCCGATCGGCAACCGGAGCGAGGTGGTGTGGCCGCCGACCCCGGCGGCGCAGACGGCGATGGCCCGGATGCCGGGCGCGTCGCTCACCGTGCTCCGGCTGGCCGAGTACGTGCGACAGCACCAGGATGCGCAGGTTATGGTGCATCTGGTGGGCCACAGCGCCGGCGCGATCTTCCACGCCGCGCTGCTGCAGCGCCTGGTCGAGGCCGGCGTACCGGTGGCATCCATGGCATTGCTGGCCCCGGCGCTGCGGGTCGACGACTTCGAGGTCCAGGTCCTGCCGCACCTGGGGCCGAACCGAACCGTGCGGCACTTCGCCGTCTTCAACCTAAGCAACCAGCGGGAACTCGACGACGCCTGCGGAGCAAGCGGCGTGGATGTGTACCACAAGTCACTGCTGTACCTGGTCTCGCGGGCATTAGAGGCGAGGCCGTCCGGCCAGAGCGAGGCGCCCCTGCTCGGGATGGAGCGGTTCTTCGACCGCCCGCCAGACAGCAGCAGTCTGCGGCGGCGCATCGAGGCCCGCGGCGGTGCCAGCATATTCTCCCCAGCGGCCCTCGCCGACAACAGCCGCTCGGATGCCACCTCCCATGGCGGCTTCGCCGGCGACTCACGGACGATGACCTCGGTGGTCATGCGGGCCCTCGGCCGTTTGACACCGGCGCCCGAGACCCAATACCAACCGAACGCTGCCCTCATCGAGACCGAACCCGCGCCGCCCGCCGCTACCCAGCCCCGGCAGCAAGACGCCACTCCGGCGATGATCGCGGCCGAGATCCACCAACCCGGCGACCAGCCGTTGGCGGAAACCGCCGAGCCGCAGACCGAGCAGCCCACGGCGCCAGATGAGCCGGCCCGTATCGACCCCGAGGTAGCCGTCGCCCCCCGTTCCGGTAGCGCGATCATCGACGTACTCCTGGCCCAAGGCTGGCAAGCCGAGAACCCGCTCTCGGCCGGCGCCACTCAGAAGCCGCCCACCGGCACAAGGAACTAAGGAAGGAACCTGAGCTTAAGGCCTGGTAGATCTGTTGCTGAAGAGCCATTACATCTGTTCGGATCGATCGCCGGCCACCCTGGTGAACTACGAGTGAGAAGGTCGTAATGCCGCCACAGCTGGCTACCTTTACGTGGCGCCGCGATCAGTATGTCGCGCCGACAGGCGGGCCGGAAGCTCACCGGCGGCTGCGACGTCGCGAGGCTGAATGGGATGAACGGCACGTTGACGCATAATTGGCAACAAGCTCTTTACGCGTGATTCGCGGCGTGCTCCACTTGATCGGGGCGCGAAGGGGGGCAAGATGAGGCTTCCGCAACTGATTCCTCCTCCTGATCTGCTGGACAAGATCGATGGGGTCGAGGAGGGGCTACGAAAGCGAAGGCGCCTCGGCGTGCTCGGGTTCGTCGGCGCGCTCGCCTCCTTGATCCAGATCCTCTACAACAGTGAGTGGCTGCGCGCACTGCTCGACTTCCAATGGTCGGGAGTACTGGAAGACTGGCCGACGCTGCTCTTCGTGCTCGGCTTCGCGCTCGGCATCCTGCTGTTCATTTGGGCCAGATTCTGGTTGCGCGAATCTCGGCGGCCCTTCCGCTACACCTATTACGTCGGGGACTTCCGGCCGGTCGACGAGCGGGTCAAGAAATCCTACATGGCCCATCTCCCCTTCGACCTGTCCGAGCGGCTAAGCGACCGGATCACGCGGCTCTCCCGGTTCGACGAAGACGCGGCCTCGGACGAGGCCAAGGCGCGTCGGACATCGCACGTCCACGTGGAGGGCGACTACCTCATCCGGCGCGATCTGGAGAACGGCGATCGCTGGACCCTCGAGGTACTGCCCTGGGTCCGGGTCGGCCCGCCCGGCAACCGCGAGACGCTCGCACTTCCGGTGAAGTTCCCGCTTGACCAGACCGAGAGGCCATTAGGGAAGAGATCGTCCAAGAACGGGAGACCGTCCACCGGTCCCGACCAGTCCGCCGCAGCCGTCGGCGGCGTGGCCACCGACGACGTCGAGGACGACGCTGCCGGCCCGCCCGCGCTCTCCCCCGACCAGTACGGCCTGCTCGTCGAGCGTGTGTACTACAGCATCGCAACCCAGCTCTACAAAGAGATCCGCGCCGACGTACGGCGCAAGATCAACCTGCTGCCGACGCGGTACTTCCGTGCCACGGCCTACTACAACGAGGCCCACGACTACGCGCGCTCTAACACGCTCGACGCCTACGAGGCCGCCCGAGACCTCTACAACGACGCCCTCGCGATGTTCGATCCGTACTGGAGCCCCGATCCGCAGGGGTTGGCGCGGCGGGCACTGGTGGCCGGGCGGAAGCTGGCTTTCCGCGTCGGGCGAGGCCTACGCCGGACGGTCTCGCGCGTCCTTCCGACAGTGGGACGCGTGGACGTAATGATGGCACGCGCGATGATCGGCTATGCCGACATGGTGCTCTACCGACACATACTTGCCGGGATGGCCGGGCTCATGACGTCGCCGATCTTCGAGGCGCGACCAGTCGCCGAGCTGACGGTTGCCGACCTCCAGCATGTGAGGCCGGACGTGCCCGGCCAACGCGACGCCTTATTCGACGCCTACGTCACCTTCGCGACCGCGTACTTCTACCTCGGCTCGACGGGCGTCAGGGAGGACCCGGCCAATGGCGAGGCCAGCGCCAGGCGGCCGGACCAGTCAAGCGACGCGGCCTCATGTCTGGACGAGGCGCGGAAGCTGGACCCGGCTCGGGCCGAACGGGACCCGAAGTACCTGTTCGTCTCGGGGCAGCTGCAGCCCCGTATACAGTGGGAGCTCCGTCTGCTGCGCAGGGCGGTGGAGCTCGACCCCAAGTTCGAGGTGGCGCAGTTCGAGCTGGCCCAACGCTGCGAGTTCCATTGGCGAGGGTGGCCAAGCCTCGAGCGAGGCACGGCCAAGCTGGTCGTGCGGGAGTACCAGGCCGTCCTTACGATCAACCCTGGCAACATCAAGGCGCTGGCCAGGCTCGGCGACCTCTATTGGCTACTCGCGCCGCCGGCTCCCACACGGCCTTCGAAACACAAGCTCGACTCCTGCCGTCGCCTGTCCAGGTTCTACTTCCTACGCGGAGAGGACTACAAGGCGGTCAGGCAGGCGACGTTCGTGGCGGAGCTTGAATACGGGCTCGCCCGACTCGCCGCAGAGGCGGGAAACTTCGAGGAGGCCTACGATCTCTACAGCAGCGCCGTGTCCGCACATGTCGCATTCGGCGCAGCCCACGCCCAAGGCGGGTACACGATCCAGTTTGGCTTCTTCAACCGGGTCAACGCCGAGATCGTAGGGCGGTATCGCCAGTATGCAGGGCGGGTGGCCGATCTCGTCGCCGCAGCCGAGGCACGCGACCCCACCGGGCGCGACCAGCGGATCCGCAACGCCGTCCATGGCTACGCCCTGCACGACTACGGCGAGGCTTGCTTCAGGTCCTGGCTACGATATGGCGGTGACGACGAGCTGAACGAGGCGCGGGACGCCTTCAAGCACGCCTGGGAGCTGAGCGGCGAGGAACTGGTCTTCTCCGCCTACAACCTCTATCTCCTGGAGCTGCATGCCGACCAGTTCAAGCCCGCCCTCGAATGGGTCGACAAAGTGCAGGGGGTCGAGCGCCAATGGCCGGACGGGCGGCTGGCGCGGCGGGCCGCATACGTGGAGTGGGCGCGGCGCGCGCGAAACCAGGTGCTCGAGTGCAAGTCTCGGTTGGAAGACAAGACTAAGGAGCTCGAACAGCTACAGGGATGGCGAGAGGGATGGCATCGTCCCCTCAAAGCCGATCCCGGACTGGGCGGCACGGCGCTAGGCGACCGCAGCCCCACGGTCAACATCGCAGTCCCGGCCCTGTCGCTTCCCCCGAGCCAGGCAGACATGGCCATCCGGCATGTGGATGAGCGCATCGGTTCGGTGAAGCGCAAGATCCAGGAGCTGCAGAAGAGGCTGGAGATGCAGGAAGGCTTCCTGCAAACGGCGAAGGCCGAGGCGGGACGGAGCGCCCAGGACGACGTGCCCCACGCATGGCTCACCTTTCTATGGGGCAAGATCCCAGATGTCCGTTGCCTAAAGCAGGTGGATCGCGTACGCAGGCGCTGGGAGCGCGAGCTGGACGACGTCCAGGTGCGCATGCTCATCAACTGGGCGTTCGTGCAGTGGGTGCTCGCCAGCGAACACAGGTCCCAGGACGCCGACGCCGCCAAGGTGCAGACGGTCAGCAGGCTCCTCCTCGAACGCTTGCAACGGCACTTCTGGCCGGACGACCTCGACGTGCTCGCCGCACTCCGTGCGATGGAGGAACCGGACGGCCGTCGCGGCCTCCAGCACAAGCTCCGCCAGGAGATCCGGGCCGTGATCCTCCGGAAGGGCGAGAAGGACTTTAAGCAGGACCATAACCAGCGGATCCGGGCCATCATCCTGCAAAGGTGCGACAAGGATCCTCAATACGGCATCGCAGCCTGGGCGATGCTGGACGAGGCGTTCACGACTCAGGATCGACTGCAGATGCTCGAGCGCCTCCTGGCGACCTCGCGGCCCTCTCCCAAGGCGTGGGCCAAGCTGCTGATCCAAGCTTTGGCGGTCGCCGACTCGGCCGACATCGATGAGGCCACGAAGACGATCAAGCGGCTTGACCAGGAGTCGAGGCTCCCAGCTGACGTGTGGAGTCGGGTCGGCCAGGATCTCGTGGCGGCGGGCCGACTCAAGGCCGGGCAGGTAGCACTCACCCGGGCGGTCGAGCACAGCCAAGACCCCGAGCTCCTCGGGCAGCTCGGCGATGAGCTGGCCGCGATCGGCGCCTCGGAGCAGAGCCTCCTGGCCTTCAAGAAGGGACTGGAGGTCTTTCAGGAGCGGGAGCACCATGCGCTACCGGCATGAGGATGCCTATCGGCTTGGGATTGGCCGGGCGCTGTTCCTCCAAGGTAGCTACGACCAAGCCGTCGACCACCTGCGCCGCGTGACTGGCGAGAGTGAGGAGCTCATCCAGCAGAACTGGCGGACCGACCTCGTGTTCGCTCTCCTTCCCTCCGTCAGCCGCCGGGAAGCGTACGGGCCGCTGAAGGCGTGGCTGGAGGAGCAGTGGCGGCAAGCTGCAGAGCGCAAACGCTCCCACGCAGCGCTAGACGCCCAGGCAGCCACTCTGTGGTTGGTGCGTGATCGCTACTGGCAGCTGTACCGGACGCCGCACGGCAAGCCACCGCCAACAGAGGAGGCAACCGGACGGGTGGGCGTAGCCCCGCTCACCCTCATCGTCGACCCTGCGCTCCTGCCCACTCAGGCAGCGGACTCCTCGACCGGCGCGATATCTGAGCAGGTGCAGCGGATCCAGCGCAGGTTTAGGGAGCGTACGGGGCTGCCCGTGGACGAAAACCAGATCTCCGAGCGGGTGCACGAGCTGCAGCGCAGGATCAAGGAGGACACGGGGTTTCTCGTGCCGACACCGTTCATCCGTGGCGATCCGCGGCTGCCCGCGGGGGCCTACAGGGTTCTGGTTCACGAGGTTCCCGTCGCGCTCGGGCCGGAGTCCGGGCGGATTGTCCCCGAGGCCAGGTACTGCTCCCAAGGCGAGCGCTGCCGAGAGCTGGGGCTCCGTGGCACGCGGGATGGCCAGGGCGTCTGGCTGCCGGAACGGGCCTGGAAGCGAGCACGCGAGAGTGGCCTTCTGCTGGAGGACCCCATCGAAGTGCTTCGGGGCCGGCTGGAACGCATCCTGCGACGCCACCTCCCGAGTTTCGTTGGCGTGCAGGAAGTGCAGGCCCTGGTCGACGACTGGAGCCTTGACCATCAGGACGATCCGCTGCCACGCCAGGTCACGACCGGTGGCGTCCCCGTCAGGTTCGTCAAGGTGCTCCGCGGCCTGGCCGAAGAGCGCGTCTCCGTCTCCGACCTCAAGCTTGTGTGCGAGATCTTCGCCGCCGCGGACGAGAGCGCTCCGCCGCAGGAGATCATCGGCCAGGTCCGCATGCGGCTCGCGCCCGCGCTGCCAGGCTGCCAGCGCGGCGCAAGGATCCTTGGCCTCTCGGCAGCGCTCGAAGCACAGCTCATCGCTCACTTGGCCGGTCCAGCCCAGCAGCCGCTGCTGCTCATGGCGCGCACCGAGGCTGCGGCCACGGTCGCTGCCGTCCAGACCCACGTCGGTGACGGCCGGCCAGGAGACGACGTTGCGGTGATAGTGCGGGAATCCCGCCTACGTAGCTGTCTGCGCCGGCTGCTTGCCAGCGAGCTGCCGGACTTACCGGTGCTGAGCATGCAAGAGCTTGCGCGCCGGCCCGGCGGGTCCGCTATGGATGAGGAGGTTGCCTTGCCAGTGGTCACCGGGAGGCACTGATGCGGATGCTGACGCCAAGCGGTCCCGTCGACCCACAGATACCGGTCGTCATCGAGCTTGGTCCCGCCCTGGAGCAGTTCCGAAGCGATCTCCTTGCCGCCGACCTGGAGAAGCACGTCACCCATGGGCTGATGCCGCTCCTGCAGGCACTTCGCGTCCCCGGTCAGCCGCAGGTCATGCTCAAGGCGGCTACTCCCGGCCGTATGGTCCGGATACGGATCCACGACGTGCTGCAGCCGTTCCCGGCCCACCTCCTGCGGATCGCGTGGTGGAGCACCATGCCGGCGCCGCGACGAGCGGCCGCAGGCAAGGACGATTCCACCCGCGATGCGCGTAATTACCCGGACCGATGGCTCACGGCTCACTTGGCCGCCGGTGCCGAGGGGCGTCGCGCACCGCAGCTCGCCGCCTTCCTTGCCGAGCTCGTTCGGCAGGTCGTCTCCCATCGGCCGTCGTGCCTGATGCCCGCCACCGACCCCGAGGACAGGACCGGTTCGGCTGATCATCCCCTTCTTCCTGCCATGGCCCTCGAACGGAGGGTCGCGGCGGCGCTTCTCGACCTCGGTGCACCGCTCCAGAACGGCCCTGTGTCGCCCAGCGGCCCATCGGGGGACGGGTCCGTCGAGTCGCTGTTCGAACGGCTCCGCGTCCACCGGATCGAGCTGCGCGTTCACCCTAGCGACCTTGAGCGCTTGATCCGCCCGCAGTCGGGCTCCGGCGAAGAGGTCTGGATCTACGACGAGTCGCTGCCGTCCGAGCTTCAGCAGCGGTTCGAGACGTTCGAGGTGGAGCAGTTTGCCCTGTGGGGGTTTCGCCTTCCTCCAAGCTACTTCGTGCCGGATGGCGACGTGCCCTCGGGGCTCGTCGCGGTGAAGGTGAACGCTCTGCTGACGACGCCCATGCCAGGGGTCCCGCCGCAGCTTGCGGCGAACGGCGTGCCGTCGTGGCGGAAACACAAGCCCCAGAATGCAGTTGGGCCGCATCCTCAGTGGCCAATTGGACGGGACGTGTCGGGTTTCGTCGGACGCCGCCGGGACGAGGAGGCGGGCTCCCCAACCTGGGTTGCCGAGGTCGTCATCCCCACTCTGGCGTGGGTGGTGGATGCGGCGCCCGAGCGGCTGATAGGGATCAGTGACGTCGAGTACCTCATCGCCCAGCTCGACGGGGGGTTTCCGGACCTCGTGCGAGCCGCATTGGCGCAGTTCTCCATCCCAGAGCTGACGACGCTACTGCGTGCACTCGTGCGTGAGCGAATCTGCATCCGAGACCTGCGCACGATCCTCGAGGCGCTGCTCGAGTACGAGTGGGTGGGCTACGACCCCGGAGGCCAGCTGGTCTTCGACGAACGGATCGTCCTCCCGGCGGAGACGACCCCCGAGGTCGCCGACGACCTCGCCTTCCGCATCGAGGCTGTCCTACGGGCGTTGGCGCCACAGCTCGACGAGGGCTTTGACGACGAAGGCGACGAGTTGCCGGTCGCCGAGGTCGAGCGCTCGCTGGAGGCCCAGGCCGAGCGGGCCGCAATCCAGCGCCCGGCTCGCTCGGCCGGGCCGCGATTGACCGAAGCGGAGCGCGAGCGGCTGCTCGACGACGCCTGGGACGCCGCGGGCGGGCGGGAATCGCTCGTCGTCGTGACGAGCGCGGCAGCCCGGGCGACGATCAGGAAGTTGCTTGCCCTGGAACTTCCTAAGGTCACCGTTCTGGCCCGGGAAGGGCTGAAGCATGATCGGCCCATCAGGAGGGTCGGCGCGATGGGCGAGCGCCCTGCCCCTGCCGTTCGCGGCCCGGAGGGCTGACGGGACTGCATATAAACGCAAACCGGCCGCAGGCATCTCTGCTCAGGGAGGTCCACCGATGGATTCGAGGCCGCCGAGCGTCCACCAGGCCACTAGCTCGTACGAGGCCTGGCTTGGCCGCTGGCTTCCGCTGGTCAACGATGACCTGAGCGAAAAGCACAAGAGGATGGGCGAGGACCGGTTCGAGTTTCTCCGCGCCACCTTCTACCGGTGGGCCCAACGCTGGCCGGTGGTGTGCGCGGAGCTCGCCGACGCCCCAGCTGTGCTCGCCGTCGGTGATGTGCATGTGGAGAACTTCGGCACCTGGCGAGATGCCGAAGGACGGCTGGTGTGGGGCATCAACGACGTCGACGACGCATGGACCATCCCCTATACCAACGACCTGGTCCGGCTGGCCACCAGCGCCGGGCTGGCGTCGAAGGCGAAGGCAAGCCTCGGCGAGGCCAGCGACGTCATCCTGGCCGGCTACGCCGACGGCCTGAGCGACGACGATCCACACCCATTCGTCCTCGCCGAGCGCCATAGCCGCCTGCGCCACATGGCAGTCGCCCGGCTGCGGCAGCCCCCGGCAGCGTTCTGGGATGACCTGGAGGGAAAGTTCCTGCCCGTCGACGGGGCCATCGCCCCCGCGGCCGACCGGTTCCTGGCCTCATCGCTCCCGGCAGAGGGGTTGGCCTACGCGCGATACCGACGCCGAGCCGGGCTCGGCAGCCTCGGGCGCCCACGCTTTGTGGCGCTGGCCGAATGGCTAGGTGGCCGTGTCGCCCGCGAGGTCAAGCTGCTGGCGCCGTCGAGCTGGCTGTGGGCCAACGCCACCGTGGACGCCGCCGCCGCCGCGCCCATCCGCTACGGGTCAATCCTCGCCCAGGCGGTGCGCTGCCCGGACCCGGTCGTGGCCGTGTCGGACCGGTGGGTCGTGCGGCGCCTGGCACCCGACTCCAGCCGCATCGAGCTCAAGGACCTACCCAATGACCGGGACGAGCGGCACCTGCTTACCTCGATGGGTCGGGAACTGGCGAACATCCACCACGGCAGCCAGGACGCAGTCGAGGCGGTGCGCCATGATCTTGGCAGCCGCCCCGAGAGTTGGCTGAGCGACGCGGCCGCGGCGATGAGGCAAGCGACCATCGAGGATTTTGACGCCTGGCGCCAGTGAAGGAGGTTGACCCATCTCGGTGGACCCGGTCGCTGAGCCTCTGGTCGTCGCGGTCAGTCTCAGATACTCAAAGATCGCCGGCGGCCCACTTGGCCGAAGTGACTGTCGATCCGAACGCTGCCCGGGTTGCCAGGCAGGCACGCCGCCTGCTCCTGCAGCTATGAAGACGCCGGGGGGCGCTTTCCTGTTCACGATCGTGACACAAGGTTCTGCCGCGGATTCGACGACGCGTTCTACTCAGAAGGTGCCGAGGCGAGGTTGGTTGGGTGAGGGCTGGCGTAGTGGCGACGGCTCCGTTCCAGCCCCTCCCGTCGAGTGAAGTAGGCCGCCAGTGAAGTGCCCGCAGACCGGATCCTTTTCCGCCGGCCTTCCCGAGCCGTGCTGGTCGGTTTTACCCACCGGTAGCAGTTCCGGTCTGTTCCTGCCGGTGTCAGCAAGGCTCGTGAGCAAGCCGTGAGCATCGAAGGTCCATCCCGGCCTTATGGTGGCACCGTCGGCGCTCGGTTTTCCGCCCAGGTCCGTTTCCACCTGGAGATCGGGTGTCGGTGGTCGAACCGGGAAGCGCCTCCGGCTCCGCCGCTAGCCGGAGGCGCTTAGCTGCCTCCGCGGACTGCGCTCTTCGAGGAGGGCTAGGACGCCGGCGTGAAGAAGCCGGTGGCCGTTCCGAATAGGTGGATGGTCCCCCCCTCCGGGAAGGTTTGGGTGACGTCGAAGCTGCAGGTCACCAGATCCCCGTGCACGTTGGGCTTGGACGAGGTGTCTGTCTCGCTCTGGGTCGGCTGCCCGGGAAGGGTGAACTCGAAGGTGACGTTAAAGGCCTCCGGGATGAATACTGCTGTGCTCCCCACCACGTGAGCAGGGATGAACTCGCCGTTCCCGTTGACCACGAGCTGGACTGTCTGCCCGTCGCAGGTTGCTGGGAAGGTGAAGCTGTTCTTGGCGTTGATCGGGTCGGCGGCGGCGCCCTGGGCAAGGGCCGCCAGCATCAGGATCCCTAAGGTGAGGGCCACACAGAGACGTCGTAGCATGCAGGCTCCCCCTCACAGATGGCATCGGACGTCTGGGGCTTGGTGTGGGATCAGTGTCGGCTTCCTGGCCTGCTCAGAGCCGACAGTGCCGTTCAGCGGTCCAAGGCGACCACCCCCTAGCCTGCCATCCGGCCGGCCGCCGGGGACGCTACTCCTTTGCTAGGAAGAGGGGAATCGTGCAATCGCCGTAATTGGCTTGCCTCGCTCCTTCGAGGCTTCTGCCTGTTCCGGGCTGGTCATGGATCAGCCGAGTCCAATCCGTTGACCCCTTGCATGCCATGCAGTTTCGGGCTCCACCCCACCCCAGGTCAGAGACGGGCACCCAGCCCAACGGTCCTGCGCGAGTGACCGTGACTGACCGCTACGTACCGCTGGTGACCGCTGCTTATGGCACGCGAGTGGCACGGCCGGCGAGAACGGCGGGTCTCGGGTGACACCGCCTCGTAGGCAAGAGCCCGTAGGGCTCGCGGCAGCCGGATGGGGAGCTCGAACCCGTCCCCAGGCTGGTTCGCAGGCCGAGGTCGGAGCGGTGGGCGGCCCGTGACCTGCGGTTCTCAGTCGCCGACGGTGACCGCTCGTGTCCGCCCACGACCAGCGGTACCCGGCCCTGTCAGTTGACGACTAGGGTGTCCTATCTCCGAGATGTAGCGACACCGGGGCACGTCCCCCACTGACGCTGAACGGCGACGCATCCTTCGCGCTGA
>Ga0114129_10010081_pt1 | contig 13469 bp, 11 predicted proteins | sample RhiMetdeltSRZDD1_FD_80071 | JGI IMG/M metagenome (GOLD analysis project Ga0114129, IMG submission 80071) | Populus rhizosphere microbial communities from Tennessee, USA - Rhizosphere MetaG P. deltoides SRZDD1 (version 2) (version 2) | ecosystem: Host-associated > Plants > Roots > Rhizosphere >...
AAATCGCCGCGAGCTGCTGACCGCTCTACACGCGCCGGCCGATAGTGAAGAACAAGCCGCCCTCGTGCCCGAGCGTGCGGATCCAGCCCATTTGCGCCAGCCAGCCTTCGAGTCGCCAGTTGTCAGAGGCCGGCGCGAACAATTCTCCCGATTCCTCGCCCAGTACTGCGCTCGGGTACGCGCGCAGATACTCGACACGATTCTCGGCAAACCACCCCTGAACCTGAGCGAGCGTGTGACGGTGCTCTTCAGGATGGTGATACTGATCGCGGAGCCAGGCCTTCTGACGCGCCGGTTCAGTGTGTCGATCCCGGAGGACCGGATCGAAGGGGATGACGCGGAAGCCGGAGATCCGGGCGACGAGACGCCGAAGGCGCAACGGGATGCGTGCGAACGAGTTATAGACCCCGAGCACAATCGTCCCGCCAGGCCGCACGAGTTGGACCAGCCGCGCGAACGACTTCTGCGGGTCTGGCGTGTGGTGCAACACGCCCGACGAGTACACCACGTCGAACGAGCCTGCTTTCAAACCGGGCCGGCGCAGATCGGTCTCGACGAATCGCACCTGCGTGATTCCGAAACGCCGAGCCGCGGCGGCGCCGAGCAGGAGCGCGGCGCGCGTCAAATCAGCACCGACGATCACGCGGTCCGCGCGCGCGAGGTATAAGCACATCTGCCCGGTGCCGCATCCGATCTCGACGATCCGCGCATCTCCGGGGATCGCGTGGTGGAGGAGGCGCACGAAGGCGCTTCGCTCCGCCCGTGCGTGAAGCGACTCCAGGCTATCGCGCGGCGGATACCCGGGGAACGGCGCGTCCTCGTAGAAGCGGCGCACTGTTTCGGTCCGCCCATCGCCGGGAAGCCGCAGGTTGGGAATCCCGTCGGGGGCTTCGAAGCGGGCACCGCAGGCGAGACACGACCAATCCGCCGCAAGCGTACCCGCACATGCCGGGCACGCCAGCAGTTCGCGGAACTCGTCCACGTCAGAAGATTGCGTAAATGAACGGCGCCAGCGCCTCGACGGTCGTCGCCAGAATCAGCACCAAACCGAACAGACAGAGAAACACGGCGAGCGGCACCAGCCACCGCTTCCCGGAGTCGCTCTGCCACAACCCGCGCACGAGATCCGCAATCGATCCACCCGTGCTGCCGAGCATGATCAGCCGGCGCCGCATCGCACCACGTTTCTTGATCATGCGACGCGCTCCTTCAGCCCTTCTGCCGGCGATGCACGCTTCGTGACCATGAACGGGCCTGCGACGAGCGCGTCGATCCCGCAGCGGCGGAACGTCGAGTACCCCTCCAGCGCGCGATTGACGATCGGCTCTCCAGCGACGTTGAACGATGTGTTGAGCAGCACCGGAATGCCGCTCCGGCGCCCGTACGCCTCGAGCAGCGCATGCAGTCGTGGCGCCATCTCGCGCTCCAGCGCCTGGAGTCTGGCCGATCCATCCACATGGGTGATCGCGGCGAGCCTGGCGCGCCACTCGGGCCGTACCGGGAACACGCCGGACATGAAGCGAGCGAGCCGCGCGCCGCCCGGCGGCAGCTCGAAATAGCGGTCGGCCGTCTCGACGGGTGCGACAGGCGCGAACGGCCGGAACTGCTCGCGATACTTGATGTCGCGATTGAGACGGTCGCGCATCTCGGCCGAGTGGGGCGCAGCCAGAATGCTCCGATGGCCGAGAGCCCGAGGACCGAATTCGGAGGCGCCGTCCATCCAGCCGATGATGCGGCCGGCGGCCAGCTGGTCCGCGATGCGGTCGATCAGCTGCCCGTCATCGAGCTCTTCGACGATCTGGTTGTCCTCGCGTGCCGCCCGCGCCAACTCCTGGCCGTCGACGGCTGGCCCCCAGAACGGATGATCGGGAACATCTCGATCTCTGTTGCCGAGATAAATGCGATCGGCGTAAAGCGCCGCGCCGAGCGCGCACCCTGCATCGCCCGGAGCGGAGGGGACGAAGACTCGCTCGAAACCGGATTCGGCGAGAATCCGCGCGTTCGCGACGCCGTTGAGGGCGACTCCACCCCCTAAGCACAGATCAGGCAGGCCGGTTTCGTGATGGAGCGCGCGCGTCATATCCACGAGCGTGTCCTCGAGGACGCGTTGAACGCTGGCGGCGCAATCGGCGAAGCGCTGCCCTTCAGCGGTTTCGAGGTCGATGGGCTCGTACGCCCGACGGGGCGGCCCAAAGAGCTCGACGAATCGCGGTGAAAACGACCGCGCGGCCGTCGTCTGGTACTCGAAGTAATCCATGTCGAGGGCGAACGCGCCGTCCGGCGTGCGCCGGATCACCTTGCGGACCGCGTCGGTCAGCGTGGGACGCCCGTAGGCGGCGAGTCCCATGACCTTGTACTCGTCCTCGTTCACCGCGAAGCCGAGATAGGCCGTGAACGTCGAGTACAGCATGCCGAGCGAGTGAGGGTACCTGACCTCGCGAACGAGCGTGATGTCTGCACCGCCATCGGCTCGCCGCTCACCGTGGCCGACCGTGAGCGTGCCCCACTCGCCGACACCATCGGCGGTCAGGATCGCCGCGCGCCGAGTCGGCGCCGTGAAGAAGGCCGCGGCCGCGTGCGCATGGTGGTGGCCAGTGAACAGGATCTTCGAGCGAGGCACCCCGAGGTGCGACGAGATGATTCCGCGGACCCAGACTTTTTCACCGAGGGAGCTCTTCATCGCGTTCGGAAAGGACCGCCACGAGTGTGGGAACGTCCGCAGTGAGGTGGTCAGGATCCGATCGAACTTCTTCATGCTGCGCTCGTAGAACACCACCGCGTCGAGGTCGGCGGGATCGAGCCCGGCGCGATCCAGACACCATTCGATGGCGCCGAGCGGAAACGCCGCGTCGTGCTTGTGCCGCGACAGGCGCTCTTCCTGAACGGCGCCAACCGGCACGCCATCCACCACGAGCGCGGCGGCCGAGTCGTGGTAGTGCGCGGAGATGCCAAGGATCTTCATGTCAGTACTGGCTCGTCGGAGACCCTTTGCCTTCGCGTTCGATTGGTGCCCAGCCGACCCCCTCGCGGCGTTCGGCGCGTTTGGCCAGCCAGGCAAAGGGCCACAGCACCACGAAATACACGATCGTGAGGATGGTGGCGCCGATCACGCTCGCCACCGCCGCGGCCGCGCGCAGATATCTCTTCCACACACGGCTCGCACGCGCTTGCCACACCTGACGCCGGTACGACGTCGGCAAGACACGGGTGAGCTGCGCGTAGGTGTAGTTCATGTGGAACACTTCGTCGCGGAGGATCTCCTCGAAGATCGCGCGCGTCGGCGGATCGTCGGCGACGACATCACGATAGATCGCGAAACGGCCGGCCGCAGCCTTTTCCGCCACATGCAGGAAGGCGAGCAGACGATGATCGGGCTCCCCTTCGATCGACAGATCGTCGAGTCCATGCCCGCCGGGAAGAGGGCTCGTGTTGAACAGCGCCTTGGAACGAGTCGCCCGCAGCTGGAGCAGTTCGGCGCCCCGCTCGCGGAACAGATCGGCGTGGCGCAATTCGTCGATCGCGTGTTCCAGATACAGCCGACGCAGCAGCGGGTCTGGAGTGACTTCCGCGGCGCGCAGAATATCGCGACCGCCATCGCCTTCGACCTGGGCGAACGCGATCAGCTTGCGCACACGCCGGTCGAAATCACCCCACACCCACCGGTGGACCGGCCGCAGCATTCGGTCCACCGGCGCTCCTGATCGAATACGCATCGCGACTACACCGCAGCCGGACCGTGCAGCTCCGCCAACCTGTAGGCCACGTGCGTGCACAAGCAAGCGCCCTGCCTCGCGGGACCGATGGATTTCCTATGATTTTGAAAGCTCATCATCACATCCGCACGGCGACCGAGCGAAACTCTTTTACGGGCGCCGTAAATCAATCCATCGCGTCGCGACGCGATCCCCGCGTGCGGTCGCCAATTCCGGAGGGTGTGAAATTGGCATATCCTCGCCGGCATTGAATCTGTCCGTGCGGCCAATGTGTCGAGCGCGCCGGCCCGAACCCATGGCAGCGCGTGTGATGATCGAGATTGCGGTCGCGTCGCTCGGGATCGCCCTGACCGTCTGCGCCATCCTCGCCAATCAACGCTGGCTCGACAGGCACTTCCTGCCGTCATGGTTCATGCCGCACCGATGGTACGTGTTGATCGAATCATCGGTTCGCGTCGTGATGGCAGGGGTCGGATTGTCGTTCGCGTTCGTCGTCCGGTCACAGATCGGACGCGTGATCGCTTCCGCGCCTTCACGCATCGCCTACTCGGCGATGGCTGCGGTGCTGGCGCTCGGAGCGAGCGAGCTGGTTCTCCGACGCGTCCACATGCCCGCCGCGGAATGGCTGGTGCGCAACCAAGAGCCACTCCGTCGTCGTGATCTGCGGCTGGGCTGGACGTTCGTGCCGGGGCGCACCGGCCATGACACGGTCGGCGGACGCGTCATCGACTATGCGGTCGATCGAACCGGATATCGAGTCCGCAGCATCGACGAGGCGGTCGATCCCCAGCGGCCCACCATCCTGTTCATCGGCGAATCGGTGATGTTCGGCGAGGGGCTGACCTGGGACGAGAGCGTGCCGGCGCAGGTCGGCACGATGATGGAGATTCAGAGCGCGAACCTGGCGGTGCACGGTTTTGGGACTGACCAGGCGTATCTGAGGCTCGAGATGGAGCTGCCCCATTTTCGACAGCCGGTGGCTGTGGTCTCGCTGTTCATGACCGCTCTCTTCGGACGGAACCTGGACGACGATCGGCCGCATCTCGGCCCGGGTCTTGTCTGGCTGCCGGCAGAAGCGCACGGGCGTCTGGCGTCGCTCGGAACGCTGCTCGTTCCCTACCGGACCGACGACACGGTCGAGCGCGGCGTCACGATGACGCGCGAAGTGCTACGGGCTACCGTCGATTTGGCGCATGCACGCGGGGCGAAGCCGCTGATCGTCGTACCGCATTTCGGCGTCGAGGACGAGGCGGAACGGGCGCTGCGGCGGCGGATTCTCGACGACACCGCCCTGCCTTACCTGTGGATCCAGATTGACGAGGCCTGGCGCCTCCCCGGGGATCGCCACCCGAACGCGCGCGCCGCTCACGCGATCGCTGCCGCCATCGCGGCGCGGCTGCGAGAGCGTTGAGTGCGCGCTATCATCGTGGTCGTGCGCGATTCGTGGGCAGATCGAATGGACCGGGCGCGCGAGTTGTCGGAGTGCGACGAGGCGGCTCGGCCGCTCTTGCGCGGTTACGCCCGCGTGCTCACTCTGCAACGGGACTGTTCCGAGCGACTCCACGCGCGGCTTGGTGAGCTTTCGGGATCCCTCGATCGCGATTTGTCGGTTGTGCGGTCCTACGTGCCGCTCGTTCTGAGCGCTGCCGACACGATTGGCCCGTCGCTGCTCGCTCAGCAGTCACGCCACCTTCTCGACGGCGGAGACGCCGCCGTTGATTCGATGCTGCTCGCGTGGTGGCGTACGCCGTCAGACGAGCACTTTTTCGCGAGAGTGCTCCTGCAGCCCTATGCCGCGTGCCTCGCCCGGGCCGGCATCCGTCCGGCGGATCGGGAATCGTCACGCGGGGATCGCGTGTGTCCCTTCTGCGGTGGAGCGCCTCAAGTATCGGTCCTTCAGAGCGCCGGCGACGCTGACGGCGGCGGACGACAACTACAGTGCTCCGTCTGCTTCACCTTGTGGCCATTTCGCCGCGTGCTGTGCGCGTTCTGCGGCGAAGAGGATGAGCGCCGGCTCGGATATTTCCATTCACCCTCGTTCGATCACGTACGGGTGGACACGTGTGACACGTGCAAGGGGTATCTAAAGACCGTCGATCTGACGCGTCTCGGTCTGGCTGTCCCGGTCGTCGACGAGGTGGCCTCCGCGTCGCTGGATCTCTGGGCGCGCGATCGCGGCTATCAGAAAATTGCCTTGAATCTCGTCGGTCTCTGACGTGTTCCTGCCCGATGTCGTCGTCCGCAGCCGCCGTGTCGTGAGGCCTGGCGGAACGCAGCCGGCGGCGATCCATGTTCGCAACGGTCGCATCGTTGGCGTCCTCGATTTCGAGGACGTGCCCACAGATTGCCCGCTGGATGATGCCGGCGAGGACGTCATCCTCCCCGGTCTCGTCGACTCGCATGTCCATGTGAACGAGCCTGATGGGTTCGACGTGACGACGCGCGCCGCGGCGTCCGGCGGCGTCACCACGCTGGTCGACATGCCGCTCCACAGCGTCCCCGTCACGACGACGGTTGCGGCTCTCGAGGCGAAGCGTGAAAGTGCCGGCGGCCACTGCTTCGTCGACGTCGGCTTCTGGGGAGGCGTGGTCCCGGGCAACGCGCGGAGTCTCGCATCGCTGTATGAGGCCGGCGTTCTCGGGTTCAAGTGCATCCTCGTTGATGCCGGCGTCGAAGAATTCCGCGCAGTGTCGGAGCACGATCTGCGGCTCGTCATGCCCGCGCTGGCTCGGATTGGCGCCACGCTACTGGTGCACGCTGAGTGGCCCGGCCCGATTCACGACGCTCTCACGCACCGGTCGGCCGGACAGCGATGGATCGAACGGATTCCCGGACTGTCAGATCGATCGCGTTACTCGACGTACCTCGAGAGTCGTCCCAAAGCGGCCGAAAACGAAGCCGTCGCCATGTTGATTCAGCTGTGCCGTGAGTATCGAACGAAGACGCACATCCTCCATTTGTCGTCATCCGATGCGCTGACTCCCATCTTTCATGCGAGGACGGCGCACCTTCCGCTCACTGTCGAAACCTGCCCGCACTATCTCTGTCTCACGGCTGAGGAGATTCCCAATGGGGCGACGGCCTTCAAAGTCGCGCCCCCCATCCGCGATCGTGCGAATCGCGAGTTTCTCTGGGCCGCGCTCGCCGGAGGTCTGATCCAGACGGTCGTTTCGGCTCACTCACCGCCACGTCCGGCTACGACGCACGCTCGGTCTGCGGCCTTCGCGACGGCGTGGGACGGGATCGGCTCGATCCAGCTCGGCCTGTCGATCATGTGGACGGGCGCCAGCGCGCGTGGGTACTCGCTCGATCAGGTGGCCCGTTGGATGTGTCTTGCGCCGGCGCGCGTAGCTGGACTATCGCGGAAGGGCGCCATCGACGTCGGGTACGACGCCGATCTCGTGGTGCTCGATCCCGATGCGGCGTTCACAGTCGAGGCGGATGGACTCTACCCGCGTCCGATCTCCACACCGTACTCCGGACACCGCCTGCGTGGCGTCGTGCGTCGCACCTATCTGCGTGGACGCCGGATATACGAGAGGGGCAAACCGTTTCCACCGCCGACCGGCCAACTGCTCGCGCGGCCATAGGGGTATATTGATGGAGCAGACTGCCTTCATCACGGAGGTGCGATGGCGATCTCCCGTCGGACGTTTCTGCAAAGTTCAATCGCTGGTGGGGCGGCGCTCACGGCGTTCGGCTTCGACGTGGCGCCGATCTCGGCGCAGGCCAAGACCCTCAAGATTTCCCGTACCAGCGAAACACGCAGCACCTGTCCGTATTGTTCCGTCAGTTGCGGAGTCATCATCCACACGCTCGGCGACAAGGCCAAGAATGCCGTGCCTCAAGTCGTCCACGTCGAAGGCGATCCGGACCATCCCATCAATCGAGGCACGCTCTGTCCGAAGGGGGCCTCACTCGAGCAGGACATCCTGAACGAACGCCGCCTTCTGAAACCGGAGGTCAGGCGGCCGGGATCGGATCGGTGGGAGGAGATCGACTGGGATCAGGCGATCGACGAGATCGCCCGCCGCGTCAAGACGACGCGCGATGCGACGTTCGTCGAGACCGATCCGCGCGGCCGCAGGGTGAACCGTTGCGAGGGCATTGCGTTCACCGGCGGCTGCACCGACACCAACGAATTCAACTATCTCGTCGTCAAGACGATGCGCAGCCTGGGGGTCTGCTACCTGGAGAACCAGGCCCGGGTTTGACACGGGCCAACGGTCTCCAGTTTGGGGCCCACATTCGGACGCGGCGCGATGACGAACGGCTGGATCGACATCAAGAACACCGACTTGATGCTGATCATGGGCGGCAACCCCGCCGAGAATCACCCGTGCGGCTTCAAGTGGCCGATCGAAGCGAAACTTCGGCGCAACGCGAAGATGATCGTGGTCGATCCGCGGTTCACGCGGACGGCGGCGAGCGCCGACCTGTTTCTGCAGATTCGCGCCGGGGCCGATATCGCGTTTCTCGGCGGCCTCATCAACTACGCGATTGAGCACGACCGCATCGCGCGCGAATACCTGGTCCACTACACGAACGCCTCCTTCATCATTCAAGAGGGATTCAAGCTGCCCGAGGACGGCCTGTACTCGGGTTTCGATGCATCGACGCGGCTCTACGACAAGTCGACGTGGAACTATCAGTCCGCTGGCGGAGCGGGAGCGGCGGGTCCAGCGTCCAGAACGCCCCCGTCGCTGCCGCCCAACGTGGCGTACGACCCGTCCCTTCAGCATCCGCGCTGTGTGTTCCAGCTGCTCAAACAGCAGTACTCCCGCTACACAGCTGAGATGGTGGCGCGGATCACCGGTATTCCCCAGGATCAGTTCCTGAAGGCCGCGGACCTCTTCACGTCCATTCGGACGAACGGCGACATGAAGAAAGTCGCGACGATCATCTATGCCGTCGGCTGGACGCAGCACACCTTCGGGACACAGATCATCCGAACCGCGGCCATGCTGCAGCTGCTCCTCGGCAACGTCGGCCGGGCCGGTGGCGGCGTGAACGCGCTGCGCGGACACTCGAACATCCAGGGCGCAACCGATCTCGCGGGAGTCTTCGACCTCCTGCCTGGATACCTGAAGATGCCGAGCCCGGACGATGTCGACTTCGCCACGTATCTCAAGCGGATTACGCCCACGTCGTCGAAGCCGCAGGAATGGGATTCGTACAACTACTGGTCGAACACACCGAAGTTTGCGGTCTCGTTTCTCAAGGCGATGTACGGCGACTCCGCCAAGAAGGCGAACGACTGGGCGTTTCACTATCTGCCGAAGATCGATCGCAACTACTCATGGACGCAGATCTGGGACGACATGTATGCCGGCCACATCAAAGGCATTTTTGCCATTGGGATGAACGGCGTCCAGATCGGACCGAACACGCGAAAGAACATCGACGCGCTCAAGAAGGCCGATTGGCTGGTCGTCGGGGAGATCTATCCGGACGAAACGAGTGAGTTCTGGCGTGCGCCTGGCACCACGGCGGACGAGATGAAGAAGATCCAGACCACCGTGTATCGACTGCCATGCGCCGGATTTGCGGAGAAAGACGGCACGTTCGTGAATTCGGCGCGCTGGCTCCAGTGGAAGAATGTCGCGCTGCCGACACCCGGCGATGCGCGACTCGATCAGGACATCCTGGCGCAGATCTTCCTGAAGGTGCGCGCGCTCTATCAGAGCGAGGGTGGCGCGTTTCCCGATCCGATTCTGAACGCCCGGTGGCCGTACACCGACCCCTATCATCCGGCGCTCGCCGACGTCGCGCGGGAAATCAACGGGCAGGCGATCTCGGACATCACCGACGCGACCGGCCAGTCGATCAAAGCCGGCCAGCAGCTCCCCGGCTTCGCGTGGCTGAAGGACGATGGCACGACGTTGTGCGGCAATTGGCTTTACAGCGGATCGTGGACCGAGGCAGGAAATCAAATGGCGCGCCGCGGCACCGACGATCCGTCAGGGCTCGGGGTCTATCCCAACTGGGCGTGGTCGTGGCCGGCGAACCGGCGCGTCATGTACAACCGCGCCTCCTGCGATCCTTCGGGCAGGCCGTGGGACCCGGATCGACGGCAAATCTGGTGGAACGACGGGGCGGGCCGATGGATCGGCAACGACATTCCGGACTTCAAGGCCGACTCGAAGCCGTCCGATCACATGGGTCCGTTCATCATGAATCCCGAGGGGATCGGCCGGCTGTTCGGCCCGCTGTCGGCGTTCGCCGACGGACCGTTTCCCGAACACTACGAGCCGATCGAGAGCCCCATTGACAACCCGCTGCATCCGGCGCAATCGACCAATCCCGTCGTGAGAAAGATGACCTCCGCGCTGGACAAGTACGGCGACGTGGGCGGCGGGTACAACATCATCTGCACCACCTACCGGTTGACCGAGCACTACCACTACTGGACCAAGAACAACCCGATGAACGTGGAGCTCGTACCCGAGCCCTTCGTCGAGATTCCTGCGGAGCTCGCCGACGAAATGGGACTCAAAGGCGGCGAGCGCGTCAAGGTGTCGAGCGCGCGCGCGAGCTACCTCGCCAAGGCGATGGTGACGCGTCGCATCAAGCCGATGCTGATCGACGGAAAGAAGACCTACCAGATCGGCGTGCCGATTCATTGGGGTTATCGCGGGATCGCGGAGGATGCCGGACTCACGTCGCTCGACTCGGTGAATCTCCTCTCGCCTGCGGCTGTCGATCCGAATGCGTACACGCCAGAGTTCAAGGGCTTCCTCGTGAAGCTCGAAAAGGCCTAGTCGATGCCGACCGGGACATTGCAGATCAAAGCCATCTCCGGGCATTCGGGCAGCGTCCCGGGCCGCGGCGTCCAGCGTGAGGAGGAGGTGTGCAAGTACATCGACGTCACCACCTGCATCGGCTGCAAGGCATGCGAGGTGGCGTGCGTCGAGTGGAACGACATGCCGTTCCAGCAGACCACCTTCGACAATACGTACCAGACGATGCCGTCGACCGCGTGGAACTACTGGAACCTGATCAAGTTCAACGAGCATCAGCGCGACGACGGAACCTTGATGTGGCTGATGCGCAAAGACCAGTGCATGCACTGTGAAGATCCCGGTTGTCTGCGCGCGTGTCCCGCCGACGGTGCGATCGTCCAGTACACGAACGGCATCGTCGACTTTCAACAGGAAAGCTGCATCGGCTGCCAGTACTGCGTGTCCGGCTGCCCGTTCGACATTCCGAAGTTCAACAGCACGACGAAGAAAGTCTACAAGTGCACGTTGTGCTCGGATCGCGTGGGACAGGGCCTCGAACCGGCGTGCATCAAATCGTGTCCGACGGGTTGCCTGCGATTCGGGACGAAAACCGACATGCGGGCGCTCGCCGACGCGCGGGCGCGACAGTTGCGCGAACACTCGGGGTTTCCAAACGCGGGGGTCTACGATCCGCCGTCCGTGAACGGCACGCATGTGATCTACGTGCTGCACGACATCACCAAACCGGAGATGTACGGCGGGCTTCCCGCCAACCCGCAAATCCCCGTCACCTATACGGTGTGGAAGCGGGTGGCGAAACCGATCGGCCTGCTGATGGCGTTGCTCGCGGCGCCCGTGGCGTTCTTCCACTACGTGATGGAGGGCCCGAAGGAGTCCCAGCCCCAACCACCCGGGCAGGACGTGCCGCGATGACGTCGGTGGAACGATTCGATGCCGGCGCGCGGCAACGAGTCGGCGTCCGCGGGCGAACCTTCGTGCGCGATGACGAACTGCTGCGCCATCCCGTGTACACGCGGGTGCTCCACTGGAGCGTCGCGATCTTTTTCCTGCTGGCGCTGTTGTCGGGATTTGCGATCTACACGCCCTGGCTGTTCCGCCTGGTCACGCCGCTCTTTGGCGGCGGTCCGATGACGCGTCTGCTGCATCCATGGTTCAGCCTGGGGTTCGTCGCCTGCTTCGGTCTCCAGTTCCTGAACTGGCTCGAGCCGATGACCTGGACCGCCGACGATCGCCGCTGGATGAAACATCTGAAGAACTACGTGACGAACGTCGACCGGCTCGAACCTGACTATGTCGACTTCTTCAATGCGGGCCAGAAGCTGTACTTCTGGGCCATCGCGCTCAGCGCGCTCGTGTTTCTCCTGTCCGGCATTCCGATGTGGTTCCCCAGGACGTTCGGGCGCACGGCCGTCGGCATCGGTTACGTCCTGCACGATCTCGCCGCACTCGTGATGCTCGGCGGCTTCATCGTGCATCTGTACGAGGGGACCGCCGCGCAGCCCGGCACCTTCCGGTCGATGACCCGCGGAGCGGTCGAACGCCGATGGGCGTGGACCCATCATCCAGCCTGGTATCGACGTATGACCGGACGCGATCCGCGTGCCGATCACGATCGGGCCGCCGAGTCAGTCCGGCGATCGGAACCTGGGAGACGCTAGCGCCGTTTTCAGTGGCGTGTAGCTTGTTCGAATGCCTAGGCTGATCGCAAAGGCGGCCATGTCGAATTCTCCAGTCGCCCTGCGCTGATCACCGGACCAGAGCGAAGGCGATTTCCGACCGGCTGCTTGGATCGTGGCCGCCGCCGGCACCCGGCGTGAGCTCATTCCACACCAGCGCAAACCCGTGGCCCGCCGGGCGAATCGCCGGAATCAGCGACTCTGTCTTGTTGTCGGTCAGACGGCGCGGCGCTTCCAGCGCCCGGCCGTCCGTCCCGAACGTCTCGAAATAGATCTCGTGCTGACCCACGGTGTTGTCACACCACGCTAGACCGACCCGCTGCTGGTTCCACGCCAGGTAGGCGCCGATCGACTCGCCAGGCGTGTCGGTCACCCGCACGGCTCGCCTCTCCAGGCCTTCCTTCATCTGCGCCATCGGTGCGACGAAGAGATACACCTCTTTATTGCCATCGCGTTCGTCGAACCACGTGAGCGCCGCGCGATCTGCGCCGAAGCCCAGATCCGGATACTTCGACGGCTTGCCATCGTCTTCCGTCAGCCGAATGCTGCCGCTCGCGGCGTGATCAACATGCGCGAGAAACAGCTCGTCGGCAACGGTTCCAACCGTTGCATCGAAAGCGACCCACGCCATGCCGCGATCGTCGATCGCCGCATTGAGATTCCACGTCGTGCGCCCGGCCGGCGCAACGCGCTGCGGCGACGCACGCGGGCGGCCTTCCAGATCGAACCATTGGGCCCACACGTCCGGGCTTCGATCGCCGTCGTACTCGAGCCATGCACAAAATATTTCGCGGTCGGTTGTGCGAACAACCGGATTGCGTCCGAACCGGCCTGGGGCCGATAGCGTCCTCAGCCACAAGCGACGGCCTTCTCGCGTCCAGCCGCCCAGCATCGCTCGAGAGGTGCCCGTCGATCCGCGCTCGTACCAGGCGACGACGAGGTTCTGTCCGAGTGCCGCGATGTCCGCTTCGTACGCCGCACTCCTGCCGTTCGTCAAACGACGTTCGGCACCAGTAGGGCGCCCGTCGGCGTCGAGGAGACGCATGTAAATCTCGGGGTGTCCATCGCGTGTGTCGTACCAGGCCGCGGCAAAGCCATGGCCGGATGCGGTCAGGCTGGCTTCGAAGGCGCCGAAATGACTCTGGGAAATCAGATGCGGTTGATCGGCAACGGCCGCGGCACCGATCACAAACGCCGCGACGAGGGCCCAACCGCGCACGACGTCAGGAGCGACGGCGATGGCGGGCCCGCCAGACGATGAGCAGCGCGAGCGTCGGCAGCATGGCTGCCAGCGCCACCCATTGACCGGTGACAGCAACGGAACGCGCTCGTTGAGG
>Ga0114129_10010082_pt1 | contig 13469 bp, 13 predicted proteins | sample RhiMetdeltSRZDD1_FD_80071 | JGI IMG/M metagenome (GOLD analysis project Ga0114129, IMG submission 80071) | Populus rhizosphere microbial communities from Tennessee, USA - Rhizosphere MetaG P. deltoides SRZDD1 (version 2) (version 2) | ecosystem: Host-associated > Plants > Roots > Rhizosphere >...
AATCCCAAGCATGTCTGCTTCACCGGCAAAGGCGGCCGCCTGGAGTCCGGCGAGCCGGTCGTCGGAGCGGTGGTGATTGCGCCGGAAGGACAGGAGAAAAAGGTTCTACGTGTCACGGTGCCGCTCGGCGTGTCGCTGCCGCCGGGAACACGCGTCATCATCGATGAGGGCCAGCCCATGGCCGGCCCATACGTAATGTGCGTGCCTGGAGGTTGCATGGCCGACTACGAGGCCAGCGATGATTTGATCGGCGCGATGAAGAAGGGCCAAACCATGCATGTGCAGGGTATCAACGAAGCTGGCCAGCCCATCAGCATTCCACTGCCGCTTGCCGAGTTCGCCAAGGCATTCGACGGACCACCGAGCGATCCCAAGACCGTTGTGGAGCAGCAGAAGCAGTTGCAGGAACAACTGCAGAAGCGTGCTGAGGAAGCGCGCAAGAAGCTTGAGGGTGCGCAGACAGCACCGCCGCGCTAAATCCGTGAGCGGGAATGGTCGATGGGACGCGGTGCCGCAGTTGAAATACGAGCGCGTATTGAAAAAAATAAATCACTAGTTCAGCAGTGAATTGCGCGGCCGGTAGCTCCCTTTCTCGTCCTGCTCGAACACTTCCGCAACTTGCGGATGCCGTACCGGCTCGCCTGATGTGTCGGCCAAGAGGTTCTGCTCGGAGACATACGCGATGTATTCGCTTTCCGCATTCTCCGCGAACAGGTGATAAAATGGTTGATCCTTGTGCGGGCGAACCTCTGCCGGAATCGACTGGTACCATTCCTCCGTGTTGTTGAACTCTGGATCGATGTCGAACACGACACCGCGAAACGGAAAGAGTCGGTGGCGGACCACCTGGCCAATCTTGAACTTCGCGTTGCGCGTCTTGCCCATGCTCAGACCGACATAATCCAGGATCGCGGACGATACTAGAGGGTCAAAGGCTGTAGCGCGCAGCCACCTCCGGGTCCTTGGCCGCCACCAGCCGGGCAAGATCGACCACCACCTTGGCCTGCTTCCAGGTCGCGTCGTCCTGCATCTTGCCGTCGATCATGACGGCACCGGTGCCGTCGGGCATGGCGTCGATGATTTTCTTGGCGAACGCCACCTCCGCCGGATCGGGCGAGAACACGCGCTTGGCGATCGGAACTTGGCTCGGATGCAGGGTCCAGGCGCCGGCGCAGCCCATGAGGAACGCATTGCGGAATTGCGCCTCGCAGGCTGGCGGATCGGAGAAGTCCCCGAATGGACCATAGAACGCCTTGATGCCCGCTGCTGCGCAGGCGTCCACCATCTTCGCGATGGTGTAATGCCACAGATCCTGCTGGAATTTTTCGCGCCCCTCGGCACCACTGGCGTCTGCGATCACAACGTAATCCGGGTGCCCCCCGCCGACGCGGGTCGTCTTCATCGCGCGGGAGGCGGCGAGGTCGGCTGGGCCTAAACTGATGCCATGCATCCGCGGAGATGCGGTCGCGATGTCGGCCACGTTGTTGACAGCCTCGGCGGTCTCCAGGATCGCATGGATCAGGATTGGTTTGCTGACCGCGTATTTTGCTTCCAACTGGGCGAGGAGTTGGTCGAGGTAATGGATATCCCAGGGTCCTTCCACCTTGGGGAGCATGACCACATCGAGCTTCGATCCGACTGCGGCGACGATCTCGACCATGTCATCGAGGATCCATGGCGAGTTGAGCGCGTTGACGCGCGTCCATAGACCGGTCGTGCCGAAGTCGCTCCCCCTGGCCATTGCGATAAAGCCGGCGCGCGCTGCCGTCTTGGCGTCGGCGGGAATTGCGTCTTCCAGGTTGCCGAGCACGACGTCCACCTGCGCGATCAGCTCAGGGACTTTTGCGCGCACCTTCTCGATATGGGGTGGCACGAAGTGGATCATCCGTTCCAGCTTGACCGGAAGCTCGCGCAGCGGGGCCGGCGCACCGATCGCGAGCGGTTTGAAGAAGTTACGGGGGAGCTTCATGTCAGTCCCAATTTCCTGTTCCCCGGCACGGCATCGGCTCGCCTACGGTACGGGGAACGGCTGCGCTTGGCCAAGCTGCTTTTGCGGGCAGGGGTAGAAAGATTGACCAACGCCAGGTCAGCCGGTAGGCAGCCCGCATGCTCGAAGTCATCAATCTGGCTTTGCCGTTTTTCGGCTTGATTTTTCTTGGGCTTGCCTGCGGAAAATTCAAGGCGATTCCGGATAGCGGACTCGCCTGGATGGACTTCTTCATTCTTTATGTGGCTTTGCCGGCTCTGTTCTATCGGATCGTCGCACGGACCCCGCTGGAGCAACTTGCCAATCCACGCTTCATCGTCGGTACGATGCTCGCGACATTTTGCGCGTTCGCGGTGTCGTTTGCGATCGGGATGGGCATCCGGCGCGGCCAGATGGCGGAATCGACGATCGCAGGACTTGCTGGCGGTTACGGCAATATCGGCTACATGGGGCCGGGCCTCGCTTTGGCCACGCTCGGAACGGAGGCCACCGCGCCGGTCGCCCTCATCTTCTGTTTCGACAACATCCTGTTGTTCTCACTTGTACCGTTTCTGATGACGCTTGCAGGGAGGGAGAAAAGGAGCTTCGCGGCGGACCTTGTCGACGTGGTCAAGCGGGTCACGCTGCATCCGCTGATGTTGGCAACCATGCTCGGCGTGCTCTCGGCCGCGCTGCACTACGAGCCTCCCGTAGCGCTCGATCGTCTGATGCAGTTCTTGCAAAATGCGGCGGCGCCCACGGCCCTGTTCACGCTCGGCGTCACGGTCGCGCTGCGTCCGCTCGACAAGATGCCGTGGGATGTGCCGCTCGCGATCTCCGTGAAGCTCATCGTTCATCCGGTTCTGGCGTTCATGCTGCTGTCGCTGCTCGGGCCGTTCACCGATGTCTGGATCTATACCGCGGTGTTGATGGCGGCGTTGCCGCCTGCGCTCAACGTGTTCGTTTTCGCGCGGCAGTACGATGTCTGGGTCGAGCAGGCGTCGAGCTCGGTCCTGTTTGGGACCCTCATCTCGGTAGCGACGTTGACGACGGTCATGTGGCTGGTGAAGACGCACCAGCTGCCGGCAGGGCTTTTTCGGTGAGATGCTCCTGCGGAATCGCTTGCCGGCGAACATGCCGCCGAGCAGCGTCTCCGCGCCGCGGAGATCGCGACATGGGGGCAAGCTTTGAGTTGCCGCGCATGTCTGTCAGGCGGCGCTAAAGCGCTTCCCCACGCATGAGGCGCGGCAGGGATGCCGAAGACGTAACGCCTTCGCGCATGATCGCCCGACGCAATGGCCCGACCCGCTCCAATAAAAAAAGCCCAAATCCGCGCGCGCCTTGCAATGGCAGGAAATCCGAAAGGAGACTGCGGTTGAGAACATCGACTGCGAGCGCGCGGCTGATCACATCGGCGCGGCGCATATGTTCATATTGGTCGGCCACATCACCGACGTCGCCGCCGCCGCGACGGATGGCAACAATCAGCTCGCTGATCGTGGCGGCGTCGCGCAGTCCGAGGTTGAGGCCCTGCGCGCCGATCGGGGGAATGACATGGGCCGCCTCGCCGACCAGTACCACGCGCCCAGCGCCCAGACGCGATGCAGTCTCGACCGCCAGCGGGAAGACCCCGCGGCCGGGCTCGACCACGATCTTGCCTAGGATCGAATGCGAGCGGCGTTCGATCTCGGCCGCCATCTCTGGGTCCGAGAGTGCGGAGAGGCGAGGGGCTTGAGCGGGATCAACGACGAACACCAAGCTCGATCGTCGCCCCGGGAGCGGCACCAGCGTGAACGGGCCTGTCTCGGTGTGAAGCTCGGTTGAGGCGTCGTGATGGGGACGGCTATGGCCGAGGTTGAAGGTGAGCGCGGTCTGTCGGTAGGTTCGGCGGTCGATCGAGATGCCGGCGGCGACGCGGCACAACGAACGGCGGCCGTCAGCGCCAATCGCGAGGCGCGCCGATATCGTGGTCCCGTTGCACCTTATGATCACCGCCTCACGATCGATTTCGACCCCGGTGGCTTCGCCTTCGCTGTGCGTCAGCGTCGCCAGCGCATCTGCGCGTGCCGCGAGCGCGGCGACAAGGAACCGATTCTCGATGTTGTAGCCGAAGGCGTCGAGCCCGATCTCGGCCGCCGCGAATCGGACCTCGGGCGCCCGCAGGAGCCGCGCCGTGTCATCGATGATCCGCAGGACCCGCAGCGGTGCCGCATGCTCCCGGCAACCGTCCCAGACGCCGAGTGCGTCGAGCGCGGTCACCGAACTGGCGAGCAGCGCAGTGGTGCGGTGATCCGCCGCAGAGTGGCTCTTGGCGATCAGCGTTGTTTCGACGCCAGCCGACGCAAGCGCGATCGCCGCTGTCAGGCCCGCAGGACCTGCGCCGACGATGGCCACTTCGGTGGTCACATTTCTCATCTGCCTCTCAGGGCGCCCGGGACGATGTCGTGTCCGTAGTTACCCGATGATCGCCGGCGTGGCCATGACAACGCAGCAGGGGATCGTATGATGGAATGCGCCGGTCATGCGGGCGCGGGACGGGCCCGCCGGAAGGCCCGCATCAGATCTGAGGATGTCTTGCCGCCTTTCATCCATGCCCGCGCGTTTGCGGTACACATCTTTACCGCCACCGGCGCGGCGCTTGCACTCATCGCTCTGGTCTATGCAGTGCAGGGCCAATGGCCGGCCATGTTCCTTTGCTTCGGGATCGCGCTTGTCGTCGACGGCGTCGATGGAACGATCGCGCGTCGGCTCGAGGTCGCCAAGTTGCTTCCGCGCTGGTCCGGGGACGTGCTGGACCTTGTGGTCGATTTCGTCACCTATGTATTCGTTCCAGCCTACGCGATTGTAGCCGGCGGGTTGCTGCCGCGACCGCTCGCGCTTCCCGCCGGGGTTGTCATTGTGCTCACCGGCGCGCTCTATTTCGCCGACCGGGATATGAAGACTGCGGACAACTATTTTCGCGGCTTTCCGGCGCTGTGGAACGCGGCCGCATTTTACCTTTTCCTGCTGAAGCCCCCGCCACTGCTCGCGGCGGCGGCCATCGTCCTCCTTGCAGGGCTGACCTTCGTCCCATTCAAGTTCCTTCATCCCATGCGGGTCGCGCGGATGCGGGCGGTCAACATCGCGGCCGTGATGCTGTGGGCTGTCCTCGCCTTGATCGCCATTTGGCGCGATCTCGATCCCGGACCATGGGTCACAGGCAGCTTGGTGGTGATTGGCCTATATTTCCTCGCCGTGGGGCTCACCGAGAAGCGCTAGATGAACGTCATACCTTTGTTGACCGACCCGAATGCCTGGGCCGCGCTCGTCACGTTGACCGTGCTCGAAATCGTACTCGGCATCGACAATCTCGTCTTCATCTCCGTCCTGACCACTCGCCTCGATCCCGAGAAGGCACGGCGCGCCCGTCAGATCGGTCTCTCGCTTGCGTTCATTTTCCGCGTGATCATGCTCGCCGGCCTCACCTGGCTGATGGGCCTGACCGCGCCGGTTGTAACTCTCTTCGGGATGGCAATTTCCTGGCGAGATATCATCCTGATCGGTGGCGGCCTTTTTCTCATCGCCAAGGCGACGCATGAGATTCACGCCGAGGTCGAGGCGCGCGAAGGCGATGCGGATACGCCCTCCACCAAGGAGGCCTTCACCTGGATTGTCGTCCAGTTGGTGGCAGTCGATCTCGTATTCTCGCTCGATTCAATCATCACGGCGATCGGGATGGCGGAAGACCTGGAGGTGATGATTGCCGCCGTCGTCATCGCCATGATCGTCATGTACGCGGCGGCTGGACCGGTGGGGGCCTTCATCGCGGCCCACCCTACGACGAAGATGCTGGCGCTCGCCTTCCTTGTGCTGATCGGGGTTGCGCTGGTCGCCGATGGTTTCGAATTCCATATCCCACGTGGCTACATATATTTCGCCATGGCATTCGCCGCCGGGGTCGAAGCCTTCAATGTCATGGCTCAACGCAATCGCAGGCGGCGTCGGTCTTCCGCCTGACGGCTTGATCCACGGCCTCCGCTGAGAGACATTGCGGCCGCCGGCCGGTTCGCGGCGCGTGCAAGGCGGAAACAAGGAGTGACAACAATGGTCGCAGCGGTGCGGGTACACAAGACGGGTGGTCCGGAAGTGCTGACCTACGAGGACATCGAAGTGCCGGCGCCGGGTCCCGGGCAGATCAAGATCAAGAACCATGCCTGCGGCGTGAACTTCATCGACACCTATTTCCGCATGGGCATGTATCCGTCCCCGGTCGGAATGCCGTTCGTGTCCGGCAACGAGGGAGCCGGCGAAGTGATCGCGGTCGGGCCCGGCGTGTCCGACATCAAGGTGGGCGACCGCGTGGGCTACACGTCGGCCCTCGGGGCCTATGCAGCGGAACGGTTGCTGCCGGCCGACCGGGCAGTGAAGCTCCCGGACAGGATCAGCTATGAACAGGCCGCCGCCATGATGCTCAAGGGCATGACGGTGCAGTATTTGCTGCGGCGGACCTACAAGGTGCAAAAGGGCGACAATGTGCTCATCCATGCCGCGGCCGGCGGCGTCGGCCTGATTGCCTGTCAATGGGCGAACCATCTCGGCGCCAATGTGATCGGTACCGTCGGCTCGAAGGAGAAGGCCGAACTTGCCAAAAAGAACGGCGCGCACCACACGATACTGTATCGCGACGAGGATTTCGTGGCCAAGGTAAAGGAGATTACAGGCGGCAAGCTGTGCGAGGTCGTCTATGACGGCGTCGGCAAAGAGACCTTCCCGGCCTCCCTCGACTGCATCAAGCCGCTCGGCATGTTCGTAAGCTTCGGCTCGGCGTCCGGACCCATCGAGGCCTTCAACATCAACATTCTGCAGACCAAAGGTTCATTATTCGCGACCCGTCCAACACTCAACACCTATGTCGCCAAGCGCGAGGACTTGCTCAAGACCGCCAACGATCTGTTCGACGTGGTGGCAAGCGGCGCGGTCAAGATCCCGGTCAACCAGAAATATGCCCTGAAGGACGCGCAGAAGGCGCACCGCGACCTGGAAGGCCGCGGTACCACGGGATCGACCATTCTGCTGCCTTGAACCGGTCCGCACCGAGCGTGCGCGCAACGGCTGTTGCGGCGACTCTGCTCTCCGCCGCAAGCACCTGGGACACGCCCGATGCTTGGGCGGGCGATGTCACCGATGCGGAGGTGGCTGCGATCACGCGCAAGCATTGCGTCATGTGTCACGCGCACAAGCCGTCGCATCCGAGCTTCGATGCGCCGCCGAAGCAGGTCGTGCTGGAAACGATCGAGGAATTTAGGGCATGGGCCCCTAAAATCCTGGAGCAGGTTGTTTTGGATCGGAATATGCCGATCGGCGACGATACCGGCATGACCGAGGAGGAGCGGGCGTTGTTGGCGCGGTGGATAGGGGCGCTGAAGTAAGACTCGCCTTGCGGATTGCGAGGGGAGCCGCCGCAATCCGCCACCGCGCAAGCAGGGATGAATGTGCGCGGGGTGCTTTTGACATCGAAGCCCCCTCGACATGGTCTGCGAGCAAAGCCGAGCGTTGACAGAGCCAAACGATCACATCAGCGCGGCAAGCTGCGCGAAGACCGGATGATCGCCGGCGCCAGGCGCGAGACGTGGAAGCCCCACCACGTCGATCGAATTCGCAAATCGCCGGACTGTTGCGACGGTCTCCTCGAGCGAGGCCGCGCTGCCCGCGCTTTCGCTCACGACCACCGCCGCGACATCGAGGTTGCGCCGAACCAGCACTTCGAGCGACGTCAAGGTATGGCTCATGGTGCCGACATAAGTCCCCGCCACGAGGATGATGGGGATACGGAGAACCGACATCCAGTCGAGCACGGTGCGGCGGTCGTCCAGCGGCACCATGATGCCGCCGATCCCCTCGATCAAAAGGGTGGTACCGCGCCCTGCCATGGAACGACGGCAAAACTCGATCACCTCGTGGAACGCAATGGCGCGCCCCTCCTGGCCCGCCGCCATGTGCGGGGACAGGGGTGCCCTGAACCGCCACGGCGAGATATGCTCGACTTCCGCCAACGTGACCGGACGCCCAAGCGCCGAGAGCAGCGCCGCCGGATCGCTCTCCTTCAAGGCGTCAGGATCAAATCCGCTGACGACCGGCTTGACCGCCGCAACCGGCCGACCGGTCGCTTGCATGTGCCGGATCAATCCCGTGGTGACAAAGGTCTTGCCGATATCGGTGCCGGTCGCGGTGATGAAGAAGGCCGTCATCGCATTGCGTTTGCGCTGGCCGCCGCACGGGCTAGGATGCGCGTGCGGACGAGTTCGGCAAGTCGCTCGATTTCGTCGTCGGGATGTTGCGCGGTAAAGGTCAGACGCAGGCGCGCGGTCCCGGCCGGGACGGTGGGCGGCCTGATGGCCACGACGAGGAAACCCTCCTCTGCCAGCATCCGCGAGGCTTCCAATGCCGTTTCGGCCGCTCCGAGCACGACCGGGACGATCGGACTCGCCGGTTCCGGGAGACCGGCCGTGCGCGCAAACGTCCGCGCCTTGGTCAGCGGACGCGCGGCATAGCCTGGGTCGCGCGCGATCAGGTCGAGCGCCGCGATGGCGGCAGCGGCCATCGGCGGCGGAAGTCCGGTCGAATAGATCGCGGTGCGCGCGCGGTTGCGTATGAGTTCCACGACCGCGGCGGAGGCGCAGACGTAGCCGCCATAGGCGCCGAGGGCCTTGGACAGCGTTCCCATCTGCAGCGGGACATCGGCAGGGGCGGCTTGGACGAAATTCGAGCCCCGCCCGCCGCCTACGACGCCGAGACCATGGGCATCGTCGGACATGAGCCACGCGTCATGGCGTTGTGCCAGCGCGGCGAGGCCGTGCAAAGGCGCGATATCCCCGTCCATGGAGAAGACGCCGTCGGTCGCGATGAGGGCGCGGTGATGTCGTCCCCGCAACTCCGCCAGCAGCACCCCCACATGCCCCACGTCGGCGTGGCGGAAAGGAACAACTGCCGCGCGCGAGAGCCGCGCTCCGGCCCATAGACAGGCATGGGACAATTCGTCAATGAGAATGAGATCACCCGGGCCGACAAGCGCCGGGATGATGCCGACATTGGCGAGATACCCCGAACCAAAGACGCAGGATGCCGCCGTGTCCTTCAATCGCGCCAGGCGCGTTTCGAGCTCGCCCAGCAGAGGATGATTGCCGGTCACGAGACGCGAAGCGCCGGCGCCCACGCCATAGACCCGCAATGCTTCAATGGCGGCGGCCTGAACTACTGGGTGATGGGTCAGATTGAGGTAATCGTTGCACGAGAACGACAGCAGCCGGCGGCCGTCGCGGAGCAGCCAAATCCCCGTCACGCGGGTGGTGTCGACGAGCGTGCGGCGTAGACTGCTGACCTCGAGTTCCCCGAGCTTGGCGGTGGCGAATTCATCGAGTGAACGCATCCTCGCATCGGCCTTGCGTCGGTTGGCGCAGGGCAGAATGGCGGCAATGACCGTCGAATGGAAGCACTGAATGTCTGGCAGGAAATCCGGCGCACCGGCAGGCGAGGTGCCCGCATGGTACCGGGCCGGGCTTGCCCATATCTGGTTGCCCTATGCGCAGATGAAGGTGGCTCGCCCCCCGCTCCCGGTGCTCCGCACCCAAGGGTGCCGCATCGTGCTCGCCGACGGGCGCGAGCTCATCGATGGGATCGCATCCTGGTGGACGGCCTGCCATGGCTATAACCATCCCCACATCCGGGAGGCCGTCGAGCGCCAGCTCGCGCTGATGCCGCACGTCATGTTGGGAGGGCTCGTCCACGAGCAAGCGTTGACACTGGCTCGGCGGCTGGCGGCGCGCATGCCGGGTGACCTGAGCCGCGTGTTCTTCTCCGATTCCGGCTCGGTTGCCGTTGAGGTCGCGATGAAGATGGCCGTGCAGTTCTGGCTGAACCAGGGTGTGCACACGCGAACGCGGTTTCTGGCCTTCAGCGGGGCCTACCACGGCGATACGACCGGCGCCATGGCGGTAGGCGACCTGGACGCGGGCATCCATGAGATGTTCGCCGGGCTTCTGCCGGGGCACTACGTCATCGATCTGCCTCGGGATGAGGAGAGCGCCGCGGCTTTTGCACGCTTTCTCGACCATCATGCCCACGAACTTGCCGGGATTATCGTCGAGCCGCTGGTGCAAGGGGCGGGCGGCATGCGTTTTCACGACGTATTTGTGCTGCAGCGCCTGCGCGAGGCTGCCGACCGTTACCACTTGCTGCTGATCTTCGATGAGATCTTCACGGGCTTCGGCCGCACCGGAACTCTGTTCGCCAGCGAAGCGGCCGACATCGTGCCGGATATCGTCACGCTCTCGAAAGCCTTGACCGGGGGTACGTTGCCGCTCGCCGCCACGGTTGCGCGCACCGGGATATTCGAGGGATTTTGGTCCGACAACCCCATGCATGCGTTGATGCATGGACCGACCTTTATGGCCAATCCCCTTGCCTGCGCCGCGGCCAACGCTTCCCTCGATCTGTTCGAAGACGAACCGCGGCTGCAGCAGGTTGCGGGCATTGCGGGCGCCCTGGAGCGCGGTCTGGCGGAGTGCCGGGACCTGCCCGCGGTCAGGGATGTGCGCGTGAAAGGCGCGATCGGAGTGGTCGAGCTTGAGCGCATCGGCGACCTCGACGGTTTGCGCGCCCGGTTCGTGGAGGAGGGGGTTTTCGTGCGCCCATTCGGGTCGATCGTCTATCTTACCCCCGCCTTCACGATCAGCGAGGAGGATCTCGCACGTCTGATCAGCGCGGTGACCAAGGTTGTGAGCGCGCTCTGACCGATCGGAGGATCATCGATTGGCGACAGCGGCCGGGCACGAGATGCTTGGCGGCTAATAGCCCACGGCCGTCCCGTACAGGTCGTACTCATCCGCGCGCTCGATTCGCACCGTAGCGATTTCGCCCAGCCGCAGCGGACGGCGACTCGTCACATAGACGGCCCCGTCGATCTCCGGTGCGTCGCCGCGACTGCGGCCTTTGGCCACCGCCGCGCCGGCGACCTGGTCCAGGATTCTGCCGTCGCGCGTGTCGACGTCGTCGATGATCACCTGCTGGCGGGTACCCACCTTGCGCTTGAGACGCCGCCTTGAAATCGCCTGTTGGCGCTGCATGAAGCGATCCCAGCGCTCCTGCTTCACCCCGTCAGGAACCGCCGGAGCAAGGTCGTTCGCAATGGCGCCTTTCACCGGCTCGTAGCGGAAGCAGCCGACGCGATCGAGCTGCGCTTGCTCGAGCCAGTCCAGCAGGAACTGAAAATCCTCGTCGCTCTCGCCCGGAAAACCCACGATGAACGTGGATCGAATGGTGAGATCGGGACAGATTTCGCGCCAGCGCGCGATCCGCTCCAGCGTCTTTTCCTGCGCGGCCGGCCGTTTCATTCGCTGGAGCACGGAGGGCGCCGCGTGCTGGAACTGGATGTCGAGATAGGGCAGCACCTTGCCGTCGGCCATCAAACCGATGACCTCGTCCACGTGAGGGTAGGGGTAGACGTAATGCAGGCGTATCCAGGCACCGAGTTCGCCGAGCGCGCGCACGAGGTCGAGAAATTTTGACCGCACGTCGCGGCCTTTCCATTCGCTCGTCGCGTATTTGAGATCGATCCCATAGGCGGAGGTGTCTTGCGAGATGACGAGGAGTTCCTTCACCCCTGCGCTCACCAGCCGCTCGGCCTCGCGCAGCACGTCGGCGGCGGGCCGTGAAACGAGATCGCCGCGCAGTTTCGGAATGATGCAGAAGCTGCAGCGATTGTTGCAGCCCTCGGAAATCTTCAAATAGGCGTAGTGGCGCGGCGTGAGCTTGATCCCCTCCGGCGGCAGCAGATCGAGAAACGGGTCGTGCTGGGGCGGAACCGCGCGATGCACGGCCTCGACCACGCTCTCGTATTGCTGCGGCCCGGTAACGGCGAGCACGCCAGGGTGGTGCGCGATTATCTTCTCGGGCTCCGCGCCCATGCAACCGGTCACGATCACCTTGCCGTTTGCCTGCAGCGCCTTGCCGATGGCGGAAAGCGATTCTGCCTGCGCGCTGTCGAGGAAGCCGCAGGTGTTGACGACCGCGACGTCGGCACCCTCGTGCGCCCGGGTCAGCTCATAACCCTCCGCCCGCAGGCGGGTGATGATGCGCTCGCTGTCGACGAGAGCCTTTGGACAGCCAAGTGAGACGAAGCTTACCCTCGGCGCGCGCGCAGCATCGCGATTTTCCTTCTCCATGGGGGAGGGGCTACCCGACCGTGAGGGCGGGAGCAAGCGATCTGTTCTGGGCCCCGACAGCTTCAAGGCGTCCGCTCACACCAGTCCCATCTTGTGATGGCGAGCAGGGAACTATCTCGTTCACCGACCGTTCCGCGGCAGACAAGCACAGGAGGGCGGGGGGACACGCTGTTTTCAGATACGGGGATGCCACTCGGGTTCCGTCAAGCCGGCCTCGCCTTCGCGGGCGATCCAGATCGTAAAAAATGCACCGCGTTCAGCGCGCTACAGCAGCGACGCGAATGCGAGGGCGGTCGCATCCGCGGAAGGAATGCCGCGCGGCCTTCGCCAAGAGCTATCGCCAAGTTGTCAACGGGTTGGAAGGGCGGCCGAGGGGTCTAAGGCAGCGGTCTTGAAACTCGGTCACCCCCGTTGTGCATGACGAGACTAGTGGCCGTTGCGCGATTGCAGACATTACTCGCCGCAGGTCTCGTGGCATTTTGTCGCCCTCGGAGAACATCAGCGCAATCCGTGAAGCTCTTCATACAGAGAGCTTCTGGCTCTGCAGTAAGAGGGGCGCATCAAACTCTGACGGATGGAGAGACATCATGACGCTCCCATCACTTTGGAGCCCGCCAGTTGCGGCGGACGAAGACGAAACCAAATGGTCGTTCTTGCGTCAGTTGATCCTGGCCATCGCCGCGGAACGGCAGAAAAAGGCAGATGAAATCGTGCGGGACTATCAACAGCGGCAGGCCGAGCAGCAGGACCAGCCGTAAGCGTCGGCCCTCACGCTCGGAGTTATCAGAAGGCGTTCCGGACGCGGCCCTGAAATTCGGATTTGAGGCGCCATCGCCACGGACGAGCCCGCGTTGATCCGCGGCCGACGCGATCTGCAATTCGGTTCGACACGCGCCGGACGCTGCGTCGCTGCCGCTGACTGATCCGTCGCTGCAATCGACGGCGGCCGACAGCCGGGGGCGGGGCAGCCGCAGATTCGGATATGCCTCCCACCCTCGCGAAGCGGTCGCGGCCAGCTTGCCAGCGAGCCCCTGGGTGCTCGATCTCTACGGCCCCGTTCTGTCTGGATGCAGGAGGGCGCAGCGCGCCAAGTGGACGCGATGATCTCCGCTGCGCTAAAGGAGCGGACGAGGGGCGCCCGGTAGCAACATGGGAGCAACCGGAGTCTCCACCTCAATCGGCAGAAATAAGTTATTGAAAACATTGCAATTGGAAGGGTGGCCGAGCGGTTTAAGGCAGCGGTCTTGAAAACCGCCAGGGGGTTCACGCTCCCTCGTGGGTTCGAATCCCACCCCTTCCGCCAA
>Ga0114129_10010083_pt1 | contig 13469 bp, 13 predicted proteins | sample RhiMetdeltSRZDD1_FD_80071 | JGI IMG/M metagenome (GOLD analysis project Ga0114129, IMG submission 80071) | Populus rhizosphere microbial communities from Tennessee, USA - Rhizosphere MetaG P. deltoides SRZDD1 (version 2) (version 2) | ecosystem: Host-associated > Plants > Roots > Rhizosphere >...
AGTGCGACGACGGCAACGAGGCTGAGCAGAGTCGGGCGAAACATGCGCACGAGTATAACGGCCAGACGGGGGTTCACGACGGGGGTTCACGACGAGGGTTCATGACGAGGGTTCATGAATGACGAGGGTTCTGCTTTGCAAGCTACAAGCTACGACTGACTTGCAACTGAACCGGCGTCGTGAACCTTCGTCATGAACCCCCGTCGTGAACCCTCGTCATGAACCCTCGTCGTGAACCCCCGTCGGGCCGTTATACTCGTGCGCATGTTTCGCCCGACTCTGCTCAGCCTCGTTGCCGTCGTCGCACTTCAACAACCTCCGCCCGCGACGGAGGTGTATCTCGCGTCGCTCAAGGTGGAGAAGGACACCGTCACGCTGACGGCGCCGATCAACATTTCGAACAATCCCGGGTACGACAACCAGCCGTCGTTCACGCCCGACGGCGGGGCTGTGCTTTTCACGTCGGTGCGGGGCGACCGGAAACCGGATCCGGCGATCGGCGCGTCGATTGGCAGCGACATCTATCGCTACGACATCGCGGCCAAGCAGGTCGTGCAGGTCACCGACACGCCGGAGAGCGAGTACTCCCCGACGGTGACACCGGATGGGAAGCACATCTCGGTCATCCGCGTGGAGCCTGATGGCACGCAGCGTCTCTGGCAATTCACGATCGACGGCAAGCTTCCCGCGCTGGTGTTGAACGATGTGAAGCCGGTCGGCTATCACGCCTGGGCGGACGGGAACACGCTGGGCCTCTTCGTACTCGGTGAGCCTGCGACTTTTCAGGCCGCCGATGTGAGGACCGGCAAGGCGGAAGTGATTGCGAAGAACATCGGCCGATCGATTCAGCACATCCCAAAGGGGGGCATCAGCTACGTGCAGCGCGAGACGAAGGATGGCACGACCACCATGACAGTCATGGAGTGGCGGCCTGACTCGCGAACATCGGCGGCGCTCGTCGCGTTGCCGCAGGGCGCGCCCCAGGCCGATCTCGCGTGGACGCCGGACGGTTTGCTGCTGATGGCAAACGGCGGGAAACTATACGGCTGGCGGCGCGGGCAACCGGCGATGACGGTCGTCGCTGACCTCGAGGCCGCCGGGCTTCGCGGTGTGTCGCGCCTCGCGGTCAGCCCGCGTGGCGATCGGATCGCCATCGTCGCGCTGCCGTAGGGTCAGGGCCCCAAGAGCCAGCGGGCCGGCCGAGCTTGAGGGAACGGCGCTTGCACCCATTGTCCTGAAATTGGAGGTGAATACATGGGCTTGAGAGATACCTACGCTTATGCCATCCAGCAAGCTAAGGGGAAGTTCGATGGCAGCGCGGAAGAACGTGAAGGCAAGCTGTACTGGAAAGGAACGGTGAAATCCGAGCAGGAAGCCAACGAGATCTGGATGGCGATCAAGACCATCCCAACCTGGAAGAACGACATCGTGGCCGACATCAAGGTCGCGGGCGGCGGCGCGGCCGCGGCGGGCGCCACGGCCGGCGGTGGAGCGCGGACCTACACTGTGAAGGCTGGCGATACACTGGGCGCCATCGCCAAGGACCAGTTGGGCAGCGCCAACGCTTACATGAAGATCTTCGAGGCGAACAAAGATCAGCTGACCGATCCGGACAAGATAAAGCCGGGTCAGGTGCTCAGAATTCCCTGAGTTTCACTTTCCGGATTTTGCCGGACGGGCCAGGGCGAACGTGCCGACCGCGCGCGGTTTGAAATTCCAATCGCCGGTTAGTTTGCCGTCCTTGACCCGTCCCGTCATCGTCCCCTCGAGCCCGTCTGGGGCTTTGATAGAGATGACCCAGACGCCTTCCTGCTTCTTGACCTCGCGGACCTCCCAGTTTCCGTGGCCGGTCTCCAGCGCACCCGACACCTTGTCGTCCTTCGCTTTGAGATCCAGGGCAATCGGCATCGTGCCGATGTCGGCGTTCACGGTGCCGATCCAGCGTCCCGAGATTTCCTTGACGTCCGGAGTTGAGAGGGCGGCTGGAGTCTGTGCTGCCGCCATGGCCCATGGTCCGGAAACGCATGTCATGATGACGATGGCGGACGCAGTGATCAGGCGCATTGGTGTCTCCTGGATAGTGGTAATCAGAGGGTACGGAGCGCGTGGAGTGGATCGACTCGTGTGGCGCGTCGAGCCGGAATCCAACATGCGATGAACGCGGCTGCCGACAAGAGGACGGCTGCCAGCCCGAGAGTCGCGGGGTCCGCCGGGCTCACCTGGAATACGAGCGTCGCGAGCAACTGGCTCGCCCAAAGAGCACCGGCAAGTCCCACTGCCACGCCTGCGGCAATGGGAACGGCAGATTGCCTGAGCACGAGCGTCAGAACCGCGTCCGGCGTCGCCCCGAGCACCATCCGGACCCCGAATTCGCTCGTGCGCTGCGCGACGCCGCACGCGATGACGCCGTAGATGCCTACGGTCGCGAGGATGAGCGCGAGCAGCGCGAACGACGCCAGGAGTGTCGCGACGAATGCCGGTCCCGCGATTGATGCGCCGAGGCTGTCGGACATCGATCGAAGTCCTGCGATGGCCACCTGTGAATTCACGTCGCGCGTCAGCGCGGGAATCGCGCGGACGACTGCGCCGGTGTGCCGAGGATCGGTGCGAATCACGACATGCATGGAGGAAGGCAGCCATCCCGATAGCAGCAGACGCGCCTGCCGGTGAGTGACGTAGACCTCCGTGCCGACGGGAGCGGAGAGACCCGCGTGCTTGACGTCGCTGACTACTCCGACAACGGTGACCCACGGGTTGTCTGGAAGAACGGGTCTGAAGCGCTGTCCCAAAGGGTCCTTACCGGCCCAGAACTTCCGCGCCAGCGTCGCGTTGACGACGGCCACCGGTTCCGACCGTTCGGTATCCGTCGCGGCGAGGAGACGACCTATCAACAGCGTGATCCCCAGCGTCTGGAAGTAGTCGGGCGTCACGTGCTGGATGAAGTCGACCTGCGGCATGCCTTCATGCCCCTGAACCGGGACGCCCTCGATCAGAAACGTCGTGTTGTTGGCGCGCCGTTGTGGCAAGCGACCGCTCATAGCTGCGGTGTCGCGTACTCCGGGAAGGCCGCGTAACCGCTCGAGCAGGCGTTCGTAGACTGACCAGACATCGCTGTCGGCTGCGAATCGGCGTTCGGGAAGTGACAGCTGAAACGTGACGACATGCTCGGCGCGGATCCCTGGATCGACACGCGCGAGATTCCAGAAGCTCTTGAGCAGCACACCTGCGCCGGCGAGTAACGTCATCGCCAGGGCGACCTGAGTGGCCATGATGACGCGCTGAAGCGCGCGGCGATCGCGCGATCCTGACATCCCCCGGCTGTCTGCCTGGAGCCATGCGTGCGCACGTCTCGCATCCAGCCGGAGCAACGGAGCCAGTCCCGAGAGGACGCCCGACAACGCGGACACGACGATGGCAAAGGTAAGGACAACGAGATCGATGGGGTTGGCCTGTTGCTGTGGCAGCATCGGCGCGGAGGCGACCAGCGTGCGTGCGAGTACGAACGCCAGCGCGAGTCCGCAGACACAACCGACTGCGGCCAGGCTCAGGCCTTCGGCGAGCTGATCGATCAGGAGCCGGCGGCGGGAGGCGCCGAGCGCGACGCGGATCGCGAGCTGGTGCCGCGCGCCCTCGGCCCTGGCGATCAGCAGGTTGGCAACGTTCGCACACGCGAGCAGCAGAACGAATCCTACCGCCCCGAGCAGGATCATCATCGTCTTGCCGAGGTCGCCGACCGCGGCCTCGTGCAAAGGCGTGATCGTCAACGGATGAAAGCGAGGAGCGGGGGAGTGTAGTTCGCCGGAGTTGACGAGCCACTGCGAGACTGCCGCGTCAACGTCGGCACGCGCCTGATCGATCGATACGCCGGGCGCGAGGCGCGCGACCACGCGGAAGGTGTGATCGGCACGAGGACCGGGCGAGGCCGGGTTGAGGTCGAGCGGCAGCCACACATCGGTCTCGCTGCCGAGGAGGTCGAAGCCTCGCGGCATGATGCCCACGACCGTACGACCCTCGCCTCCGAGATCGATCCGGCGGCCGAGCACGTCCGGGTCCGCGCCGAACACACGCTCCCATACACCATGAGACAGGATGACGACCTGGCCGTTCAGGCCGCGCTGATCGTCAGCGGTGAAGGTCCGGCCGAGAGCGGCGGAGACGCCGAGCGCATTCATGAGGCCGGGCGTGGCCATGCCGACGCTGACGCGCCTCGGCTCCTGCCCGCCCAGGGCGTCGGTCTCGTATCTCACGCTCCCGACGTGCGACCACGATCGGGTGAAGCGCTGGAGTTCCATGACTTCAGGACCCGAGAGCCCCATACCTTTCAGTTGAAGGCTGCCGAACTCGGTCGTGACCGTCACCAGCGCTGCCGGGTCCGGATAGGGCAGCGGTTTCAGAACCGTGGCGTAGACGACCGAGAAGATTGCGGTATTGGCCCCGATGGCGATGGCCATCGTGGCGGCCGCCAGCGCGGACTCGGCGGGAGATCGGAGCAGGGCGCGTACGGTCTGCCGGAACACGTGCATCGGTGTGAGTGTTACATGTTGTAACAGTACAACTCAGACGGCGTCAACCGTGAAAAGGTTGCAGGAGCCTCCGGCCGGTTGCAAATGACCGGCGACGGGACGTACACTGCTAACGGTTACAGCGTGTAACAGGAGGAACATGGCGCGCGGCCGGCCGGCCCTGAGCGGCCTCGAACATCAGGTCATGCAGATAGTCTGGCGGAAGGGAACGGTGACGGCCGAAGAGGTGTGCGCGGCCCTCCCCGGGAGCCCGAAGAACGCGACCGTCCGGACCATCCTGCGGCGTCTCGAGCAGAAGCACTACGTCGGTCACCGGAGCGACGGGCGTGCGTATGTCTACGAGGCGCGCGTCGCACCGGAGCAGGCCGCCGCCGGCGCCGTGCGCCGTATCATCGATCGCTTCTGCGGCGGCTCGGTCGAAGCACTCCTGGTGGGACTCGTGGATGCGCAGGTCGTCGACCCCGGCGAACTGCAGGAGCTGTCCAGGCGTGTGGCCCGGGCCCGCCGCGCCAAGAACAAGCAAGGCGCCTCAGATGTCTGACGTTTCACACACGCTCGTGGGGCTCGCCAGCGATGCGGCCATCAAGCTGGCAGCGCTCGTGCTCGTTGCCGATCTCCTGACCCGCGGGCTCAACCGCTCCGCACCGGCACTGGCGAATCGATTGTGGCTAGTGGTCCTGTCTGCCGGTGTGCTCCTGCCCGTGATCGGGTGGCTGACGCAGGCGGCCGTACTGATCGAGCCGAGCGCAGGTGTGCTGAATCGTGTCCCAACGGGGCTCCGGACACCGTCGTCGACAGTGTTCGCCGCCGCAATGCTGGCCTCTGGCGCGCTCGTCTTCATGGTGCGCATCACGACGGGTCTGGCTGCGATTCGGCGCCTGGTCGCCTCGAGCGACGGAGTGTCACGCACCGAACAAGAGAGACTTCGCCGTATGGCGATCATGCAGAGCCTTCGTGCGGACAGGTGTCGCTTTGCGAGCAACCCGTCGCTCTCGGTGCCCGTGACCGTTGGCCACTGGCGGCCGTGGGTTCTGCTCCCGGCAGACTGGCGTACGTGGCCGGCCGCACGGCTGGCGGCGGTGATGGCGCACGAAGGTGCGCACGTCGATCGTGGGGATTATCTGGCAGGGATTGCGGCCGCCCTCGTCCGGGCTCTGTGGTGGTGGCACCCGGCCGCCTGGGTCGCCGTCTCCCGTCTTCAGCTGTCCGCGGAGCTGGCCTGTGACGCGCGCGCATCGGCCATCGAAAGCCGCGCCGACTACGCCGGCCACCTGCTCGATCTTGCTCAGGCCGCCGGCGGCCACCGCGTACGATTCGGCTGGACGCTCGGGGCGACATCTCGCCTGCGCGAACGGGTGGACGCTCTGCTCGACGAGCATCCGGCAGCACACCGGCTCGCCATCAGCGTGCGCGCCGCCATGGTGGCGATCGCCATCGTTCTTACGTGTGCGGCCGCCCCGATCCGCTTCACGTTGTCGCGAACAACCGATTTCGCACCAGGCTTCTCGTTCGACCACGACGCTCAGCACGACTCGATGCACGCGTCGCGTCACCATCACTGAACGATTCGCAATTCGTGGTCCGTAGTTCGTAGTCCGTAGCTCGTGGCTCGAAGAGCATCTCGGCCGGAAGGCGCATTCCGAGCGACGAACCACGGACTACGGACTACGGATCACGGATTGATCCAACCGATATCCCGCCTTTCGCACGGTGAGGATGTGGCGAGGGATCGCGGGGTTGTCTTCGAGTTTGCGGCGCAGCTCGGCGATGTGCGTATCGACCGTGCGAGTCAGTACGGCCGACGAGTGTCCCCACACTTCGTGCAGCAGGTCGAGCCGTGATACGACAGCCCCCCGCCTTCTGACGAGCGCCACCAGCAGATCGAACTCCATCGGCGTGAGCGCCACCGCTTCGCGGCGGCGGAACACTGTTCGTGTCGACGGATCGATTTCGATGTCGCCGAAGCGTTCACGCGGCCGGTGGGCGTCGCGTTCTGGCCGTGCAGTTCGCCGGAGCAGCGCCGCGACGCGTGCCATCAACTCGAGGATGCCAAACGGTTTCGTGACGTAGTCGTCCGCGCCTAGGCGGAAGCCGCGAACCTTGTCCGCTTCCTGACCGTGTGCGGTCAGGATCAGCACCGGCATGTCGAGGCCATCGTCGCGCAGGCTTTTCAGCACGCGATATCCGTCGAGACCTGGCAGCATGAGGTCGAGGATGATCAGGTCGGGCCGCGTCGCTCGAGCCTTCGCCAGCCCCGATGGTCCATCTGCAGCGACATCGACCTCGTAGCCTTCGATTTCGAGATTGTTGCGCAGGCCGTAAGCAAGGTCCGCGTTGTCCTCGACGACCAGGATCGCCATTACGCAGGCACTCGGGAGTGTGATCCCGCGGGTTCGGTCCCCACCGCGGCCAGCGCCGCCGCACCCGGCAATTCGACGATGAAGCGGGCACCGCCGGCGGGGGCATCTTCGACGCGCACGGTGCCGCCGTGGAGCGTCACCAAATCGTGGACCACGGCGAGGCCGATTCCTGTTCCGGCAACGGCTGACGTGGCAGCGGCCTCGAGCCTCGAGTACGGACGCCAGATGCGCTCGCGCGCGTCGGCTGGCACGCCGGGACCCTGATCGTCGACGGCGATGGCGCCGAAGGTGTCGCGCCGGTCGATGGAGACGGTGATGGTCTGGTCCGGCGCGCCATATTTCACGGCGTTGTCCAGAAGGTTCAACAGGATCTGGCGCAGGGCGCCGCCGTCGACCGGGACCTCGACGTCGTCGCGCACGACGAGCGTGACCTCCGAGCGCCCCGAGCGGGCCAGCGGAGCAAATGCTTCAATCAGCTCGCCCGCCAGTCTGGCCAGGCGCGTCGGCACGGGCGACAGGTGCTGCGTGCCACGCTCCGAGCGCGAGAAGTAGAGGACGTTTTCGACGAGGTGGGTCAGGCGGCGCGACTCCTGCTGAATGATTTCGAGAGAGCGGCGCCCTTCCGCTTCCGACCGGATCCGACCGAGCAGCAGCGTCTCGCTGAAAAGCCTGATCTGTGCGAGTGGCGTACGGAGCTCGTGCGACACGCTGGCCACGAAATCCCCACGGAGCCGGGTGAGGTCGTGCTCGCGTCGCAGTTGTTGAATCGCGACCGCAAGCAATCCTGCCGTCAACGCCAGCAAACCAAGCAGGAGCGGCACGCGGGAACGCGGCAACCCGCCGATGATGAGCTTCTGCGCAGCCTCGGGCCGGAGTGCAACTTGAAAACGCAGGCTCTCGTACGGCGCTTCGAGCGGGCCCTCGTTGCGAACCCAGTCCGCGGGTGCAGACGCGGAGAAGACCGGGGCGCCGTCGTGGCTGGCGATCGAGATATTCAGTAAGTCATTCTTCTTGCCGGCGAGCGTCGGCGGCAGCAACGGCGACTGCTTCGAGATCTCCAGAAACGCGGGTGCGAGCACCATCGGATCCGCAACGAAGCCGACGATCGACGTCGGTGCCCCGAAGCGATCGTGCGCATGACCGGCGGCAATCGCCGATGGCGCGCCGTCAAGACGACCGACCTCCAGAAGATGACCGCGATGCGACGGGGGGATCCGCCGGGCACCGGTCGTGGTTCCGAGAATCCACGCTCGTGCTTCCGGCCCGAGCGGTTCGCCGGTGGTCGTGAGCGCGCCGGTCCTGACGTCGATGTGGAAGAGCGTGCGGGCCGACAGGTCATCACACTTGCACCCGGGCCCGGTCGCCAGCTCGGCCGGGTGGGGCAGACGTCCCTGCGAGGCCCCGCAGCCAATCACCGACAACCATTTATCGAACCGTGAGGCGAGCTCCACCTTTGCCGCACGCGAGAGCTGCCAGCCTGCGAATGCCACGTAATCGAACTGCACACGCCGCGCGGCTTCCTCATGCGACCGGGCTGCCTGATGGGCTTGCCACGCGAGTGCCGCCGCAACCCCGAGCGTCAGCACCAGCAGCGACACGACGATCGTCAGGCGCGGCAGCCGGAAGTTCAGGCGGCTCAACATGAATGATCAGGATATACGGATATTGGAGAGCCATGGTCAAGCCGCCTCCATCTGTTCCTGACAGATTGCTGACATGCCGATGGCGCGGCGGGGTGCTGCGGCGCCCGAACCATGGGCTGGTATACTGAGGCCCGAGTTCGGTTCGTCTCGCATGCCTGATATTTCAAGGCGACCTCTTATTCTCCTGGTCGAAGACTACGACGACGCGCGGGAAATGTATCGGGATTACCTGGAGTACGCCGGGTTCCAGGTGGAGACCGCCCGCGACGGCCACGAGGCGCTGACCAAGGCCCGTGCATCGAACCCCGACCTCGTCCTGATGGATCTCTCCATGCCGGGCCTCGACGGATGGGAAGCCACGCGTCTTCTCAAAACCGACCCGGCGACGTCACACCTCACCGTTGTCGCGCTCAGCGCGCATGCGCTTGCCGCCGAAGGCGATCGCGCAAAACGGGCCGGCTGCGACGGGTTCATCGCCAAGCCCTGCCTCCCGCACGAACTGGTCGAGCAGATGGCAGCCTACCTGAGAGTGGAAACCGAACCCGCGCAGCGAAAGCGGCGCGCACGTGGCAGGCGGAGCTGAACAGTCGCGTGCTGCTCTTTGCCCTTGCCAGCCAACCGCCGTCCGCGAAAGGACCCCTCGTCCTTCTCGTCGAGGATCATGCCGACACGCGGCAGATGTACGCGGAGTACCTGCGAGGTAGCTTCGAAATCCTGGAAGCCGGTACCGGCGTCCAGGCCCTCGAGATGGCGCGCGCCCGACCCCCGGCCGTAGTCGTCACGGACCTTTCCCTGCCGGGCATGGATGGGTTCGAGCTGATCGCACACATGCGCAGCGATCCGGCTATTAGGGCCGTGCCGGTCGTGTGCCTCAGCGGGTATGGCGGCGAGGGGCACGAAGAGCGCGCTCGTGCGGCCGGGTGCGACCGCATCATCCAGAAGCCCTGTCTGCCCGATCGACTGGCGGATGCGATTGGTGAAGTGCTCGAGGGATCGAAACGGAGTCAGTCGTGAGCCAACCCACCATCCTCATCGTCGAAGACGACGCGGATACGCGGGACATGATCGGGCGTTTTCTCGAGCTGGAAGGATATGCCGTCGAGACTGCGGCGAATGGCCGTCAGGCGCTCGATCGTCTGGATGCCGGGGCCCGGGCCTGCGTGATCCTGCTCGATCTGATGATGCCGGTCATGGACGGATGGGAGTTCCGGCGCATTCAGGTGAGCCACTCGACCCTGTCGAAGATCCCGGTCATCGTGTTCTCGGCTGCCGGCCGCGACCGGATGTCGCAGATCGACGCGAACGAATATCTGTCGAAGCCGGTGGACCTCGACGAGCTTCTCGATCGGATCAGTCGCTACTGCCGGCCCTTGCCGCCGGCATAGCGCGGGCGGCGACGGAGGTCTTGCGCAAGCGCGCCAGCCGATCGGCGAGCTTTGCGGCTTGCCGTCCGTCGATGCCGTAAACATCATTCCTGAATTCGACGCCTTCCTTCGTCGCCGCCGCAGTCCAGTAACCGAGATAGACCGGAATCGGTGAAGCGAGCTTCACGTGGCGTTCTTCCGCGGCGTGCATGGCGTCTTCTATCGCCTCAGCCGACCATTCCGGCAAGTCTTTGAGGAGATACGCCGCCAGTTCCTGCGGCTTCTCCACACGGACGCAGCCATGGCTGAACGATCGCGCGACGCGCGCGAACAGCGAGTCGGCCGGCGTGTCGTGCAGGTACACGTTGAACTGATTCGGGAACATGAACTTCACCAGCCCAAGCGAGTTGCCGGTGCCCGGCCGCTGGCGGAACCGATAGAGATCGGGGTCGTCGAGATCGATACTCGTCGGATCGACGACGTTGCCGCGTGCGTCGATCACTTCCATGTTGTTCCGGTCGAGGAAGGCGGCGTCCTTCAGGATGCCGGGCAACGTCTCGTTCTTCGCGATCCCGGGAGGCACGTTCCAGTACGGACTGAAGACGAGATACGTCATCGTGTCGTTGAAAATCGGCGTCGGCGTGTCCTTGCGGCCGACGACGACGCGCATCTGGATGGGGACGTTGCCGTTGTCCCAGACCTCGAGGCTGAAGGCCGGGATGTTGACGAGGATGTGCCTGGCGCCCAGCTCACGCGGCAGCCACCGCCAGCGCTCGAGATTCAACTCGATCTGCCGAATGCGCTGTTCGAGCGGAACGTTCAGCTCGGCGATCACCGATCGGCCCACGACCCCATCGGGCTCCAGCCCGTGACGGCGCTGGAAGCGCTTCATCGCTTCCTGCAGGTCGTTGTCGTATACGGCCTGATTTGCTGCAGCACTCTCGGGATAGTCGCCCGATCCGGCGAGCCGTTTCGCGAGGAGAGCGACATGAGGCCCGCGCTGGCCTGGCTTGAGCTTCAAGGACAGGGGAACAGCCGGCCAGCCTCCAGCGGCCGCGCGCTTGCGATAGTCGGCCAGAGCATCCCGCAGCGCACGATAGTGTGTCGAGTCCGGCGTCAATGTCGTGAGCGACTGCTCGACGCGATTCTCGGCGAGTGCCTGCTCCAGAGTCGCGAGCGGGTCGAACTTCTCGGGGCGAATCTGCCAGGCGGGATCGGCATGCGCGAGATCCGCGACGCCGTCCGCGAGATCCGATGCGTACTTCATGTAGACGTAGGTCATCACCACATCGAGCCGGCCGGCCTCGACAGGCTCGAAGCCGTTCTTCGAGAGGAAGCCCTTCGAGGCTTCCTGATGACGGCCTTCGAGGAAACTTATGCCGTAGAGTTCAGGGTCGAGGCCTTCGCGATTGGCGGCGCGGACCGACGCGAGAAGCGCGTTCATCTGCGGGCGCGGCAACTCGTTCTCTATCCAGGCGAGCGAATGGTTGCGGCGCTCGTAGAAGGCGCGCGTGAGCTTCCACAGTCGCGTGCCTTCCGCGTCGGCGGTGACATAAGCTGGACGTGACTTGGATCCGAGCTCGGTTCTCAGGGACTCGCGCACCTTCGAATCACGATCGGCCTCGTCGCCGAGATGCAACTTGCCACACGCGCCGATGGCGATTGTCATCATCAGGGCGCCGCTTACGGTTGCGCTCTGGCTCAGCCTCACGTGACCTCCCACGGTCCAACTGAGCAAGGAGAATGCCGCGTCAAGGGGCGCGCAACGGCCTGCGGTGCCATGATTTACGGTCGGATGCCGGCCCGATCGGCTTGGAGTGTGAACTTGGCTACACAGCGGAAGAATGCGCGGAGTAAGAAGAAGGGGACAGATGAGGCACCGATCGAGGACGTCAACCTGTCGGCGGCGGGCCTTCTGTACGACATGGCAGCGCTGCAGCCGACCGAGCGCAGTCAGCTTGGCTACAAACGCGCTGCCCGCGCAATCGTGACGCTGCCAGTTGACGTCAGTGAGCTGGTGGCGTCGGGACGTCTGCAGGAGGTGCCGTTTGTGGGACCCTCGAGCGCACGGATCATCACGGAGCTTGTCCGAGAAGGCAAATCGGCATCAGTCGAAGCGGCGCTCGCCGCGTCGCGGAAGACATCGAAGGTAGAAGAAGGGCGGGCGCGGAGAAACCACTTCCTGAGCGCGCACGCGATGGAACGCGTGCATGCGGCGAGTCTGCCGGCGTCGATTGTCAGCAGGGCCAGCTACCGTGGCGACTTTCAGATGCATTCGACCTGGAGTGACGGTGCAGAGTCGATCGCGACGATGGCCGACGCCTGCATGGCCAGAGGCTGGTCGTGCATGGGCGTCACCGATCATTCACACGGCCTGGCGATCGCGAAAGGCATGAGCATGGAGTCGGCGATTCAGCAACAAGCCGAGATTGACAGGCTGAACGCCGGATACAAAGGGCGCTTCCGGATCTTCAAGGGTATCGAGGCGAACGTGCTCGCCGACGGCTCGCTCGATCTCTCAGTCGAGGAGCGGCGCCAATTCGAGTATGTGGTAGCAGCGCCGCATGCTGTCTTACGCCGCATGGACGATCAGACGTCCAGGATGCTGGCGGCCGTGAATGCTCCTGGTGTCGCGATGCTGGGCCATCCACGAGGTCGCGTGTATGGGGCACGCGGGGGAGTCGTCGCCGACTGGCCCCGGGTGTTCGCTGCCGCGGCCGCGAGACAGGTGGCGATCGAGATCGATGGCAACTGGCATCGCCAGGACATCGATTGGACCCTGGCCGAGCTCGCCCTCGACGCCGGATGCATTTTCGGGTTGGACAGCGATGGGCACTCGGTTGACGAGCTCAAGTTCACCGACTACGCCATCGCTCACGCCCGCCTCGCGCGCATTCCATCCACGCGCGTGATCAACTGCTGGACTGACCAGCAACTCGAAGCGTGGATGAGCGAAAGACACGGATAGTGGCGACAGCTACTTGTCACGAAGAGCTCTCTGCGATCCCTGCGTGAGCTCTTTGACAAGCCAAATCAGCAAGTCGCTTCAAACTTACCCCCGACGAGCCACCGCCGCCCGATAGTAGCGTGACGGCAGCGGATGACCGATCTGCGGTTCGATGAACTCGGAGGCGGCGATGACGGCGTTCAGGTCGACATGTGTTTCGATCCCGAGCCCATCGAGCATGTAGATCAGATCTTCGGTTGCGAGATTGCCCGTTGCCCCGGGCGCGTACGGGCAGCCACCGAGGCCGCCGGCGGACGAATCGAACGTGCTGATGCCGAGGTCGAGTGCCGCGAGGACGTTGGCGAGCGCGGTTCCACGCGTGTCGTGAAAGTGAAGCGCGATCTGCTCTCGAGCAATCTGGCCGGCGACGGCCTTCACGACATCCTCGACCTGCCGCGGGTGCGCGACGCCGATGGTGTCGCTGACCGCAACCTCGTAGGCACCCAACCCGAACAGCGCGCGTGACACCTCCGCCACGCGGGACGGAGGAACGGCACCTTCGAACGGGCAGCCGAATGACGTCGACACATACCCACGGACCCGGATGCCAAGTTCGGCGGCCCGGTCGCAGA
>Ga0114129_10010084_pt1 | contig 13469 bp, 11 predicted proteins | sample RhiMetdeltSRZDD1_FD_80071 | JGI IMG/M metagenome (GOLD analysis project Ga0114129, IMG submission 80071) | Populus rhizosphere microbial communities from Tennessee, USA - Rhizosphere MetaG P. deltoides SRZDD1 (version 2) (version 2) | ecosystem: Host-associated > Plants > Roots > Rhizosphere >...
ACGTCACCGACCATCAGGGCCACGGAACCTTCGTCTCCTCGCTGGCGGCCGGCTCCTCGACGAACGGCGAGGGCGTCGCCGGCTTCGGCGGCGACGCGAAGCTGCTCGACGTCCAGGCCGCCAGGGTCGATGGAACCATCACCGACGTCGACAGCGCGGCGGCGATCGTCTACGCCGTCGACCACGGCGCCGACATCATCAACATGAGCTACGGCGGCCCGACACCGTCGACAACGGAGCAGAATGCGATCGGCTACGCGGCGGGTCACGGCGTCCTCCTGGTCGCGGCCGCGGGGAACGACGGGGCGGGCACGAATCTCCCGATGTACCCCGCCGCGTTCCTCCAGCCGCTCCTCTCGAACGGCCAAGGCGGGGTCGGCCTGGCGGTTGCCTCGACCGACGTCTCCGGCTCGCCGTCGTACTTCTCGAACTGGGGCTCGTACATCTCGATCGCCGCCCCGGGGGAAAACGTTTTCGGGGCAATCTCGGCCGATGCGGGCCAGAGCGCGTGGCCGCGCACGGCCCTGCCGGGCTCGAGCGCCGGCCTCTACGGCTACGACAGCGGCACCTCGTTCGCGTCTCCCGAGGTCGCGGGCGCGGCGGCGCTCGTGTGGGCGGCGAATCCGGCTTTGAGTGCCACCGACGTCGCGGCGGTCCTCAAGGAAGCCGCGGCGGGCAACAACGGCGTCTGGCACTCGGATACGGGCTTCGGCCGTCTCGACGCGGCCGCGGCGGTCGCTCGGGCACAGGCGCTGCTCACTTCGCCGCCGTTCGTCACCCTGAGCGGGAAGCGGAAAGGCACGCACGTGGATCTCTCGTGGAGTGCTCCCAACGCGGCGTCGTACACGGTCTCCGTAAGCACCGACGGCGCGCATGCCCGAGTCCTGCAGGGCCCGACCACGGCGACCGGCGCGGGCTACGACCTGACGCCTGGGCACACCTACTCCTTCACGGTCTCGGTGCCGGATGGCTATGGGCTGCACCTGAGCTCGGCCCCCTACGTCGTCGGACTGCCACAGTCGAGCGCGACGCTGGCGCTGAAGGCGTCTCCGACCCGCGGCCGCTCACGGGTGCTCGTTCGCCTCTGGGCGTCGCTCGTTCCGGGCGACTCGACGACCGCGCGCGCCGGCCGAACCGTGCGCCTCGAGGCCTTCGACGGCAGCCGCTGGAAGCTCTTCGGACGGGCAGTGCAGACGAGCTCGACCGGGCTCGCCCGCTGGAACGTCCGCTTCCCGCGCGGCAGGTACGTCGTGAGAGCTCGTTTCGCCGGGACGATCGACCTCGCCGGTGCGACGAGCGGCGGCGTCTCGATCCGGGTTCGCTAGCCCTCGACGCGTTCGATCCGCGCGCCCAAAGACCTCAAGCGCTCGTCGATCCGCTCGTAGCCGCGGTCGATCTCGCCGACGTTGCCGATGGTCGAGGTGCCTTCGGCGCAGAGGCTCGCGATCAGCATCGCCATTCCGGCCCTGATGTCGGGACTGGCCATGCGCTGGCCGATCAGCTTCGCCGGGCCGGTGACGACCGCGCGGTGTGGATCGCAGAGGATGATCCTCGCCCCCATCGAGACGAGCTTGTCGACGAAGAACAGCCGGTTCTCGAACATCTTCTCGAAGATCAGGATCGTGCCCTGGGCCTGCGTCGCGACGGCAAGCGCGATCGACGTCAGGTCGGCGGGGAAGGCGGGCCACGGCCCGTCCTCGATCTTCGGAATCTGGCCGCCGAGGTCGTCCTGAACGACGAGCTCCTGCTCGGGCGGCACGCGGAGGGACGTGCCGTCGAGCTCCACCCGCACACCCAGCCGCTCCAAGGACGGCAGGATCGGCGCCAGGTCCTCGGGCACGACGTCGTCGATCGTCACGTCGCCCGCGGTGACTGCCGCAAGTCCGATGAAACTCGCGACCTCGACGTGCTCGCAGGCGATCCGCCATTCACCGCCGCGAAGGCGCTGGACGCCGCGGACGGTGAGGACGTTCGAGCCGATCCCGTCGATCTCCGCACCGAGCGAACGTAGGAAGCGGCAGAGGTCCTGGACGTGCGGCTCGCAGGCCGCGTTGCCGATCACCGTCTCCCCGGCCGCGAGCGAAGCCGCCATCACGGCGTTCTCGGTTGCCATCACGCTCGCCTCGTCGAGGAAGATCCGCTTCCCGACGAGACCGCTCGTGTGCATCTCGTAGCGGCCGTTCAGGTCGATGTGCGCCCCCAGCTCCGTGAGCGCGTGAATGTGCGGGTCGAGGCGCCGCCGACCGATCACGTCGCCGCCGGGAGGCGGCACTGCGGCCCGGCCCCAGCGCGCGAGGAGCGGCCCCGCGAGCAGGAAGGAGGCGCGGATGCGGCTCGCCAGCTCCTCGTCGACCTCGGTCGTGATCAGGTCGGTCGAGTGCACGCGCACCTCGTTCTTCCCCGCCCACTCGATGTCGCCGCCGAGCTGCGCCAACAGCTCGACCATCGTCTCCACATCGCGGATCCGCGGGACGTTCGTCAGCGTCACCGGCTCATCGGTGAGCAGGCACGCGGCGAGGATCGGTAGCGCCCCGTTCTTGTTCCCGGCCGCCGTAATGCGGCCGTTCAAGGGTTGGGAGCCCTCGATGACGAACGTTTCCATGAGCGCGTCGGCGACGGTGGTCGTCGGCATCGGCGCGGCTATCGTACTGACCCGTGCGGCCGACACGCGATCAGGCCTGGGAGACGCTGACGAAGTACACGCAGAGCGAGGCGCTGCGGCGCCACGCGCTCGCGGTCGAGGCGGCTGTCGGCGCTTACGCGCAGAAGTTCGGCGAGGACGAGGAGCTCTGGCGGGTGACCGCCCTTCTGCACGACTTCGACTACGAGATGCACCCGACTCTCGACAAGCACCCGCAGGACGGCGCCCCGATTCTGCGTGAGGAGGGCTATCCGGAAGAGGTCGTCGAGGGCGTTCTCTCGCATGCCGAGCACCTCGGGCTCCCGCGCGACACGCCTCTCAAGAAGACGCTCTTCGCCTGCGACGAGCTGTCCGGGTTCATCCACGCCTGCGGGCTCGTGCGGCCGGACGGGATCGACACCCTCGAGCCGAAGTCGGTTCGGAAGAAGCTGAAACAGCCGTCGTTCGCCTCGGGCGTCAACCGCGACGACGTCTACAAGGGCGCCGAGGCGCTCGGCGTCGATTTGAACGAGCACATCGCGTTCGTGACCGATGCGCTGCGGCCGATCGCGGCGGAGCTCGGGTTGCGCACCGCGGCCGACGTTCCGGCCTCGTAGGCGCGCGCAAGCGGTGGCTGTCGGGGCCGGCGATCCGACAGGCAATCGAGGAACGGTGTTAGAGCGCGGCGAGTAGCCGGTCGATGTCCTCGTCGCTCGTCCACCAGCCGCAGGAGACGCGCAGCCACGGCGTCCCCGGCAGGTCGCGGGCGATGACGCTCCGCTCGTAGAGGCGCGCCGCCGCCTCGACGGCGTCACCGCCCGGGTCGAACGTGATCAGGCCGGCCTGGTCGGGCGCGGTGACGATCTCGTAGCCGGCTTCGACGAGGCGGTCGCGGCACGAAGACGCTGCCTCGCGTACCCGTTCGAAGCGCCACTCCGGCGCAGCTTCCAGGGCTGCGAGGAGGCCGGACAGAATCCCGGGCGCGTACCAGACCGAGTCGAAGCGGGCCGCGCCGGGTTTCGGGGTGAACGACTCCTCGATGTCGTACGCCGACTGGGACATATAGGTCGGGAGCGCGACCCGCAACCGCTCCGGGTCGCGAACGTAGAGCGCGCCCGTCGAGTCGGGCCCGCAGAGCCACTTCTGTCCAGAGACGGTGTAGAAGTCGAACTGGGCAGCCCCGGTCGGGCAGACACCGGCCGACTGCGCGCCGTCGACCAGAATCGGTAGCTCCGTCTCGCGACGAAGCTCGTTCGGGCCGAGCGAGTTGCCCGTCAGCCAGGAGACGTGCGAGAGGGCGATCAGCTTGGTCCTCTCGGTGACCTGCTCGAGTACGAGCCTCGGCGCATCTTCCGGCGGCGCATCGCGCACGTGGGCAACTCGGACGCGCGCCGGCGAGGCGAGCAGCGGCCCAAGCAACCCGAAGTGCTCGACATCACTCGTGACGATCTCGTCGCCCTCGCCCAGCCCGAGCCCGGCGAGCACGACGTTGCAGGCGTTCGTCGTCGAGCTGACCAGCGCGACGTTCTCGGGCGGCGCCTCCAGCACCGCGGCCAGCGCCTCGCGTGCCCGGTCGCGGAGCGCGAGCACTTCCTCGAAGTACGGTTTGCCGCCGCGGCCGTGCTCGAGGTCGCGGCGGTTCCATTCCGCGACCGCCTGCACCGTCGCGCGCGGGAGCGGGCCGTTGGTGCCGGCGTTGAGGTAGGCAAAGCGCTCTAAGACGGGGAACTGGGTGCGCGCCTCCTCGAAGGTCATCCGACCCTCGCCTCCACGGGGGTGTGGTCGGAGAGGAGGCGGCCGTCGAGCCGGCGCCGCTCCGGCGGCCAGCGCACCGCGCCGTCGAGCTGGACGCCACGCACGAGGATGCGATCGATCCCGTCGACCGCCGCGGCGGCGAACCCCCACTCGCCGTCGGTCAGCTCGGCCTGGGTCGCAGAGCGCGACGGCGGGACGTTGAAGTCGCCCGCGAGCACGACGACGTCGCCTGGCTCGGCCACGCCGTCCGCGAACGTCGCAGCGCGAAGGAGCTCGGCATCGGCGAGGCGCTGATCGGCGGGGTAGCTCGTGGCGTGCAGATTCGCGACCAGCACGGTCGTGTCGTCATGAAAGCGGGCGCGGACGGCCTGCACGATCCGCCGCTCCTTCGCCCACCCGAGCCGGGCGATCAGGCCGAGCCGTAGCCGCCGCGCCTCCTTGTCGCGGAACTCACGGCTGTTCAGGACGAGCCGCTCGTGTGCAAGCAACTCGGCGTCCGGAGAGAGCAGGATTGCGTTCGCCTGGCCCGAGAAGGCCGAGCGAAGCAGGCCGTTATGGAGCGAGCTGAGCTGGTGCCCGAGCTCGGCAGGGATCGGCAGCGGCCCGAACCGGGCCGGCTGCGCGACGTCGCCGAAGGCCTTCATGCCGCTCCAGTCGGACAGGCGCGGGAGCGCCCAGACGGGCAGCTCCTGCAGGCAGAGGATGTCTGGACGGTCCGAAGAGGCGAGCCGCACCATCGGCCGGAGGTAGGCGCGGCGCTCCGGCGGCTTCGCGTTGCCGTGAAAGACGTTCCAGGTGCGAATGAGCAGCGTCAGAGCCGGGCTAGTGTAGGTAGGTGTTCCGCCGCCGCCGCTTCAGCGACACGATCTCGCGGCAGCTCGACCTCTTCGAACGCGAGCACGCCGACGTGATCGAAGAGTGCGACGAGCTCGAGCGCGCCTACCACGCCGCCCCGCGCGACGAGGCCGAGGAGCGCTACGGCGACTATGTCGACGCGGTCGAGACCGGCACCGAGATCCTGGCCGACATCCGCGACCACTTCAAATGGACGCTCGACGAGGACACCGGAGAGCTCTACGAGGAAGAGTTCAACCGGGCCGTCCTCAAGCGTCTCCCGCGGTTCGCGCTCGAGATCGAGAACCGCTAGCCCTCCGCGTCGCGGATCGCCGCCGCGGCGTTGACGAGCGCGAGATGGCTGAGCCCCTGCGGGAAGTTGCCGAGAAACCCGCCGGTCTCCGGGTCGATCTCCTCGGAGAAGAGGCCGACATCGTTCGCGTGCCCGATCGCCGCGCGCATCGTCTCGCGCGCCTCGCCGACTCGCCCGGCGCGTGCGAGCGCCTCGACGAGCCAGAACGAGCAGGCGACGAACGCGCCCTCGACCCGCTGCTGCCCGCTGTACCGGTAGAGGAGGCCGCCGCCCGAGTCGAGCTCTTCGCGAATCGCGTCGACGACCGTCGAGAACCGCTCGCCCGTGACGTCGAGGAACCCCGTCCTGCTCATACGCAGCATGCTGGCGTCGAGGCTCGTGCTGCCCGGGAACATCGTGTAGCAGCCCCGTGGCTCCGACCAGCACTCGCGCTCGACGAACTCACGCACCTTCCCCGCCGACTCCCGCCATCGCTCCGCCCGCTCGCGCGGGAGCTGCCCCCGTTCGACGAGCCTCAGCGCCCGGTCGAATGCGGTCCAGACCGAAATCTTCGAGATCGTGTAGTGCCGCAGGTCCGGCAGCTCCCAGATCCCGGAGTCCTCCTGCTCCCAGATCGTCGTCAGGTGGTCGAGGATGTCCGCCAACCGTGCCGCCGTGGGCTCGTCGAGAGCGTTGCCCTCGCGAACGTAGAGCTCCGCGGTCTCGAGCAGGTCGCCGTAGCAGCCGAGCTGGAGCTGGCTCGCAGCCGAGTTGCCGCGCCTTACCGGGCGGGAGCCGCGGTAGCCGGCGAGCTCGAGATCTTCGTCACTCGAGGTCGTGTCGCCGTCGAGGTCGTAGAAGACGTGCAGGTCGGGCTCCGTGCCCTCGATCGCGCGTAGCAGCCACGCGAAGGATGCGTGCACCTGGACGCGCAGGCCGAGGTTGATCAGCGCGTCCAGCGTGAACGCCGTGTCGCGGACCCATGCGTAGCGATAGTCGTAGTTGCGGTCGCCGCCGATCCTCTCCGGCAGCGACGTCGTCGGCGCCGCGACGATCGCCCCTGTCGGGATGTAGGTGAGCGCCCGCAACGCAAGCGCGCTCCGCCGCACCTCGGCATTCCAATCGCCCTCGACGCCGGCCTCCGCGAGCCAGCGCTCCCAGTCGCGGGCCGTGTCGCGGAGTCGCCGCTCGGCCCATTCACGCCGGGCCACAGGAATCGGCTCGTCGTGCGTGGCGCGAAGGACGAGCGACGCCCGTTCGCCGGTGCCGAGCTCGAACGAGCCGGTGATCTCGTCGTCCGTGTGGTGCGGCTCGCCGGCGTCGAAGGGGTAGACGGCGAGGATTGCCGGTCGCGAGGCCGCCAGCACGGCCGTCCCGAGCCGCTCGATCGTCGTCTTCCTCGACGCCTCCCCTGCGCCGAATCGCGGCGTGATCCGCCACCGCATCGGCACCGTCCCGCTCATCCCTTCGATCCCGCGGACAAGCTCGAACCACGGCAGGAAGGCCCCGTTATCGAGTGTGATCGCATCGGTGACGCGGACAGTGCCGCGGGCAGTCACGAACGTCGTTCGCAGTACGTTCGAGTCCCCGACGTACTCACGCTCGACGCGGAAGTCGAGCTCGGGGGCGAGCTCGAACGCTCCGCCGCGGTCGGCGTCGAGCAGCCGTGCGAAGACGGTTTCGGAGTCGAGCCGCGGGATCGCGAGCCAGTCGATCGAGCCGTCGCCGGCAACGAGCGCGCACGCCCGCCCGTCGCCGATCAGCGCATAGTCCTCGATCGGCGCGTAGCCGTCGACCCGCTCCACGGGAAAGGATTATCGGTGTCCGAAGTGATGGGCGGCCGGCAAGGAGCCGAACACATCGGCGCCGTTGGCAACCTCCTTCGCGAGCGGAACGAGCGACTCGAACTCGTGCACGAGCACGTTCTGGTTGCGGCCGCTCCGCTCGAACCGGCCGCGGGCGAGGATCAACGGCTCGGCGCGGACGAGCGGCCGGAATCGCCGGTAGACCGGAGGCGGCACGATCAGGTTCACTTGCCCGAACTCGTCCTCGAGCAGCATGAAGACGACGCCGTTCGCCGTAGCCGGTCGCTGGCGGGCGACCGCGAGGCCGGCGACGGTGATCCGGCCGCCGTGCGGCTTCTCGCCGAGCTCGCGGGTCGGCACCACCTCGTCCGGGAGCCGCGGCCGGAGCAGCGCCAATGGGTGCGTGCCGACCGAGAGGCTCGTCAGCCGGTAGTCGGCGAGCATGCGCTCCCACGGCGTCTGGTTCGGCAGCTCCGGCGTCTGGGCGGTGGGATCGAGCGAGAGCGTGAGCTGCCGCTCCTCGCCGCCGGAGCCGGGCACCGTGGCGGGGCGAAAAGCGAGGCCGAGCTCCCAGAGCAGCTGTCGCCGCTCGCCGAACGCGTCGCAGGCGCCGGAGGCGACGAGCGCCTCCAGCCGGTCGCGGTCGAGCTCGAGCCGCTGCGCGAGGTCCCGGACTCCGGCGAACGGTCCGCTCCGCTCACGCTCCTCGACGACCGCCTCCGCTCCAGCTTCGCGTAGCGACTGCACGTAGTCGAGCCCGATCCGCACCGCGCCGTCCTCGAGCCCGCACTTGACGCCGCTTCGATTGACGTCGACCGGCCGCACCTCGACCCCGTGCCGCTGCGCGTCGCGCACGAGCGAGGCGGGCGGGTAGAAGCCCATCGGCTGCGCGTTGAGCAGCGCCGCGAGGAACTCGCGCGGATGGTGATGGCGCAGCCACGTCGACTGGTATGCGAGCAGCCCGAACGCCGCTGCGTGCGACTTCGGAAAGCCGAAGCCGGAGAAGCCGGCGAGCTTGTCGTAGACCGCATCGGCGGTCTCGGCGTCGACGCCGTTTCGCGCCGCCCCTTCGATGAACCGGCTGCGGTAGGCCTCGATCGCCTCCTGACTGCGCTTGCGGCTCATCGCGCGCCGCAGGCCCTCAGCCTCGCCGACGGAGAAGCCTGCCAGCGCCATCGCCACCTCGAGCACCTGGTCCTGGAAGACGACGACGCCGAGCGTGTCCTTCAACGGCTCGCGCAGCAGCTCGTGGTCGACCGGCGGCACGAAGCTCGGGTCCTCACGCAGCTTCTGGCGGTGCTCGATGTACGGGTGGACGGCCTTGCCCTGGATCGGCCCCGGCCGGACGAGCGCGACCTGGATCGTCAGATCATCCAGGTTCTCCGGCCGCGTGCGCAGCAGCGACTGCATCTGCGCGCGACTCTCGATCTGGAAGACGCCGATCGTGTCGGCGCGCTGGATGTCGTCGTAGACGCCCGGGTCTTCGAGCGAGATGCGAGACAGGTCCAGGGGCTGCTCCCGAACGGGGACTGTCCCAATAGCGGTTTTCGGGACAGATCCCTCCGGGGTCAGTCCCCGGCGTGGAGGTTCACCGCTTCGCGCCGAGATCAGCTCGACGCACTCCTCGACCGCGGAGAGCATCCCGAGCCCGAGCAGATCGATCTTGAGAAAACCCGCGTCGGCGCAGGAGTCCTTGTCCCACTGGACGAGCTGCCGCCCGGCCATCGCCGCTGGCATCACGGGGACGAGCTCGACGAGCGGCCGGCTCGAGATGACCATGCCGCCCGGGTGCTGCGAGGCGTGCCGCGGTAACCCGCCGATCTCGCTGCAGAGCTCGCAGAAGGCCCGCCACCGCGGCGAGCGGAGCTTCGACTCGGCGTCGGGCAGGGACGCGACCTCCTCGGCGACGCGCCGCGGGTTGCCCTCCGTCATCCGCGCGAGCCGCTCGAGCTCGGCGTGCGGGAGGCCGAGCGCCTTGCCGACGTCGCGGATCGCGCCGCGCGCGTTGTAGGTCGGAAACGCCGCGACGAGCGCGGCGTGCTCGCGGCCGTACTTGTCGCTGACCGCCGGGAGCAGCTTCTCGCGGATGTCGCGCGGGAAGTCGAGGTCGATGTCCGGCACCGCGGCCATGTCCCGGTTCAGGAAGCGGCCGAGCGAGAGCCCCGCCGCGACCGGATCGACGTGCGACAGGCCGGTCAGGTAGCAGACGATCGAGCCGACCGAGCTGCCCCGTCCCCGGCCTGGTGGCAGCGTCGAGCGTGGCGAGTCGCGGCCGCGGACCTCGACCGCGAGCTCACGCGCCAGCTCCAGCACCTCCCAGTGCAAGAGGAAGAAGCCGGCGAGGCCGAGCTCGTCGATCAACTTCAGCTCCTCGTCGAGGCGGGTGCGCGCGCTGCGTTTGTGACCGTTCGCGTCGGCGTACCGCTCTGCGAATGCCCGGTCACAGACGGCTTTGAGCTGCGCGATCGCGGGCTCGCCATTCTCCGAGAAGTCGGGGTAGCGATAGCCAAGGTCCTCGTTGAGGTCGAACTCGAGCCGCTCGGCCAGCTCGGCCGTCCTGGCGACGGCGTCGCGATCGTGCGGAAAAAGGTCGGCGACGTCTCCGGGCGCGCGCAGGAAGCTTTCGCGGTTGCCGCGCCGCTCGCGCTCGCAGCCGTCGAGCGAAGTGCGATTCTTGACCGCGACGAGCACGTCCTGCAGCACCGTCAGGCGGCGGTCGTGCGCGTGGACGTCTCCGGTCGCGACCGTCGCGACGCCGAGCGCCTCGGCGAGCTCGCGCAGGACGGCGTTCCGAGCGGCATCCCCGCGTTCGAACGGCCGCTGGAGCTCGACGAAGAAGCGCTCGGGGCCGAAGGCACGGGCGAGCCGCGCGGCAGCGTTCGGGTTCCGCACCGCAAGGCCATGCCTCGCGCAGCCGGACAGGCAGACGAGGCCGTTGTTCAGGTCCTCGAGCAGTGACTGCTCGAGCGCCGGCTCGAGGAGCTCGCGCTCTTTGCCTGGAACCCGCGTCCCCGCGTGCGCGGCGGTCAGCAGCCGGCAGAGATTGGCGTAGCCGGCCGCCGACTCGACGAGCAGTGTCACGTGCGAGCCGTCTGCCAGCGTCACCTCGGCGCCGGTGATCGGCCGGACGCCGAACGCCTTGGCCGCCTGCGCGAACTCGAGCGAGCCGTAGACGCCGTCGTGGTCGGTCAGCGCGAGCGCGCCGTAACCGAGTTCGGCGGCGCGAATCGCAAGGTCCTCCGGCAACGAGGCGCCGTCCAGGAACGAATAGGCTGAATGGGCGTGAAGCTCGACGTACAACCGCTCCTCCTAGCCCCGGGCGAAGGCGAGAAGACCACCGACCGGCGCGAGCGGCAGATCACGATCCTCTGCGACTTCCCGCAGATCATCGTCTCGCGGTTCCGCTACGAGCCCGGCCAGAAAGGCCCGGACCCGCACGTTCACCGGCAGCACTCGGACGCGTTCTACGTCCTCGAGGGCGAGGTCGAGTTCGGCCTCGGGCCCGAGGTGACGCCGATAAGCGGCGGCGCCGGCACGTTCACTGCCGCGCCGCCGAACGTCGTCCACACCTTCCGGAACTCGAGCGACGCGACCGCCGTCTTCCTCAACATCCACGCGCCGAGCCTGGGCTTCGGCGACGTGCTGCGCGGCAAGGGTCGTGAGCACTTCGACCAGTTCGATCCACCCGAAGACGGCGGCCGGCCGCTCTCGGATGGGATCTTCAACCGGGCCGGCGAGGGCGAGCCCGTCCGGCACGAGACGACCTCGCACCTGATCAAGGGCGAGTTGACCGAGCTGTCCGTCTTCGAAATGACGTTCATGCCCGAGTTCGACGGCGTCGACCCGCACACGCACGACGACCTCGTCGATTCCTTCCTCGTCCTCGACGGCCAGGGCGACTTCCTTGCCGGCGAAGAGGTGCACCGGGTCGGCCCGGGCTGGTTCTTCACTGCGCCTCCGGGCGCGCGGCACGGGTTCTCCAACCCCGGTCCTGAGCCGCTGCGCGTCCTCAACCTGCACGCGCCCGACGGTGGCTTCGCCGGGAGGCTCAAGAGCTAGGAGAGCTTCAGCCGCAGGCCGGTCGCGCCGATAGCCGGTGAGATGCGCGCCAGACTCGCGTTTCCGCTCACCGTCGCCTTCGCCGCGGCCTTTGCGGCCCAGGTCGAAGGGATGCTCGTCACCCGCTGGGCGTCCGACCGCGGCACCGCCTGTTCGCCCTCCGGCGTCGCCGGCGAGTGCGCGCTGGACAGCGCCGTCTCGTTCCTCGCCGGTACCTTCTTCGCTGTCGAGACGCTCGCTGCGACGCTTATCGCGCTGGTCCTGCACCGGAACGGGAAGCACTTCGGCGCAGCCGTCGCAGTCGCAGGCCTCGTGCTCGCACTCGGCATCGAACACGCGTGGCTTTTTAGCCATCGTTCGTAGGACCGTCGGGCGGCCACCGCCTTGCCATCGGGGGTTATACGGACGCCCGGGCAAAGCCCGGACGTCCTCCAGTCGGCGTCGCAAGCGAACACCTCGGTGCATCACGCGCGCTGACTGAACCAGCACTGCGCCTCGCCGTCGAGAAAGACGACCGCGTTTTCTCCGCTCGCGAGTACGACGTCGAAGTAACGCCGGTCGACCGGCTGCTCCGTCCACCAGCGGTCGACGACGCGCCACTCTTCGCGCATCAGCGCCACCTGCTGCCGATTCACGCTCCGCGGCGATCCGTCGACATGCGTCTCGACGAGCGCTTGAGCGGGCGCATTGAGACGCCGTGTTGTCGCTGAAGCGTTCACCGGCTTTCCCACCCGGGTTGAGCGCCCGCGCCGGCGGAAGCAACCAGCCGCGCCGCACATGTCCGCGCGGCCTTAAACGGCGGCGCATGCGCCGCCTCAGCGGCACGGCTTTTTAGGCGGCATCGCAAGCGACGCCTCAGTCAATCGTCGCGCGGAACCAGCAGCGCTCTCTGCTCGGGGATTCGCGACCAGGGAGCGACCTCCACGACCGAACAGACCGCGCCCGAGCCGGTACCCGCGCGCACCTGCTTCAGGCCCTCGCTGAGCTGAGCGCGCAGCTCGAGACCCTCGGGCTGGACCAGCTCCAGCTGCCAGCCGACCTTCTGAGCGAGCTCGACGACTTCGAGCCCGAGCTTCGTCACCGGCGCGGGCAGCTCCGCGAGCTTTGGGCCGAGCGCAAGGCGCAGCCGCTCCCTGTCCGCCGTCGCGTCACGGAGCGTCACCGTTCGCCGCCACGACCCCCCGCCGACCAGCTTCGCAGACAGCGCCAGCTTCCGCACGGCCCGCTCGCCGCGCTCCGGCAGGGCGAGGAGCCGGTCGAGGAGGGCACCCAGCGCCCGCCGGAGCGTCAGCTCATTCGCGATCGCCTCGGGAAACTCGAGCGTTTCCGCGAGCTCGTCCGCCACCTTCCGCGCGCGGACCTTCCCGCGCTTTTCCCCTCTCGCCAGGCTCCAGGCGCGCCGGCCGTCCGGCCCCAATCGTTCGGCGACGGCGTCGCCCGGTAGCCCAGCAAGCTGTCCAAGCCTTCGCACTCCGAGCTCCTCGAGCTCTTCCCGCCGCTCGGGCTCGACCGGGAGCAGCGTTAGCGGCAGAGGCGCGAGGAAGTCGCGTGTCTGGCGATCGGAGACGATCAGCAGCTGTCCCGGCCGTGCGACGTGGGCCGCCGCCAATGCCGCGAACCGCCGCTCGGCCGCGCCGATGCGCGCGTCCCACGCCGGCCCGACCGCCGCCAGCGCCCGCTTCAGCGCCGGTTCGATGCCTCCGTAGAGCCGCTCGATCCCGCGCGTCTCGAAGTAGGCGCAGCCGAGCGCAGCCGACTCGACGGCGAATCCCGAGTCTTCGAGCCGCTTGAGGAGCTGCTCCCACTCGTGCTCCGCGGCCGCCGGGTCCTGCTCGACGAGCGCGAGCTCCGGGCAGAGCGAGAGCGCCTCCCCCAGCCGCATTCCCGACTGTACGCCCGCCGCCTCGGCCGCAGCCGTGACCGGGCCGAGCAGGGGCTCTTCTCCTGCTCCCGGACCGAGCGCCGCGGGGCGAAGCGCGAGCGCAGGCCGCTTCCGAAGGGCCGCCCGCAGCTCGAATCCGGGGATGAGAAGACACGCGATCACTTACGAACGTATGTTCTACACGAACACACGTTCGCTGTCAAACGCGAGGGACTACTGAGG
>Ga0114129_10010085_pt1 | contig 13469 bp, 10 predicted proteins | sample RhiMetdeltSRZDD1_FD_80071 | JGI IMG/M metagenome (GOLD analysis project Ga0114129, IMG submission 80071) | Populus rhizosphere microbial communities from Tennessee, USA - Rhizosphere MetaG P. deltoides SRZDD1 (version 2) (version 2) | ecosystem: Host-associated > Plants > Roots > Rhizosphere >...
ATCAAGATCGATGGACTGCTGAACGAGCCGGTGTGGAGGTCCGCGGACCGCGCGGACAGGTTTCTCCAAACGGATCCGGTTGAGGGCGCACCTGCAAGCGCCCGTACCGTCGTTCGAGTGCTCGCAAATCCCCGAGTGATTGTTGTCGGCATCGAGTGTGACGATCCGGAGCCCTCGAAGATTGTGAGTTACAGCGTCCGGCGCGATGCGCCGCTCACGTCGGAGGACCACGTGCGGGTCGTATTCGGTCCGTTCCATGACGGCCGATCGGGCTATGTGTTTGCGGTGAATCCCAGCGGCGCTCGGTACGACAGTCTGATCAATCCGGGCAGCGAGAGCGACAACCCGAATTGGGACGGCATTTGGGAAGCGGCGACCGCGCGCACGGCAACCGGCTGGAGCGCCGAGCTCTGGATTCCAGTGCAGACGCTCGGGTTCAAACCTGGCCTCCACGAATGGCACTTCAACGTGCAGCGCCGCATCCAGCGCCGCCTAGAAACCGATCGATGGGCCTTTCCCGCACGACAGTATCAAATCACTCAAACGAGCCGGGCAGGGTTGCTGACCAACTTGCCGGATTTCAATCTTGGACTGGGGCTGACCGTACGGCCCGCCGTGACCGCCGGCGGCGGCATACCGGCGCCATCGGCGCCGGCTGAAGGCGATTTTCAACCGAGCCTCGATCTGACTCAACGGCTCGGAGCGAACGTGCTGGCGTCCGGCACAGTCAACACGGACTTTGCCGAGACCGAAGTCGACACGCGACGGACGAACCTGACGAGGTTTCCGCTCTTCTTTCCCGAGAAGCGCACGTTCTTTCTCGAGGGGGACGACATTTTCGGATTCGGCCTCGGGTTGAGCCAGGACGTCGTGCCCTACTTCAGCCGGCGGATCGGGTTGATCGGCGATCGGGAAGTGCCGATCATCGCCGGAGGGAAGATCAACGGACGGATTGGCGACACCAATTTCGGCGGCCTGGTCGCCGGCACCGACGAGAAGAGCGGCGTCGTCGACGACAAGTCGCTCATGGCCGTCGGACGGGTGAAGCAAAATCTCTGGCGCGAGTCCTGGGTCGGTGGCATTGCGACCGTGGGCGATCCGCTCGGCCGTCGTGGCAGCTGGCTCGCCGGTGCCGATTTCACCTACGCCACGTCGCGCTTTCGCAGCGACAAGAACCTCCTGGTTGGGCTCTGGGGCATCGCCACCGGCCGAGAGGATCTCGGACGCGATTCGACGGCGCATGGATTCAAAATCGATTACCCGAACGACCTGTGGGATCTCGCGCTCACCTACAAGCGCATCGGACGCGATTTCGATCCGTCACTTGGGTTCGTTCCTCGACGCGCGGTCCAGCTGTACGACGCATCGATTGACAGCAGTCCACGGCTCGCGCACGGGCCGATCCAACAAATGTTCTTCGAGCTCGAACCCACACTCGCCACGGATCTGAGCGGAGCGTGGGAGAGTTACCGCGTCTTCTGGGCGCCCATCAACTGGCGATTTCGAACGGGCGATCGCGCTGAATTCAACATCGTGCCCGCCGGCGAGCGATTGGTCGATCCGTTCGAAGTCGCGGACGGTGTCGTCATCGATCCGGGCGCGTATCACTGGCGACGATATCGTCTCGAAGCGGGCACGGCTCAGAAGCGCCGACTTTACGCACAAGTGACGTGGTGGTTCGGGGGCTTCTACAATGGCCACCTTGATCAGTATCAGTGGACGGGCGCCTGGAATCCGACGCCGCTCGTGACGCTCGAGTTTACCGGCGAACGAAACATTGGGCGGCTGCCGAGCGGCCATTTCACGCAGACACTGGTCGGGAATCGTCTGCGCCTGAACATCTCGCCCGATCTCTCAATCGCGAGCTACGTGCAGTACGACACCGACAGCAACTCGATCGGAACGAACACGCGGCTTCGATGGACGTTCCGACCCGTGGCGGACTTGTTCATCGTGTACAACCACAACGTCCGCTCGGTACTCGATCGCTGGCAGCTGGATTCGAATCAGTTGCTGGTGAAGGTGCAATACGCGCTTCGGTACTGAACGCTCGTGATTTGCGACGTCAGGCCAGCGCCGCATTCTCGAGACCGTACCGGCGCAGCCGCACGTAGAGTTGGGTCCGCGACAGGCCCAGGAGCCGCGCGGCCTTCGACCGGTTCCCGTCCGTTCGCCGCAGCGTAGCTTCGATCGTCTGACGCTCTGCGCTCGCCAAATCGTGCGGCGCGACCGGCTCTGGCGCCATCGCGTGCAGCGAGAGGTCCGATCGGTGGATCACCCCCTCGTCGCTCATGATCGCGGCCGCTTCGAGGACGTTGCGCAGCTCGCGGATGTTTCCCGGCCAGCCGTGCTCCATGAGGGCATCGAGCGCATCTTCGGCCAGGTGCGCCGGCCGGCGGCCCAACGGCTCCGCGAATTCCGCCAGGAAGTGATCGGCGAGCAGCGGAATGTCGCTGAGCCGCTCACGCAGCGGCGGCAGCCCGATGTCGAACACGTGTAGACGATAGAACAGATCCTGCCGGAACGTTCCGCGCTCGACCGCCTGCCGTAAGTCACGATTGCTCGCGGCGATCACGCGCACGTTGGCCTTCTGCACCTTCGTTCCTCCGAGCCGCTGAAACTCGCGCTCCTGGAGGACGCGCAGAAACTTCGCCTGCGCGGTGAAACTCATCTCGCTGACCTCGTCGAGGAACAGGACCCCGCGCGTCGCGAGCTCGATCCGGCCGGGTTTGGTCTGATACGCGCCCGTGAACGCTCCGCGCTCGTATCCAAACAACTCCGACTCGAGGAGCTGCTCCGGCAGCGCCGCGCAGTTGATCGCGACGAATGGACCGTCCTTACGGGGCGAGGCCTGGTGAATGAAGCGGGCGACGACTTCTTTCCCTGTTCCGGACGCTCCCCGCAGAAAGACCGTCGTTTCGGTTGGGGCGACGCGCAGCGCGTCCCTCAGCACGCGTTGCCAGGCGTCCGATCGGCCGATCATGCGGCGCTGGCCGGGCAGCGTCTCGCCCTTTTCCATGAGTACGCGCACCTGGGCGTCCAGCCGTTCGGAGCGGGCAGCGAAATGAGTGCTCGATGGCGGCGCCGCCTGGCGCGCCATCCAAGAATGTGGCTCGGGTTGGCAATCAGCAGCGGTGGTAGCGTGTGCGTCTTCCATGCGCTACAGAGTACGCGCGGAAACACACGTCTGAAAACGCCAGAAAGTGCTGAATTTCAGCTACAAGTTTGGGGAGCCGTCGTGTCACTCGTTGGAGTTACGCGTGAGGGCGATCCGAGCCCGCGGGCTGCCGATCGGGAAGGAAAGATCGCGCTCGAGATCACGTTCAAGAAAATCCTTCGCATCGCTCGCTGGCCTCTCAGCGGCGCCTCCAAGGCCGGCGACCGCATGGGCGCAGAAGGCAAATTCGCGACCACCGCTGCTGCGGCGATTTCGCTGCTTGCGCATGGTGAGGCGAGCGTCTGCAGTGCGCGACAATCACCAGATCTGCGTGGTTATAACCACCGGCTGGCACCGAGCGGACGGATCGACAACGAGAATGGGCTGTTATTTGAGGCCCACGACCTGGCGGATCATGCCGTCGCTTTTCGTGAGGATGTAGAGCTCACCACCTTCGTCCTCGGCGAAGCGGATGTCCACGCGCCCGCGACCAGAGACTGCGGCGGCGCCAGGCAGTGCCGCGCTCGTAGCGCCACGTGCGTGGAATGTCTCTTCGACCAGACGGCGAAGACCCGCGTCCACCTCATGGATCGGCGCGAGCGTCGTCGGGTTGCCATCGTCCGCGCTCAACACGTCCGCCATGTCGGCGTACCAGACGCGACCCGTCGTGATGTCTCCGAAGAGAAGCTTGCCTCTCAGCTCAGGGACCCTGTTGCCGCGGTAGACGAACCCGCCGGCAATGGCATCGCCGCCCCTCGCGTTGTGCGCGTACGCGATCACCGGATACGTCGGCGTCACCGTCCCGCGCGTGACTGTCTCCGTGATCTGCCACGGGATCGTGTCATCCGCCGGCACGGGGGCCATCCCCTCTGAAGTCATCGCCTGCGGACCTTCGCGCAGTGAGTAGCCGTAGTTCGCACCCTTCTTGACGATGACGACCGTCTCCCATGATGCGAGCCCGATGTTGAACGCGAGCAGCCGCGGCGCGCCGGGTTGCGCGGGATCGACGTCCCAGATCAGTCGATGGGGGTTGCGCAGACCCACCGCCCAAATCTCTTTCCGCGCCCCTTCGACGGAGACGAACGGGTTGTCGTTCGGGATGCGATATCGCCCGTTCTCACTGACCGTACTGTCGGCCGTGTGCTCGCGCAGGTCCGGAATGATGCGCAGAATCTTCCCGTTGAGAGTATCGAGCCGCTGCGGGGTGAGCCGCCGGATGTCGCGCTGTTCGCCGGAGCCCGAGTCGCCGGCGCCGACATACATGACCCGCCACTCCGGATCGCCGCGACGGGCGGTCGGATTGAAGGTGATCTCACCGAGCGGATGAATCGGCGATGCCAGCTGCAGCCGGAGCAGCTCGCGCGCCGTGCCTTCGAACGTCGTGTTCGCGATATTGCGATCGGTCCATTCGATCACCACGGCCTCGCGATTGATGACAGCGCCCGGCGGCGTCGGCGTCACGATGGCCGGCGTCGTCTTGTAATTCGAGAGGTCGAGGCCGCGCACAACACCTTGCCTGGGCTCAGCCGGGACGTCAATCGTCGGGTCCTCCATGTGGATCGTGTAGAAGACGCCATTCCGGTCGTAGTCGGGATCGAAGACGAAGTTGATCAGGCCGGTCGCGAAGTTGCGCTCAAAAGTGAACCGTTGAAACAAGCCGGGCCGGCCGGAGAGGCCGTTGAAGTCGAGGTACGTCGTGAACTGCCTGGTCTGCTTGTCCAGGATATACAGCGGTCCGTTGAGGTCGTTCACGAAGAAGCGCTGGCCGCCCGGCTCGTCCCGCATGAAATTCACGCGTGCCAGCTCACCGCGTGTGTTCTCTCCGCCGAGGTCGCCCGTGATCGGCATCCGGGCGTAGTCCGACAGTTCCAGCATCCGCCGTGGCGTTGGGTCTGCGACAACCGTCGGCGCAACCGTCACGCTCTTCTTCGCTGCAAGCGCTCGAAGGTAGTTGACCATGTTCCAGATGTCGGTATCGGAAAGCTGACCGCCCCACCCTGCCATCATCGTCGGCGGAATACCCTTCTTGATGACGGTGAAGATCTCGCCGTCGGTGGAACCGTGGTCCCACTGGTCATCCGTCAGATCGGGCGGCTGCTTCGCACCCTGTTCCTGAATGATCGAGATGGCGACGCCGGCCTTCTGCGCGCCCTGAGCCATGTTGCCGTGACACGCTGCACAGTTGGTGTCATAGGCCTGCTTCCCTGCAGCGAGCGACTCTTGCGTCGGCGCAACCGGATTTGCGAGCTTTGCCGCTTCGGGGTTCTTCACTCCCTGCGCCGCGAGTGCGCCAATCGTTGCGGTGGCTAGGACGAGAATCGTTGCGTGTGGCAGACGAAAATGCATGTTTGAGTTGTTACTCCGAGTGCAGAACACCTGCCGGCGCGAGGCGTGAGGCGCGCCACGCGGGAATCATCGTCGCGATCGCCGTGATCGCAACGACGAGCACGATGGCGCCGCCGAGCATGAGCGGATCGGACGCGCGGATCGCGTAAACCTGACTTGCGACGATCCGCCCCGACAGATACGCGACGATCACCCCAATCGCGGTGCCGATGAGCGCGAGCATGCCTCCCTGCTTCATCACCAGCCAGAAGACGCTCCCCGGTGTGGCGCCCAGCGCGAGGCGAGTGGCCATCTCTCCCCGACGCTGCGAGACGGCATAAGCGACCACGCCGTAGATCCCGACGGCGGCAAGCAGAATCGCCAGGCCGCCGAAGATCAACATCAGGGTCATGCCGAGCTGCTGACGCCGAATCGTGCCTGACACGAGGTCCGTTACCAGCTCGAACTCGACGGCGATCTGCGAATCGAACCGCCGCACTTCATCGCGTACCGCCGATTGAAGATGCCCGACATCGCTCGATGATGTCGCGACGACGATGGTCCGGCGCCTGAGGGGAAGCTGCTCGAGCGGCGAGTAAAACGCTGGCTCGGCCTCGTCGCTCACGGTCTTGTGCCGCACGTCATCGACGACCCCGACGACGGTTACCTCGTTGCGGGGATCCGGCTTCGGGTACCCCGCCGAGAATCGGAGGCCGAGCGGATCGCGCCCGGACAGATAGCGCCGCACGAAGGCCTTATTGATGATCGCGACGGGCGTGGTGTTCGGTCGATCGTCCGGTCCGAAGTCGCGGCCCTGCAGCAGCCTCGTGCCGGTCGATTGGAAATAGCCCTGGCTGACGACCCGCTGGCGCGTTCCGATTGGATGCGTGGGATCGACCGTCTCACCGTGAAACTGTGCGATGAGCGAGTTCTCCAGCGTGTTTCTGAGCGGGAAGTTCGACGTCGCGCCGACGCCGGTGACGCCGGGAATTGCGGCGAGCCGTTCTGTCAGCGTGCGCGCTGCCGTGCGCACGGCGTCCGGGTTCGGGTACTTCGGACCGAGGAAGGAGGCGTCGAACAACAACCGCCTTTCGGGGACGAAGCCAAGATCGGCGTTCCTGAGGTTGGCGAATCCACGCACGAGCCAGCCGGCTCCCGCCACCAGAATGATCGCCAGGGCAATCTCGACAACCGTCATCACGCTGAGCCACCGTGACGTCCCGCGTCCGCCAGTCGTCGAACGTGTGCCCTCGCTCATGAGCGTTCGGACGTCGGTTCGCGCCAGCCTCAGCGCCGGCGCGAATCCCACGAGAACGCCGCTGACGACGAGCGTCGCCAGCGTGAACAGCAGCACGCGGCCGTCGAATGCGACGGCATCCAGACGCGGCAGCTTCGAGGCGCCGAGCGTCAGAAGCGCACGCACGCTCACGAACGCGATGACCGCGCCGAACACCGCACCCGCGCCAGCTAAGAGCGCCGATTCCGTGAGCAGCTGCCGGACGATCCGGCCGCGGGCGGCGCCGAGCGACACGCGTACCGCTATCTCGCGCGCGCGGGCAGCGCCGCGGGCGAGGAGCAGATTCGTGACGTTGACGCACGCGAGCAGAAGGAGCAGCCCGGTCGCAGACATGACGATCATAAGGATAGGGCCGAGATCTCCCACCACCGCTGCAACGAGCGGCTTGGTCACGTACGCGCGATTGAGATCCGCGGTCGGAAAGTCGCGGGCCAGTCCTCTCATGATCGACGCCATCTCCCCGTTGGCGCGCTCGAGCCGCACGCCGGGCTTCAACCGCATGAAGCCTTCGAAGAAATGATTGATGTCGTCTTTGCCCAGCCGCTGCGCGAACCAGAAGTCGCCGCCGTGCGGTGTGTCGAAGTCACGCGGCGCCACGCCTGCGATCGTCGTCACGACCTCGGCGAAATGGATCGCCTTGCCGACGATGGCAGGGTCGCCGCGGTACAGGTCCTGCCAGACGCGATACGAGATCACCACGACCGGCGGTGTGCCAGGCGTCGGCGGGGTGTTGGGTGGCGGCGGCGCGGGTGGGACGAAGTGCTCGTGGGTGAAGCCGCCGAGCGTCATCGGAAGACCGAACAGCTCGAAGAAACCCTCGGTGACACCATTGATCTTGACGTGCTGTGGCGTACCGTCGTCGTGCAGCAAGGTGAGGTCCGCCTGCTGCATGCCGGCAGCCCGCACGATCGTCAACTGCGGATCGTTGAGGCGCGAGATTTCGCCGTTCGACAGCATTCCCGTGGTGACGCGGCCGTCCGTCAGCGTCGTGCGAATGCTGTAGAGGTCTTCGGGGTCGGGATACGGCAGCGGCTTGAGCAGGACCGCGTTGAGCGTGCTGAAAATAGCGGTCGTCGCGCCGATGCCGAGCGACAGCGTGGCGATCGCGGCAACCGGAAACGATGGCGCACGACGGAAGCTGCGAAGCGCGAAGCGGATGTCCTGAAGGAGCGTGCCCACAGATGGCCTCCAGCGGCGCGGTCGAAGTCGATATGCTGATTCGTGTGGCTTTGAGTTTACAGGGGACCGTGCGAGGCACACAATGTCGAAGGTAAGCGGGTTCACGGTTGCTGCCGCCCAAATCGCCTCGGCGCGCGGCGACGTCGGCGCCGGCCGCGCGGCTTACCGGCGCGTGCTGGGCTTCCCGGCGGTTCGCTGAGAGGGAGCCAGCAAGAACGTCACGCCTGTAGCGACGCTCATGCCAGCGCCGTTTTCGTCGGTCGTGGCAATCGTGTGCCCCACCGACCCGTACACGGCGATTTGTGGTTTGACGAAATACGAGACGCCGCCTGAGATCTCGGAGCGATCGCGATGCACGCCTTCGAGATCGGTCTTCGCCGATGACCGGGTGAACGACATCGACGCGCCCATCTGAGGCGTCAGCTGGAACCCGGCGCCGCCACCAGCGAACCAGACGCCGCCTGTGAAGAACCCTGTAGCGGCAAACGCCCGTACCGTCCCTCGAGCGACCTCGATGCTGACCGGCAGTCCGACCCGGTAGCGGCTTTCTCCGGGCGTCAGTGATTGAACGGCGCCTTCACCGAGAACCTCGAGGAGCGGCGACACGGCTAGCTTGACATCGGAATCATCGAGGAGTGCGATTTTGCCGCTGAAGTACGACGTGCCCAAGCCCCCGACCGGCCCACTTCCGTCGGCGCTGCCGACGACGCGCGGGATGGTGGCGCCCAGTTGAAAACGCTTCGTCACACCAAGCGCAGCGTCGACAATCGGCGCGTCAACCTCGCTCAGATCGGCGCCCGACCAGCGCGACACCGAGATGGTGAGCGCCGCCGACCCCGGCGCGAGCAGGCTCGCGTCATCGAGCCACGAGAGCGGCGACGCGCCGGATGCGCCGGAGCTCAATGCGGGCAATGGGCTGCTGCTCGGCGGGGTGCTTTTCTTAGTCTTGTTCTTGCCCGGCGCGCTGCCGCTCTTGCCCTGCGCCGCCGCGGGCAATGCGACGGCGAGCGCCGTGATGACGCTCGCCGCTAGCAACCCGAATCGTCGGATCCCGATCATCTACCGAGCTCCGCCCGTCGTCTTCTTCTTCGTGGTCTTACTGGTGCTCCGGAGATCGTCCGCCGCCTGTGTCTCCGCCCTTTCGACTTCGGTCGTTACTCCGGCCGTTGTCTTCGAGGCCTGGATCGCCTGGCCGAGGCTTCCCGTCTGCGTCGCCGTCGGCGGCTGACCGGCCGCCCCCGGCGTGACCGTCACCATATGACTCTTCAACTCGGTGAATGGAATGCCGAGGTTTTGCGAGACGTGCAGCGCAGCGATGAACTGACCCTGATTCTTGAACCCGAGCGACGCCTGGTTGAGCGTCATCGTCTTGCCGGTCACCGGATCGATCGGCAGCATTCTGGTGAGCTTCGCGCTCAGGTTCGGCTTCGACGCAATCTTCGCGGCGATCGGATTCAGCGGCGTCGCGGTCGATCCCGTAAGTGTGGTGGTCGGTGTCGATCCGGCATGTTTGGAGGTGGATCGGGAACCCGACGTGGTTACCTTGGCTGTCGTCGTGGTCGGTTTACCGGATTTTCCCTGTTTGCCGCTGGTCGTGGGCTTGCCTGTGCTGTGCTTCGTTGTCGTAACGGGTTTGCCGCTGGTCGTCGGCTTGCCCGTGCTGCGTGTCGTCGACGCGACGGGTTTGCTGGTCGATGTATGCGGCTTGTTGGCCGATCCGGCGCCATGCCCTTGGGCAAATGCTGGCGATAGCGTCAAGGACGCAGCGGCCACGAAGCCGAGAATCGTCGCTGAGATTCGCATGCGCGTACCTCCGTGGCGGAGAGAAGCGCAAGCGGAATGCCACGTCAACCATGTGCAATTTGGCCGAAATCCACCTCTTCCGGTGACGTGGTCCAACAATTCTGTGTCGTTCTTACAGGGTCGTCCGGTACAGGGGATTGGAGACTGAGCTTGTCAGAGTCAGGCTCGGCTACTGACGCAACGGACGCTCGTGAGCGCTTGACCCGAGCGACCGATTCCCCCTACTTTCTGGGCAGAAAGGATCCCCCCATGCAAGCCCTCCTCTTTCTCGCCATCGCGTTCGTCAGCGGCAAGATCGAATCTCCGGAGAAGATCTCTGGAACGGTGGATGTCCGCGGCATGGGCCTCACCGGAGAGTTCACCGCCACGAAGTCGAAGTGACAGCGCTGATAGTTGCGGCGATCGTTGCCTTATCCATCCAGGAACCAGCCGACAGGCCGGCGCCGCGGACCGATCAGAACTCGATGATCGCGCACGCGCAGCTGCTCGAGAAGGCGAAGCAGGGCCGGATCGACGTGTATTTCCTCGGCGATTCCATCGTCCGGCGTTGGGGCGCGCTCGACTACCCGGAGCTCCTCGCCAACTGGAAGCAAAACTTCTATGGATGGAACGCCGCGGATTTCGGGTGGGGCGCGGACCGCACCCAGAATATCCTGTGGCGACTCGAGAACGGTGAGCTCGACGGCGTCAACCCGAAGATCATCGTCCTGCTCGCCGGCACGAACAACGTCGGGGCACAACCGCGCGACGCTGCCACGATTGCCGAGATCGCGAACGGCCTGAAAACGATCGTCGCCGTGTGTCAGCGCAAGGCGCCGGGCGCCACGATTATCCTGACGGCGATCTTCCCGCGCAACGACAACATCGCGGTGATGCCCACGATCAATCGGATCAACCAGCAGCTCGCCAGCTTTGCCGATGGCAGGCGCGTCCGCTTCGTCGACATCAACGATCGTTTGGCGGATGCGAACGGGACCGTCGTGGCGGGCGTGCTGAACGAGCGCGACAAGCTGCACCCGACGCTCGCCGGATATCAGATCTGGGCGGATACGTTGAAACCGATCTTCCGCGATCTGCTCGGTCCTCCCGCCGCAATCGATCTCGCTCCACCCCCGACCGGCGATCCGAGTGCGAGTCGTCCAAAACGGTAGCGGACCGGTGATGCCAAAGTGGATGAACGCGTTCGCGCCTCTTCGCAAAATCAGGAGCAATCGACGCGTGAGGTCGATCCTCGGCTTCGAGGAGACGCTGTGGACCAGGCGAGTCGCCGACGAAGAAGTTCGGAAGCTGCTGGTACCGCTGAAGCCGGAGACGCTCTCGGCCTTGGAGATTTCCGGTGATGTCTGGCGGCATTTCGGCTTCGGCTCGTATCAGCGGGTCGGCTTTCCGGAGTTCGACGTCTGCAGCCAGACGCTGCCGCAGCGGTTTGACCTGATCATCGCCGAGCATGTCTTCGAGCACTTGCTGTGGCCGCATCGTGCCGGCCGCAACGTCCTGCAGATGCTCAACAATGGCGGCCATTTCCTGATCGTGACGCCCTTCATCTATAAGGTGCATGGCGACCCGATCGATTGCACCCGGTGGACGCGGACAGGGCTTCAATACTTTCTCGCCGACTGCGGGTTCCCGCTGCAGAGCATCACGACAGGTTCGTGGGGCAACCGCGCCTGCATCGAGGCAACTTTCAAGAAGGAATACCGGCTCTTCAACCGATACGTTCATTCGCTTGACGATGAGCCGGATTACCCGATGGTCGTGTGGGCTCTGGCGCGGAAGGCGGAGGCCGGCCGCGGCGTTCAGGTGTAGGATGTCGGCCGACGCATTTTAACGGCCGTTAGCGAGGTCCTGTATGACCAGACATTTATTCATCCTGCTGGCTTTTCTTGCCGCCGTCAGCCTGGCCGCGCCCACCGTGGGCCATGCTCAGACCTTCAAGGTCCAGAAGTTCGACATCAAAGGCGAGGGGGGAACGGATTACGTCACCGTAGAACCCGCAACGGGCCGGGTGTTCGTCGCGCGGTCCACCCACCTGATGGTGGTCGAAGGCGCCACCGGCAAAGTGCTCGGTGACATTCCGAATACGCCCGGCGTCCACGGCGCAGGCATCGTCACGAAGGCCGGTCACGGCTTCACGACGAACGGCGGCGATCAGACCGTCACGATGTTCGATCTCAACACGCTGGCGGCGATCAAGCAGATCAAGGTCGGGCCAGGCCTCGACGGCATCATGTACGACGAGCCGGATGACAAAGTCATTCTGACGAATCACAGCCGCCCGATCGGCACGCTCACAGCGCTCGATCCAAAGACGGGCGACATCCTCGCAACGGTCGAACTCGAGGACACGGCGCCAGAAGGGGCCGCGGCCGACGGCAAGGGACACATCTTCGTCAACAACGAAGGGAAAAACACGATTCAGGTGATCGACGTCAAGACATGGAAGGCGACCGCTTCATGGCCGCTCGCGCCGTGCGATGGGCCGACGGGAATCGCCTATGACGCGGCCACCAATCGCATTTTCTCCGGCTGCAGCAAGACGTCCGTCGTCGTCGATGCAGGCACGGGCAAGGTCGTGGCCTCGATCACGAACGGCACGCGCGTCGACGCGTTGGGGTGGGATCCGTCCAGGAAACTGATTTACATTCCGAACGGCGGCGAGGGCAACGTGACGGTCGTCCATCAGGATTCCGCCGACAAGTACAGCGTCGTCGCGACGGTTCCGACGTTTGCCGGCGCGAAGACGATCACCGTCGATCCAAAGACTCACAATGCATACCTCTTCCAGCCGGAGCGCGGCCCGGCGCCGGCGCCGCCACCGGACGCGCCGCCTCCGACACCCGGACGCGGCCGCGGCCCGCAGGGACCGGTCATCGCGGGGTGGTTTATCGTCATCACGCAATGAACCGCAGCGCGCAGTGAGGAATACACGATGAAGAAGATCACGCGACGTGAGTTCGTCGGCAGTGCCGTGGCGGCTGGAGTCGTTGCCGGGGCGCCGGCCTTTCTACGCGGCCGGAATCTGAACAACAAGCTGGACATCGCGTTCATCGCCTGCGGCGGCCGCGCCAACGCCAGCCTCAATGAGCTGACGATTACGCCCGGGCGCCCGCCGAGTGCCGGCAGGGGTCGCGGTGACGCGTCCACGCCGGCCGCGCCGCATCCGGACGAGAACGTCGTCGTCCTCTGCGACGTGAACGATGAGGCGCTGGACGCCGCGTCGCAGCGATATCCCAAGGCCACGCGGTTCAACGACCTCCGGCGCGTCTTCGACAAACCGAACGCCTTCGACGCCGTCGTGGTCTCCACGGCCGAGCACACACATGCGTTCGCGACGTATCTCGCGCTGACGCATGGCAAGCACGTCTACTGCGAGAAGCCGCTCACCTACAACATCTGGGAAGCGCGTCTCATCCGCGAAACGGCCGCGAAGTATCCGAAGCTTTCGACGCAGATGGGGAACCAGGGTCACGCCTCTGCGGCGCGGCGCACGATCAAGGAAATCCTCATGACCGGGGTCATCGGTCCGGTGCGCGAGGTCCACGTCTGGGCGGACCGCGCGTGGGGCCTCCAGGATGCGGCGTCCGCCGAGAAGTTCGACAAGCCGCACGGGCTCTACAACGGCATCCAGATCGTGGATCGGTTCAAGGTCGAGATGCCGATCCCATCGACCAACCATTGCGATCTCTGGTTGGGACCGGCCCCGGCGAG
>Ga0114129_10010086_pt1 | contig 13468 bp, 10 predicted proteins | sample RhiMetdeltSRZDD1_FD_80071 | JGI IMG/M metagenome (GOLD analysis project Ga0114129, IMG submission 80071) | Populus rhizosphere microbial communities from Tennessee, USA - Rhizosphere MetaG P. deltoides SRZDD1 (version 2) (version 2) | ecosystem: Host-associated > Plants > Roots > Rhizosphere >...
CGTCCGCCGTACCCGGTGACTACACGCCGTTCCAGCAGGGCGCCGGCCGGGTCGATGTCGCCAGGTCACTGAGCCAAGGTGTCAGGGGTCCGGCGGTCGCGGACTTCGGCCGGGTACCCGACCCGGCAACCGAGCCGGTCACCCGGACGCTTGCCTACCACAACGACACCGCCGCCGCCGTCACCCTCGACCTGGCGGTCACGGGCAAGGGCTGGGACGGCCGCGACGTACCGGCCGGGGCGATCACGCTGTCGCAGTCGTCGCTGACCATCCCCGCCGGCGGCACCGGCACCGTCGGGCTCACCGCCGACCCGGCGCAGCTGGACACCGGCGTGCACAGCGGGATCGTCACGGTGAGTGGATCGGCGAGCGGCCCGGTCAGCCTGCGCACTCCGTGGAGCCTGTACGAGGCCAGCGGCTCACACACGCTGAGCACCAGCCTGCTGGACCGCAAGGGCGAGCCGGCCGACCCCGGGCTGCCGATCTGGGTGGTGAAGACCGACCCGGGCTTCGTCGCCAACGACCCGTTCCGGAACTGGAACTACTTCGCCTGGAGCGACTCCGAGGGCAACGCGACCTTCGACCTGGCGCCCGGCGTGTACGACGTGTACGCGCAGGTCACGACCTGGGAGCTGGACGCCACCGAGTCGACGATCGCGATCGCGTCCGAGGTACGGGTCGGCGCGGACACCTCTGTGACGCTGGACGCGCGTCAGGCGCAGCGGCGCAACCCGCGGGTCGGCGAGGACGTGAACCTGCTGTTCGGCGAGGTCAGCGTGATCCGGCATACCCCGGACGACCGCGAGTTCCGGTTCGGCGCGCTGTTCGAGGAGTCGACGGACTGGAAGCTGTTCTCGACCGCGACGCCGAAACCCGCGCTGGGCTGGACCGAGTCGTTCACCAAGTGGACGTACGGCTCCGAGCTGGTCAGCGTCCGGGGGAGTGGTGTGCCGGCGCTGCACCCGGAGTACTGGCCGTTCGCGGCGGGCCCGGCACTGGCCGGCCGCCGTACCCTGCCGGTCGTCGTCGCGGACACCGACGCCGAGCTGCAGCAGTCGGACGGCAAGCTGGCGCTGGTCCCGGTGGCGATCCCGCCGGGCGAGCCGTTCCCTTACAGCTACTTCATCATCGAGCTGGCCCGGCGGACCGAGCTGGCCGCGCAGGCCGGGGTCGCGGGCGTGATCGCGTACGCCGACCTGCCCGGGGCCCAGGCCCACCAGGTCCGCGCCGAGCCGATCCTGCAGCTCGGGCTGAGCCGGGACGAGGGTGAGCAGTTGCGCAAGCTCGCCGAGCAGCACCGCGGGCTCACCCTGACGATCGACGGCCGGCAGTCGCCGGAGCGGGTCTACCACCTGCGGCTCGGGTACGACGGCGGCTTCCCGGCCGCCGGTGACCCGGTGGTATCGAAGGACGAGCTGGCGACGATGCCGGCCCGGTACCACAGCGACACCCCGCAGCAGCAGGGCCAGCTGGCCTGGTTCGCGTTCAGCCCGAACATGCCGGACAGCAGCCAGATCGCGATCCCGTTCCGGGCTCCGGTGAGCTGGACCGAGCTGGCCGCCAGCCGTGGGCCGCAGCTGCGCTGGCTGCGGCAGACCTGGCTCGAGGACACCGCGCTGCGGGCCTGGGACGTGATCAGGCCCGGTGAGCGGCGGCCGGTCGACCGCTGGTTCCAGTCGCCGGTCACGTACGGCGCGCTCGATGTCGAGGGCGGCTACCCGACGGCACTGACGTGCACGTTCTGCCGGCAGGGCGACCGGTTCGTCAGCGGGCAGTACCGGATGGATGCCTCCGGCAAGCACTACGAGTTCGCCTGGTTCGACCCGCCCGAGGTGCGGCTGTACCGCGGTGACACCGAGATCCCGCGGCAGGGCTCGTCCTGGCGCTGGTTCCAGCTGCCGCCCGGCGCGGGCACGTACCGGCTGAGCATGCGCTACACCCAGCCCGGCTCGGCACCCGGAGCGCTGGCACCGCGGGTCGCGACCGACTGGGTGTTCCGGTCCGCACCACCCTCCGCGGGGACGCTGCCGGCGGCGTACACCTGTCCGTTCACGGCGGACGCGAACCCGTGCGCGTTCGACCCGCTGATCCAGCTGCGTTATGACCTCGGACTGACGCCGGCCAACACCACGCTCGCCGAGCGCGAGCACTCCTTCGAGGTGCACGCCGGGCCGCTGTCCGGCGCGGTGGACCAGACGCAAGTGGCCGGGATGAGTGCGTGGTACTCGACCGACGACGGCCAGACCTGGAAGGCCGGCTCGGTCTGGAAGAAGAGCAAGGACACCTTCGCCGTCACCGTGCGGCACCCGCGGCTGGCGGACACGAACGGGTTCGTGTGGCTCCGGATCCGCGCCTGGAACAACAAGGGCGACAGCGTCGACCAGACCGTCGAACGCGCCTACCGGTTGGAGGACCGATGAGGAACGCTGACAAGCACCGGGGTCAAGGGCGCGTCGCACTCGCACTCGCGGCCGCGATCGCGATCGCGCTCGGCGGTACCCACGCCGCGGCGCAGCCCGTGCAGGACCCTGGCGCGGCCCAGGGGATCCTGGGCTGGAGCGACAACTCCGAGCACCAGGTCACGCTGATCACCGGTGACGTGGTGCAGGTCAGCGTGGTCGGTGGCAAGACCTCGGTCGCGGTCGACAGTGCCGACGGCGGTGCGGTCCAGGCGTACACGCGACACGGCGACACGTACGTCGTGCCCGAGCGGGTCGCGTCGTACCTGCGCGCCGGCTCGGTCGACGCCGAGCTGTTCAACGTGACCAAGCTGGTCGAGCAGGGCCGTGCCGACGAGCAGACCGCGCAGCTGCCGGTGATCGTCACGTACGACGCCGCGCAGTCTCGGTCCGCGGTGCTGTCGCGCACCGCGGCGCTGCCGGCGAGCGAGCCGTCGGTCGCGCTGCCGAGCATCGACGGCGCCGGGGTCACCGTCACCAAGTCCGGCGCCGAGACGTTCTGGTCCGCCGTCGACGGTGCGTCGGGGAAGCTCGACCGGGGGCTGGACAAGATCTGGCTCGACGGCACGGTCCAGGCATCCCTCGACGTCAGCGTGCCGCATATCGGCGCGCCGGCCGCCTGGCAGGCCGGGTACGACGGCGCCGGCACCCAGGTCGCCGTACTGGACACCGGCGCGGACACCGCGCATCCGGACCTGGCCGGGCGGATCGGCCCGCAGGCCGACTTCACCGAGAAGGGCTCGATCGCCGACGGGCACGGTCACGGCACGCACGTGGCCGCGACCGTCGCCGGTTCGGGTGCCGCGTCCGGCGGCGCGCGCAAGGGCGTCGCACCAGGCGCCGAGCTGATGATCGGCAAGGTGCTCGACGACGGCGGCAGCGGGCTCGACTCGTGGGTGATCGCGGGCATGGAGTGGGCCGCGACCAACGGCGCCGACGTGATCAACATGAGCCTGGGCGGGTACGCGTCCGACGGCACCGACCCGCTCAGCCAGGCCGTCAACGAGCTGACCGCCGACACCGGCGCGCTGTTCGTGATTGCCTCCGGCAACTATGGTCCGTCCGGCTACTCGGTGACCAACCCGGGCACCGCGGACGCCGCGCTGACGGTCGGCAACGTGACCAAGACCGACGAGCTGACGCCCAGCTCCGGCCGCGGTCCGCGCACCGGCGACCACGCGATCAAGCCGGACATCACCGCGCCGGGCACGGACATCGTCGCCGCGCGAGCCGCCGGAACGAGTCTGGGCACACCGGTGGACGCGAACTACACCCGGCTGACGGGCACGTCGATGGCCACCCCGCACGTCGCCGGCGCGGCCGCGATCGTCCGGCAGCAGCACCCGGACTGGACCCCGGCGCAGGTCAAGGCCGCGCTGGTCTCGACCGCGGTGCCGCGCGACGACCTGACCGTGTACCAGCAGGGCGGTGGCCGGGTCGACGTCGCGAAGGTCACCGCGCAAGGCGTGTACGCCGGGCCGGCACCGCTGAACTTCGGCTACCTGCCGTACCCGCAGGCCGACCTGGACCCGATCGTGCGCACCGTGACCCTCACCAACATCACCGCCGCCGACGTCACCCTCGACCTGTCCGCGTCCGCGAAGCAGGAGGACGGCTCTGCGGCGCCGGCCGGCATGGTCAGCGTCGGCCAGTCCTCGGTCACGCTCCCGGCCGGCGGAACCGCCACCGTCGACGTGACCGTCGATCCCGACCTGGGCAACCCGGGCCTGTACAGCGGCTCCTTCGTCGGCACCGGCGCGAACGGGGTCCGCGTCTCGCTCCCGCTCGGACTGAACAAGGAGCCGGAGTCGTACGACCTCACCGTGCAAGCGCTGGACCGGTTCGGCCAGCCGAACCGCGGCGCCACCGTGCAGATCGGCAACGTGGACGACTCGGCCAAGCTGTTGTCGTTCCCGAACCTGGACACCCAGGGCCGGGCCACGATCCGGGTACCGCGCGGCACCTACAGCGTGCTCGGCGTGGTCACCACGATCGAGGGCAGCAAGTACACCTACACGTTCGTCGGTGAACCCGAGATCGAGGTCGGCCCCGGCGGCGCGAGCGTCGTACTCGACGGCCGCAAGGCGGTCCCGGTCACCGCCGACGTGGGCAAGCGGACCGAGAACATCTCGGCGAAGCTGGAGTTCTGGCGACAGCCACTGGCCGGCGAGACGATCAGCTACCGGTACCTGCTCGGCGAGCCGTTCGCGGACATGTACGCGACCCCGACCCAGCAGGTCACCAAGGGCGGCTTCCATCTGGTCACCCAGTTCTCCTTGGTCGAGCCCGACCTGGAACTGTCCGGCTACCGGCTGCCGCGGTTCCAGCCGGAGTACCTGGTCTACTCGCCCGAGCTGGACAAGGGCCGGTACCGCCGCGGCGTCGTCGACGCCGGCAAGGCCAGTCCCGAGGACCTCGCCCGGGTCGACAGCAACGGCAAGGTGGTGCTGATCGAGGCCGAGAACGGGTTGTGGAGCGAGCAGATCACCGCAGCCGCGCAGGACGGCGCGACGATGGCGCTGCTCTACACCCGCAACGGCTACCCGTTCTTCGGTGCGGTCGAGCGCGGCCTGCCGATCCCGGGCGCCGCACTCGACGTCGAGGAGGCGGACGCGCTGCTCGCGTGGCTGGCGTCCGGTGGGCGAACCGTGGACGTGGACAGCACGCCGGACAGCCCCTACCTGTACGACCTGCGCTACGACAGCGACGGCAAGGTCGCGGACAACCTCGCGCACCGGGTCACGGACCGGGACGTGGCGACGGTGCGGAGCAGCTACAGCGCCGACGCGGCCAAGCGGGACGTGAGCGAGGTGAACGCGGCGTTCGCGCCGTGGCAGGACTTCAGCTTCGACTCCAACCGGGCGTTCCGCACGCCGGCGGAGCGGACCGAGTATGTCTCTGCGGGTACCGGCCATCTATGGCTGAAGACGGTCTACGGATACGAGACCGCGGACGTGTTCTTCGGCCGGCCGATGCGGGATCAGTTCCGGTTCTACGACGGTGACGAGGACGGCCTGCGTGACAGCTGGTTCGGCGCACCGGGGGTGCCGACGCCACGAGCGGAGCGCACCGTGCAGGACCGGGTGGCGATCCCGTGCGCCGGCTGCCGCGACGGAGACGAGCTGTTCTTCTGGATCGAGGACAGCGGCGACGCCTCGCCCGGCCACTACGGCGCGTTCGACACCCGGTGGGAGAACTCGGCGACCCGGCTGTACCGCGACGGCCAGCTGGTCGTGTCGCGTCGTACCGGCCGTGGCGTGCTCCCGACCACCGGGGCCGCGGCCGACCACAGGCTGGAGATCGACAACTTCTCCGACGCCCCGTGGAGCATCGGGACCAGGACGAAGTCGGCGTGGACGTTCCGCTCCGGCGCGCCGGCGCAGATCGGCGGCCTGCCGCCCTGGTACTCCTGCGCCACCGACCGTGCCGGCCGCGACTGCGCGTTCCTGCCGCTGCTGTTCGCGTCGTACGACCTCCCGCTGGACTCCCTGAACCAGGCACCGGCCGGGCGCACGTTCAGCTTCGACCTCGCGGTCGGCGGCCAGACCTACGCGCCCGACCCGCGGCTCCGCGACGTCGACATGGAGGTCTCGTACGACGACGGCGCGACCTGGCGACCGGCCACTTCGGTGGGCGGGCACGACGGCAGGTACACAGTCACCGTCGAGCACCCGCGGAACGCGCAGTACGTCTCGCTGCGGTTGAACGCCCAGGCATGGGGCGGCAGCGGCCTGACCCAGGAGGTGATCCGCGCCTACCGGCTGCGCTGAGCGGGAGCGCGATAACCTGACGGGTCATGGCCGACCCTGCTGGTTATCGCAACCCGGTGACCGCCGGGTACTCGGTCGACTTCCCGGACCCGGCGCTGATCAAGGCCAAGGACGGTTTCTGGTACGCGTTCGCGACCGGCGGTCCGTACGACAAGCGCGGCAGCATCGGCGACGCGTACAAGATCGCCCGGTCGGCGAACCTGACCCGGTGGGAGAAGGTCGGCTCGGTCTTCAATGCGGGGAACCGCCCTGCCTGGGCCGACCCGGGCAGCGGCTTCTGGGCGCCGGACATCCGCTACATCGGCGGGCGGTACGTGTTGTACTTCACCGTCCACAACACCCGGCTGACGCCGGACGACTGGGACTACGCGATCGGTGTCGCGACCGCTCCGACCCCGGCCGGGCCGTGGACCGACTCCGGACAGCCGCTCGTCCCGCCGCGGCCCGCGGCCGGTGGCGGGTACGAGTGGACGATCGACCCGTGCGGGTTCGTCGACACCGACGGGCAGCGGTACCTGTACTGGGGCAGCTACAACGGCGGCCTGCACGCGGTCCGGCTGATCCCGGACGGTACCGAGACGACCGGCCCGGTGACTCAGGTGGCCAGCGACCGGTTCGAGGCGCCGTACGTCGTCCGGCACGAGCGGTACTACTACCTGTTCGCGTCGTCCTCGAACTGCTGCGCCGGCGCGACCAGCGGGCACGCGGTGTTCGCCGGCCGGTCGACGAGCCCGCTCGGGCCGTTCCACGACCGCGAGGGCGCAGCGCTGCTCGCATCCCGGGCCGGCGGCACCCCGGTGTTGTTTGCCAACGGCAACCGATGGGTCGGGACCGGGCACTCCTCGGTCGTCACCGACCTCAGCGGGCAGCACTGGCTCGCGTACCACGCGGTGGACCGGACCGACCCGTACGTCGCGCGCACCAACGGATGGCTGATCCGGCCGATGCTGCTGGACCGGCTGGACTGGATCGACGAGTGGCCGGTGGTGAACGCGGGTGCCGGGCCGAGCGAGCACGCGTTGCGGCGACCGGTGACCGGCGGGCTGGTCGCCGATGGTTTCGACGTACCGCTGGACACCGATGACGAGTTCCGCACCATGGCCGGCGCGCTCGACGTGCTGGGCGGCTTCGTCCGGCTGGCGCCGGACTCGCTGGCGGTCAGCCGCCGGCTGCTGCCGGGCGACGTCCGGGTGGAGGCGGACGTCCGGACGACGGGTGTGGTCGGGCTGGTGGCGCGCTACCGTTCCGCTCGCTCGTACCTGCGCGCCGTGGTCGATGTGCCGCGCGCCCGGTTGCGGCTGGAGTCGGTCGACCACGCGCAGGTGCGCCCGCATCTCGAGGTGCCGGTGCCGGCGGCGTACCACGAGCGTGAGTGGGCGACGCTGGTGCTCCAGGCCCGCGACCAAACCGTCACCGTCACGCTGGGCGAGGCCGGGCTAAGCGATCCGCTCGCGACGTTCACGGTGACCGTCCCGCAGCTGTCGGTGGACGGGGGATCGGTCGGCATGTCCGGCACCGGTGACCTCGACAACTTCGCCGCCGCGGAGCTGTACCGCCCGGTGACCCGGGCGGTACCGGCGCCGCGGATCGGCCGCCTCGACCCGGCGTTCTCCGACGAGTTCGACGGCGGTCTGGGGCCCGGCTGGAGATGGCGGAACGAGAGCCCGGACGCGGTGGTCGCGGATGGTGTGCTGCTGTGGCCGACCGAGACCAGTGACCTCACCGGCGACACCGCCGCCAAAGCCTCGTTGCTGCTGCGCGCGCAACCCGGCGGCGCGTTCGTGGTGGAGACCAAGCTGGGCCTGGACGTCGGGACCGACACGGTCCGCGACTTCCAGCAGGCCGGGCTGCTGGTGTACGCCGACGACGTGACCTGGCTGCGACTCAGTCATGTTGCCGGCGGCAACGGGCGGTTCGTCGAGTTCGGCAAGCGGATGTGGTTCACCCCACGAGACGCGGAGCCGGTGCTGACCTTCGGTGGCGCGATGACCGGTCCGCCGGGAGACACCACCTGGCTGCGGCTGGCCCACGACCTGGTGCCGGGTACCGGCGAGCACCGCTACCGGGCCGGATCGAGCACGGACGGCAGACGCTGGGTGTGGGGCGCGGCCTGGACGCTGCCCGCGGACAGCCGGGCGCGGATCGGCCTGTTCTCACAGGGCTCCACGCCGGAGACCGAGGCGGTGTACGGCAAGGCCACCGCCCGCTTCGACTACTTCCACGTGCTGCGCTGACGCGCGGTTTCCCGCGCCTGTGGATAACTCCGGCGGGCAGGACGCCGACCTCGATACGTTCATCCCCGCAGGCCGGCGGCTGCGCTCCCTGACGACGCCGCCGGCCTCGCACCACCGACGGGCTCGGAGGAGGAGCGGACGGATGGGCGGAGTACAGGCTGGAGAACGACGGCGGGTGCGGGTCTGGTTCGGCAGCCACGTGATCGCCGACTACCGCGCCGACGCCGACCTGGCGGAGCGCTACGTCGCGGCGATGGCGCGCCGGTTCACGGGACTGCGGATCACCAGCGATCCAGTCCCGGACCCGGACCTGGCCGAGCCGCGACCACTACCCGGGGAACGGTTGTGGGACGTCGCACCGTGACCGCCGCCCGGCGCTTCCAGCTCCTCCGGTACGTCGACGTGTCCGGCGTCAGCGGTACCGGACCCGTTGCCGAAGGCATCCAGTTCACCGACGGCACGGTCACGCTGCGCTGGTACGGCGAGTGGCCGACCACGTCGACCTGGCACCGCATCGACGACCTGATCGCCGTTCACGGCCACGACGGCGCCAGCGTCATCCACTGGCTCGACCCGGAACCGGCGCAGGATCGCTCGGTGTGACCGTTTGCTTCCGGGTCGTCCTGGGCACCTTTGATGCATGGCTCTCGAGTACCACGGGTTCGCTGAGAGGGTCCGCGACACGATCCGCGTGCCCGGCAACGACGACCTGTTCGCCGGCCCCGGCGGAAGACCAGCGACGCTGTCCGCCGCAGAGGTGCACGACCGGCTGAGCTGGCTGCCAGACTGGTCCGGCGACGAGCACACCCTGACCCGGACGCTCGCACCGCCCGAGGAGGAGCTGGGCGGTCTGCGCCAGCACCTCGAAGGGGTGCTGGAGGTGAGCGGCCACGGCGGCCGCATCCGCCAAGGAGACGGGCAGCTCACCGTCGAGTTGTGGACCGCCTCCGCCGACGGCGTCACGTCGTACGACGTCGCGCTGGCCCAGCGGATCGACCACATGCTGCTCGATCTGGACGCAACCGTCATGGATGTATCCGACTAACCATCGCCACGGGGACGAATCCTGGAGGTGGACATGCGCACAGCAACCCGGAGACGTACCAACACGCGTGTCGTCACGGTGCTGCTCGTGATCTGGCTGCTGATCGGTCTGGCCGCGGCGGTGCAGCGCGGGTACCTGTCGGCGAACGACAACAACGCCAGCTGTGCCGAGGTCGGTACGACGCTGGTCACGATCGTCGCCGGCCCGCTGAACTACGTCGGGGCGAACCCAAAGATCGACTGCGACGCGCCGGAACCCTCGCGCTGACGGTCCACGTACGGCGTCAAGCCCTCAGAGCTTGACGCCGTACATCTTCTCGAGCGCCTCGATCCAGTCGTCCTCGATCGTGATGCCGTAGGTCTCGGCCAGCTCGTAGTACTCCTTCGCGCCGGCGCCGCCCTCATGCGCGAGGATCGGCCCAAGCTTCTCGAAGTACTCCTCGAGCCCGCCCGGCGACAGCATCTCGATCACCCGGGCCGGTTTGTCGGAGGCGTTCCACATCGCGTGCGGGATGCCGCGCGGCTTGACCAGGTAGCTGCCTTCGGTCGCCTCGGCGACGTTGTCGCCGGTCCGGATGCCGACGGTGCCGTCCAGCACCAGCGAGAACTCGTCCTCGCGGGTGTGGCTGTGCGGCTTCACCAGGGTGTGTGGCGGGATCGTCACCTCGAGGACCGCGAGCGTCCCGCCGGAGTCCGCGCTCTCGACCTTGTAGTCGAACCGCACGCCGAACAGCCTGACGGTACGTCCGTCGTCCGGTCCCACGATCTTGGCGTCAAGACCTTCGGGCATTGCGATCCTCCTCGGGTTGCACGGGATTGACGTTGACCGGCGTCGGTCGCAGCTGGACGCCGAAACCGCGGACGGCCAGGTATGCAGTACCGGGCCGGGCCGGGTCAGGGCCGCGACCCGGGCGGTGACGAGGCGTTCCAGCTCGGCGAGTTCCGCCCCCGGCGTGCGACACCGCCTCCTCCTCCCTGTCCACGTCCTTGCCTAACACGACCGTGAGGTCATCCGTACGACATTCGATGCGGGTCGAATCCTCCCCGCCGTCAGGCAACGCGATTCCGCGGAATCGCCGCACGTTTCCGCGGAAACGTCACCCGGCGAGCAGCACTCTGGCGCGAAAGACAGGTTGGTGAAGACGGAGCCTGGCTGGGCGGCAAATGCTGGTCGAACGACGGCTCGGCCGCAGGCTTGTTCTACCAGAACCCAGCCGGTGTCCGACGTTACGGCAGCCGAGCCGCCGCAACGCCGGACACAAGGCGTTACATGCCGGGGATGGGGACCAGCTCGTAGACGTCGATGGCGAAGCGGCCCTTGCCCTCGGAAAGGAACGGGTGGTCGGTGGCGAGACCCTTGGCGGCGTCCAAGCTGTCGGCCTCGACGATGCTGTAGCCGTTCAGGTCGCCGGGTTCGCCGGCCGAGCCGTCGTCGGAGACCGCAGCCCCGGCACCGAATGGCAAACCGACGTCCACCATGGCGGAGCCGACACCCTCGATCCACTTGTTCCAGGCGGCCAGTTGCTCGGCGCCCTGTTCCTCGGTCATCTGCTCCATCGGCGTCACCGGACCGCGGTAGAGGTAGATGTACTTGCTCATGACGGACTCCTCTCAGGGGATCCGGGGAGTCGCCGTTGAGTTGCCGGCCCCCCGGCGGAACGTCAGGCACGTTCCACGCTACTGACGAACGGCCGCGGCCGGAATCGACAGCCCGGACTCGGTTCGTGATGTAGTGGGCGGGTGACTGAGCGCATCCCGAGCACGCCGGAAACGATCTTCACCTACGGCGCTCCGCAGCTGAAGTTCGGCAACGGAGCCTCCGACGAGATCGGTTACGACCTGGCCCAGTACGGCGTCCGGCGGGCGCTGGTGGTCACCGACCCAGGGGTGGCGGCGATCGGTCATCCGCAGCGGATCGCGGAGCAGATGGGGCGGTTCGGGATCGAGGCGGCTGTGTTCGACCGGGTCCACGTCGAACCGACTGATGAGAGCATGCGGCTGGCGGTCGAGTACGGGCGCGGGACCGGGCCGTGGGACGCGTTCGTCGCGGTCGGCGGCGGGTCGAGCATCGACACCGCGAAGGCGATCAACTTGCTCACCACGAACGACGGCGACCTGATGGAGTACGTGAACGCGCCGGTCGGCGTGGGCCGGGCGCCGGAGCATCCGCTGAAGCCGCTGGTCGCGGTGCCGACCACCACCGGGACCGGCGCCGAGAGTACGACGGTGTGCATCCTCGACGTGCTCGCGCTCAAGGTGAAGACCGGGATCAGCCATGCCCGGCTGCGCCCGACCCTCGCTGTGGTCGACCCGGACCTCACCTTCAGCCAGCCCGCGGGCGTCACCGCGTCGGCGGGGATGGACATCCTGTGCCACGCGCTGGAGAGCTACACCGCGCGGCCCTACACGTCGTACGAACGGAAGACTCCGGACCAGCGGGTGCCGTACTGCGGCTCGAACCCGATCTCCGATCTGTGGGCCGAGCAGGCGATGGCGCTGCTCGCCCGCTCGTTCCGGACCGCGGTGCGCGACGGGTCCGACCGGCAGGCCAGGCACGACATGGCGCTGGCCGCGACCGTCGCCGGGATGGGGTTCGGCAACGCCGGGGTGCACATCCCGCACGCGAACGGGTACCCGATCGCCGGCCGGGTGAAGGACTTCCGGCCGAAGGACTACGCCGTGGACGAGCCGATGGTGCCCCACGGCATGTCGGTCTCGCTGACCGCGCCGGAGGCGTTCCGGTTCACCTTCGACGCCTCACCCGAGCGGCACCTGCGCGCCGCCCAGCTGCTCGAGCCCGACGCCGACCGTCCTCGCGACGACGCCGACCTGCTACCGGGCGTGCTCACCCGGCTGATGAACGACATCGGTATCCCGAACGGGATCGGCGCCGTGGGGTACGACGAGTCCGAGGTCGACGACCTGGTCGAGGGATCGCTCAAGCAGCAGCGCCTGCTCACGACCTCGCCGCGTCCTGTCGACGCGGACGCCCTCGCGGGAATCTTCCGGCGGTCCGTCGAGCTCTGGTGACGTACACGACCGGTCCAGTCCAGTGCTCCTGAACTGGACCTTCTGACGGTCCGGTCGCGCACCTAGCGTTGCCGGTATGACCGCCGACTGCGAGCCCGCACCGACTGTCGCCACCCGGATCATCAGCCCGTCGTTCGTCCGGTTGCTGCTCGCCTGTGCCGGGTCGGGGATCAGCTTCTACCTGCTGCTGTCCGTCGTACCGCTGTACGTCGGGTCGGCCGCGGCGGCGGGTCTCACCACGGGCGTGATGCTGCTGGCCACCGTGCTCACCGAGTTCGCGATGCCGGCGCTGACCGCCCGGCTCGGCTACCGCATGCTGGTCGCGCTCGGTCTGGTGCTGCTCGGCGCGCCGGCCGCGATGCTCGCGATCTCGCCGGCGCTGCCGCTGGTGCTCGCGGTGTGCGTCGCGCGTGGAGCGGGACTGGCCGTGATGGTGGTCGCGGGGACGGCGCTGGTCGCCGAGCTGGTGCCGGTGGACCGGCGCGGTGAGGGGCTCGGCGTGTACGGCGTGGCCGTCGGGGTGCCGGCGGTGCTGGGCCTGCCGCTCGGTGTGTAGCTGCCCGGCCGGCGCACGACGACGCCTGGACCGGGCGAACCGTCCGGCCTGCTGCGCGGGCTCGGCGACAGCGGGCTACTGTCGCCGGCCGCAGTGTTCGGCGCCGTGACGCTGGCGGCCGGCGTGGTCGTCACGTTCCTGCCGCTCGCGGTGCCGACCGAACGGCGCGGACTGGTCGCGGTCGCGCTGTTGATCCAGGCGCTGCTCGCGCCGGTCGCGCGCTGGGTGGCCGGACGGTACGGCGACCGGCGCGGGTACGGCGCACTGCTGGTGCCGTCCGTCGCGCTGACCGCCCTCGGTGTCGCCGCGCTGACCCGGTTCGACAGCTCGGCCGCCGTCGTCGCCGGGATGGTTGCGTTCGGCATCGGTTTCGGC
>Ga0114129_10010087_pt1 | contig 13468 bp, 15 predicted proteins | sample RhiMetdeltSRZDD1_FD_80071 | JGI IMG/M metagenome (GOLD analysis project Ga0114129, IMG submission 80071) | Populus rhizosphere microbial communities from Tennessee, USA - Rhizosphere MetaG P. deltoides SRZDD1 (version 2) (version 2) | ecosystem: Host-associated > Plants > Roots > Rhizosphere >...
ATGAATTTTTCTCGCCCGAGCTCGGAGCGGCTCGTGCCCTTTTGCGTCAACTGCCGCTCGACGACGTTTTGAGTGGCGATGCCGGCATGGTCGGTGCCGGGAATCCAGAGCACGCGAAACCCGTCCATGCGTTTGTAGCGGCAGAGAATGTCTTGCAGCGTATTATTGAGCGCGTGCCCCATGTGTAGCGAACCGGTGACATTGGGCGGTGGAATCACGATCGAGAAATACCGACCCTTCCCTTTGGCAGGCGCAAAAAACCCGGCATTCATCCAGTGGCTATACCACTTGGATTCTATTTCTTTATGACTGTAAGCCTTCGAGAGTTGCATAGGTCTATTTCTTGTTCGAACGGTTGGGTCCGAAGCGCCTCCTACTCGACGACGTCCACCAACTCAATGAACTCCTTCTCGCCGTGAGCCGCGGATGGGGATGATTTTAGTTCTGCCCGCTTCCGCTTCGATGAAGCCGACCCTGCTCGGCTCTTGGTCTTAACATCGAGTTGGTTCGACCCGTTGACTCGTCCCAAGCATTCCGCCACGGCTTTTTTAAGCGCATCCTTATCGATCGGCCAGCGCAACCGGAGCAGCCTGTCGCCGCCCGGCACTGGCGTCTCCGCATCAGCGTCGATCCAGATCATCGGGACCTTCCAGTTTTGCACGGCGCGAACATTTTGCGCCGCCAATAAGTTCCGCTCCCGTAGCGCCGCTCCATCGACGATCACCAGACTGGCGTCCGACAATGTCGCCGCCTCCGGAATGGTTGTTACGATGTCCACCTGATGATCGTTCGACAACGCAACACAGAATGCGTGACGCAATATCTTGTACGGTTCGATGACTAAAATTTTGCTCATGAGATCCCTAGACGCTCCTTCTAAACTTGACAAGGCCAACACCGCAAGTTAGATAAAATGATTACAAACGCATGATCTGCGAAAGTGGCGGAATTGGTAGACGCGCAGGATTCAGGATCCTGTGGCTGAAAGGCCGTGGGGGTTCAATTCCCCCCTTTCGCACCAAATAACTGATTTCTATCATACAAACCCGAGTTTCTCTATCGGCTAGCAAGCCCACCTTCCGCATGATCGTCGCGTAATTGAAACTCACCCGACCGCTCGGTCCGGTTCTGAGTCGATCCATACGATTGGGAAGTGAAAAATTTCTTAGAGAAGCTTGGGATACGAATCTCATCGTATCAGCGCCGGGGGGTACCGGTTTAGATACCACCCAGCACGATTACAGAAAGACTTCGATCGAGCGGTTCATGAACGTAGGAGTATCGGTGAAAATTCTGGCGCTGGTTCTGACCATCGTTTTGCTTGCCGGCTGTTCCAAAGAGTCCAAGGACTCCTCGGGAAAAGACGCCGACGCGGAAAGAGGCAGGGCCGCGTACCTCGCAAACTGCGTAGCTTGTCACAACAACGATCCATCGAAGGATGGACCCATCGGCCCCGCCCTTAAGGGGTCTTCGAAAGAATTGATCGAATCGCGAGTCTTGAGCACCTCCTACCCGCCGAACTACAAGCCCAAGAGACCCACCAAGGTCATGCCGCAGTTTCCCTTCTTGAAAGATGAGATCCCGTACTTGGCGGCTTACCTGCGCTAGACCCAGGGCCGGTTAGGTTAGCGCAAGTGTTATCAAGAACAGGATAGCCGTCAATAGAAAGCCTACCCACAGTGTCCCTTTCACGGAATCCAGCGGCACCTTCGTCGGCCCCTGAGTCCCGAGCAAAGCGTTGCATTCGACTGCGCCGATAATAACGATCACCAGCAGCCAAAAAAGTGCCCGGGAGTCGGATTGATGGACCATGGGAGAGTAGTGACTAGCCGCGCCCATATATAACAACATGGGGATCGAGAAAACGGTATTGGTTCTCGAAGTCAGCGCGGCGCGACGACCCGCGCCAGCGGCGGCCGGCAATGCCTGACCGCCCCCGGCCACCTGATTCGCAGAAGCGATTACGATCTGCTGATTAGGCCAGATCACGAGCCAAACGTTGAGAAACATGAGAGTGCCCATCAGACCGCCCACGGTTATGGTCACGCCGTAAGAGGATGAATAGAATAGCGCACCGCCCATTTCGCCCATCCGCATGATATAGATCAAGATACCCGCGAGAAAAGTGAACATCGCGCCCCATCGGAACCACCAAAGCGCCCGTGGGACGAGCTTTTGAATTGCCGCCGTCCTGATCCCGGCCTCAGTCTCGGCGAAAAATGGAGTCTGAACGAAATTAAAATAATAAAGAATCCCAATCCACGTGATACCAGATAGAAAATGCACCCACCGAAGCATAAACAAGGTAAACTCCATGTCTCTCCCCTCCTTCTACGCGCCTTGGAAATATATCAAGTGAGCAAAACCTGAACGTTGCTTGGCGTTTATATATTCGGGGTTGCTTGTTATTGTCAAGAAAAAAACCTCCACGATTGTTGCCGCCGCCGAGCGAATTTAGTGTTGCATTGCAGAAATCAGGTGCGCTCAGGCGGTGCGCGTCGACGATTCAGCCAAACGCTCCTCATCGCGGTCAGTTTGGCTTGACCAATCCAGTGATCTATGCCATTTTCCTGCTAGATTTTTAACCGCTACGTGGAGTTTTTCTGATTCAAGAAACCAAATCGAAAAGACTACAATCCGCTTCCACAATCGTACCTGATGCCGGGCGAAAGATTCCTTTGCTACACGGGGCCAACGATCCGTTCGGTTGCGTCAGTGAGGCGTTGCAGCTTGTCGAAGAAAATTTGGCTCGCGCGGTTCGATCTCGCGAACCAGCCCTCACGGATATATCGACTCATCTCATCGACAGCGGCGGGAAGCGGGTGCGGCCGATGGTCACCCTCTTGGCATATTTTGCGTTTGGCGGCCAACGTACGCAAGACATCGTCGATATCGCAACGGCCATCGAACTCATCCATACCGCGACGTTACTGCACGACGATATCATCGATGGCGCCGAAACGCGTCGCGGTAAAGAGTCGGCCTTCAAGAAATTCGGCCTCAAGTCCACTCTAGTCGCCGGAGATTTTCTCTTCATCAAGGCTTTTGAATTCGCCGGTAAATTCGACGAGAGCGTGGTGCAGTGGACTGCCGACGCCTGCACGCTCTTGACCGAAGGGGAAATTCTGCAAGGCCACTTCAATCGGAACCGGGCGGTGACGATCGACGATTACCTGGAGATCGTCAAACGGAAAACCGCTTCGCTCTTCCACACCGGAGCCAAGGTCGGAGCCTACCTCGCAGGCGCTCCGTCGTCCTTCGTCGACGAAGCCGAACGCTACGGGCTCAATATGGGCATCGCGTTTCAGATGGTCGATGACATTCTCGACGTGGTGGGTCACGTCGATCTTCTAGGTAAACCCATCGGCATGGACCTGCGTGATGGCAATCCCGCGCTACCGATCATCCTAGCGGTCATCAACGGCGATTCCGCGGTGTGTGACGCGTTCGAAAGTGGCAAGCCGAGCGAAGCACAAATCGCCGAAGCGCTTGCCGCGATCAAAACAGGCGCTGCGATTCAGGAAGCGAAATCGCTTTCGAAACGCTACGCTAAGGAAGCCCTGAAATCGGTGAAAAAACTACCGCCATCGATGTACCGCAACGGACTCAAAACTCTCGTCCAACTGATCATCGATCGAGATTTCTAACTCCATTGTTTGCCGTCACGCTGTGCCTATCCTAAGCATCCCAGCCGATGTCCGCCGTTAACGCTTCGCGCGACCGATCCGTTCAGAATATGTTCGATCGGATTGCGGGTCGCTATGACTTGCTCAATCGCGTCATCAGCTTTCGCCTCGACAGCCGGTGGAGGCGCCAAGCCATTCGCGCTGCCCTCACGGGCGCGCGCCCTCGCATCCTCGATATCGGCACCGGAACCGGTGACTTGGTTTTGAACGCCGCCGCGACCGCCAAGGGCAATGGGCACTTCGTTGGATTGGATTTCTCGCTGCAAATGTTAAATCTAGCGCAAGCTAAGCGGGCGCGCACACGGTACGCTGCGAGCACCGCTTTCGTCATGGGCAGCGCCATGTTCGCGCCCTTTAAGAACTCCATTTTTGACGGCGCGATCACATCATTTGTGCTGCGCAACGTCTCCGATCTGCCGCTATTCTTCGCGGAGTCGTTTCGCGTGCTCAAGCCCGGCGGCAAATTTGTCTCGCTGGATATGTTTCCTCCCGCCGCGAGCTGGTTCGCCGCGCTGTACTCCATCTATTTTTATTGTTTAGTGCCGTCCATTGGCGGATGGCTCTCGCACGATCGCAAGGCCTACCAATACCTCTCCGATTCGGTGCGCCAGTTTCATCCACCCGAGAAGGTGGCGCAACTTATCCGAGAAGCCGGTTTCGAGCACGTCGCCGTGCGAAAGTTCTTGAGCGGCGCGGTTTGTATGCACGTCGCCAATAAACCCAGTGGGCCGGCGCGCTGAATGTAACTCGATGCAAGGATTTTCCAGCAGTTTTCTTATTTTCTTTTATCAAGTGGCCTTGGGCGGCCTTTTCGCCTTGGCGGGAACGCCGTTTCACGAGATCGAGCGAGCTTTTTATAAATCGACGGCCGCCGTTCTGTATGTCATCGCCTTGCTTGGTTTATGGGGCAAAAGCCCGATCTACTGGCACAGCCTATCGCAACGTTTGAGCTGGGGAATAGGGCTCGAAGTCTGTTTTCACGTTGCGTTCGTTATTTTTTTTTCCTCTTACATGCTCTCCTTGTGGACTGAAAACCAGGCTTTTCGGGCGCGCAGCTTTGCGTCAGCCGTTCTTGCCGGTTCAGTCGGTTTGATTCTCAGCGCCCACAACTTTTACAACGCGGCTCTTATTTCGATGGAGACCGTGGTCTATCCCACTACGTTTTTTATATCTTCTCTGCTGCTCGGCAGCGTCACCGTCGGCATGCTGATCGGCCATTGGTATCTAATCGATACGGGGCAGAGCCTGGATCCCTTTATTCGAACTTATCGATTCTTCGTGATGGCGTTAATCGCACAATGCGCGTCTTTGGCACTATCGCCGCTCATCCTCTATTTCTTTGGAACCCCGCAAACCGCCATTGCCATGCAGCGCCTATGGCAACATCATGCGACGCTGTTGATCACGCGTGCGATGATCGGCCAGGTGGCGCCGCTGATCCTGTCTTGGATGATCTGGCGTACGTTGCTTATACCGCACACCATGGCCGCCACCGGTTTATTTTATATCGCGTTATTGGGAGTGTTCGTCGGAGAGATCTTGGGACGGCAGATTCTTGCCTTAACTTCGCTGCCCTTCTGAATCGGGCGCGCCGATGTCACTTTTCGTCTTTGGATAAGTCTTTAGCTTCGTCACTCGCAGACCCGCTGAAGTCCACCCTAAATCGTAACCCACCGGCTCACCGACATTTAAGTCGAGCGGCGATTTTGCTTCGCCCAAAAGCAGCACCAATTCGTACGAGAAAGTCAATTCGCGACCGCTCTCGGTTCTGACCACGCCGGTATTGTTCGACGGGAAAAGTTTTGTGATCACTCCCTGGTGGTAAAAATCCCCCCGTGCCGACTTCAAAGGGTCTTTGTCTTCAGGGACCATTTTGGGACTAGCCTTTAACTTGGGCCGAGCCCGAGCTGAATCTCATCTATTACATTAAAACCTGACGGTTTGTTAATCCACCACCGGGCAATTGTTGATCACGCCTAACCGATAGGTTGTTTCTGCGAAGCGATGCGGTTTTGTAGTTCCATAAGGCCATCGAGTACAGCTTCAGGCCGAGGTGGGCACCCGGGCACATAAACGTCGACCGGGATAATCCGGTCGATACCCTGCACCGTGGCGTAGTTGTCGTAAAACCCGCCGCTGGCAGCGCAGGCGCCAAAAGCCATAACCCACTTAGGCTCGGACATCTGTTCATAGACTCGTTTCAAGACCGGAGATAGTTTATGGTTCACGGTCCCGATCACCATGAGCAAATCGGCTTGTCGCGGACTGAACCGTGGCAACAGCGCGCCGAAACGATCGATATCGTAGGGTGACATCGACAATGACATGTATTCCATCGCACAGCAGGCCGTCGCGAAGGGATACGGAAAAAGCGAATATTTCCGTGCCCATCCGACGGCCTTATCTAAGCGCGTAAGCACCACCGTTTCCGCGAGTAACTTATCCTGCCCATAACGCGCAGTGGTTGCAGTTTTTATCGGACCCATAGTAAACGGCTTGTTGCCTCAGGTTACGATACATTCATTGCATTTCTCGCCTCAATAGGAAACTACAATTTTTACCCCGATTAGACAAACCGCGCAACAACGAGCGGAAAACAGTGGGCGGAGGATGCGAGACTTTTTGTCTCGATCCGCACGTGCGACCACCTGTCGGAAAATCGAGAGAAAAATTTGCTGGAGAGTACTGGAATGATTCAAATTCGTCACGCCAAGCACCATCGGCGGATCGGGTGCATGCTTGGCGTGATGCCAGGTCTCAACCCGTTTATTTTTTTACAACGTTAACGGCTTGCGGACCCTTGTCGCCCTGGGCGATTTCGAAATCGACGCTTTCGCCTTCGTTGAGGGATTTGAATCCCTCCCCCTGAATCGCGCTGTAATGAACAAAGACATCGCCCCCACCTTCTTTTTCTATGAAGCCGTATCCCTTCGCATTGTTAAACCATTTCACCTTACCGGATGCCATTGAACCTCCTCACACGCAAAGCCCGTTAAAAATTTAGCCCGCCTCAATTCCGTGAATTTCAGCTTATTCTTCTCTTTATTGATTCGACGCTAGCGAAAGCTTTGGCGCGCTCCTCAATCTCACGGCTAGGTTGCGAACAAAAAACAGCAGAGAGAAACTGAAATTTGCCGGGGCGAGATTAGGAAAACCTGGCCACAATTGTCAAGAAAAAAATTACCGGTCGATTTCAACCGGTGATCGCTCTCTCCAAGTTGTGAATTGATGTAAACCCGGAGAAAGGCAAGGTTTGAAAGTTTTGATAACCAGATCCCCTGACCGATCGACGACTAATTGCCAGGCCTAGCCGAATAGGATGGAGAGAGTATACATACTTTGCTTTAGCCTGGGTCGAGTCTGAGCAATTCCGGTCGTTGGGATTAGATTAGGGGGCAAACTTCGGCGAAACAGATCCGAATTATGTCGGCGAATAAGCAAAGCTTAGCTTACGTAATTAAGCATAAGATCTTGATATATCTGTTTAAATTCTAAACAATCTTGACCTTAGGCAAATTTTCCGTTATAAGTAGAGGCGTTAGCCTTATAATCTTTTAGGCATAATTAAAGCGTCCCAAGTTCGTTAGATGAAACAAGGGGCTGAATGGCGATTTATACCTCATTTTCAAAAAGGGAAATTACCAGGCTCGTCGATGAGTTTGCGCTGGGCGAACTCGTGTCTTACAGCGGTATGCGCACGGGCTCCGTAAATACCCACTACCTTATTGAGACAAAGCGCGCAAAATTTTTTGCTAAAATCGATGAAGTCAAAAGCGAAGTTGAGGTAAAACAAGAAGTTGACCTATTACTCCACTTGAGAAAACAAAATTTTCCGTGTCTTCAGCCGCTCAAGACCAAAAGCGGCAGGTATCACCTGGAATTTCAAGGAAAGTGCGTAACTGTGACGCGCCATCTCGATGGCGTCGAATTGCCGGTGGAATCCATAACCGGTACACACTTGAGCGCATTGGGTCATGCTCTTGCCAACTTGCATTTAATCGGTCGAAGCTACAAAAAAGGCATCGATAATCGATTCGGTTTCAATCGAATCGTCGCGATTTATCGGGACGTTCGTCGGCAGTTGCCTACACACTTGAAAAATATCGTAAGGGTTTTAGATGACGAGTTCTCATACCTAGAGAACTACCTTGATAATAACCTGCCAAAGGGGATTATTCACGGCGACTTGTTCCCCGATAACGTAAAATTCAAAGGGAACCGCCTCACCGGCGTGATGGATTTTGAAGCCGCTTGCCGGGGCAAGTTAATTTACGATCTGGCCACTGCGGTCAATGCGCTGTGCTTTCTCGATGATCGCTATCGCATCGACAGATTTGAAGCCTTGATCGCCGGCTATGAGAGCTTACGGCCGCTCTCACTACCAGAATGGGATTCATTTCCGAACGAATTACGTTTTTCGGCTTTGCGCTTTACGGTAACCCGGATTAAGGACTTTTACCTTCGCAGTGCAGATGATAGCCAGCGCGTCTATAAAGACTTCAAAGAATTTTATGACCGTTTGTTGATTCTACGACGTGAAAAAAGCGGCGGGATGGAAGACATCTTGTTAGCCATGGCAACCGGCTATGACTATCGCAAATATCAAAAATCTAAGCCCTCTAAATAGTCAATGCAAATCCCATTAGCCTTGCTCGCCAGTGGCCCTCTCCAACAGGCGTTGGACTTTTACTTGAGTGTCTCGACGAATGAGGTAGACCATCGCCGCTAATGTCAAAATCGCGCCAATAATGAATAACGCTCGCCCTCCCATTAGAACGATATAAAAAAAATTGAGCTTCACTCTCGCGCCGTTGTATTTCTCACGATCTTCATTGATGCGCCGAAGAACTTCTTCGTTTTTTTGGTGATCCAGTTGTTGAAAATTGCGGTAACTTTCCTCCAACCCGGTGCGCGCCGTCTTGTACAACAGGGCTTGGTACTTGGAGGATTCGATTGCCCCTACGGTCCAATTACCAATGCCCATCACGAGGCAAACGATCCCCGAAACCATGAGATAACTGGAATACATTTCGCGGACTTTCACGATAATACTCTCCTCAAAACAGCATACCGGGCATGCGCTTGTTTTTCCACCATCCCGGTGATCGTTGCACGGACCCACGGAGTAGCTTAGGATTCTGCCAATGAGCCGTTATGTCGTTGGCGATATTCATGGCTGCGTTGACGAGTTACGTCGTTTGATCGAGACATTGCCCCTTGCGCGCGATGACCGCTTGGTCTTTCTGGGTGACTACATTGATCGCGGCCCGGATTCCTCAGGTGTAGTTTCCTATTTGATATCGCTTCAAAAGCAATGCAACGATTTTGAACTTGTATTTTTAAAGGGTAACCATGAGGACATGCTTTTGTCTTACCTCGGGTTAAACGGCCAACACGGCGACATGTTCCTGATCAATGGCGGCAAAGCGACGCTGGCTAGCTATGGGCTTACAGCGGACAGATTTTCGGCGCCGCAAGCTTTGTTGGCAATCCCAGCCGAACACTTGCATTTTTTTGAAGGTCTCGAAAGGTATTATTCCATGGACTCGTTCCTGTGCGTACACGCCGGGATTCACCCGCAAAAATCTCTCGCAGAGCAAACTGACGAGGACTTATTCTGGATCCGCAACGCATTCATTTTCAACTCTCATGGTCTTCCCTATACCGTCCTGTTCGGACACACTCCCCAGGCGGCCGTTTTATACGATCTTCCCTACAAAGTTGGCTTAGACACCGGACTGGTATACGGCAATATGTTGACATGTCTTGATGTAGATGAGAAAGTCCTCTACCAGATCAACCGAGGAAGGAAGAGCATCCATCGGACTTCCGTGCAGCGCAGATGGAATCCATCTGCGGCCCTTCCCTGACAGATTGATCTTTTCCCTAACTTCTCATAACGTGAATCGCCCCTGGCGGTGTAGCTCAGTTGGTCAGAGCACGCGGCTCATATCCGCGGCGTCGACAGTTCGAATCTGTCCACCGCCACCACTTTTTTTTCGTAAAATCTCTAATTTTAGTCTTCCTAAAACAAATTCGGGACGGCAAGCATCTCGTTTAAAATTTCATCGACCATGCCTCTCGCCCATAACGATCCTTTACTAACGTCTCGATTCGCGTGAAGGGCACGTGCAGCAACGCCTCATCCGCGGCCCAACCGTTTCTCAAGTTATCGCGCACCAGCCTGGAGGCTACATTGAGGTTGGCAACAAACTCCAGGTGTGGCCGATCACGGCGATATCCAGGCTGTTGAGCCGGCATGCGGAGATATCGTTCAATTAACAGCAAATCGAAATCCAACAGAAAAGTGCCGTGGACGAGAACGAAACGGGTTTTCCGATATTGCGCATTGCCGGAAAATTTCCGCCCAGAAATTGTGAGATCGCTGATGCCGTCGATGCGTGCGTCCACGCCGGCTAATTTCTCGATGACACACCGATGTCGTTCCAGAACGTAATGAAAAGCATCGCCTATAGTTCTTAGCCGGCATGTGACGTTATTTAGAATCAACGAATAGTTGAGACAACCCGGACCTTGCACGACGGCGCCGCCTCCACTTACGCGTCGCAATATCGATACTCCGTCTGTCTTACACGCCGATAGATTTGCTTCGGCGTGCAATCGATTGGAGTGGCCGAGCACGACAAAGTGATCCGTCGGTTCCCAAACACGCAAGAGCGAGTCCGCACGTGGTTCAATTTCGAACAGCTCCAACAAGGCTTCGTCGCACGCGAGATTGCTCGCCGGGTCGTCGAATGTGAGATCGAGGTATTTCATGAAGTCGAGTTGCTTTTGCTTGTATTTTATTGTCTGCTAAACTAGTAGGTGCAAGCACTAATGAAACCCGAGAACAAAGATATCACTCCCGCTACCTCGGTCGAAGGCGACCGCCCAAACGGTAAAGGAAATAGAAACGAACGGCACAAATGGGTTGCCTCGTTGGAATATATTCTCGAATATATTTTAAAGAACGAGCAATCGGAACAAACTTCACGTCTTCTCGAAGAGCTCATCGAACGACTACGGGATTCAGGACTCAACATTCCCCACACGGTGAGCACGCCGTACGTTAACACAATACCTCCGGAAAAAGAGCCACCCTATCCCGGCAACCGTGAAATCGAACGACGTATAAAAAGTTATATCCGCTGGAATGCAATGGCGATGGTGGTCAAAGCCAATCGTGTTCATCCCGACATCGGCGGCCATATCTCAACCTATGCCTCGTCAGCAACGCTTTACGAAGTCGCGCAGAATCATTTCTTCCGCGGCGGCGACGGTGAGAACCATCCTGACATGGTCTACTTTCAGGGCCATGCGTCACCCGGCGCCTATTCGCGCGCCTACGTAGAATGGCGCATCAACGCGCCCAAGCTGCATCATTTCCGCCAGGAACTTTCCAGCGTCGGCGGCTTATCATCTTATCCGCATCCCTATTTGATGCCCGACTTTTGGCAGTTTCCCACGGTTTCCATGGGGCTAGCGCCGATTATGTCGATCTATCAGGCGAGGTTCGTGCGCTATCTCAAAAGCCGTGGGCTGCTCAGCGGTGAAGAGCCGCGTATTTTCTGTTTTGCCGGCGACGGCGAAATGGATGAACCGGAATCATCGGGCGCGCTGACGCTGGCATCGCGAGAAAATCTCGATAATCTCATCTGGGTCGTCAACTGCAATCTTCAGCGTCTCGATGGTCCCGTACGCGGTAACGGCAAAATTATTCAGGAGCTCGAGGCGCTGTTCCGCGGCGCTGGTTGGAATGTCATCAAGGTCATCTGGGGCTCCGATTGGGATCCGCTATTGGCGAAGGACGACAAAGGCTTGTTACTCAAACGAATGGAAGAAGCGGTTGACGGCGACTATCAGAAATACTCGGTGGAGCCGGGGAGCTACACCAGAAAACATTTTTTTGGCAAGTACCCTGAGTTGCTTGAGATGGTCAATCACATGACCGATGACCAGATTCGTAAGCTTCTGCGTGGCGGTCACGATCCAATGAAAGTGTATGCCGCCTACAAAACGGCGGTCGAACACAAAGGCGCGCCAACCGTGATTCTCGCGAAGACGGTGAAGGGTTACGGACTGGGCGAAGCCGGCGAAGGGCGGAATATCACACATCAGCAGAAAAAGCTCAACGAACGCGAGCTGCGCGAGTTTCGCAGTCGATTCGACATACCCCTGCCCGATGAAGAAGTCGTCGAGACGCCCTTCTACCGCCCGCCCCTCGACAGCCCGGAAACCCAATACTTGCTCGAAAGGCGCAAACAACTGCGCGGCTTCGTGCCGGAACGGAAAGTTAGGGCGAAACCGTTAAGAGTGCCGGAAGCTGCCGATTATGAGGAGTTCCTCAAAGGTTCGGGCGATCATTCTATGTCGACGACCATGGCGACCGTGCGAATCCTGACAAAGCTCTTGCGTCACGAGGAGATCGGCAAACGGATCGTCCCGATCATTCCCGACGAAGCGAGAACTTTTGGCATGGATTCGCTGTTCCGCCAGATCGGTATTTACTCTCCCAAAGGACAGCTCTACGAGCCCGTTGATCGCGAGACGTTGCTCTATTATAACGAAGCCAAAGACGGCCAGATTCTCGAAGAAGGCATTACCGAGGCAGGCGCCATGTCGTCGTTCACTGCCGCGGGCACGTCCTACGTGCATCTCGGCGTCAACATGATTCCATTTTACTTTTACTACTCCATGTTCGGTTTCCAGCGCATCGGCGATTTAATCTGGGCGGCGGCGGACAGCAAGGCAAAAGGCTTTTTGTTGGGCGCGACGGCGGGACGAACGACGCTCAACGGCGAAGGGTTACAGCATCAAGACGGCCACAGCCACTTGTTGGCGAGCACCATTCCGACTTTGTTGACCTACGACGCCGCGTTCGCTTACGAGATCGCCGCCATTGTGAAGGATGGATTGCGCCGCCTCTATGCAGAGGGCGAAGAGTATTTTTACTATCTCACGCTTTACAATGAGAGCTATCCGATGCCGGCCATGCCAGAAGGCGCCGAAGAAGGAATACTTAAAGGCTTATATAAGATCAAGCCTGCGACCAGGGGTAAAAAATACAAGGCGCATATATTCGGCAGTGGCCCACTGCTCCGAGAAGCACTACGCGCGCAAGAAATTCTCGCGGAACAATTCGACGTAGCGGCGGATGTATGGAGCGCGACGAGCTACAAGCTGCTGCGCGGCGACGTGTTGCGAACCAAGCGTTGGAACATGCTGCATCCGACGGCGCCGCCAAAATTATCCTATCTAGAATCAGTCCTGCAAAACGAGGAAGGAGTTTTTGTCGCAGTGTCCGATTATATGAAAATGGTTCCCGATCAAATCGCGCCGTGGGTGCCCGGCGGGCTGACGACACTCGGCACCGACGGTTTCGGCCGGAGCGACACGCGGCCCAATCTCAGGCGATTTTTCGAGGTCGACGCGGAATTGTCGGCCGTTGCAACCCTCTATGCGCTCCATCAAAAGGAAGCATTTCCCGCGAGCGTCGTCGAGGAAGCGATCAAGAAGCTTGATGTTGACCCCGAAAAGCCATTCCCTTTTTACCTCTGATCATTCTCAAAAAACGTAGTCGCAAAAATTTTCCATGGACGTGAAACTTCCCCAGCTCGCTGAAGGCGTAGAGTCCGGCACGGTCGTAAGCATCCTGGTCGCCGAAGGTCAGGAAGTCAAAAAAGATCAGGCCCTCATGGAGCTCGAAACTCAAAAAGCGGTGGGTTCGATCCCTGCGCCAAGCTCGGGCATGGTGACGAAAATTTACGTGAAGCAAGGCATGG
>Ga0114129_10010089_pt1 | contig 13466 bp, 2 predicted proteins | sample RhiMetdeltSRZDD1_FD_80071 | JGI IMG/M metagenome (GOLD analysis project Ga0114129, IMG submission 80071) | Populus rhizosphere microbial communities from Tennessee, USA - Rhizosphere MetaG P. deltoides SRZDD1 (version 2) (version 2) | ecosystem: Host-associated > Plants > Roots > Rhizosphere >...
ACGTCTGCCGGTTTCGCTGCTCCGCGAACAGCGCCTCCTGGCAAGATCGCGGGCCGAAAGGTCCTCTACTGGTACGACCCGATGGCTCCGGGTTCCCACTTCGACAAGCCCGGCAAGTCACCGTTCATGGACATGCAGCTCGTCCCGAAGTACGTCGACGAGGAGCCGGCGCCGACCGGCGCTCTCGCGCCTTCTGTTTCCCTTTCCGCCGACGCGATCCGCGCGGCGGGGGTGGCGACGGTCCCGGTCACCCGTCAGAACCTGACCGACGAAATCCGAGCCGTCGGCACGATCGAGGCCGACGAGACGAAGCTCGAGCGCGTCGCGGCACGCGTCCCCGGACGGATCGAGAGGTTGTACGCGAATTTCACCGGGCAGTCCGTCCGGCGAGGGGCGCCGCTCTTCGACCTTTACAGCCCGGATCTCGTCGCGACCCAGCGCGACTACCTGCTCGCTCTCGAGAATCGAAGGCGGCTTGCCGGCGCCTCGCCGGAGGCGGTCGGGTCCGCCCAGTCTCTCGTCGAGGCGGCGCGCGATCGGCTGCGTCTCTGGGGGATCTCGGCCGACCAGATCCGTGCTCTCGAACGAACGAGCCGTCCCGACCTCGCCCTGACGTACCGGTCGCCGGTCTCGGGGACTGTCGTCCAGAAGAACGCCGTCGAAGGCCAGTACGTCCAGGAGGGGACGGACCTCTACCTGCTCGCCGACCTCTCGAGCGTCTGGCTGGTCGCGCAGGTTTACGAGTTCGAGCTCGGAAGGCTCCAGGTCGGGCAGTCGGTGAAAGCGATCGTCGCCGCCTTTCCGGGACGCGAGCTGGCGGGACGGATCGTCCTTATCGAGCCGCTGCTCGAGCGGGAGACGCGCACGGCGCGTGTCCGTGTCGTGCTGCCGAACCCGCGCGGGGATCTCAAGCCCGGCATGTTCGCCGATGCACGGCTTGCTCTGCCACTCGGCGAACGGCTCTCCGTTCCCCGAAGCGCCGTCATCGACACCGGGACGCGCCAGCTGGTCTATGTCGAGACCGCGCCCGGTACGTTCACGCCTCGCGACGTGAAGCTCGGCGCGGCGGCCGGTGACCGCCGCGAAGTCCTCGAAGGCCTGCGCGAGGGCGAGAAAGTCGTCGCCGCGGCGAACTTCTTCGTTGACTCTCAGGCGCAGCTCGCGGGCGGGGCGTCGATCCAGTGGAGCGGCGCGCGTGAAGTCCAGACCGGGCCCACTCCTGGAGTTCGCCCATGATCGCGCGACTGATCGACTTCTCGCTCCGGAACCGTTTCCTGATCCTCGGCTTCGCGCTTCTCCTCGTCGCGGCCGGCATTTACACGGTGCGCACGAACCCGGTGGACGCGATTCCGGACCTGTCGGAGACCCAGATCATCGTCTTTGCCGACTGGCCGGGACGCTCTCCCCAGGAGGTCGAGGACCAGGTCAGTTATCCGATGGTCGTCAACCTCCAGGGCCTGGCGGGCGTGAAGGCGGTTCGCTCCTCCTCGGCGTTCGGCTTCTCGATGATCAACGTCATCTTCGAGGACGGAACCGATCTCTACTTTGCACGGACGAGGATCCTGGAGCGGTTGAACCTCGTCGGCTCTCTCCTGCCGAGAGGGGTCACGCCCGTCCTGGGCCCCGACGCGTCGGCGGTCGGACAGGTCTTCTGGTACACGGTCGAGGGGAAGGGAAAAGACCTCGGGACGCTGCGCGCGATCCAGGACTGGTACGTGCGCTACCAGCTGAACGCCGTGCCGGGCGTCGCCGAGGTCGCGTCGATCGGCGGCTTCGTCCGTCAGTACCAGATCGACGTGGACCCGAACCGGCTCGCGGCCTATGGCCTCTCGATCCGGGACGTCCTCTCCGCCGTCCAGATGTCGAACAACAACGTCGGGGGGAAGGTCGTCGAGCAGGGCGGCATCGAATACGTGGTTCGCGGGATGGGCCTCATCCACGGCGTCTCGGACGTCGAGAAGATCGTCGTCGCGTCACGCGGTGGCGTGCCCGTTTACGTATCGAATCTCGGGACGGTCCAGATCGGCCCGGAGTTCCGGCGCGGCGCGCTCGAGAAGAACGGCTCGGAGGTCGTCGGCGGCGTCGTCACCATGCGGTACGGCGAAAGCGCGCCGGAGATCATCCGCCGGGTCAAGGAGAAAATCGGAGAGCTCTCCAGGGGCCTTCCGCCCGGGGTCGAGATCGTGCCGTTCTACGACCGCTCGGCACTGATCACGCGAGCCGTGGGGACGTTGAAGCGAGCGCTGCTGGAGGAAATCCTGCTCGTGACCCTCGCCCACGTCGTCTTCCTCATGCATTTCCGCTCGATCCTGATCGTCACGCTTCCGCTTCCGCTCGCGATCCTGACGTCTTTCGTCCTCATGCGCGTCTTCGGGATCACGTCGAACATCATGTCGCTCGGTGGGATCGCAATCGCGATCGGAGTGCTGGTGGACGCCGGTATCGTCATCACCGAGAACGTCTTCCGCCACGTCGAGACCGACGGCGAGAGACTCCCGCTCCTCGAGATCGTCCGCAACGCCGCGAAGCAGATCGGCCGGCCGATCTTCTTCTCGATGCTGATCATCATCCTCGCGTTCCTCCCGGTCTTCTCGCTTTCCGGCGAGGAGGGAAAGCTCTTCCATCCGCTCGCGTTCACGAAGACGTTCGCGATGATCGGCGCGATGGTCCTCTCGGTGACCCTCGTGCCGGTCCTGGCGACGTTTCTCATCCGCGGCCGCGTGCACCGCGAGGAGCAGAACCCGGTGATGCGCGGCGCGCGGAAGCTCTACGAGCCGGTCCTCGCGGCAGCCCTCCGCCACAAGAAGCCGACTCTCGGAATCGCGGGAAGCCTGTTCCTGGTCAGCCTCGTGCTCGTCTCCGGAGCCGGCGTTCTCCTGTCCCCGGCGAAGGGGTTGCTGACGCTCGTCGGCGCGCGCCGGGCCGCCGACCGCGTCACTGGAGCACAGGCCTGGCTAAACATCCACGTCGTTCCCGGAATCGGGAAGGAATTCATGCCTCCGCTCGACGAAGGGACGTTGATGTTCATGCCCGTGACATCCAACTCCGTGTCGCTCACCCAGGCCGTCGAGATCATGAAGAAGCAGGACGAAGGGCTCCGGTCGTTTCCCGAGGTCGCCTCGGTCGTCGGGAAGGTCGGGCGGGCGGAGAGTCCGCTCGATCCGGCGCCGATCAACATGTACGAAACGCTCGTGGAGCTGAAGCCTCGAGGCGAGTGGCGCGCCGGAATGACCAAAGAGAAGCTGATGGCGCAGATGAGCGAGAAAGCGCAGATGCCGGGCGTCACGATCATCTGGCAGCAGCCGATCCGGAACCGCATCGACATGCTCGCGACCGGCATCCCGACGCAGGTCGGCGTGAAGGTCTTCGGCCCCGATCTCGCAACGCTCGAGAGAAAGGCGAACGAGATTGCGGAGGTCATGCGGAAGGTGCCGGGCGCCGCGGATGTCTACGCGGAGCAGATCCTCGGCTCGCCTTACCTGGAGATCGAAGTCAATCGCGAGGCGGCCGCCCGTTACGGGGTCAACGTCGGTGACGTCCTCTCCGTCATTGAGACGGCGCTCGGCGGCGAGAACCTGACGACGACGATCGAAGGGCGGAACCGGTTTCCCGTACGCGTGCGGTACAGCCGGGAGCTGCGGGGCGACCTGGAATCGATCCGGAGGATTCTCGTTCCAGCGGTAGCCGAGGGCGGGATGGCCCGGGCCGAGCCGACGTCGGGCATGCCGAAGGCGGCTGGCATGTCAGGGACAACCCTCCCCGCCGGCCTGGAGCCGGTTCCGGTCGCCCGCATGGCGCAGATCCCGCTCGCCCAGGTCGCCGACATCCGGTTTCGTCCCGGACCCTCGATGATCTCTTCGGAGAACGGGCTCTTGCGCGAGCGCGTATTTCTGAACGTCCGCGGCAGAGACATCGGCTCCTTCGTGGACGAGGCGAAAGGCGCCGTCGGATCGAAGGTCGCGCTCCCGCCCGGGTATTTCGTCGAGTGGGCGGGGCAGTACGAGCACCAGGTCCGCGCGAGGAACCGACTCGTGGTCGTCGTGCCCCTCTGCTTCGCGATCATCTTCATTCTGCTGTACCTCACTTACCATTCCGCGAAGGAAGCCGCACACGTCATCCTCGCGATTCCCTTCGCCCTGACCGGAGGCAACCTCCTCCTGTGGATCCTCCACAGTCTCGCCGCCGCCAATGGCTGGAAGACCGAGTTCCACATGAGCGTGGCGGTCTGGGTGGGCTATATCGCGCTCTTCGGAACAGCGGTCCAGACGGCGGTCGTCATGGTCGTCTACCTGGAAGAAGCTCTCCGTCGAAAGGCCGCTTCCGGACCGATGTCACCCGAGCGCATCCGCGAGGCGGCGATGGAAGGCGCGGTCCTGCGCCTCCGGCCGAAGCTCATGACGGTCTCGACCGTCGTGTTCGGACTGCTTCCGATCATGTGGTCCACGGCGACGGGCTCGGAGGTGATGAAGCCGATCGCGGCGCCGGTCCTGGGTGGAATGGTGAGCTCTCTTTTCCACGTCCTGATCGTCACGCCGGTGATCTGGACCACGTTGAAAGAGCGGGAGCTCTCTCACGGGAAACTGGAGGTCGGCAAAGTGAGCGATCTCCTGAAGGCGTGAAGAGAAGCCGAGACGCTCGGACTTCGGGATGCGACTACTTCCGAACCGAGAGGTTCTCGTAGGCGACGGTCGGCAGCGCGAAGCCCAGGGAGTGGCCTTCGACCTCGGGCCGGACGAAGTGGTAGACCTGCTCGTGGAAGAGCGGAATCAGAAGCGCGTCGCGCGCGATCAGATCCTCCAGCTGCCGATAGATCGAGTGGCGGACGTCGGGATTGACCTCGGAACGCCCTCTTTCGGTGAGGTCATCGATCTGCGGGCTCCCGAGCATCCGGCCGAGGATGCCCTCGTCGGACTGGAGGATCCCGTTGACGAACGTGTCGGCATCGGGATAGTCGGCGACCCACCGCATGACGGCAAGGTCCACGTCCGCGGTCTTCTGATGCGTGATGAACTCCGGCATCGTCTCGTTGGCCGCGCGGATCGCGAACCCCATCTCTCCGAAGGCCTTCGCGAGCTCCTCGTAGAAAGCCGCGAACTCGCCGAAAAACAGCGGATGGATCGCGGCGACGACTTCCCGCTTTTCCTTGGAAACCGTGTAGTTGACGGATTCCTCCGGCACGAGAGGGCCCGTGTTGCGGGCTCTCCGGCCCGAGGTCGAAGAATGTCCCAGGAGCCCCGGAGGAATCAGGCCGTTCGCGGGAACCGCCAGCCGACCGAGGGTGCGGCGGACGATCCCGGCGGCGTCGATTGCATTCGCCAGACCGCGGCGCAGCGCCGGGTCGGTGAAGACTCCCCGGTGGACGTTGAACGCGACGCAGTAAATCGAGAGCCGGGGGGCCTCGCGATACCCGGATCCGTGACGCGGATCGCGCCGGAGCGTCTCGACGTCGGCCGGGAGGAGGTCCGAGGCGATCGAGAGCCTGCCTTCGAGGAACTCGCTTCGGATTTCCTCAGGAGACATTCCGAATCGGAAGACGATGCCGTCGCTCCGGGGATAACCCTCGCGCCAGTAGTGAGGGTTCTTCTCGAGCTGGAGACGCCGCCCCGGCTCGAAGCTCACGACGCGGAACGGACCGGTTCCGACGCACTGATCGCGCCACGTTCCCCGGACTCTCGTGGTGCCCTCCGGAATGATCGCCGCGGCCGGCTCCGACATGAGAGCGGGAAAGAAGGGAACCGGCTTCACGAGGTCGATGTAGAACTCGGTCGGCGAAACGATGTGAAAGCCTTCGAGGGCCGTCGCCTCGTGATCGAGGAGCCGCCGGGCGCCGCGGATGGGCGACAGCGGCCAGCGCGTGTCGCTTTCCTCGTCCTGGAGAAGCCGCTCGAAGGAGTGGCGCACGTCGCGAGCGGTCAGCAGCCGCCCGTCGTGAAAACGGATCCCCGGCCGCAGGCGGAACCTGTAGCGCAGGCCTTCGTTCTCCGCGGTGACGTCCGAAACGAGCCAAGGGATCACGACGGCGCCTTCGGTCTGTCGCGTGAGCGTCTCGAAGACGTTCGGGAGGGTCTCCCCCTTCTCGACCGTGCTGTCGATGGAGGGATCGAGAGATCGAACGACGCCCGCGATCGGCACGTGAATGATTCCTCCGGCCGCCCGGCGGTCGGCAGCCGGCGCCTCGGCCGGTAGCTTCGCCTTTCCGACCTGGGGATAGTTGACCCAGGGGGCCGTCCCGCGAAGCTCCAGCCCGCGAACGGCCGGGCTCGCGATTCGATAGTCCACGTCGTGGAAGAGCGGCACGAGGACTCCGGAGTCGAGCAACATGTCTTCGAATTTCCGGTAGAGGCCCTCCCGCGCGTCCGGGTCGCTCTCGTGGCGCGCTTGTTCCAGGATCCGATCGGTCTCGCGGGACGAAAAGTATCCGCGCAGGAGACCCTTGTCGGAATGGAACAGAGTGAACGAGAAATTGTCCGGGTCGTCGTAGTCGGCGATCCAGCGCCCGACGAGGAGATCGATCTCCGCGTTCTCGTTCCAGGACTCGAGGTATTCGGGCATCGTTCGGGTCACGATGGAGACTTCGACGCCGAGCTCGACCCAGCTTCCGAAGAGGGCCGAGGTGAGCGAGCTGTACTGGTCCTGGAGGATCGGGTGGACGGACGCCCGGAGGCGGATTGGAAGCTCGAACCCGGCGGACCGAAGCATTTCGATCGCCTTGTCGTGCGGGAAATGCGGCTGCCGCCGTCCCGGGTCGTGGCCGAGGATTCCGGGGGGGAGGAGACCGGTCGCCGGAAGTGCGAAGCGTCCGAGAGCTCCCCACACGAAGTCCTGCGCCCGGACCGAGTTTGCGAGCGCCTGACGGAGCGCGGCGTTCGAGCCCGACGGGCTCGCGGAGTTGAAGAGAACGAAGTAGGTGTTCTTCTTGGGCTGCTCGACGAGCCCGGACCGGAACCGCGGGTCTCGGAGAATTGCTTCACGATCCCGCGGGAGCAGGTCCCGGACGAGATCGATCGATCCGGACTTCAAGCCATCCGCGATGGCCGATGCCGAAAGCGAAGCGCGAAACTCGAGTCGGTCCAGGCGGGACAGACTTTTTCGATACCGCTCGTTGCGCTCGAGAACGGCTCTGTCCGGAGTATGGGAAACCACGGCGAAGGGTCCCGTCCCCAGCACCGTCGCCGGTCGCCCATCTTCCGGGGCGCCCTCCCGGGCGATCGAAGTTCTGCCGTCCGTCAGGAGCGCCGGGTAGATCGGGAGCGGCTCGACGAGTCGGATCTCGATCTCCCTCTCGGAGGGCGTCGTGATTCCGGAGACTTCCGGCGCCGTCCCTTCGAGATAGTCCGAGACGCCGGAGATGGGCGCAAAGGCGGGCGGAGTCGAATCGCGGGAGCGCCGGATGGAGCGCTCGAGCGAGGTCTTGACGGCGGCAGCGGTCAGAGGCGTGCCGTCGGAAAACACGACTTCCGGACGAAGGCGCAGCCTCACGGCTTTCCCGCCCCGCTCCAGAGACCACTGCTCACAGAGCGAAGGGACCGGGTTCCCTCCGGGGTCCGTCGTCACGAGCGTCTCGAAGACGTTCGCCACGACCTCGCTCTCCTCGGTCGTCTGGTAGGTGCTCGGCTCGACGTCGGCGATGGGGTTGGCCATCGCGACGACGAGCGTGCCTCCCCGCGGGATCTCCTGTTCGGCAGACTTCTCCTTCGGCACCAGCCGATCGACTTCGGCGAGATACGCGCTCGCCTTGGCATATTCGCCGCGCATGTTGGCGACGGCCGCCGCGAGTGAGACGAGCTTCGCCAGCGGCCCGGTCTTCTGAAGTGAGCGTGCGATCTCGATCCCGCGCTCCGCCCACTGGCGCGTCTCTTCGGTCCGGCGTCCCTGCCACGCCGTGTCCGCCGCGAAGAGGATGACCTCGAGAGCTTTCTCCGGCTGCTTTTCGCGCTCGAGCGCCGCGACGGCTTCCTCGGCTTCGCGCAGCGCCGCATCGGAGTTGCCCGCCATCCGGTGCGCCTCCGCAAGCAGGAGCCGCGCGTCCCCCTGGAGGGATCGGTCGCTCGTCCACTCCTCGTCATCGAGAAACTCGAGAGCGGTTTTGGCCGCGCGAATCGTGTCGTCCGGGCTGAAGGTCTCGAGAGACTTCCGGGCGAGCTTCAATCCGTATTCGACCGTCTTCTCGGGAACGTCTCCCTGGGAAAAGTGGTGGAGAAGCTCGGGGTAGATCCGGTCCAGTCGACCCGAGTAGCGCTTTTCGATCAGCTCGGCGTACTTCCGGTGCAGCGACCGACGCTTGCGACGGGAGAGACCGCCGTAAAGAACGTCCCGCACGATGCCGCTCGAGAAAGCGAGACGGTCGCCGCGGGACTCGCGCTCCTCCTCGACGATCCCCTCGGTCAGCAGTCGGTCCACCGATTCGTCCAGGGTCCGGGCGCCTTCGGAGAGAGTCTCCAGGTCGCGGAACTCGAAGCTCCTCCCCAGGACCGAGGCCGTCGAGAGAAGGTCGCGAAGCTCCGCCGGGAGACGTTCGATTCGCTTCTCGACCGCCTGCTGAATCGTGGCCGGGAGCGAGTCGGAGGAGATCCCCGTCCTCTTCGAGAAGCTCCAGGCCCCGGTATCGTCCTTCGCGATCCCCCCCGAATCGATCAGGGAGTGAATCAGCTCCTTCGTGAAGAACGGGTTGCCTTCCGTCGCGTCGTGGAGTCTCTGGCAGACCTCTTCGGAAAGCTTCGACGCGCCGACGACCGATTCGACGAGCGCCCGGTGCTCGGAGGGAGAGAAGGGAGGGAGCGTGATCGACACGAAGCGCGGATCGTCCGCGAAGGAGTCGAGCATGCGGACGAGCGGGTGCCGCTTGTCGGTCTCGGTGTGGCGGTAGCTCCCCACGAAAAACGTGGGCGTCGGGCCGAGCCGGCGCACGATGTACTGGAGCGCCTCGATCGAGACTTCCGCGGCGTGGAGATTTTCCAGGATGAGGACGAGCGGCCTTCCGGCGGCGATGCGCGCGAGGGTTCGCGCGAGCAGCTCGAAGATCTGGACGCGGTCCTCGGCCTTCCGCTCCCCGGTCGAGGCGACCCGGGAATCGCCGCTCACCGCCGACCGCAGCTCGCCGATCTCGGTCAGGAGCGGAAAGAGTGAGAGCAGCTCCGGCGCAAGGTCCGAGAAGTCCGGCCGCTCGGCGCTGGAGCTTCCGGGGTCCTTCGACTGAAAGTAGTCCTGTATGAGCTCGCAGAAACCCTGGTAGGAAAAGGCGCGGTCCTGCTCGACGAACCGGCCGTACAGGACGCGGATTTTGCGGATCGTTGCGAGCTTCTTCAGCTCCTCGAGAAGCCTCGTCTTCCCGATTCCCGGCTCGCCCGCCACGACGGCGAACTGGCACGCGCCCGCGACCGCGGCGTTCAACCGGTGCTGCAGCTCGGCAAACTCCTTCTCGCGCCCGATGAACGCGGAGGCGGACGGCCGCTGGTATGTCCGGCTCGCGGTCACGACGACCGACATCCCGAACTCGTCGCTCGCGAGGCTCGAGCGGTGGCGTCGGAGGGCCTCCGCAAGCTCTCCGGCCTTCTGGGGACGGCGGGCCGGGTCCTTCTCGAGACATCCCAGCACGATCGCCTGGAGCTCTTCGCGGATTTCCGCCCCGAGCGAGCGGGGCGGTTGCGGCACCTCGTGAACGATTCGGTAGAGGATGGACTGCACTTCGCCCGAAAAGGGAGGCTCGCCCGTCAGGCACTCATACAGGACCACGCCGAGCGAATAGATGTCCGAGCGGCCATCGAAGGCGTGGGAGGTGACCTGCTCCGGGGAGAGGTAGGTCACGGTCCCGATCAAGGTGCCGGTCTTGGTCAGGCGGTTCTCGGTCGAGGCATGGGCGAGGCCGAAGTCCATGACCCGGACCCGCAGGCTTCCCGCGACGTCGCGCAGGACCATGATGTTCTCGGGCTTGATGTCGCGGTGGACGACGCCCCGGGAGTGGCTGTACTCGAGCGCGTCGGCGACCTGGATCGCGATGTCGAGGACTTCTCCGAGACGCAGCGACCCGTCCCAGAGGAGCCGGCGAACGTTCGTGCCCTCGACGAAGGGCATGACGAAGAAGAGAGAGCCCTCGTGCCGGCCGAGATCGTGGATCGGGACGATGCCCGGGTGGTCCATCTGGGCCACGATCTGGGCTTCGCGCTGGAAGCGCTCTTCGATCTCCGGGGAGAGCTCGGAGGAGCCGATCAGCTTCACGGCGACGTCGCGGTTCAACAGCGGGTCGCGCGCCCGGTAGACGACGCCCATTCCGCCGCGACCCAGCTCCGAGGAGACCTCGTAGCGGTTGGCGAGTCTGGCGCTCAACACTGGGTCCATGAGGTCGACTACCGGCGGACCGACAGCTTCTCGTAGGCGATCGTCGGCCAGGAGAGGCCGAGCTGCAGCCCTTCGATCTCCGGGCGGACGAAGCGATAGACCTGCTCGTGGAAGAGCGGGAGGAGGAGCGCCTCGCGAGCCACGTGCTCTTCGATCTGCCGGTAGATCGAGTGGCGCGCCCGCGGATCGATCTCGGACCGCCCGCTTTGGGCGAGGCGGTCGATCTCGGGCACCCCGCACATCTTTCCGATGATGCCTTCCCGAGTGCGAAGGACACCGTACGTGAACGTGTCGGCGTCCGGGTAGTCGGCGTTCCAGCGGCCGATCGAGAGGTCCGCTCGTCCATCCTGTGCCGCGATGTACTCCGCCATGGTCGTGTTGATCGGGCGGATCTGGAACCCGATCTCCCGGAACGACCCTTCGAGCTCTGCGTAAAAGGCGGCGTACTCTCCGGAAAAGACCGGGTGTACCGCGGCGGTGAGCTCGACCGTCTCCCGGGAGATCGTGTGTTCGCCGGATTCGGCTTTGGAGGCTTTCCCTGCCGTGCGGGAGGGCGCGGCCGGAGCCGCGGCCGAGTGTCCGAGCAAGCCGGGGGGCATGAGCCCGGCCGCCGGAATGGCCACCGACCCAAGGGTCCGGCGGACGATGCCTGGCACGTCCACCGCAGCCACGAGGCTGCGTCGCACGGCCGGATCGTCGAGCGGCTCCCGGTGGATGTTGAATGCGACGAAGTACGTCGTCAAACGCGGCGATTCCCGGTAGCCCGACGCGAAGCGCGGATCCCGCCTCAGGGCTTCCGCGTCCGCGGGGAGGAGATCAGAGGCGACCGAGAGCCTTCCCGCCAGGAAATCGGCGCGGATCTCCTTCGGCGGAACCGCGAAGCGAAAGACGATCGCCTCGCTCTTCGGGTAGCCTTCGCGCCAGTAGTTCGGGTTGCGCTCCAGCTCGAGCCGTCGGCCCGGCTCGAACGCAACCGCCCGAAACGGGCCGGTGCCGACGGCGCCTTCCCGCCAGCTCCCGCCGAAGCGCGTCGTGCCTTCCGGCACGATCGCAGCCACCTGATAGGAGATGAGCGCCGGGAAGAACGAGACGGGCTCTTCCAGCTCGATGAAGAACTCCGTCGGAGAAACGATGTGAAACCCCTCGAGGTCCGTGGCCGCGCCGTCGAGCAGCCGTCGGGCGCCGCGGATGGGCGCGAGGTGCCAGCGGCTGTCGCTCTCGCGGTTCTGGAGGAGTCGTTCGTAGGAAAAGCGCACGTCCCGCGCCGTCAGCCGACGCCCGTCGTGAAAGCGGACTCCGGGCCGCAGCCGGAATCGGAAGCGCATGCCGTCGTTCTCGGTCGTGAACTCGGAGGCGAGCCAGGGGACCACCACGGCGCTCTCACCCTGCCGGGTCAGCGTCTCGTAGAGGTTCGGCAGAACCTCCGCCTGTTCGACCGTTTCGGTCAGACAGGGATCGAGGCTCCGCACGACTCCAGCGATCGGAACGTGCAGGACACCTTCGACGGACGAACGCGCGGGAACGGCGGTCGGAGTCCCTGCCGATGCCTTTCCGACCTCGGTGTAGTTGACGAAGGGCGCCGTGCTGCGGAGCACGATGCCCCGCACCGACGGAGCGGCGATCCGGTAATCCACGTCGTGGAAGAGCGGCACGAGGACCCCGGACTCGAGCAGGATGTTCTCGAACTTCCGGTAGAGGCCCTCCCGGACACCGGCCCGGCTCTCGCGCCGCGCCTCTTCCAGGATCTCGTCGGTCTCGGGGGAAGAAAAATAGCGCCGCAGCCGGCCGTTTGCCGAATGGAAGAGAGTGAAGGTGAAGTTGTCCGGGTCCTCGTAGTCGGCGATCCAGCGCCCGACGAAGAGGTCGAGCCCGGTCGTGTTGTTCCACGAGTCCAGGTACTCCGACATGTTCTTTGTGGTGACCGTCACCTCGACGCCGAGCTCCGCCCAGCTGGCCAGGAGCGAAGTCGTGAGCGCGCCGTACTGGTCCTTCAGAATCGGATGGACCGCCGCGCGGAGGCGCACGGGAAGGGGTAGCCCCGCAGAGCGGATCATCTCGGCGGCCTTCTCGCGCGAGGCGTGCGGCAGCCGGCGTCCCGCGTCGTGTCCCAGGATCCCGGGCGGGATGATCCCGGTGGCCGGGAGAGCGAACCGCCCGAGCGTGCCCCAGACGAAGTCCCGCGCCCGCGCCGCGTCGGAGAGAGCGCGGCGCAGCGTCGCATTCGACGCAGCGGCGCCAGCGCTGCCGAAGAGGACGAAATACGTGTTCTTCTTTGGCGTCTCGACGAGGCCCGACCGGAACCGCGCGTCGCGGAGGATCGCCTCCCGGTCCTGCGGCAGGAGATCGCGCGCGATGTCGTACTCGCCCGACCGCAGACCCGCGGCGACCGCCGACGCGGAGAGAGACGCCCGAAACTCGATCCGGTCGAGCCTCGGCGGCGAATCCTTCCAGTAGCCCGCGTTCTTTTCGAGGACCGCTCGGTCCGCGGCGTGGGAGGCGACGACGAAAGGTCCCGTGCCGAGGATCCGCTCTTTCCCGCCATCGCCCGTCGACATCGCGGCGATGGACGTCCGACCATCGGTCAGAAATGCCGGATAAACCGGAAGCGCCTCGCGGAGCCGGATCTCGATCTCCGACTCCGAAGTTGCGGTGATCCCGGAGACCGAATCCGCCTTCCCGTCCAGGTATTCCTCGACTCCCGAGATCGCCGCGAAGGCCGCGGGCATCGCCTGGCGCGAAAGGCCGATCGATCGCTCGAAAGAGCGCTTCACGGCAGGCGCGGTCAGCCGCATCCCGTCGGAGAAGACGGCCCGGGCGCGAAGATGCAGGCGGAACGTTCTTCCGGCGTCCTCCAGCGACCACTTTTCCCCGAGCAGCGGAACGAGGGCTCCCTGCGCGTCGGTCGTCACGAGCGTCTCGAAGACGTTCGCGACGACTTCGTGTTCTTCGGTCGTATCGTAGTCGCCGGGCTCGATCGAGGCGATCGGGTTGGACATGGCCACCACGAGAGTCCCTCCGGATGGGATCACTTCTTCCGCGACCTTCTCGGACGGAGTCAGCCGTTCGATCTCGGCGAGGTAGGCCGCAGCTTTCGAGGAATCGCTACGCAGGTTCGCGACGGTCGCAGCGAG
>Ga0114129_10010090_pt1 | contig 13466 bp, 11 predicted proteins | sample RhiMetdeltSRZDD1_FD_80071 | JGI IMG/M metagenome (GOLD analysis project Ga0114129, IMG submission 80071) | Populus rhizosphere microbial communities from Tennessee, USA - Rhizosphere MetaG P. deltoides SRZDD1 (version 2) (version 2) | ecosystem: Host-associated > Plants > Roots > Rhizosphere >...
ATCTTCAGCCCGATCCAGCGGCAGGTTCCGCCGGGCGGCCGGGTAGAGCTCTGGTTCGCCGTCCAGGCGCCGCGGCCGGCGGGACGCTATCGGCTCGCGCTGGACGTGGTAGCTGACGGACGCAGCTGGTTCTCGGACCTCGGCAACCCCCCGCTGGAGCTGGACGCCGACGTCGCCCCCCGCATCGAACGACGCGTGCTCACGGTCGACCTTCGACCCGGTAGGGACGACCTTCGCCAAGTGACTCAGGACGCGCTCGACGCGCAGGAGGAGCCGCTCGTGCAGGGAGAGGAGGCCGACGTTGTTGCGCACCTCGTTCCCGGCTGCCGCCCCGCTCCGGATTGGTCGCGCCGCGTGCTGGACGCACACGCGGAGGGATTTGTCTGCGTCGGTGGCGCAATCGAGCCTACGGGCGGCGTGCTGGCGCGGAGGAAGGCGGCTCCTGCGCTTGCCCCCTGGGCACCGGCCGGCGGACGGAAGCCAGCATTCGCGCATCCGCTCCTGTGCCCGTCGGTCCTCGCCGAGCTCGTCCCCGATTGGAGCGAGGTCGCCGGCCTTCCGGCCCTCGAGGCGCCGCCGGAGCCGTGGATCTTCGACGCCAGGATCCGCGTGCGGGTACCCGTGTGAAACAGGGACTGCTCGCTATCCTCCGCTGCCCCGTCTGCGGCGGCGCCGTCGAGCCGGAGGAGTACGAGGAGAGGATCGAGCAGGGAACCCTGCACTGTCTCTCCTGCGGCGAGACGTACTCGATCGACCGCGGGATGCCGCTCATGCTCAGCGACCGCCTTCCCGGAATGAGGGAGAAGAAGCGTGAAATCGCAGGGTGGGTGGAGAAAGCCCAGGGCGAGGCCTGGTACGTGCCCGAGGAGGAAGTCGACACGGCCCTTCCGTTTGTCTGCACCAAGCTCGGCTGGAACGATCCGGTCTGGGCCTCGAACGAGTACTCGTTCTCGCGTTTCCTCGAACGCTGGATACGGCCCGGGATGAGGGTCCTCGAGGTCGGAGCGGCGAAGAGCTGGGCCTCGCAGCACTTGCTCCCTCGCAGCTGTGAGTACGTGGCCACGGACGTGCTCGCCGACGACAACATCGGGATCGGCCGGGGCGCGTTCTTCGCAGAGCGCGTCGGACACTACGAGCGCGTGCAGGCCGACGGGGAGCATCTGCCGTTCGCCCGCGGCGCGTTCGACCTCACGTTCTGCGTCGCGACGCTCCATCACGCGCTCGACCTGCCGAAGATGGTCTCGGAGATGGGCCGCGTGACGAAACAGGGTGGCGCCGTCGTCGCCCTGAACGAGGGGACCAAGCCGATCGGCTGGAGCGACGAGGCCCCCGCACAGGAAGGCGAGAAAGCGCTCGGGATCAACGAGCACACCCACACGGCCTGGGCCTACCTCGCGGCTTTCGCCCGGGCGCGTGTCCTCGTCCGCGAGCTCTATCCGGCGGACGGGTACCTGTTCGGCCGCAGGGCGGGCTGGGGCATCTTCAGCACCCTCGGCACGCAGACCGTGCTCGGTTTCAAGCTCGGGTACGGCGGCATCAGCCTGGCCGGGACCAAGGTCTAGAGCTCGACGGCGATCCGGTCGTCGACGCGGCGGAACACCCACGCGCCCAACGCGAGCGCGATGACCGCCGCGACGAGCAGGTACACGACGTCCACGAGACGCGGCAGCCTTCCGAAGAAGAGGACGTCCCGGACGGCCTCGATCGGTGGCGTGATCGGATTGCCGTAGTACAGGAACTGCACGAGCGTGTGGTGGTCCTCGATCGGCCCCCGCAGCGGCCCGCCCTCCGTGAACGAGTACATGATCGGCGTGAGGAAGAACCACGGCAGAAGCAAGGCCGCGACCATGTGCTCGATGTCCCGGAAGAGGACATTGGCGGCGGCGAGCGCCAGTGCGAGCCCGGCCGCGAGCGCGATCACCGGCACGATCAACGGGAACGCGAGCCAGATCGTCTCGCGCGTGTCGGGCACGACGATGAGGTTCACCGGGACGAGGACAACGAGGATGGCGGCCAGCGTGACGAGCTGCGTGGCGACCGTGGAGAACGCGGCCAGCTGCCGCGGGAAGCGCACCTTCTTGATCAGGTTCGCGTTGTCGAGGAGCGAGCGGGGCGACGTCGCCAAAGTGGCCGAGACGAATAGCCAGATGACCAGACCGGACAACAAATACAGCGGGTAGTGCTCGATGCCGGAGATGGGGAAGAGCACCGAGAAGACCAGCGTGTAGATCCCCACGAGCACCAGTGGGTTGACCAGGGTCCACAGAACGCCGAGAAACGAGCCCTTGTACTTCGACTTGAAGTCCCTGCGGAACAGGTTCGCGAACAGCTCGCGGTGCTGCAGGATCTCCGCGTACACCGACATCCCTAACAGACTCTAGGTGTAATACCCGGGCGATGAGCGCGCTCGTCTCAGCGATCGCGTTTCCGGTTGCCGCGGCCGTGATCTGGCTCGCGCTGCGCACGCCGCTCGCCGTCCGCCTGGCTGCCAAGCCGACCAGCGAGCGCTGGCACAAGCGGGAAACGCCGGCGGTAGGCGGGATCGGCGTCTTCGCAGGAATCCTCGCCGGCGTCGGTCTCGCCATCGCCGTCGGCGCGGTCTCGGGCAGCGATGAGCTGCTCGCGATCATCGGCGCCGCCGGGCTGTTGTTCACCGTGGGACTCCTCGACGATGCATTCTCGCTGCCGGCGCTCGCCAAGCTGGCGGCGCAGGCCGGGGCCGCAGCGATCGTCGTGACGAACGGCCTCACCGTCGAGCTGGTGAAGAACGACTGGATCGCGGTTCCCATCGCCGTCGTCTGGCTCATCGGGATGACGAACGCCTTCAACCTCCTCGACAACATGGACGGGATCGCCGCGACGCTGGCGGGGATCGCCTGCGCTTTCTTCGCCATCGACGCCGTCACCGTCCATTCGAATGACCTCGTCCTCGTGCTCTCGCTCGCGGTCGCATGCGCCTGTGCGGGATTCCTCCCGTTCAACGTCCGTCCCCGAAAGCCGGCCGCCGCCTTCCTCGGCGACTCCGGGAGCCAGGTGCTCGGCTTCTCCCTGGCCGCGATCGCGCTGGCGTCGAGCTGGAAGGTGGCGGGGCCCTCCCTGGCGACGGTGCTGCTGCCGATCCTCGTGCTCGCCGTCCCCATCCTGGACACCGCGCTCGTCACCACCGTGCGCGCCCTCGAGCGCAGGCCGATCCACGTCGGCGGGCGTGACCACACCACCCACCGCCTGGTCTATACCGGGCTGTCGGAGAAACGGACGCTGGTGCTGCTGGCGGTCGTCGCCGCCGCGCTCGGCGCGACGAGCCTGGCGTACAACGCGGCCAACAACTCGGCCGTCACTCTGGTCGGCGTCCTGATCACGTTCGCCGTGCTCATCCAGCTGGCTGGCTTCCTCGGCGACTTCGGCACCACCGGCCTGCACCGCGGGCGGCTGGTCGAGATGTTGGTCGACGGCGCGCTGATCACCGCCGCGTTCGCGTGCGCGTACCTGCTCCGGTTCGAGGGAGGCGGCCCGCCGAACCAGCGCCACCTGTTCTTCGCAGCGCTTCCGGTGCTGCTCGCCGCGCGCTATGCGGTGTTCATCCTCCTGGGGATGTACTCGAGCGTCTGGCGCTTCATGAGCGCCCGCGACGCGATCAGGATCCCGATCGCGGTCTTCCTCTCTGAGGGAATCGCGGTGCTCTTCCTCGCCCTCGCCCAGGTGCGCAGCTTCGAGACCTACTCGCTCAGCGTGTTCGTGATCGACGCGATCCTGTGCACGCTGCTGATCGGCGCCTCCCGCCTCGGCGAGCGGGCGATCTCGCCGTTGCTCGGGTCGCTCGCCCGACCGGAGGAGCGGCGACGCGTGCTCATCGTCGGCGCCGGGCGCGGCGGACGCAGCCTCCTGCGCGAGCTGCGTGAGACCCCCGGCCAGCAGGTGATCGGCTTTGTGGACGACGACCCGCACCTGCGCCACCGGCGCATCCACGGCACCCAGATCCTCGGATCCGCCGCCGAGATCGAACCGGTCCTCGCTCGCCGCAAGCCGGACATCGTGTTCGTGACGATTCCCGATGCGCCGCGGGAGCGGCTGGACTTCGTCGTCTCGGGCTGCGAGCGTGCCGGGATCACGTGCTCGTTCGTCCGCCGGCAGATCGACCTCGACCCCGCGGTCGTCCTCGGAAACATCGCCAAGTGAGCTCGCGGCTCCGCCGGGCGCTGCCCGTGCTCGGCGTGTTCGCGGCGCTTGCGGTGCTCTACATCGTCGAGGCGTTCCTGCACCACTCGCCGTGGATCTTCTTCGACGAGCTCGACTATTCCACGACTGCGCGGCGGATCGCCGACCTCGGGACGCCTCCGGGCGGCAAGCCCTACCACTTCAACGGCCTGTACCCGTTCCTGATTGCACCTGCCTGGCTGGCCGACGACGTGCACACCGCGTACTGGGTCTCGAAGGTCATCGGAGCCCTCGTGATGACAGCCGCGGTCTTCCCCGCGTACTGGCTTGCGCGGATGCTGGCCGCGCCGCGGCTCGTCGCGCTCTTCACCGCGGCGGCCACCGCCGCCGTGCCGGCTCTGAGCTACACGTCGAGCCTGATGACGGAAACGCTCGCGTACCCGTACGCCGTGCTCTGCTTTGCACTGATCGTCCGGGCGCTCTCGAGCAGATCGACCGGATGGCTCGTGGGTGCCGCGGTGGCCTCGATCCTGGCGCCGGTCGTCCGCAAGGAGCTGGCGGTGATTCCCGTCGCCTTCGCCGCGACCGCACTCGCGTTCTTCGCGCTCCCGTGGCTCGGACGGTCATGGCGGAGGTGGGCCGTCGCGATAGGCGTCACCCTCGCGGGGCTCGTGCTCGCCGGCTGGGCGCTCAAGTACGTCTCGACGACGTGGTCGGTCGCGATCGGCAATCCGCGCGCGATGATCTCGTACGCGCGCTCGGGGGTGGCCTCGGTTGTCGTCGGAGTGGCGATCCTGCCCGCGATCGCCGGCCTCGCCGCGCTGGTCCCGCCGCGTGGTGAGCGGAGAAACCCCGCGCGGAACGCCTTCGCCTGCCTCTTCGTCGCCGCCGCGGCGGGATTTCTGCTGTACACGGCGGCCAAGGGCGTCTACTTCGGGCCCACGGTGGCGAATCCCATCGAGGAGCGGAACCTCATTTACCTCGCCCCGCTCTTCCTGGCGGGAACGGCCGTGTGGCTGTCGCGCAGGGCGGTCGAGCCTATCGCCCTCGTGGCCGCAACGGCGATCGTGCTCTGGCTTCTCGTCACCGTCCCGCTCCAGTTCCGCGGGGAACCGGCTTCGGATGCCCCGAGTCTCGAGGCGCTCGGCGCGATCGGCTGGAGCGACACGGCCCTCAAAGGGCTGCTCGCGGGAATCGCCGTTTTATCCGCCGTGGTCATCCTCCGGCGCACGGCGTGGCTGCTCGCAGGCGCGTGTGTGCTCGTGCTCGCGTGGAGCCTGGGGAGCGAGATCTATGCCTCGCACCGGTCGGCCGACTACGCGGCGGTGCTCGCCCGAACGATCCCACGACCGTTCGAGTGGATCGACCGTGCCACGGACGGCGGGACAGCGGTTTACGTGGGGCAGGAGATCCTGCAACCGACCGACATCTGGCTCCAATCCTTCTGGAACCCGTCGCTCGTGCAGATGCGGACTCTCGACGGGACGCCGACGGTCCCATCGGTCGCGTCCTTGCGTGGCGTTCCGTCGAGTGGGGACATCTTCCCCGTCGTGGTCCGTCCAGATGGAAGCCTGCCGGTCCCGCCCAGCGTCGGCAATGTCGTCGGCGACCAGGGCGTCATCGGCGCCGGGCCGCAAATGGCCGTGGGCGAGCGGTGGCGCCTGTACGCAGACTCCCGGCTCCACTCGACCGCCGTCGGCGTCTACACGGACGGGTGGATGGGGGGCCGAAGCACGTACACGGTCTACACCGGAGCGCCGCGGTGGGTGACCGTGCGCCTTTCGCGGGCTCCTTACTGGTGCGGGACGGATGTCCCGGGACATGCGGCGATCTCCGTGAACGGCGAGGTCCGGGCGAGAGCGGACATCCACGCGTGCCGGACGGTGACGCGGACGGTGCCGGCGCCGAAGCCGCCATTCCGCGTCGCGGTCATCATCCACCCCACCTTCAGACCCGCCGCCCTCGACCCGTCCTCCGGCGACGTGCGGCAGCTGGGCGCCGTCGTCACTTACTCAGACGCCCCGCCCCACTAGCCGCTCGGGGTGCTTGCGCACGAAGCGGGCCATCCCGCGCCAGTGCCACAGCGTTCGTCGCGTGAAGAGGCGCCGGTCGGTCAACCGATCCCAGCGGTGGCGGACGACGGCGGCGGGCACATACCAACGCTCCCACCCGGCCAGTGCAGCGCGGTAGCAGAGGTCGATGTCCTCCCCGTACATGCGGAACCCGGCGTCGTAGCCCCCGATCTCGTCCAGCATTGCCCGGCGCAGTAGGAGGAAGCCGCCGAGCATCCAGTCCGCCTCGACCGGCTCCTCGGGCCGCTCGTCGAGCAGATAGTGCGACCGCTGGCGCTCGAGCGGAGGGAAGGCGCGGCGGAGCGGCGTGCGCCGGACGACCGTTCCCGCGACCGTCGGAAAGCGGCGCCGCGACGGCTGCCAGGCGCCGTCCGGGTCGAGCATCATCGGTCCGGCGATCCCGCTGCGCGGTCGGCTCTGCATGAACGTGGCGAGAACGGCCACCGCGTCGGACTCGGGAACGGCGTCTGGATTGCAGACGACGATCAGCTCTCCGGTCGTCACCGCAAAGGCGGCATTCAGGTTCGCCGCGTACGACCGCGCGCGCGCGTTCTCGAGCACACGGGCGCCGTGCAGGTCCGCCGGGAGGCTACCCGGCACGTTCGCGACAGCCACGAGCTCGTCCACCTGCGGCGCCAGCGCCGGGAGCGACGATTCGAGCTCGCGCGCGTGCCCGTGCGAGACGACCACGCCCGAGATGCGGCTACCGGTAGCCATAGACCTCCAGCCAGCGCCCGGCCGCGCGCTCGAAGAGCGCGTCGAGCTCGGGATCGAAGTGCTTGCGCCATTGGCCGATCTGGCCGGTGCGAAACGTTGGGCTGGCGCTCGAGAAGAGCCGCTCGGACAGTCGCGCCGGTTCTTCGAGCCCGAGCCGGTCGTAGAGTGCGGCGAGTGCCCGTGCCTGGGCGGTGTCGTCGCCGCCGCCGCGGCTGCCGATGAGATCTTCGAAGCGAACGACGAGCGCGCCGCTCTCCAGCCACCCGGAGAACCCGGAGAGAAGGCTCTCGAGGGACGGCGCGGGAGGGCGCACTTCGGCGTCGCCCAGGATCGCGAGCTCGATCCGGGAGCGGTCGTCCGGCCGCTCGCTGTAGGCGAAGTGCAGAGGATGGTCGTCGCGCTTCTCGATGTAGTGGGCGAGCGAGACGGCCATGTCACGAGGATCGCGCACGACGAACAGCGTCTTGACGCCGGCTCGCTCCAGGAGCGCGGGATAGGACCGGTCGAACGGGAGATGGCTGAGGACGACTTGTCCCTCCCGCAGCTTCTCCACCACTCCTTCGAGGCCCTCGTCCCCGACGTTCTCGGGATTGAGCGTCGGGAGAATGCGCCGGTGCATGCCGGGATGGAGGCAGACGGCCCGCTCCACCAGGTGCGTACCCGCCTTCGGCAGGGAGACGCAAACCACTCTGGGAAGCCCGCCATGCGTCACCCGTGCCGCCAGCTTTCGCGGCGTGACTCCGAAGCGCTCGGCCGTCCACCAGGTTCTAGCGAGCATCGAGGACGCTCTCGTACACCCCGAGCGTACGTCGCGCCGTCTCGCGCCAGCTAAAGGCCTTCACCCGCTCGAGCCCCGCTGCGGCCAGCCGATCATGCTCACGGACCGCCTGCCGGACCGCGTCGGCGAGCCCGGCGCGGTCGGCGTAGAGCGCCGCGTCTCCCCCCACCTCGCGCAGGGCCGGTTCCCGCGCGGCTACGACAGGCGTGCCACAGGCCATCGCCTCGAGCACCGGCAGCCCGAAGCCCTCGTAGCGGGACGGCAGGACGAGGCATGCGGCGCCTCGGTAGAGGTCGGCGAGCTCCGGCTTGGCGAGATAGCCGCGCAACTCTGCGCCGCGCCGTTCCAGCTCCTGCGCGAGCGCGCGGTCACGCGTCGGGCCCGCAACGACGAAGCGAAGGCCCGCCGCGGCCGCGGCGTCGGCGGCCGCGAGTGGATCCTTACGCGGCTGGATGGACCCGACGAAGAGCGCGTACGAGTCGGGAGAGCCGCCGGGCGTAAAGGCCGGATCGACCCCGTGGTGCGCCACGATGATTCGCTCCGGCGCGATCCCGTATAGCTCGACGAGATCGGCTTTCGTCCGGTCCGAGACAGCAATCAGCCGAGCGGCCCCGCGCGCGGCTCTCGGCACGAACGTCTTGAACACGAGGCGGTCCTTCCACCCCAGCAGCGGCGGGTCGTGCTCGAACGAGAGATCGTGGACGGTGACGACGGCGGGACAGGGACAGCGGAGCGGAATCGCATGCTGGAAATGCGCGAGAGCGGGGCGTCGGCGGCGCAGGAGTCGAGGGAGCTTCCAGGCCATGCGCACTTCCTGGCTTCGCGCAGGGAGATGGAGCGGCTCGACTCCCGGCGGGACCAGCTCGGGGTAGCGCGTGACGGCGGCGAAGCGCAGCTCGTCCGTCAGCGTCGGCAGCTCCCTGAGCAGGTTGTTGACGTAAGTCTCATCTCCGGTGCGCTCGCGACCGAGCACGTCCGCGTCGATGAGCACGAGCCTGCTCACGCGACCTCCCGGTACACCTCGACGGTCTCGTCCGCAACCTGGTCCCAGGTGCGGAGCGCCGTCCGCTCAGGCCCGAGCCGGGACAGGTCGCCCCGGCGTGAGATCGCCTCTTCCAGGCCGGCTGCGATCGAGTCGGGATCGCCGGGATCGACGAGCACGGCGGCGCCGTCCGCCACCTCCTCGGTCGCCCCTCCCGCGCTCGTCACCACCGGCGCGCCGCACGCCATCGCCTCCAGCACAGGGAGCCCGAAGCCCTCGTACACCGACGGGTACGCGACGCACAGAGCGCCGCGATAGAGCCTGGCGAGCTCGTCGTCGGGAACCTGGCCGAGCCACCGGACACCTGCCCCGTCGACCTCGACATCTCCCCAGCCGCGTGCACCCACGACGCGCAGCTCGAGACCCGTCCGGCGCGCGGCCTCGACGAGGCGCGCGAGGTTCTTGCGTGGTTCGAGCGTGCCCACGGCGAGCACGTACTCGCCCTCGGCGGCGGCTCCCTCCACGGTGAACTCCTCCCCGGAGGCGTGCGGGATCACGCGGACCCGCTCCGGGGGTATATCGAGGAGCTGCACCAACTCGCGCTTGGTGAAGTGCGAGACGGAGATGATCCGCGCGGCCGCCCGGACGGCGCGGGGAACGAAGAAGCGGCTGTACGTGCGCGTCCAGCGGTTGAACGCTTCCGGGTAGCGGAGGATCGCGAGGTCGTGCACCGTCACGACGAGCGGCACCGGCGAGCGCGTCGGCGCCCGAAACGTCGTGCAGTGCAAGAGATCCACCCGGGCCCGCCGAGTCCGCCTCGGCAGGCCGACGGGATACCAGGCAGCGTCCCTGACCGCAGCGGTCACACGGCCGGAGCCGCCGAAGGCGAGTGGAACCAGATCGACGCGCTGGTGCAGCCGCGGGAGCAGCTCCTGCAGGTACCGGGCCGTCCCCGCCCTCGTGAGCGCCAGCGGCGAGATGTCGATTCCGACGCGCATTAATTCGAGTGTTTCAGGTAGCCGTCCAGGAACGCTTGTCCCGTTCCCTGCCACGTGAACCGCCGCGCGTGCTCGATCCCGCGGGCGACGAGCTCCTCACGGCGGGACAGCGCCTCGACGATGCCGGCCGCGATCGCCTCGGGGGAATCCGGGTCGACGCGCACGGCGGCATCGCCGCACGCGTCGTCGAGAGACGCGTGCGAGGAGACAACGGTGGGCGTGCCGCTCGCCATGGCCTCGACGACCGGGATCCCGAAGCCCTCGAACCGGGCTGGGAAGACGAACACCTCCGCGCCCCGGTACAGGCGCGCCAGCTCGTCGTCCGGCGTGTACCCGAGCCCGCGGACCCCCTCCCGTTCCAGCTCGACCTCAGGCCCCCACCCCGGCGGCCCCGAGACGGCCAGCAGCAGGTCGAGATCGAGCACGCGATGGGCCTCGACCAGCGTCTCGAGGTTCTTCCGCGGCTCCAGCGTGGCGACCGTGAGGAGGTACGGCCGCCCCAGATCGGCTCGCTCACCGTCGGTGCGGAAGCGGGAGGAGACACCCGGCGGCGCGAGCTCGATGCGCTCCTCCGGCACCCGAAGAAGCTCGGCGACGTCCGCGCCGGTGAACGTCGAGTTGACGAAGATGACGTCACAGGTCGCGGCCGCGTTCCGGTACTTGGCCGTGTGCATCGATCGCGTCCGCGGGGTCGTCCACTCCGGGTGCCGGAGCGGGACGAGGTCGTGGATCATCGTCGCGCGCACGCCGCTTCGCTGCGGGGGATACATCCAATCCCAGAAGTGCAGGACGTCGAACGGCCCGAGGAAGCGCTCGGCGGGCGGGCGGGCGAGCTTGCTCCAACCGGTGCGCCAGACGTGGGCGAACGGGAGCCAACCGACGCGACGGCGCAGGCCGATTCCGTCCATCGCGTCCTTGATGTTCCGCCGGCCGCGAAGGCTGACCGGCGCAAAGGGGACGACCTGGTGCTCGTCTCCCGCGACGTCTGCCAGCCCGCGCAGCGAGCCGAGGATGTAGTTGGGCACGCCGGTTCTGGGTGCGTGCGATAACGGGCTGACGTCGAAGGCGATCCTCAAACTAGGTCGCTCTCGCGCAGCTCGCGCGCGATCGCGACGAGCTCAGGGGAGTCGGCGCCGATCTCGACCTCCGCCGCCGCCTGCGCGATCTCGGCGAGGACGGCATCGGCGACGGGCTCACCGCCAAGAGCCCACTCGAGCGCAGCGAGGTACTGCTCGGCCACCCGTTCGAGGTCGTGCTCCGCCCGGACGTACTCGACGGCCGCATCGCCCATGCTGCGACGCAGGCGCTCGTCGCCGGCGAGCTCTTCCAGCGCGTCGGCGAGCACGTCCAGCTCGGGACCGCCGACGGGGACGTGCCGCGCGACGCCGTCAGGGAGCTCAGCGAACCAACCCAGGTCGCTCACGACCAGCGGCTTGCCGAGCGCGAGCGCCTGGAGCGCTGCGGCGGAGGTCTCACCCATGGTCGGCGCGCGCAGCGAGACGATCACGTCGCATGCTGCCATCAGCGACCACAGGCGCCGGTCGTCGACGTAGCCTTCGCTGACGACCGCATCCGCGAGCCCGAGCTCGTCGACTCGCCGCTCGAGCTCGAAGCCCGGCGCGACCTCGCCCGCGAGCACGAGCTTCGCCTCGGGCCGGCGCTCGCGGAGTCGCGCGAACGCCCGCAGCAGCTGCGGGATGCGTTTGGCGGGGTTCACGTGCCCGAACGAGCCGATCAGGGGCGAGCCGTCGACCGGCGCAGCGTCGACGTCGGGCACCGGCCCCGCCGCCAGGGGGATCCGCCAGATCCGTCCCGCGTAGCCTTCCGCGCGCGCGCCCTGCTCGGTGTAGCGCGAGTGGACGATCAGCCCGGTCGCGTGCTCGAGAATCTCGCCTGCGAGCGGATAGCGCTCCGGCCCGGTCTCCCACGGACCCCGGGCGCGTCCGGCGGCAACATCTTCGGCGAGCCTGCGTGCCTCGGCGCCGCCGTCGCGTTCCATCGCCGCGATGTACCCGGCTGCGTTTCCGCGCGCGAGCGTGAGCCCGGCGACCAGGTGGTGGAGGACGAGGTCGTGCAGGACCACCACCCCAGGGCGCCGGCGGAGCGCGTCGACGATCCACCCGTGCGCCTGTGGGTTGTTGCCCACGTGGTAGAGGGCGACGTCGGACTTGCGAAGCGCGGGGCGGCGGCGGCGCGCGACCTCGACCTCGAAGCGGCGCCTCAGCGCGGGCAGGAGGAGCGCGCTGTAGTCGGCGATGCCCGAGCGCTCGGGCGGGAGCGGCGAGTAATAGGCGACCTTCATTCCAGGATGCGCGCGATCGCGCGGTCCCAGGTGACCTCGTCGGCGAGCGCATGCCCGGCGCGCCCCCACGAACGCGCCTCGTCGATGTGTTCGCGCAGCCAGGCGAATCCATCGGCCACCGCGCTGGCGCGCGGCTCGCACACGAGCCCCGTCTTCCGGTCGGTCACGACCTCGAGCGGCCCGCCCGCGTCGCTCGTCGTCACGACCGGTTTGTCCGCGAGGAACGCCTCGTACGGCACCATCCCGAAGTCCTCGTCGACCGGCGCGTAGTAGACGGCGAGGCAGCGCGCATACAGATCGGCGAGCTCGTCCTCGCTCACGCGGCCGAGGAAGCTCACCCGCCCGTCCAGGCTGCGCTGCCCGGCCAGCTGCTCGAGCCGTCCGCGGTCTGGACCCTCGCCGGCGACGACGACCGAGAGCGCCTTGCTCTCGGCGGCGGCCTCGATCAGGAGATCCACGCGCTTCGCCCGGTCGAGCCGACCGACCGAGAGAACGAAGTCGCCGTAGTCGTCGCAGCGGTACGCCAGCTCCTGCGGCGGGTGCGGCAGCACTTCGGCGACCAGGCCCGTCGAGCTCTCCAGACGCTGCTGGTTATTGCGGGACGTGGTGAAGAGCTTGCGCGCCTCGCCGAGGACACGTCGGTCGAGCGCCTGCACGGCGCGCCGTGTCGCGCGGTCCTCCGGAGACTCGGAAAACTGCCCCAGCTCGGTGCGGTCGAGCTCGTAGGCCTGGCGGAACTGGTGCAGGAGCCAGACGACCTTGTTCGGATGCCGCACCGCGTAGGTCGGGAACTTGGTTGCGATCACCAGATCGATCGGACGACCGTCGGCCTCGGTCAGATCGAGCAGACGCCACAGGAACGCCTGCGTGAGCACGCGCGTCCCCGGGTACCACTTGTACGGGACGGTGACGAGCTCGGCCTCGTGGTCGCGCTTGCGGAGTTCCGCGACCAGATCGTCGACGAAGATCTCCGTTCCCCCGCGGGCGAACGGAACTTGCGCGGAGCAGACTGCAATTCTCATTTCCGCGCCAGGATCGCGTAATCGAGCGGCGCGAAGATGAGCTCGTTCAGCCGCGTCACGTTCCGCGCCAGCACCGGATCGGCGGGAACGGTCAACCGCTCCTCCGGCTCGTTCAAAAACCGCTTCTCGACCTCGGTGAACCCGGCCTGGCGGGCGAGCAGCTCGAGCGTCTCGGGCACAAGGGGCTGCGCGTGCGTCAGGTCGGCGAAATAGTTGCGCACAGCGAGCGGCGAGAGCGGATTGATCGTCTCGGCCACGAGCACGCCACCGGGTCGGAGTTTGGCGGCCGCGAGGTCGAGCAGCCGGACGAGGCGCGAGGGCGGCAGGTGCTCGAGCAGCTGGGCTGCGAACACGCCGCCGAGCGACCCGTCCTCGAGCGCCTCGAGCGCAGTGACCGCGTCCGCCTGCTCGACGTCGAGACCCTCGCCGCGCGCGAAAGC
>Ga0114129_10010091_pt1 | contig 13466 bp, 11 predicted proteins | sample RhiMetdeltSRZDD1_FD_80071 | JGI IMG/M metagenome (GOLD analysis project Ga0114129, IMG submission 80071) | Populus rhizosphere microbial communities from Tennessee, USA - Rhizosphere MetaG P. deltoides SRZDD1 (version 2) (version 2) | ecosystem: Host-associated > Plants > Roots > Rhizosphere >...
GATCGTAGTTTTCAGTGCAGATGGCGACATGTTTGATTCGCGTTTTCATTGTTTATCCTCTCAAGGAAATCTGAAATGCGAATATCACCCGATCTAGAGTTTTACAATCAAATAGGCTCGCCGTGTTTGATGTCATACGCTGAGAAGCTTAGACGTCAACGAGTAAAGCTAAATATCCCGTCTTCTTATTAAATACAGCAAGATTGTGATGGTTGGGTAATTTCTACCGGCAGATCCGCTTAATTACCTAGCGCGCGTTTCCCTAAATTCTCTAACTCAGCGAGATTTGGCCGCTTTTGTTCCTGGTATGACGGTTGCTCAAACCCTATTCCAGGAAGTTTAGAGAGGAGGATAACGTCATGAGAACGATTGCGACATTATTATTGTTGGGCAGTCTGGCTCTGGCTGGCTGCGAATTTGCCGCGGGAGCCGCGACCGGCGCTTTGGCGACTGGGGCCGGCTACGAGATTAACGCAAAGCGACAGATGGACAGGCTCGAAGATGACTATCGCCGTGAGCGAATCAGCCGTCGCGAGTATGAACGCCGCAAAGATCAGATAGAGCGAGGCTCGATTATTTACTAAGTGTCGAGGCGATGTCGGCACTGACTCAACGGGTTTATCTTCTGATCGGCTAGCGTTCCAGGCGCCGTCCTACGCGATCTCGCGGCAGGCGGCGCCTGGAATTTTCCTGGGTAGCCGGACGTGCTTAAACCGCTTCCTTTCCCACGATCCACGACCGCACAGCGTCGAAAACACAAATCTGTCAGTCGATCGCGTCATGGTGGAAAATGCGAAGACGGCACCAAGAGAATTTGCTCATCATTTTCTAGCTTAGACTTCCTTCCCGTCTTAAGGCATAGAGCATTGCGGCCTTTGATAGCCAGAACCTGGGGAGGAATGGGCCGTGTGCGGAAGGATTCGGCTATGCTTTGCTTATGGTCCGGGCCGTCCTCGAGATAAATTTTCACGAGTAGCGGATGCTCGTTGCCGCAATCAGCGCAATGAAAGTAGATTTCGTATGCCGGCATGGTCTCTCTTTTATCGCCAGTTTTGCGTTAAGCAAGCTCGTGGAGAATACGCTATGAAGTTTTCCGCTGTACGCGGTTGAAATGGTCTTGTAGGATTCCCTCTCGCTGCTCTGCGCTTTCCTTTCCACCGTCACCGTCCTGGCGCCGCTGCTGAAAGACTAGCAGAGGAAATCCGTAATCCAAACAGGTGATTTGGGCAAGATGCAAAACCGTAAGTAGACACAAAAGGCGCAGTTTTCTATACCGACAGCGTTGAAAATAATCCTGCCTGAATCGCTTCATGGTAAATATTTGGTTACAATCACCGCATGAAACGTTCCGGCGTCGCAGACCTTCCGCTTCACGGCGGCCACGTGCCGCAATGGCTTGCCGAGCGGATGGCCAAACTGGGGACGGCCATCACCGAAGCCATCGTCCGGAACTACGGCACTTCCGTCTTCCTCTCGCGGCTGAGCGATCCCTTCTGGTTCCAGGCGCTGGGCGCGGTGATGGGAATGGACTGGCACTCTTCGGGCATCACCACATCGGTCATGGGAGCCCTCAAGCGCGGCCTTACGCCGCGAGCCGATGAATTGGGCATTTACATCTGCGGCGGCCGCGGCAGGTTTTCACGAAACACGCCGCAGGAATTGCGCTCGATCGCCGAGCGTCGCGGGTTCGATGGCGAAGCCTTGGTCCGCAACAGCCGGCTGACCGCGCGCATCGACAATAATGCGATCGCCGACGGATTTCAGATCTACCTCCATAGTTTCATCGTGACTTCGAATGGCGAGTGGGCCGTCGTACAGCAGGGCTTGAACGATCGGAGCGGAATGGCTCGTCGGTATCACTGGCACTCCGCCGCCGTGCGCGATTTCGTCGCCGAGCCGCACACCGCAATAGTCGGCGAGAATCAGGGCACGATCATGAACCTCGTGGATGCTCAGGCCAAGCCCGCGCAAACCGCGCTGCTCGACATCGCTCACGAAAATCCAGAGGCGACTTTAAAAACTGCACGCCACCTGCGCCTGCCGCGCCATCATGAAGTCCTTGCGGAGAACATCGACCTCAAGCATCTCGGTGCCGTGCTCGCTGTCGCGTACGAACGCGATCTGCATCAGTTCGCCGAATTTCTGCTCTTGGAGAAGCTCGGTCCACGCACTCTTCAGTCGCTTGCCTTGATTGCCGAAGTTGTCCACGGCGCACCGAGCCGTTTTGTCGATCCCGCGCGGTTTTCATTCGCGCACGGCGGTAAAGATGGCCACCCATTTCCGGTCCCATTAAAGACGTATGACGAATCCCTCAACTGCCTCCGAACCTCACTCGACGGAGCAAAGCTCGGCGACAAGGACAAACTCGAGGGCTTTCGGCGCCTCGAACGATTCGTTCGGGCAATCGAAACCCGCCTCGAACCCGAGGCCAATTTCGACGCGATTATTGCCCACGAAAAGGCGATCTCTCCCTCACTCGACGGTCGTTCCGTTTTCGACTACAGACCCCGGCAGCTGTCTCTTTTCTAAATTCGAGACAGAGGAAAAGTTCGCGGTCGGAGTACATTCACCGAATGGGTACCCGCTTTCCACCTTCCAACCCACGGTGGCTTTCCAAAGCTATTGTCAGGCGACGGCAGTAGCGTTCGATTCGATCCGGATCAGTTACCGCGGGTTCCTCGACACCTGACCTATTCGCGATTGTCACAAGGCGGCTAGCTCAAAAGGCCGCCCGACCTCGACGTCAAGAAAACACGCTGAGGTCGCGGTGGCACAGGGCACACCGAGGAGAGCGAAAGAATCTCTGTGACCTGTGCGCCTCTGCGGTGAGCAATCGCGAAATTTTCTGTGAAGCGCTTCACGCGTGGGCATCGGCCCAATTGGCGCCACTGTGCACTTCCACAGCCAGGCCGCAGCGGAGATCGGTGGCTTGGGTCATTTCTCTTTCGATCAACGCGCGCGCTTCACTGAGTTTGTCCTCCGGCACCTCGAAAACCAATTCGTCATGAACGGTCAGAAGCATTTTGGCGACGGGCTCTTTGCGCAGGGCGGCGTCGACGTTGATCATCGCCTTTTTGAGTATATCAGCGGCGCTTCCCTGAATCGGCGCGTTGAGCGCCATGCGCTCACCCAAGGCGCGCAGCCGAAAATTGGACGACTGCAGCTCAGGCAGATAACGGCGCCGGCCGAACATGGTCGTGGTGAATCCGTCGACCTTCGCTTTGTCCACCTGCGCGGCGAGAAATTCTTTCACTTTCGGAAATTGCGCGTAGTAGGTGTCGACGAAAGTCACCGCTTCGTCCATTTCGACGCCGAGGCGCTGCGACACGCCGTAGGTGGACATGCCGTACGCGATGCCGTACGAAAACTGTTTGACCTGATTGCGCATCTCCGAAGTCACGTCGCTCAATACGACACCATAGACCTTCGCCGCGATAGTCGCGTGAAAATCATGTCCTTGAGCAAATGCCTGGCAAAACGTCTCGTCTTCGGAAAGATGCGCTAACACGCGCAACTCGATCTGCGAATAATCCGCCGAGAGCAACACGTGTCCCGGTGGCGCGATGAAAGCACGGCGAATCTGCCGTCCAAGATCGCCGCGAATGGGAATGTTTTGCAAGTTGGGCGCGGTCGACGACAAGCGCCCGGTGGCGGCGGTGGTTTGTTCGTAGGTCGTGTGGATGCGCCGAGTCTTGGGATCGACGAGGCCAAGCAGCATTTCGCTGAAGCCGTTTTTGAGCTTCGACACCTCGCGGTATTCGAGCAACGAGGCGACGATCGAGTGGTGCCCGGCGAGCTTCTCCAACTCGGCGGCGTCCGTGGAATAACCAGTCTTGATCTTGCGGGTTTTCGGCAGAGATAATTTTTCAAAGAGAATGCGCTGGAGTTGAACATTGGAGTTCACATTGAACTGCTCGCCCGCAAGTTCCTGAATCGTGTGCTCCAAGGTCGTCATCTTTTGCCCGAAGTCCGTGTTCAATCTATCGAGGTAGTCGCGGTCGACGAGAATGCCGGTGTGTTCCATGCGCGCGAGCACGGGAATCAGTGGAAACTCGAGCGTGGTTGCAAGCTCCCAGGCGCCTTGCGTGCGGAGTTGTTCTTCTACGACCGGCGTCATGACGCGGATCGCCACGGCTTCGCGGCACACACTCTGTTTTTCGTCGGCCGCGAAAGCCAGAGTGCCCTGCTCGCCGGGTTGCGGATCGCTCTTCTCTGCATCGAGGCTGACGCCTAGATACCGGCTGACGGTATCCTGCAGGCGATACCCTGACGAAGCGCCGGGTTCGAGGAGATAGGCAGCGAGCTTGGTATCACAGTGTAGACCTTCGATGTCGACGCCGGCATCGAGCCCCGCGCGGAAAAGTACTTTGGCGTCATGGGCAGTCTTTTGCCGGTGAGGATCTTTGAGAGCGCCGGCAAGCTTGGGCATGGCATCGTTAAACGGCAAAATGCGCGCTTCGCCGCCTCCGTCGCTGACCGCGAGCCACTCATCGTTCCAAGCGAGCGCGATCGTCTCGCCCGAACGTAGCTCGCTTTCCGAAGTGAATTCCGAAGTCGAAACGATTTCCAAGCCGGGCGATGCAGCCCCAGCGCCGTGAAATTTAAGTTCTTTAAGACGCTCGTGCAGGCTGCGAAATTCGAGTGAGTGAAAAAGATTGCGCACCGCTTCGTCGTCCCACGCTTCGAGGCGAAGCTTCGCTGGGTCGAGATCGAGCCCAACGTCGTTGAGCAAGCGGCCGAGCTCTCTATTGATCCGAACTTGATCCGCGTGGGATTTGATCGCCTCGCGCAGTTTCGGCGTGAGCTCGTCGGCATGGGCGATCACCTGCTCGATGTCACCGTACTTGTTGATCAGTTGGGCCGCGGTTTTATCGCCGACGCCGGGCACGCCGGGTAAGTTGTCGGCGGTTTCACCTTTGAGCGCAACGAAATCGATCCATTTTTCCGGCGTGACGCCGTAGCGTTCGAGCACGGTCGATGGGTCATAACGGATCACGTCGGAGATGCCGCGGCGGGTCATGATGACGACGACTCCGTCACGCACCAGCTGGAGAATATCGCGGTCGCCGGTGACGATGATTACGTCAAAACCTTCTTCACGTGCGTGCTTGGTCAAGGTCGCGAGGAGATCGTCGGCTTCATAGCCGTCGAGCTCGACCATGGGAATCCGCAAGCTGGCAAGAACTTCTCGGATCAATGGCAATTGTTGTTTGAATAAATCCGGAGTCGCCGCCCGCCCGGCCTTGTATTCCGCGTAACGGTCGAGGCGGAACTGCGGCGCGCCCTTATCGAAACAAACGACCACGCCCTGGGGCCGCTCATCGGCGAGAAGTTTGATCAGCATCGCGGTGAAGCCGTAGACGGCGTTGGTCACTTGCCCCGAAGACGTAACGAGGGTATCGGGCAAGGCGAAAAAAGCGCGAAATGCCAACGAGTGGCCGTCGAGCAACAATACCTTGCGCGCGTCCGTTTGCACCGGCGACGCCGGTTTACTGCTGGGTTTCTTCCTGGGTTTTTCTATCGTTTTGGCCATAGCGTTTTTAGTCTAATCAGAGATTTCGTTGACGGCAAGCTAGCAAAACTTTCTCTGTCTTCCCTCCGAGATCGCGAAGCCGAAATTAGGCGGTTCAGCGTCATAATGTAAGATTTCGATTTGATCCCGACACTTTGATATTCGGAAGCGGTCTATGACGCAACGTTTACAGGCCACTGAAAGACTCTCTTGGAGTCCTTCGACGTCGCTCAGGACGAACGGGAGAGCATTTGAAGTCATTGATTATTTTCCGTTCCTGCTGAGGTGTCGACTAATCGGATGAAAGCCGGCAACTTCATCCTTTTTCGGTCGATTGCATTCACCGGATTGTAATCAGCAAGACGCCCGCGACCATGGTGGCCGCGCCAAGAATGATGCGCAGATTTACCGTCTCGATTTTGCGCAGAAACACGGCGCTAAAGAGGACCGTGAAGAGCGGCGTCGTGTTGAGCAGCGGGATGATGACGGAAAGCTGGCCGGCGCCGAGGGCGATGAAATTCGCCACCTGTGCCAGCGTTGCCAGTGACGCCGCGCAGACGAAGAAAATCAGACTGCGGCGCTGAACGCTGAATTGCCCGGTTCGTTTGCTAGTGACCGTGAACAGTAGCAGTAAGATCAGCGACACCGTCGTCACCACGGCTACCGCGACAAACGGATCGGGAATAATTTTCAATGCTTGTTTGCGCAGAGTTTGGGAGACGGCCGAAATGAGGCCGGCGCTGATCGGCAGGAGCGCATCGACCAAGCGCCATTTCGCAGCGCCTTGCTGCTTTCCCGAGATCAGCCAAAGGCTGCCGACGATTAGAACCGTGCCGAGGAAAACCAGCCAGCCAGGCTGTTCTTTGAAAATTGTAATCGCGATGGCGGTAGCGAAGAGCGGCTCGCTGCCGCGCAACGGCCCGGCGCGGGCGACGCCGATGCGCGTAATTCCTTCATAAAACAGTGCGCGCGCAAAAAGCGGCTGCATGCAGCCGCTGATCAAGTAGTAGATCATCGCCGGCGACTTGAGGAATTCCAGCGAGCTCGTAGCGATCAGGTAGCTCCCCATGCAGGTGATCGACACCGTATAGCTTACTAACATGGCGGCAAAGATATTCGACTGCCGCAGGCCGAAGCGGACCAGAACAGAATCTCCGGCCCAGCCCATGGCGGAACCGATGGCGATAATTTCGGCGAACAACGGCGTCAAGTGAGATCTCGTCTCGTCGGAACCGTCAGATAAGCCGAGCGTGCCGAGATTTGCAACGGCAGAGACGGTGTCTTAAGATCGCATGACTTAAAAAATTTCCGTCAAAGGAGGCTTTATGGAAAAACAAGCCAAGGTTGTGCAGCTCAAGACGCAGCTCGTGAAAGAGGGACACACACGCGACATGCTCGCTGAAACCGATTTGATGACACTGAGAATTCATTGCTACGCGCCGGGCATCGGCGAAAACGCGCTGCATTCCCACACGAAGGAAGATCACATGTTTCTCGTGCTGCAGGGGACGGCGCAATTCACCACCGGACGAGACGGCAAGACGGTAGTCAATGCCGGGAGAAACCACGCAGTCGTTTTGCCGGCCGGTTGTTACTATCAGTTCTGCAACTCGGGCACCGAGCCGCTCGTGATGGCGCGCATCGGCGCGGGATCGGACAAAGCGGATCACCGGCTCAACCCGGACGGCTCGGCGATCCCGGGACGAACTCACGAACAAGGCGCGGCGAAGCCGGTGCTGATTGAAGGCGCGTTCTTCGAATAGAGCTCCCGGAGTTTGTCGAATTAAAAGGAGGGGGCAAGCCCGCACTCGTGGGGGCGAGCACGGACTTGCCGGGGAGAGCTTCCCCAATCGGGGAAGTTCGCGGAACTGTTTAGGCGATATCTCGCATGTGGGAGAATGTGTACTTCAGCTTTCTCAGCTCGGCATTGAACCAGCGTTTACGCCGGCGGTGACGTGAAAGGTGCGGCTCGAGGAGCGATTGGGGATATAACTTGGCGCCGCATTTGTCGCACTTGGCCGCTCGGAAATCAGTCCGATCCATCGAAATTACCTTCGATTGTTTCGGTGAAGCTGGCTGCATGCCCTTCCTCCTGCAGGTTGTTGTAAACGGTCTTGAGCAAGTGACATGCCAGCGGTTACAAATGGCTGCCACAGCAAAATTTTCAAATTCTTTCGCGGTAATGAAGCCTAAGGAGCAGGGGTGAGTGTCAGGCGCAAAGTGTCAACGACATGTCATCCATGACACCTTGCCACGGTCAGTAACGTTCCGCGGCCCCACAGCCGACGTAGGGAATCAGAATTACGCGGTATTTATCGGGTTTAAGCGATAAACAGGTGAGCAGCGCCATGTTGTGCCGGCGCGCCTTTTTCGCATCTCGCAATGGCCGGCTTGGGCGCAAACGTAAACCTATCTTACAGATACTGTTTCAAGCCAAAAAATTCAGCAGCAGTGCCGCCTAGTAAGTTATCAATATCCGGCTGGGTCAACCCCTGGCGCGCCTTTAGCATCGATACGGTATTGGGTGACGTGCCATCCGGATGAGGGTAGTCGCTGCCGATCATCAAACGCGAGCTGCCGATTCGTTTGACGACATTAGGTAGCGTCGAATCCTCCGAACCAAACGAAAAGTAAAAATTGTTGAAATAGTCCTTAGGCCGTCTTCGCGCTTTTTCCCGCGCCGCCGGACGGGCGTCGTAAGCCATCTCCAGCCGGTCGAGAAGCCAGGGGATCCAACCAATGCCGACCTCGAAAAAGCCGAACTTGAGCGTTGGAAAGCGGTCTAATACCCCGCTGAAAATCAGAGCTGAAATCGCAGTAAAAACTTCGAAGGGAAAACCCAGGCAAACATCCAGATTGAAACGGGCAAAGCGCTCGATGCCCATTAAGGGTCCGCTGTCGACGCCGTGCACCGAGAGCGGCACATCCATTCTTTCCACAGCCTCGTAGAACGGCCAGAGAAAATCGCCGTCCAAGTCTTTGCCGTTGATGTTTTGGTAGATGATCACCGAGTGCAGGCCGAGCTCTTTGACGGCGAACTCGGCTTCGGCGATCCCCCGCGTAATGTCTTGCAGCGGCGCGGCGGCGATGCCGATGAATTTGTTCGGATGTTTTCAGTACGCGAGAGATCGCTTGGTTATACGCGCGGCTGACGTTGGCGCCCAACTCGGCATCGACATCGTAGTAGAAGGGCGAGTTGTTGGGAATCAAAACCTGTATGTCGAAGCCGTCGTGCGCCATGGCTTCCAGGCGTGGCTCGACTTCGAAGTCGGATTTCGGCCGGCCGTCGACCCGCAGTGGTTTGATGTGCGCCGGCACGTGCGGCGCGCGCGCGGGATAATCGATCCGATAATGGCCCGTGGGCAAGGCAACCACCCGCGGGCCTTGCTCGGTGTACTTGGGATCGAGGTCGGCAAAAGCATCCATCGGTGTGAAATGAGTATCGGAATCGATCCTGATCATATTAGACCTCCAGATCGGGAATCCATTTAGGCGCAATTATGGGCGCAGACCAAGGGCTTGTCGCGCCGCTTCGAGGATGCGTTGCTTGCCGGGCAGGAATTGTGCCTCCAGCGTCGGGCTCGCGGGAACAGGCGCGAAAGGCGCGGCGACGCGCACAATCGGGCTGTCGAGATAATAGAAAGCCTCCTGTTGAATGCGCGCGACGATTTCGGCGCCGATGCCGCCTTGCTCGACAGCTTCGTGCACGACGATCAGCCGGCTGGTTTTTTTTACCGAGTCGACAATTGATGCCACGTCAAGTGGCGAGATGCTGCGCGGATCGATTACTTCGGCGGAAATTCCTTCATTCGCTAACTCTTCGGCCGCAGCGAGCGCCAGTGCAAGCATGCTCGACAGAGCGACTATCGTCACGTGATCGCCTTGCCGCAGAACCTTGGCTTTACCAATCGGGACGATCTGATCGCTATCGGAAACTTGCCCTTTCGACCAATAGAGACCGCGGTGCTCGACGAAGACCACCGGGTTGTCGTCGCGAATAGCCGTCTTCAGCAATCCTTTGGCATCAGCGGGATTGGACGGCATCACTACTTTCAAACCGGGGACATGTGCGAGCCAGGCTTCGAGGCTTTGCGAGTGGTGCGCACCCATGGCGCCGCTGATGCCGCACTGGACACGCACGGTAAGCGGAATCTTTAGCTGGCCGCCGGACATGTAATGGAGTTTCGCCGCATGGTTCACCAGCTGATCCATGGCCAGGGTGATAAAGTCGATGAACATGATCTCGACAACGGGTCTGAGCCCTGCTGTTGCCGCGCCGACAGCGAGACCCATGACCGTGCCTTCGCTGATCGGCGTGTTGACCATCCGATTCGCGCCAAGCTCTTCCGCGAGTCCCTTAGTGACGCCGAAGGGGCCACCGAGAGCGACGTCTTCGCCGAAGACGTAAACGGATAAATCACGACGCATTTCCTCGGCGAGAGCGGCGCGGATAGCATCAAGATAGGTTTGTTCAGGCATTGCGAACAAGAATTTCGAAGGGCATGGCGTGCCCAATTCACGGCCTATGTTGTTTCCGCACAGACCAAACTATCTGTCTCTTCAGCTGTGGGCCAAGGTGACGAGAGCGCGAACTCGGCGGCTTTTTCGACAAGCTCGCGCGCTTCGCGCTCGATCGCTTCCAGCGCTTTGTCCGTAATCCTTTTCTTGCTCATCAGCGCGCGGGCGACACGCGCGATGGGATCTTTCTTTTTCCACTCCGCGAGCTGCGACAACTCGCGATATTTGGCCGGGTCGCCTTCGTAGTGGCCGCGTATGCGGTGCGTCAAGCATTCGACGAAAATCGGTCCGTTGCCGGCGCGGCACTTAGCCACGGCTTTGCTCATTGCTTCGCGCACGGCGAAGAGATCGTTGCCGTCGACGGTGCTGGCGGGAATCCCGTAGGTCTTCGCATGCTGCGCCAAGCGTTCAATTTTCGTGTGTGCCGACAGCGGCGTAAACTCGGCGTAGCCGTTGTTCTCACAGACGAAGATGACCGGTAACTTCCAGAGGCTGGCGATATTAAGCGACTCGTGAAACGGCCCGGCTTGACCGGCGCCGTCGCCAAAAAAAACCACGGCAACTTGATGTTTCTTCCGTTCTTTGGCCGCAAAGGCTGCGCCTAAGGCAAGCGGAATCGTGCCGCCGACAACACCGGTGGCGGTGATGAAGCCGGTTTCTTTGGCGACGATATGCATCGAGCCGCCTTTGCCACCGCAATAGCCGGTCGCACGGCCGGCGATTTCGGCCATGAGCTTGTTGATATCGGCGCCCTTGGCGATGGCATGGCCGTGCGAGCGATGACCGCCGAAGACATAATCGTCATCCTCCAGCAAGCTGCAGACACCAACCGCGACGGCTTCTTGGCCGATGCCCAAATGCAGCAAGCCGACGATCTGGCGTTCGGCGTAAAGCGCCGAGGCTTTTTCCTCGAAGGCGCGAATGAGCCACATGCGGCGCAGTAGCACGGTAAAATCAGGCGAGGTCTTTTTGGTCATTAAGGGGTATCGATTCAGAGCAAGTTGCCAGCGATCGACTTAGAGCTGCAGATCGAGTTGCGCCTCAGGGAAAGGAGAACCAATCGAAGAAAAATTTCTCGCTTTGCTCGAAATGACAACACGGGAGCGGCAAAAGAGTATTACATTCGCAGATGAACTCGAAACTGCAGTTCATGCCAGCACAGATTTGACTGCGCTCATGATGCGCGATTCCGACGGGCCGATATGGGCTTCGAGCGGCGGGCTGTATGGCACGGGCACGTCTAACGTCGAGACGCGGCGGATGGGCGCTTTCAATTTGTCGAAGCCGCTCTCGGCGATGCGCGCGGCAATCTCGGCGGCGACGCCACAGCTCTGATGGGTTTCGTCGGCAATGACAACTCTATGGGTCTTTTCGATCGAGGAGAGAATCGTTGCCAAATCGAAGGGCACGAGCGTCCGCGGATCGACGACTTCCACTTCGATGCCTTCTTTTGCGAGTTTCTCGGCGGCCTGAAGACCGACTTGCACGGTATAGGACGTCGCGACCAATGTGACGTGGCTGCCTTTGCGTTTCACGTCGGCAACTCCGAACGGGATCGGCTTGTCGTTGTCCGGGATTTCACCGCGAATATCCAACAGCCTGGTGTGATCGACGAAGATGGTCGGGTTATCGCTGGCGACGGCGGTCTTGAGCAAGCCTTTTACGTCGCGCGGCGAAGAGGGAATTGCGATCTCCAAACCGGGAACATTCCACAGCATGGCCTGAGGACTGCCGGAGTGTTGCGCCGCGCCGCCGCCGCGCAGGCCGTGAAATAGATGAAACACCACCGGTACGCGCGTCTGACCGCCGGACATGGAAAAAGCGTTGGCCGCTTCGTTGGCGACTTGCGGCCAGGCTTCATAGATAAAACTGCCGGTGCTGAGGTCGACGACCGGCCTTAAGCCTGCCATCGCCGCGCCGGTGGCGAGACCGCAAAAGCCAAGCTCGGAGATCGGCGGCGAGATCATGCGCTCGGCGTATTTATTTTTGAGATTTTGGTAGACTTGGCGGTGCGGGCTCAGACTCAAAAAAGTCCCGTTGATCAGATGGACTCTCTCGTCCGCCGCCATGATCTCTTCCAGCGCTTCGAATTTGGCTTCGTAATAGGCAAGCTCTTTCATAATCAGCTCTGCGCAAAAAAATCTTTTTCGGCTTCTTCCGGTTTGGGATAGGGACTGTTGAGCGCGAAGTCGACGGCAACGGCGATCTCGCCTTTTACTCGGCCTTCGATAGCGGCGATTTCATCGCGGCTCGCTTGTTCGGCTTCGACCAATTCACGAATGAAAATCAGCAACGGGTCGCAGGAACGATACCACTCGCGGGCTTTTTCCGGCACGCTGCTGACATCCCAGGCGAGCGAAGTGTGGGTTGGCTGCGGCACGGTGGGCCAATTGGTTTCGCTGCCGGGAAAGCGAACCGTTTGTGCTTCGATGAATTGAGGGCCCTCGCCGTCGCGGATTTTCTGCAACGCTGCGCCGATCGTCGCGTGCACGAGCCCCGCATCCATGCCGTCGATCTGCTGCGCCGGGATTTTGTAGGCTTTCGGTAAATCCGTGAGCGGATACGCAGCCATGGAAGACGATTGCGCCGCAGCCACGGCGCGCCCGGCGCCGTATTTGCCATTGTTCTCGCAGAGAAACAGCACTGGCAGTTGATAAAGCGATGCCAGATTGAAAGCTTCCGGCGCGGCGCCTTCTTCGAGCGAGCCGTCGCCAAACAGACAAACGGTGATGCGCCCGTTTTTCTGCGCTTTCGATGCGTAGGCCGTGCCCGTCGACAGCGGAATGATGCCGGCGACGACCCCCGAGCTGTGCAGAAAGCCGAGCGACGGCGCGACCGAATGAAACGACCCGCCTTTCCCTTTATTCAGCCCGTCGGCGCGGCCGAGAATTTCGGCAAACAGTTTCTTCGGCTCGACACCGCGGGCGAGCAGATGGCCATGGTTTCTGTGCGTGGTGAAGAGATAGTCGTCGGCGCGCAGGCATGAGATCGCCGGCACGCCGGTGCCCTCTTGGCCCACGTAAAGATGATAGTGTCCGCCGAACACGCCTTTGTCGTGGAGCGGCACGAGATTCTCTTCGAAGTGACGAATGACAAACATCCGCCGGCACAGATCCAACAACGCTTCACGCGGTAGTTTGGGTAACATATGGGTTGTGACTTATTGCAAAAGCCGGGGGCTTGTCAACGTCCGTTCGCTCGATTGACAAGGCTTCGACGCCGGGACTAAATGCCAATAGGAAAGGCATTCGAACGGAGGCAATTCCATGATTTCAAAACGGTGGCCGTTGGCTATATTCATGGCGAGTCTTTTCGTTTCGCCTTCGGTTCTCTTCGCTCAATCCCGCGCTCTGAAAAAGGTCCAAGTAGGTGTTCCCGCGATCAGCATGGGGAACATTATCATCTACTTTACCAAGGAGGCAAAAATTTTTGAGAA